>Ga0100391_1000522_pt1 | contig 45015 bp, 40 predicted proteins | sample CryGeymeta201515_FD_81541 | JGI IMG/M metagenome (GOLD analysis project Ga0100391, IMG submission 81541) | Groundwater microbial communities from Crystal Geyser aquifers in Utah, USA - Crystal Geyser metaG 2015-15 | ecosystem: Environmental > Aquatic > Deep subsurface > Groundwater | place: USA... | reverse complement strand
TTGGCTGAGTACGAGCCTGCCATTAGCATCAAAAAGCTCCAGCAAAGCCGTTGGGTGCTGCACCGCCAGGCGTATCTGCAGGGCATCCGTGCCGGGATTGGGATATACAATGGCTTCGTGCATCTGCGTTTCGGGCAGTTCGTGGTCTCCTACCAGCAGGCCTTCGCTGTTGAGCTTGAGAACGATAATATCGGTTTGTGGCTCTGGATTATTCATATAATCGTAGCGTGTGCCTGCTACCAGGCAGCCGCCATCGCGTGTGGCGATAAGTTTTTGCATCACATAATAGGCATCACCACCATAGAAGCGTTCCCATCTCACATTTAACAGGCTATCGGTCTGAAACAGCATAAACCAGGAGGGCTGGTCGGAATGGTAAATATTGTATTTGTCCAGATTGCGTGTACCGCCTACAAAAACAGAATCTTTGTTCTTAAAATCAAGCCCGTTTCGTAAGGAAGGATAATCAGTAGTATCCGATATTTTCAGGATGTTTGTCTGATATCCGCTTGTATCAATGGGATGAAAAAACCTAAGCAAGGATAAATTGTAGTTTGGTGGAGGATAGAGATTATAACCCAAAAGATAAAAGCTGGTATCGGTGTCCCATTTTACGGAATAATTACCGAAAATAAAATCTGGCACATTGATAGTTTCTACCTTACTAAGCAAACTATCAAGAATAGAGATTTCGGTAATAACCTCCTCAATCACCCAATAATTATTATTTGATAGGTTTCTAAAGTGAGAAATTACAACATCACCCTCAAATGAATTGAATTTGATGCTGTCAAGTGATTGATTCATTATCAATACAAAACTATGTCTTTCTTCAGCCGTTGGGCCATGATAATATCCACCACTAATAAGAAATTGGTTATTATTACCTAAAAACGAATGTAAATTGATCAAACGTTCTTCATCAGGCAAATCGATCGCGGCACTGTCAATACTTGTTAAATTTTCATTCAATAAATTAAATATCAAAGTATTATTATCAGAATTATCAGGACTATTTTCAGTTCCAGCTAAAAGAATAGTACCTACATCAGTAAGATGAATATTATAAAAGACTTTACTCTTACTTATGTGAGAATATGTCATAGTGTCCAAAATATCGCCCATTTGATTCAATTTACCAAGAATCGTATGTTTTTGATCACTAGATACTTGATTGCTTGAAATTGTTAAATATACATTTCCAGAATTATCTTCGATCATGTCGGTAAGTGTCAAGTTGTTACCATTTTCGAGAACAAACTCAAAGGTTTTGTGCTGACTTAATCCACTAAAGTGTATAAATAACAACAAGAAGCATATGGCTATTGTGAAATTACTTTTCATAAAGATAATTTAAAAAATCCCCAACAGATCTTGTCGGGGATTACGATATTTAATCTATTATGGGTACTAATGTTACCTCGCCATAGGTTGCAATGTAATGATGAGAAATCAAACTGTTTCCACCACCATAAAGTGCGTCATCTATTTGCAAATGATATAAATGCTTGTTATTTGGCTGTTTTCCTTCAGATGGATCATTTAAAATCAGGTGAGATTGCTCAAGATAATAGGTCATCATTTCATCGTTGATACAATGATAAAAGTCATACGCTCCTCCAAATAACCTTCCCTGGAATTCGGGGTTGCCAATCGGATCAACTTCAATTATTTCCAAGGTATTTAGTATAAACCGATAGCTCTCATCAGGCACAACCCAAGGATTATTCATACGCCTCTGAATCTCATTAGAGGCATCAGAAACGTCTGCCATCGTGCCATCGCATCTTCCTTGATCATAGCCCCAATACCAGTCATCATCTTCATCAAAGGGCTCGTAAATGTCGGCAACCAGCCTTAGACCTAAAACGCGACTTGCACTCAAAAAGGCAGTATTGCCTTGCACACTGTCCAAAGCCACATCCGTAAGCTTCAAGTAGTTGTCACTGCCTTCCAGGTCGGCCATTTCATTTGCCAGGTCGGTCTGCATGTTGGCATACACCTCAGCAGCATCTGTAAGGCTCAGGTTGCCATTATCGTGGGTAACATTATAAGTGGTTTTGTTTACCACAAAATTCTCATACGCTAAATCAGGGCGGGCATTGTTGTAGTTTTCCAATGCCTCGGTGTACCAAACCAGCGAATCCACGCTAATGTTTTCGCCCGATTTGAAATTGCCTTTGAGCTTATTATCAAACGCCTCAATGCGTTGGATAATTTGTTGGCTTTTTTCGGTCAGACTTTGATCTACTGGATTGGTCATGGGTTCTTGTTCTTTTTTACAACTGTAAACAAACAGTGTAAGGAGTGGAATTATTATCCATAAACGAGATATTTTATTCATTTTATTGTGTTTTTATAAATTAATTGAGTTGGTCTGACATTTATTTGCTGGTTATCGCTGCTGCCCGTCAGACCAATATGGAATTAACATCAGGGCAACAGCTCTATTTAATGAAGTTGTTTTTGCCAAGCTTGAAAAGGTTTGGTAGTTGTGCTTTACGAGCGGATGGCTGCCACTTTGCGTAAACATCCCATAAATCATCAACCGACCTTATACCACCTGCCCGTAAATCTGGTTTAATGGGGGGTGTAAAACACTGGTTATCAATTTATTAAACATTTTTTACGAATAAGTTTTGTTTGTTATGCCAAAAGTAAACTATTTTTTTGGAACTACAAACTTCTGAAAAGCTCAACTTACATTTTCACCCATTTCCCGCTTTCCAGCAAACCGGTATCAGCACTCAGTTTGTAAATGTAGGTGCCAGATGGCAGCTGATTAACAGCTATGCGGCTTTCCTTTTGGTGGAGTTGTTGGCTGAGTACGAGCCTGCCATTAGCATCAAAAAGCTCCAGCAAAGCCGTTGGGTGCTGCACCGCCAGGCGTATCTGTAAGGCATCCGTGCCGGGATTGGGATATACTATGGCTTCGGACATGCGGGTTTCGGGCAGTTCGTGGTCTCCTACCAGCAGGCCTTCGCTGTTGAGCTTGAGCACGATGATATCGGTTTGTTGCTCAGGATTATTCATATAATCGTAGCGTGTGCCTGCTTCCAGGCAGCCGCCATCGCGGGTGGCAATGAGGTTGGTCATCAAATAATTGGCATCGCCCCCATAAAACCTTTCCCAGCGCACATTGAGCAGGCTGTCGGTTTGTAGAACGACAAACCAGGTGGGTACGGGCTGCTGGCCAGGATCAAGTGCATAAGGCATATTGTGGGTGCCGCCAATAAAGATGGAATCCTTGTTGCGAAAGTCTATACCATTGGTGAAGGCCGGGAAATCAACCGTATCAGCCCTGCCCCAGGAGTTGAACAGATAACCGGTGGTATCGAAATAATGAGGTTGCCGGAGAAAACCTATATTATGATCATTGTCTGGAAGATAATCTCCCATCAAATAGAATGAGATATCGCTGTCCCATTTTACTCCAAAATTAGCTGTTATACTTTCCGGCACTATTTGTTCCTCCACCAAATTAAATAATGAGTCGAAAACTTCGTATTTAATTGTTAATAGATTTAAGCCCCAATAGGTATTATTATCGATCTTATTACCCTCCTAAGTATTATGGCCTCACTGATACTTCAATGAATGTTTATTCATTGTTGCCTTTGTACAGTGAGTATGTTGAGTTTAGTGATTTTTATTATTATTTGCTTGATAGGTTTAGAAATATTAATGATGTTGATAAATCAACCATGTATCAAATGAATTTGCAATTATTTTTCAATAGCGCAGTTTTCATAAAAGCAAATGAAATTCGAAAGGACACAGTTCACCTAAAGAACTTATATTCAAGGTATCCGGATGAAGTCCTAAAGTTTCGCTTTTCTTATCCTGTAGAGCTCGTTTCTTATGATCTTGACACAATTAAATTATCTAAAACAATTGATCAATGGGAGCATGAATTTAAAATAGTGTTTCCAAAATATTTTGATGGTTATCGAGTTGTTTGTGATGAATTTGAAATGTCTGATTCGATTATTGTTGGCTTAAACAGAAAGTAATTCTCTTGTATTAATCTTTGCCCTGTTTGCTACGGTAATGACCATCGACTATGCAATAGAAAGGAAGTTTAAAATAAACATAGGGCAGATTTTTGAGTACTACACCCAAACTTTTGTTGTTACTACCTTACAGGCAGGCGGGTCGCTTGTGATTGGAGGTGTTATTGGCAAGGTAGGCAAGCTGGGGCGTGAGTTAATGCGGGCTACGGCCCATGGTGCCTTCAACGGCACCATGCGGATGGCACAGGGTGGTAAATTTGAACACGGATTTCTCTCAGGTTTTGCCTGTGCTGAGCAGTTTTGAGTTATATTTGTTGGATGAAGATAAGCCACGACATCTATGTAAGAACCTTAAAGGCAGTAAATTGCCGAAGCATATCTTCGCTGGGTGGTAGTGCAATGCAAAGTTATGGAGGCAATATGACCTTTACAGAAAAAACAGCCATAGCCGCTGTTATTGGCGGCACAGCAGAGGCTTTAGGTGGCGGAAAACCTGTGCCTCAAAAGTAGTTTGCAACAACATTGCCAGTCATTTGCAAAAAAATGATTAAATTTGGTACATGAGATAGTTATTGGAGAAACTTAATTTTACTGGAAGCACGAGGGTTTTTGGAAAATATAGGACAAAAAATCATTGTGGGCGTGGTACGGATTACACTTCGGCAGGCTCAGCTCAGGCAAATTCTATCTAACAAAATGTTAGCTATTTGATTATCTTTACTTTAGCTATAGATTGGAATCCGCGCCAGGGGCACAAGTAAGAAGAGCCAAGTAAGAAGAGCCAAGTAAGAAGAGCCAAGTAAGAAGAGCCAAGTAAAAAGAGCCAAGTAAAAAGAGCCAAGTAAGAAGAGCCAAGTAAAAAGTATAAAGACAAATCACCCAAAGACCAACTGAAATAATATCACCTGCTTGCCACAACTACGGCATTTTTAAAAGCTTTGGTGTTGCCATTCAGGTCAAATACTTCAGTAAGGATGATATAAATTCCTGTACTCACCCTGTTATTGTTTTCATCAAGGCCGTTCCAGATTAGCTGTCCTTCAGCGGCTACTAATTCACTTTTTACCAGCTGCCTGATTTGTTGTCCTGCTGCATTAAAAATGGTGATATTAAGGGTGTAGCCAGGCTCATCAAAGCCATAGCTGATGCTGCATACATCCTCAAAACCATCTCCGTCGGGCGAAAAAGTTTCGGGGCTGATGCTGATCTCATCCGTGCTTTCATCAGGATTCATAAGCATCGAATTGGGAAGACCCGGTGTGCCAAAACCAACCGATTCAGCTGCCGAATGCCAGTTGTCGGTATCCAATGAAGGGGCTTTGGCCGAAACCCGCTCCAGCGAAACGCCTTCCACTGTAGTGAGCAATGGAAAATGCATGTCTTCGGTATAACGCATCAGATCAATGATTTCACCTGTCAGCGACATCAGCAGCGCTGTTCCGTCGCTGTTGGAATAAGAGGGGAAGGAAGCCATTTCGACAAACACCTCCGGATTGCTTTGCGGATATTGTGAGGCAACCAGGCTGCCATTGGTGCTTAGCAATGCCAGTGCACCCGGAAGCAGCAAATAACTGTCGGTAGTAACAGGATACACACTGGTGTCGGGCGGATTGGGAATGGTTTGTCGGATACTGCCCAGATAAAGCTGGCTCAGGTCCAGTATTTTATCACCCGGATTGAGTACTTCTACATAGTCCACACCATCACCCAGCGGATTGAAGAGTATTTCGTTGATCAGGATATCGCCGGCCTCAAGGGGATCGGGCAGCCCCAGCCGGATAAAGCTTTCCGATGCCACACCTAACCCTACACAATTCATCAGGTTTTCGGAGAGCAGCAGGGTGTAGAGGTTGCCATCCTGGAAGGGCTGTTCGAAGATCAGCTCCACAAAACTGCCGTCGGATGGGTTTACGTAAGCCTCGGAAGGATTGGCGGCAGTGGATTCCAGTGTATAATTTGACAGCTGGAGCAGGCTGGCAGCATCCATTTGCTGATCGAACCAAATGTGCAGGATATTGCGTGTAAGCAGCTGAAAGCGATCCACTTTTGGCGGAAAAGCATTGGGCGCATCGATGGCATTCAGGCTGCCGGGTGTGCCTCCTGCAGTTGCCGTACTTGCCGACCAGTTGTTGCGTCCACCACAGGGATTGTCAGGATCTATTTGTTCAATCGACCAGCCGCCATCTGCTTTTTTTGGGTCGTTGTACCAATTATCGGTATAACTCACTGCCGAAATGGTGATGCCTTGTTTGCTTACCAGGCTAAGGCTGGTGCCGCCATTGGTGAGCTGCAGGCTGCTAAAGCCATATGCTGTTCCGTAATTTTCAAATTCAGGAAGGGCATCTTCGTGGCAAAGAATCAGGTAACTGCCGGGCGCGAGACTGATTGCACCGATATCTTTGGCAGTAGTACCCACAAGCAGCTGCCACCCGCTCAAATCGATCGGAAGGCTGGTGCGGTTAAACAACTCCAGGTATTCCCATTCGGGCAGCCCAACTACCGGAGAAGGGTCAGCCATAATCTCATTGATGACCACATCATTGGACATGGCCTCGTAATAGCTGAAAGCAGTTGTGATTTCTGAGCTTATATTGCCTGCCAGATCGCTGATGTTGTTGATGGTAAGGGTATAAAGCACCCCATTTTCGAAAGCAGTTTCGTATTGCAGCAGCACTATACTGGCATTTTCGCCAAAACTTGCTGCTGTTGGATTACCAAGGTTGTTGTCGGCACTAAAATTATTGTTTGTGAGGCTTTGTGCTGCAAGACCTTCATCAAAGGTCAACTGCACTGTAAAAGGATCAAGTGCAGTGGTTTGCAGCAATTGTGGAGCCATGTTGTCAATTTGTTCGGGGCCGGCATACACCTCATCAAAATACATTTTGGTGCTGTTGCTTACGGTATATTGACAAAAAAAACCAAACCAACCGCCGGGACTCATGTTGTTGTCTTGTCCGTTGGCTTCCAGGCTGTAAATGCCTGATCCGTCAGGGTCTATCAGCAATTGCCAATCGCCTTGGTCGTTCCGGATCACCTTAACCCACAGTGCAAAGGAAGATGCCAATAGGCCGGTGCTTCCACGCATGATGCTGTTTGTTTCTCCGTTTTGCTGCTTAAACAATTCAATGGCATCTTCGCCACCGGCTTCGCCAAATTGCAGGTAGTAACCATTGTAGTCAACACTCAGGTCGTTTTGATTTGCTGATAAAGCCACGCGGGCAAAGTTGTTGCCCGACGGACTAAAAGCCAGACGGATATAAAACCGCCATTCCATCGTTTCGCTGCCTGTGTAGGGCGTGCTTAGCCAGGCTGTGCCGGCTTCGGTGGCATTAAGCTGTAGCTGAAAGTTATCATTTACCTGAAAAAGCGTTGTGATGCCTTCCCAGGCGGGATCAGTGGTGAAATCACCATCGCTGAAATCGTCAATAAGCTGCGCGCGAAGCTGCATAGTGCTGCCTGTAAGTATCAGCACGACAAGCATTAAAAGGGGTGTAGGTTTAAGATTTCTTAGCATAACGATTGTTTTGGTAAACAAAGTAGTTGGTCTAAACTATTGAGCAACTGCAAGTCATTATTTTATATTTTTGTGCCGGCTGTTGGCCTGTAAAAATAGAATTTTTTAATGGAATGAAAGGCATGAAATTAGCCCTTATTGGAGCAACCGGATTGGTCGGACAAAAAATGCTGGAAGTGATAGCGGAGCAGCAAATTGGTTTTAGCGAGCTTTTGCCTGTGGCTTCGGAGCGTTCGGTTGGCAAGCAGGTGTTTGTTTTCGGTAAGTCGTATGCTGTTGTTTCAGCTGATGAAGCCCTTGAGGGAACGCCCGAACTGGTGCTTATGAGTGCTGGTGCAGCGGTTTCGCGCAAGCTGGCACCGCTTTTTGTGGCAAGAGGCGCTGTGGTGATTGATAACAGCTCGGCCTGGCGCAGGGATGAGGATAAGGCACTTGTAGTTCCCGAAATAAATGCCGACAGATTAAAGCAAGGTCCTCAAATCGTTGCAAATCCAAACTGTTCAACCATTCAACTGGTGATGGCTTTGAAACCCCTGCATGGGGTTTTTGGTATCAAACGTTTGGTGCTTGCGACCTATCAAAGTGTGAGCGGGAGCGGGCAAAAAGGCATGCAACAACTGGAGGATGAGGCCTTGGGGAAGCAATCGGTTCAACCGGCTTATCCACATCCGATTCATCGCAATATCATTCCGCATGGCGGCGATTTTGACGCATCGGGCTATACCACCGAAGAAGACAAATTGGTTTTCGAAACACGCAAAATTCTTGGAGATCCCAACATTGCCATCACAGCTACTGTGGTGCGTGTTCCGGTAAGCGGAGGACATAGTATTGCTGCCAATATCGAAACAGACAAGCCTTTTGATTTGGAATCCGTGAAGCAGCTTTTGCAAGCGTTTCCGGGGATAGTGGTGCAGGATAATCCCGCCGAAAACCTGTATCCGATGCCGCTTTTTGCTGCGGGCAAAGATGAAGTTTTTGTAGGACGTATCCGGCGCGACTTCACTATCGCTAACGGATTAAATATGTGGATAGTGGCTGATAACCTGCGCAAAGGAGCTGCCACCAATGCTGTTCAAATTGCTAAATACTTAATTGATAATAACTTAATCTAAGTCGTGAAGATATACCATCGCATCGAGGATTTTAAGCCGGTAAAGAATGCCATCGTTACAACAGGAACTTTTGATGGCGTGCATCTTGGCCATCAGGCCATACTGAAAAGAATGATTGATGATGCCCGTGAGGTGGGTGGCGAAACCGTTGTGATTACCTTTCACCCGCATCCCCGCATTGTGCTGCATATCGACAGCAGCAACCTCAAATTTATCAGTACCCAAAAACGTAAGATTGAACGACTGGAAGCCGTTGGGATTGATAACCTGATTATCATCGAATTTACCAAAGCCTTTTCGCGCACAACTTCCGAAAGCTTTATCAAGGATTTTATTGTAGATCCCATCAAACCATACAAATTGGTGGTTGGTTATGATCATCATTTTGGCAAGAACCGGATAGGAGATTTTAAGCTGCTTTATGATCTGGGCCAGAAATTCGATTTTAAAGTGGAACGACTTCCGGCTCAGGACGTTGAAAACATTGCCGTGAGCTCTACAAAAATCCGTAAAGCATTGGAATCCGGCGATGTAGCCAAAGCCAATAAACTGCTGGGCTATCCTTATTCCATCTGTGGCAGGGTGGTAAAAGGCAATCAGGTGGGGCGCAAAATTGGTTTCCCGACAGCCAATATCGAAACGCCTGACGAGTACAAGCTCATTACAGCTGGTGGTGTTTATGCCTGCAGGGTGATGCATGATGGCTTGCAATATGATGGTATGAGCAATATTGGTGTGCGACCTACTGTGGCTGATGGAGAGCTAACCATTGAAGTGAATATATTCGACTTCAATAAGGAGATTTATGAAGAGGAAATCACAATCCTGTTTATTGACAGAATACGCGATGAACAAAAATTTGCAGGGCTTGACGAATTAAAGGCTCAACTGGAAAAGGATAAGGAAAAAGTAAAAAAACTTTTGCGGGAAAATATTCCATTACAATCAGATCAATAATATGTATCAATTTTAAATTAGCCATACCCTTAAACTACCGCTTATGCGCCGTATCACTTTAGCAGTGCTGTTCGTTTTATTTTTCTTCGGATTGTTGAAAGCTCAAAATGCTGATACGGCAGAAATCGTAACTAAGAATGGGTGGAATTTTGGGATATTGCCGGCTGTTTCTTTCAATTCCGATTTAGGGTTTCAGTATGGTGGTTTGGTCAATTTTTTCCATTATGGAGATGGCAGCCGTTATCCCAGCTACGATCATTCGTTTTATCTTGAGGTGTCGCGCTTTACAAAGGGAAGCGGGCTTTTTCGTTTTGCCTACGACAGTGATCAGCTCTTGCCGAATATGCGTCTGAGTTTTGATGCCAGTTATATGCCCGAACAGGCCATTGATTTTTTTGGGTTTAATGGTTATGATGCCTTTTATCAGGCCAATTGGGTTGACGACACCCATCCCGACTACCGCAGCAGGATGTTTTACAAACATAAGCGCAATATGGTAAGGCTGCATGCCGACCTCGGCGGATCATTAGGTGTTGAAGGCTTGCAATGGGCGGCAGGACTTGAGTTTTACGATTTTGTTGTGGGATCGGTGGATATCGACCGGCTGAACAGGGGCAAGGATGAGGCCGATCAATTGCCTTCGGTTGAAGAAGATCCGGGTTTGTTTGAGCGTTACCAGGATTGGAATATCATTCCTCAGGATGAGGTAAATGGAGGCGCTTTTACGGGAATCAAAGCCGGGCTGGTTTACGACACCCGCGATTTTGAACCTAACCCCACCAAAGGCGTGTGGACAAGTCTGCTTTTTTATGTTGCTCCCAAAGCCTTGTCTGATCTGGATGAAGGATTTAGCAGGATAAGTTTTACACACCGGCAATACATCAGTCTTATTCCACGAAGGCTTGTATTTGCAGCTCGTTTGGGCTGGCAAAGCCGAATTGGGGGTCATGTGCCGTTTTATGCACAGCCGCTGATGATCACCACGCGCTTGCGGGGCGCTTATTCCGAAGGACTTGGCGGGCAGCGTTCGCTGCGTGGGGTGATGCGCAACAGGGTGGTAGGCAATGCAATCGTTTATGCTAATCTGGAGCTGCGCTGGAAAATTGTGGAGAAAAAGCTCTTTAATCAGAATTTTTACCTGGCTATCAATGCTTTTACAGATGCAGGTCAGGTGACCAAAAAAATGGAAGTAGCTGAAGCTTTTGATCAGCTGCCTGATGTTCAGCTGTTGTTCAATAAATCTGATTACTACCGCCCTGGTTCAGAAAGATTGCATTGGAGTGCAGGACTGGGTTTGAAGCTGGCCATGAACGAAAATTTCATCCTTTCGGCCGATTATGGACGTGCCTTTGACGCACAGGACGGAGAAAGCGGTTTGTATATCGGGCTGAATTACCTTTTTTAAGTTGATTTTTTTTCGGCCATAAATGCCTTTTGGAAGTATAGAAATAAGGCCTATTTTTGTAAAATAAATCGTGATATATTTCAGCCTGGCTATAATTCAGACTGTCACTTTCACTTAAATCCCAACTGATGGAACAAATCAACAACCGTTATTGCGTGATCATGGCAGGCGGCATTGGTGCTCGTTTTTGGCCTATGAGCAAAACTTCACGCCCAAAGCAGTTTCTGGATATTTTAGGCATTGGCAAAACGCTGCTGCAGATGACTTTCGATCGTTTCACGCGCTTATGTCCACCCGAAAACATTTATATAGTTACCAACGAAATATACCGCGATCAGGTGCAGCAACAACTGCCGGTGATTGCGCCTGAGCAAATCCTGTGCGAGCCTGCCCGCCGCAACACAGCGCCTTGCATTGCTTACGCCAATCATGTGATTCTGCAACGCGATCCGGAGGCCGTGATTGTGGTGGCACCATCCGACCATATCATCCTTCAGGAAGAGGTGTTTGCCCAAAATGTGCACGATGCCATGCAGGTAGCCGAAAAAAATAACTGGCTGATTACATTAGGCATCGAACCCAGCCGGCCCGATACCGGTTACGGCTATATTCAGTTTTTGGACGGGGCTGTGATGGAGGAAGTTCCCAAACTGAAAAAAGTGAAAACCTTTACCGAAAAACCCAGCCTGAGTATTGCTCAGAGCTTCCTCGAAAGTGGCGACTTCCTTTGGAATGCCGGGATTTTTATCTGGTCGCTCAAAAGCATCAACAAGGCTTTTGATCGACACCTGCCCGAAGTGAATGAATTGTTTAAAGAGGGTGCCGGAAAATATAGCACACCTGACGAAGAACCTTTTATCCGACAGACCTACAGCGTTTGCCGCAATATTTCAATCGACTATGGCGTGATGGAAAAAGCAGAAAATGTTTACGTGATGGCCGTTGATTTTGGCTGGAGCGATTTAGGCACCTGGGGTTCTCTTTACGAAATCAGGGAAAAAGACGAACACCAAAATGCCATAGTGGGCAATCATGTGATGGCATACGATTCAGAAGGCTGCATAGTAAATATGCCAAAGGATAAACTGGTTGTTCTGCAAGGACTTAAGGATTATATTGTGGTGGAGGATGACAATGCGCTACTGATTTGCCGCAAAGAAGACGAACAGCAGATCAGGCAATTTGTAAACGACATCAAAGTAGAAAAGGGCGAAAAATACGTATAAAGCACGCTGATTTTTGGCTTCGAACAATGCCAAAACAAGACCATTATTGAACATCTCGTTGGATTGGAATGTTTTAGCTTGATTGCTATGCTGATATTTTTGTTTTCTTTGCATCGCATCTAATGGATTAGAACATCTTGAAATACCTTAAGCTATGAAATTTATTTTACTTTTTGCTGCTTTAATGCTAATGATTTCTCCTGTGGGCGCACAACAACAGGGCGAACGCATTCCGGGCGAAGTGATGATTCAATTGAAATCCGGTCAACATATAAACGAGTTTATTCCCTGGCTCGATCAGCAGGGTCTTGCTGTGAAGCAGGAGTTGTCCAAGCGGCTCAGGATTTACCTGCTGGAATTTGAGGAAAGCCGGCACAATGTTTCAGCTTTGATAGGCCATCTGCAAAAACAGCCAACTGTTAGTCTGGTGCAGGCCAATCATGTAGTGGCTTTGCGCGAATCGGATGAGAACTTCCCTGATGATCCTTTTTTTGAAGATCAATGGGGATTTTACAATGACGGCTCCGGTGGAGGTGTCGAAGGTGCTGATATTGATGCCGTAAGGGCTTGGGATCATACCACGGGAGGTCTCACAGTGCTGGGCGATACTATCGTAGTAGCCGTGATTGATGGCGGAGCTTATTTGCAACATGAAGACCTTAACTTTTTCAAAAACCGTCACGAAATTCCCGACAACGATATCGACGACGACAATAATGGTTATGTGGACGATTACGATGGCTGGAATGCTTACAACAATTCGGGTAGTGTGCCTTCGAGCTCGCACGGAACCCATGTGTCTGGTACAGTTGGGGCTATTGGAAACAATGGAATAGGTGTAACCGGTGTAAACTGGAACGTTAAGGTAATGCCGATAGCAGGTTCCTCTTCATCCGAATCAACGGTTGTGAATGCTTACAGTTATGTGTATGAAATGCGTGCCCGCTACAACGAAACACAGGGCGATTCGGGGGCCTTTGTGGTGGCTACCAATGCTTCTTTTGGAATAGATTATGGCAATCCTGATAATTATCCCATCTGGGGAGCCATGTACGACAGTCTCGGCGCTATTGGTGTGCTGAGTGCCGGAGCCACTGCCAATCGTAGCGTGAATGTAGATGAGCAGGGCGACATTCCCACAGCCTTCGAAAGTCCGTGGCTGATCACAGTGACCAATACCACCAATCGTGATGAAAAGTATTCCAGTGCCGGTTATGGTCTGGAAAGTATCGACCTTGGAGCACCTGGCACTTCTGTATATTCAACCCGTCCCGCTCCTACCAATTATGGCTTTGCTACGGGTACCAGCATGGCTACCCCTCATGTGGCAGGTGCTGTGGGCTTGTTATTCGCGGCAGCTGATACGGCTTTTATAGAGGCTTACCATGATAATCCAGCTGAGTATGCACTTTTAATCAAGGAATACATCTTGAACGGTACCGATCCGCTTGAAGACCTGGATGGCATTACCGTTACCGGAGGACGTTTGAATATTTATACAGCCATAAACTTACTGCTGGGAAATATCAGTATGAATACCCTGCCTGCTGATACCCTTGTGATTGCAGCCGAGCAGGAAAGCATAAAAACAGATTCTATTCAATTTGTAAATACCGGACTGTTCGACCTGCAATTGCTTTTTGAACAGGAAGCTGCTGCATGGCTTAGCCTGCAATCGGATACTTTGCTGCTGCCCGCTGACACTAGTGTTTCTTTGTTACTATCGGTTAATACTACTGATATGCAGCCTGATACGCTTTATGCACAAATTCAAATGGATGCAGGGCCGCTTGGGTATCATACTTTTATAGTAAAGTTGGTTGTTTTGGAACCTGTTGGAATAAACAGCCCCGAACTGGCAGAAGCAAGCGTGTTTCCGAATCCTTTTACCGATCAGATTACTTTCAGCGTGTTTTTGCCTTCTGCCAAAAAGCTTTCGCTTCAAATCACCAATCTAAGTGGCAGCCTTGTTTATGCAGATAAGCAACAAACGGATGCCGGCTTGCAAAAGCTTAGCTGGGACGGCACAGATTTGAATGGTTCAAAAGTTGCTGATGGGGTTTATTTTTACCAGATACAAATAGGTAATCAGCTGATTAACGGAAAGTTAATCAAGCAATAATTTTATTGTTTTTCAAGCGTAAAGGCAAAAGTAGTGCCTTGTCCGAGCTGACTACGCACGGTGATGCTTTGTTCGTGTGCTTCCACGATATGTTTTACGATGGCTAATCCGAGCCCTGTGCCACCACTATCGCGCGAACGACCTTTGTCAACACGGTAAAAGCGTTCGAAAATACGTGGCAGGCTTTCTTCGGTGATACCGGGGCCATTATCTTTGATTTCTATCAGATAGCTTTCGTCCGTATCAAAAATGCGGATGGAAACTTTGTGATTTTCCTTATCACCATATTTAATGGCATTTTCAATAAGGTTGATCAAAACCTGGCGGATTCGTTTTTTGTCTGCCTTAACGATAGCAGGTTTTTCGGGATGTTTTTCCAGGCATACCTTTGCATTGTATTTGAGGGCTTTCATCTCCAAAAATTCCAGTATATCGCGGCTTAGCTCGCTGATATCAAATTGTTGCAGGTTAAGTTTTAACTCGCCGGATTCCAGTTTGGAGATTTCTTCCAGATCTTCCACGATAGCAATCAATCTGTTGATGCTTTTTTCGGTGCGCATCAGGTAGTTACGATTGATATTTTCGTCTTCGAGGCCGCCATCCAGCAAGGTGAGAATATAACCCTGAATATTAAAAATGGGTGTTTTAAGTTCGTGCGAAATATTACCCAGAAACTCGCGCCGGTAAACAGCAAGTTTTTTGAGTTCTTCAATTTCAGTACGTTGTCGTTTGCTCCATTCGAGCATGGCCTGGTTTACACCTTCCAGCGATTCTTGTTGTCTCACAACAGGATTTCCGTTGGATTGGCGGGGCTTGACAGTACCGATGGTTTTGTAAATGAGTTTGATTTTTTTGTACACATACTCATTAAGGGAGGTTCGGGCAATCCAATAATTGATCACAAATAAAATAATCAAACCGATGAGCATATGCCACCATTTTGCCGATTGATTGAAAGCATACAAAACAATTTCCAGAAGTAATGCTCCCAGACTGGCTCCTGCGGCAAGATAAAGTGCAATGGATCGGGTTTCGCGGTAGCGGGCCATAGTGATTATATCAAAAACTTGTGGTGAGGCATAAAATGAAGCAGGCAATTAAGGCTGCGGATTTATTTTTTTCGGCATAAGACCTGCTGGACTTAAACTTCAAATTTGTAACCCACGCCTTTTACAGTTGTAATGTTTTCGATACCGATCTTTTCGCGTATTTTACGTACGTGTACGTCGATGGTTCGATCGCCCACAATAACATTGTCACCCCATATGCGTGCGAAAATCTCTTCACGCGAAAAAACTTTGTTGGGCTTGGAAGCCAGCAAACGCAGCAGCTCAAATTCTTTTTTGGGCAGGATAATTTCTTTGCCTTTATTGATTACGATAAAGCGCTCCGAATCAATCACAAAGTCTTTTACTTCAAGTTGGTCAGGAGTGGCTTTATTTTGATCATCCTGATAGCGGCGAAGCAGCGCTTTTACCCTGCTGATCAATAGTTTGGGCTTGATGGGTTTTGTTACGTAATCATCTGCTCCGGCATCAAAGCCTGCAATTTGCGAATAGTCTTCGCCGCGGGCGGTGAGAAATATTACCAGACTGTTTTTGAGTGCAGGAATTTGTTTGATTTCTTCGCAAGTGGCTATGCCATCCATTTCGGGCATCATCACATCCAGAATGATCAAGTGTGGTACTTCTGCCATGGCTTTGTTGATAGCTTCTCTGCCATTGGTGGCTGTTGCTACTTTAAACCCTTCTTTTTTAAGGTTATAGCTTAAAAACTCCAAAACATCGATTTCATCATCGACCAATAAAAGACTGAATTTAGAGGCATCCATAATCTGGATTTTTATTAGTATTTAGATCGCCCTAAATTATAATTTTTTCGGAACTAAGACTTTAATTTCGCTTCAAATTTTAGTTATATTTTTCAAATAGAAAGGTTTAACACGCTTGTTGCGATCTTTTGTAGCCCTTTACATTTCAGATTTTGTATTTTCGCCATTGATATACCAATTTTGTTAAGGCATGAAAAAAATGATCATTCGTATTTTAGGAATATTTTTATTCAGTATCCTTTTTATTCCAGCTCAGGCGCAACAGTTTGAGGGCGGCTTGCTTGCTGGTGGTGTTAGCAGCCAGGTAGCAGGCGATAATATTTCCGGCTTTCATAAGGCCGGCCTAAGTTTTGGAGGGTTTGTGAGGCTCGAGCTGAATGCGCAGTCTGGCTTGCAGATGGAATTGTTTTTTGTTCAAAAGGGCTCACGCACAAGTGATCAGGATGTTAAAGCCGGCATGAACCCCTATCTTCTTCGCCTCAATTATGTTGAAATGCCTTTTATTTTCCAATACGATTTGGGTAAGCTGCGTCTTGAAGCAGGACTTTCTGCCGCTTTTTTGGCCAGTAATTATGAAGAAGTAAATTACCTGGATAACACACAAGATGTTTGGAAAACTCTTAATTTCAGCACTTTGGTGGGCGCTCGTTACCTTTTCAATGAGCAGTGGTCGCTCGGTTTGAGAAGCATCAATTCAATCAACTCAATCCGCACCAATATGGTTGAGGGTAATGTGAAGCGCTACAGCAACAAATTTGGTGCTTTTAATGATGTGTTGCAAATGGCTGTTTTTTATAGCTTCTAAAATTAACTTCGGTTGGTCTTCCACTTGATATTGCAGCCTGTTGACGGAATTTGATTTTCGGGAACGGCTTCTCCGGCCAGCACCAAATTTAATGCAGCACGAAGGTCTTTGCCGTTAACCGGAACTTCATTTCCTGGCCTGCTTCCATCAAGTTGGCCGCGGTAAACACATCGATCACTGGCATCAAAAAGATTGAAATCAGGCGTGCAGGCCGCGTCATAAGCTTTTGCCACTTCCTGTGTTTCATCAAAAAGATAGGGGAATGGAAAACCGTGTTCGGCAGCAAAGGTTTTCATTTTCTCTGGTGAATCTTCTGGATAGTTTTCCACATCATTAGCGTTGATGGCGACCATGCCGATTCCTTTTGGCACAAATTCATTACCAATGTGAACCAGTTCGCTGATCACATGCTTCACATACGGGCAATGGTTGCAGATAAACATCACCAGTGTGCCTTTGGTACCTTTGATATCACTGTAAGTAAGTTTTTTATTGCTTATCTGATCGATTAATTCAAAATCCGGAGCGTTGAATCCGAGTGGAATAGCTTTGGTGGGTGTAAGTGCCATGTCATTCTTTTTTGTTGAAATTGATATTACGTTTCAGGCCATTGAAGCCTGCTCTTGTAACAGCCGATCCGGCGAAAAGTTCGTAAAAGGTTTTTTCATCCAGCTCATCCCAATCCTTTTTTCGCATTTTTTTAAGTTGCTCAGAAAGCAGAAAACCAGGCTCTTGATGTGGTTTCGAAAAGCGATTCCAGGGACAAACATCCTGGCAGATGTCGCAGCCAAATATCCATCCTTCAAACTTTGGTTTTAAAGCATCCGGAAGTTCAGTTTTATGTTCGATTGTGAGGTAAGAGATGCATTTACGCGCATCCAGCTGATGGGCATCCACCAATGCACCGGTGGGGCAGGCATCCAAGCAGCGCCGACAAGTGCCGCAATAATCGGTGATTTCGTTTTCCGTTGCTTCGAGCCCAATGGGAAGAAGCAGATGTCCGATAAAGAAAAACGAACCTTTGCGCGGATGAATGAGGCAGGTATTTTTGCCTATAAAACCTAAGCCGCTTTTTTGTGCCCAGGCCCTGTCGAGCACAGGAGCCGAATCGGTAAAGGCTCTGGCGCCTTCGAGCTTGCCGGTGTGGCGTTCGATAAAGTTGAGCAGCTGCTGTAGTTTTTTGCGGATCAGTTTATGGTAATCCTTGCCGTAAGCGTATTTAGAAATTTTGTAGTTATCGTTTTCGGATAGCTTTTCGTTTGGGTAATAATTTTGCAAAACAGTAAGCACAGTAGCTGTTTCTTCAACAAGTAAGCGGGGGTCGTAGCGTTTTTCACGGTTTCGTTCCAGGTAGCTCATCTCACCCTGAAAGCCTTTTTGTAGCCAGTCTTCCATCAGTCGGGCATCTTCGGGAAGCTGTTGCGCCTTACTGACTCCCAAATCATCAAAACCCAGCCTGAGTGCCTCGTCCTTGATCAGTGCGATAAGGTTTTCCTGTAGGTTATCAGCGTTTATCATTTGCGTCAACTAGGTATCAAACAATGTTCCTTGTGGTGGATTTTTTATCCTGCCAAGATGTTTGTAGGCCTTGTCGGTGGCTTCGCGGCCGCGCGGTGTGCGCATCAGGTAGCCTTCCTGAATCAGAAAAGGTTCATACACCTCTTCTATTGTTCCGCCTTCTTCGCCCACGGCAGTAGCAATTGTGTTGATGCCCACCGGACCGCCTTTAAATTTGTCGATGATAGTCAACAGGATTTTGTTGTCCATTTCATCCAGACCATGCTCATCCACATGCAATGCTGTGAGGCCAAAACGCGCAATTTCGAGGTCTATTTTGCCATTCCCTTTGATTTGTGCAAAATCACGAACACGACGGAGTAAAAGATTGGCGATACGTGGGGTGCCACGGCTGCGGCCTGCAATTTCAGCTGCTGCCTTTGGCTGGATTGGCACACGCAGGATGGAGGCCGAACGCTGAACGATGCCTGTAAGTGTTTGTGCATCATAATAAGAGAGCCGAAGGTTGATGCCAAAACGTGAACGTAATGGTGATGTGAGAAGACCTGATCGTGTAGTGGCACCAATAAGCGTAAAAGGGTTGATGGTGATTTGCACGGCACGGGCATTGGGGCCTGTTTCGATCATGATATCAATGCGGTAGTCTTCCATGGCCGAGTACAAATATTCCTCTACCACTGGGCTTAGCCGGTGAATTTCATCAATGAAAAGCACATCATTTTTTTCGAGATTGGTGAGCAGCCCTGCCAAATCGCCCGGCTTATCAAGCACAGGACCCGAAGTGATTCGGATGTTCACGCCTAATTCGTTGGCGATGATATGCGATAGCGTTGTTTTGCCCAATCCCGGAGGGCCATGCAGCAAAACATGATCAAGCGCTTCGGCACGTTGTGCGGCTGCCTGCACAAAAATCCGAAGGTTTTCGACCACCTGATCCTGCCCGGCAAAGCTGCCAAAGGCATCCGGCCTCAATACTTTTTCTATCTCTTTTTCAGCATGGGTCAGGTCTGTACCGTATGCATCCAGATTTTCGTTCATATGATCAATTTAAGAAAGGACAAAAATAAGCATTCTCGCTCAGCTGAATAGTTTGTTTGGTGCATGATAAAATATCACAAAACTGCTGTTTAACCTTATCATGCCTGCAATGGCTGTCTCAGTTGTTTTGAATCAGTTAAAAAAATTGGAGTTTAGTAGAGAAAGTTCGTACTTTAGCTAAATAATTTGGAATAATATCAGGGGCAAAGCGTTAATAAACCTGTTAAAACAAAAACGATGAAAACACTACTCGTAGCATTTGACTTCTCCAAAAATGCGCTGCATACGCTGGATTATGCCCTTTTTTATGCTAATCAGCTTAAAACAGGGATTCATTTGGTTTGGGTTGATAATACCAGCACACCCGAGCATGTGATGAATATCGAACAGACTTTGCGCATTGAGACGAAAAAATATTTTGATGAAATTGTAGCAAAATATGCACCGCAACTGAAGCATGGAAAGCTCGAAATACATCTTCGAAAAGGTAAAGTATATACCGAAGTGGCTATGCTTGCAAGGCAGATTGGGGCCTCGGTTATATTTGCCGGAACGCATGGTGTAAGCGGATACGAACGCTATTGGATAGGCAGTAATGCTTATCGTATAGTTACTTCAGCTCCTTGTCCGGTTATTACGGTAAGGTCTGATTATCAATTTGATGGTAAACTAAAACACATCCTGGTTCCTATTGACAGTTCGGCCGAAAGTCGTCAGAAATTACCGTTTACTGCTGATTTGGCTCAGGCCTTTGGTGCTGAGATTCATCTTTTATTGCTTTATAATTCACCACTTCGGGTGATACGCAGCAGGATGAAATCCTCTGCCAACGAAGCCGAAAAATGTCTTGCCGAGCGTAATATTAAATTCAGCCTCAGAGAAGTAGAAGCTGAAAAACTGGTTCCTGCAATTTTATCTTATTCTGACGAAATTAAAGCTGATCTCATTGCTATCATGACAGAACAAAGTGCTTCGGCAGGGGCTATGTTTTTAGGTCCGTTTGCACAACAATTGGTTAATAATGCGTTAATACCTGTGGTGAGTATTCAAACTACAATTCAAAATTAATTGCCTATGAACCTGCGAAATATTTTTCTTTTGCTGCTCATGTTTATGTCCTTTAGGGCAGTTGAAGCCCAAGATACACAACAGGGATATTTGGTGTTATTGCAGGACAGCCGCCTCGACAGCTTGCTTTGGCTACAGGAACAACTTTTTGAAGAACAGCAGTATATTGAAGGATTTCGGATTCAGATTTTTATGGAGTCGGGCAATGATGCCGTGATTCATGCGCAGGAATTAATGGACAAGTTAGCCGAAGATTTTCCACAGTGGAAGTCCTATCTCTCTTACGGACAGCCATATTATCGAGTACATATCGGCGATTTCCGTGATCGGTTGGAGGCCGAAGCAGCACTTCAAAAGTTGAACCGCAACTACAAACAGGCCTTCATCACCCGCGACCGGATTGCCTTTCCTGAATTAAATGCCTTTCCAAAACCTAACACACAGCGCCATGAATAAAATTATCCTAGTAGGTATTGACTTTTCAGATTGCTCAGTCAATGCATTAGAACATGCGGTGAGCCTGGCCGACAAGGCTCATGCAGATATCAAAATGCTTTGGGTAAACAAACCCGACAACACCCGCAACCTTTATGATATTGCCAGTGATGAAGTATTGCTGGAAGCAGAGAAAAGGCTGCAGGGCATGGCTTCGAAATATCAGGCCAGGCTTACAAACGGCAAGATTGATTTTATTACCCGAAAAGGTAAAGTATATAAAGAATTGGTGGCAGCTGCTGAAGAATTTGATGTTTTTCTGATTATGATCGGAACACATGGCTCTTCTGGTTTTGAGGAGTTTTGGATTGGAAGCAACGCTAACAGAATAGTTACGGCAACCGAAAGGCCGGTGATTACCATTAGGGGTGGTGTTGATATTAATCGCACGATCGAACGGATTGTGATGCCTATCGACAGCACCCTCGAAAGTCGTCAAAAGATTCCTATCACAGCGCTCATTGCCAAGTATTATAATGCAGAGGTGCATGTGCTTGCTACGCATATCACTACAGTGAAAGATGTTCGCGAACGCATTATGGAATACATCAAACAGGCAGAACGATACCTGGAAGAAAATCAGATCCGTTTCGTAATAAAAGAAATTGAGGCAGGAAATATTTCTGATTCAGTTATTGAGTATGCTACTGCAGTAAATGCCAATCTGATCAGCATTATGGATGAACAGGAAAAAGCAGCGGCCAATATCTGGCTTGGACCTTATGCGCAGCAGATGGTAAACCATTCGCCCATACCAGTTTTGGTGGTGCATGCTAAAAATTATATTGCAGGTATTGCGATGTAGGTAAAGTTTTGGCAGAACCTTTTCCCCTGACTTTTGTTATACCAAGCTAAACGTTACAACATGCCTGAGATTATTTTTGGGGAGAAGAAAATGCATTGCGATCGTGGAGCAAACCTTCGCAAGGTATTGATAGATCACGGGATTTATCCGCATAATGGGGCTTCTCAGTTTGTAAACTGTTTTGGTTTAGGAAGTTGTGGAACCTGTGCCGTTAAAATTATTGGAAAGGTTGAACCCCTTAACGCCACCGAAAAGCTCAGACTTTCGATGCCTCCGCATCGCCTCGAAGATGGATTAAGACTGGCATGCCAGATTAGAGTGGAAGCCGATTTGGAGGTGCTCAAATTTGATGGTTTTTGGGGTCAGCTTACAGGCTCAAGCCGCTAAATATCAGCCTTACATCCCTTAGAACACCCAATTCAAAAAACATTTACAAATTTCCCAGCCTGATGGTATTGCTGTTGCTTTTGCTCCAGGTGGGTGTACTCAGAACGTGAATCACGCGATCGCCTTTGCGAAGCTGTCCGCCATCAATAAGTAATTGATTGAGGTGATGCATCAGTTTGACTGCTTCATCCAGGCTGCTGTCGTGAAAGCCATTTACTCCCCATAACAAGTTCATTTGCCTGAGCACAAAAACATTTCCCGAAAAAGCAAACAGCCTTGCTTTGGGGCGATGCGCCGATAAGCGCTTGGCCGAATAGCCTGTATGGGTGCTTACGATGATAGCGCAGGCATTGGTACTTTGAGCCATATTACTGGCCGCAAACAAAACGCTGTCGGAAATAAAACGCGGATGGGTTTGGTCTTCAGGCATTTCGTGACGGTAATAAATGGCCTCGAAGCCTTCGATCTGGTTGATGATTTGCTGCATAATGGTAACGGTTTCAACAGGATATTTCCCTATTGAGGTTTCGCCGCTAAGCATCAGGGCATCAGCTCCATCGAGCACCGAATTGGCCACATCACTCACTTCTGCCCTTGTAGGACGAATCGAGCTGATCATCGCTTCCATCATTTGTGTGGCAACGATTACAGGTTTGCCTTTTTGCTGACAAATTTGAATGATACGCTTTTGTATCATTGGCACCTGCTCCATTGGTATTTCAACACCCAAATCGCCACGGGCAATCATTATACCATCGGCTGCATCAACAATAGCTTCGATATTAGCTACTGCCTGTGGTTTTTCTATTTTAGCAATAATTCCGGGTTTGTTGGTTTTTTTGTTTGCTTCAATAATGCTGCGTAAGGCATGTATATCATCGGCCGAGCGCACAAACGAGAGCGCTACCCATTGGATGTCCTGCTGAAGAAGAAAATCAAGATCATTGAGGTCTTTTTCGGTTAGCGAGGGCAGGCTGATTGAGGTATCGGGCAGGTTAACGCCTTTGCGTGCTTCCACAATTGCGTTTGTTTCAGCTCTCAAAACTACCTCATCTTTGCCGTTTGTTTCGATAACCCTTAGAGCGATTTTACCATCGTCGATAAGCACCAAATCACCAGCTTTTATGTCAGTTGCAAAGGCTTCATAGCGAATGCTGATGCGTTCCTTATTTCCGACTACTTCGTAGGTGACCAAACGGATATGATCGCCTTCTTTGAGCTGCACATTTTCGTTCTCGAGTGCTCCCAACCTGATTTTCGGCCCTTGCAAATCTGCCAAAACAGCTATATAACTGTTTTGTGTATGATTAATACGATCAATATGTTCAATAACTTTACGATGAACTTCATGCGTTCCGTGTGAAAAATTGAGCCGGCAAACATCCATGCCTTGTGCAGCCATTTCTGATAAGGTAGTGTAATTATCGGATGCCGGGCCGATAGTAGCAACGATTTTGGTTTTCATGGGGTTACAGGTTTTTGTTTTTGGGAAGCCTTTGATGATGCGATTTCAGAATCTCCATTTCATGAAATTCTATCGTCTCGAGTAATATGTCGATTCCTTTGGTTTTCTGGGTATCAACAACAAAAGCATGTACGATTTTCGGTATGTTACGAATCGAACGGATGATAGGGTCGAGGCGTGCCTGATCAAGTGCATTTCTAATAATAAAAAGATAATCTGTGCTTACCGATAGTTTGACCCACCTGCTCCCGTTGCTGAGTAGCGATACTAGATTAAAAATATTCATATTTTCGCCTTGATCGAACAGGTAGAATGAAAAGCCAACTTTTTCGGAGTGCTGTTTAGGAAAAACGTCTTCGTGTTTTATCAAATCTATTGATAAGCAATTATTTAAATGCCATGCCAGTTTGTAATCGGGTAGTGTAGTAGCAATTCCTAATAAGAGGATATCGTCGAAGGGTTTACTATGCAGGGTTTTTTTTCGGACGGGCATAAAGCAGGAGTTTAGGGACAAAAATACACTTTTGCCGGCGATTGAAATAGTTGAATCTTTTTACGAAAGAAAATTCCTGCAACAGGAAAATGAATTACACCGAAATAGATTATTCAGAAACGATGTTGATTATACCAGCCTCAGCCATAGCATTCCAGGTTTTTTCGGCGGCCAATTGTTCGGCGCCTTTAATCGAAAAATCTTTGGCATTGGCATAACTGGTTTCATCTATGATTACCTCTACGATATACATTTTTTCGTAGCCTTCGCCGGTTTCGCCAATCATTTTAAAATCAAGCTGTTGTTTTTCTTTTTGAGCCCATTCTATCAGCTTGCTTTTGAAGTTGTAGTCACTTTTTTCGAGGTTTTCGAGGTCAATATGCATTTCTACAATTCGAGTGATAATAATTTTTTGTGTAAATTGAAAACCTTTATCCAGGTAGAGTGCACCAATGAAAGCTTCGAAGGCATCACCATTGAGCGAGCGGAATTTTGAACGGCCATCGTTGGAATAATTCACCAGTTTATCCAAGCCGAGTTTTTGTGAGAGTTTATTTAGCGATGCACGACTCACAATACGAGAGCGCATTTCGGTGAGGAAACCCTCATTTTTGTAGGGAAATTTTTTAAACAGAAAATCAGCTATTGCAGCACCCAAAATGGCATCGCCCAAGTATTCGAGGCGTTCATTGCTCAGTTTATAGCCATTTAGGGTTTCGCTTGAAACAGATTTATGCTTGAAAGCCAGTTGATATAAAAAAATATTTCCGGGATAGAACCCGAAAATATTTTTAAGTGATTGCGAAAGTTCTTTATCCGCAGAAAAAAGTGCCTTAACAGTATCAGTAAGTAACAAAACGCAGTGATTAAGGAACGAATTTCTTTAATAACATAGAAGCATTATGCCCGCCAAAACCAAAGGTATTGCTCAGTGCCGCATTAATTTTTCTTTCGCGACCTTTATGGAAAGTGAAGTCGAGCCTATTGTCAATTTCCGGATCATCAGTAAAATGATTGATAGTGGGAGGAACAAAATTGTTCTGCATTGCCAGAATAGTTGCAACGGCTTCAACCACACCAGCACCACCTAGCAGGTGCCCGGTCATTGATTTGGTAGAGTTAATGCTGAGGTTATAAGCATGATCACCAAATAGGTTCACAATAGCTTTGGGTTCTGAGATATCGCCCAGCGGGGTAGAGGTGCCATGGGTGTTGATATAATCAATATCTTCGGGCTTCATACCTGCATCTTCGAGGGCTCTTTTCATACTTAACATTGCGCCCAGCCCTTCGGGGTGGGGTGATGTCATGTGATTGGCATCGCCTGAAAGGCCACCGCCCACAAACTCGGCGTAAATTTTTGCACCTCTTTTTTGGGCATGTTCCAATTCTTCAAGCATCAATCCGCCGCCACCTTCGCCAATCACAAAACCATCACGATCTTTGTCGAAGGGTCTGGAAGCTGTTAACGGATCATCATTACGTGTGGAGATGGCATGCATAGCATTAAAACCACCAACACCCGCTTGATTAACAGAAGCTTCGCTGCCACCAGTAACGATAGCAACGGCTTTGCCCAAACGGATGTAATTAAATGCATCAATCAGCGCATTGGCTGATGAAGCGCAGGCTGATACTGTGGCAAAATTTGGTCCCCGATAACCATATTTGATCGAGATATGACCGGCAGTGATGTCGGCAATCATCTTGGGGATGAAAAACGGATTGAACCGCGGTGTGCCGTCTCCCTTGGTAAAGGAAGCTACTTCTTCGTAAAAAGTAGCAAGCCCACCTATGCCTGATGACCAGATTACACCAACCTCGTTGAGGTCGGTATTCTCTGCATTCATCTCTGAATCAGCAATAGCTTCGTCGGCAGCTATCAGACCAAACTGCGCAAACAAATCATATTTGCGCACGTCTTTGCGGTCAAAATAGTTTTTCCAATCGTAGTTTTTTACTTCGCAGGCAAAGTGGGTCTTAAACCTGGAGTGATCAAAGCGGGTAATATCGGCCGCACCACTCACCCCTTTCTTTAAGCTGTCCCAATAAGCAGGAACATTAATTCCAATGGGCGTAATGGCACCTAAACCAGTGACTACTACTCGTTTTAGCTCCATAAAATAAGGTTTTAGGCTTTGTTTTCTTCGATGTATTTGATAGCGTCGCCTACTGTACCAATTTTCTCTGCCTGATCATCTGGAATGGCCAGGTTGAATTCTTTTTCAAATTCCATGATCAATTCTACTGTGTCGAGCGAATCGGCACCCAGGTCGTTTGTAAAGCTGGCTTCGTTAGTAACTTCTGCTGGCTCAACACCCAGCTTATCAACGATAATTGATACAATTTTGTCTTTAATTTCTGACATAACTTTAATGTTTTTAGTTAAACAGGGTGCAAAGGTAAGAGATAAAATGAAAAAAAAACAACAAAAAACTTAAAAAATTGATTTACAGTTGGTAAGTTAATATAGCTTGGGTGTAATTTGCTCTGATCTTCGGGAGCACCTGACTATTTTGCCTAATTTAATGCCTATCCCGACACCTGCAGACCTTAGTTTACAATGAAAATAATGTAATTTTACACGCTTACCGGTCTCCGGATATTATTAACTGTAAACACGCCAAAAACCGATGATATGATTTCAGAAGATCGTCCTAAACTTTTTCTTCTTGACGCTATGGCATTGATATACAGAGCGTTTTTTGCCCTAAATAAAAACCCGAGAATTAGCTCGAAAGGGCTGAATACTTCCGCTATTTTGGGTTTTACCAATACTTTATATGAAGTTTTGAAAAAGGAAAAACCAGCTTATATAGGAGTTGCCTTTGATAGTATGGCTCCTACACAGCGACATATTGATTTTACAGCTTACAAAGCCAATCGCGAGAAAATGCCCGACGATCTGGCAGCCTCCATTCCTTACATCATGCAAATAATCGAGGCTTTTCGTATCCCAATTTTGATAATGGATGGCTATGAAGCTGATGATATTATTGGTACACTGGCCAAGCAAGCTGAAAAAGATGGTTTTCTAACCTATATGATGACCCCTGACAAGGATTTTGGGCAGTTGGTTTCGGATCATATTTTTATGTACAAACCTGCTAAATCGGGCGAAGATGCGCAGATTTGGGGGCCAAAAGAGGTTTGTGAACGTTATGGGATCGCAAAACCAGAGCAGATGATCGATATCCTTGGGCTTTGGGGCGATGCTTCTGATAATATACCAGGTGTTCCGGGAATTGGAGAGAAAACAGCAGCAAAACTTATCAGCCAATATGGTTCGATCGAAAAACTACTCGAAAGCACTGCTGATCTAAAAGGCAAGCAAAAAGAGAATCTCGAAAATTTTGCCGATCAGGCCAGGCAATCGCGCCAATTGGCTACAATTATTACTGATGTGCCTATCGCTTTTGAAGCAGATAAGTTAAAACTGGAAAGTCCTGATATGGATAAGCTTCAGGAACTTTTTGAAGCGCTGGAGTTCAGGACGTTTACGCGCAGGATGCTGCAGGATGCTCAGCAGCAAGCCGCAGCTGACAAACAGGACGATCTCTTCAGTCAGTTGGATCCTGCGGAGCTTTCGGCAATGAAATCGGACGAAAAACAAACGATTGAAACTGTTAAGCATGACTATATCCTGGTGCAAAAAGATGACGAATTAAAAAAGCTTGCCGGAGAACTTAACAAGCAAAAAAGCTTTTGTTTCGACACGGAAACAACCGCAATAGATGCCCACAATGCAGAGTTGGTAGGGCTTTCTTTTGCCATCAAACCCCACCATGCCTGGTATGTTCCCATGCCCGAAAACTACCATGAATGCCAGCAAAAGCTGGAGGTTTTCAGGGAAGTTTTTGAAAATGAAAAAATTGAAAAAACAGGTCAAAACCTTAAGTATGATATCTCAGTGCTTCGGTGGTACGATATTGAGGTGAAAGGTTCGCTGTTTGATACCATGATTGCGCATTACCTGATTGAGCCTGATCAGCGGCACAATATGGATGTGTTGGCTGAAACCTATTTGAATTATTCGCCGGTTGCGATTGAAAGCCTGATCGGGAAAAAAGGCAAAAATCAGGGCAGTATGCGCGATGTTGCACTCGAAAAAGTGAAGGAATATGCAGCCGAGGATGCTGATATCACGCTGCAATTAAGGCAAAAGCTTGAGCCTGAACTTGAAAAACAGGGTGTTCGGCGCATTTTTGACGAGATAGAAATGCCATTGGTGCGCGTTTTGGCAGCCATGGAAGCCGAAGGGGTGAAAGTGGACGGTGATAACCTGCAGCAAATCAGCGAGCTGATGGGAAAAGAAATTTTGGAGCTGGAGAAGACAATTTATGAAGCTGCCGGCAAACAATTTAATATTGCATCACCCAAACAATTAGGAACAATACTTTTTGACCATTTGGATTTACAGCATAAGGCCAAAAAAACAAAAACAGGACAATACTCCACCTCTGAAGAAGTGCTGTCGAAAATTCAGAAAGCACACCCCATTATTCCAATGATTTTAGATTATCGGTCGCTTACCAAGCTGAAGTCAACCTATATTGATGCACTGCCAACCCTGATAAATCCACGCGATGGTCGCATACACACCAGTTACAATCAAGCTGTTGCTGCTACTGGAAGGTTGAGTTCAAATAATCCTAACCTGCAAAATATCCCCATCCGCACCGAAAGGGGTCGTGAAATCCGTAAGGCATTTGTGCCTCGCAATAAAGATTTTACCTTATTGGCAGCGGATTACTCTCAAATTGAATTGCGTATCATCGCCCATCTGAGCAAGGACGAAGGCATGATGGAAGCTTTTAAAAAAGGCCTGGATATCCATACGGCTACTGCATCACGCGTTTATGGCCTGGATTTGGAGGAGGTAACAAAGGACATGCGTCGAAATGCAAAAACGGTAAATTTTGGTATTATCTATGGCATTTCGGCTTTTGGCTTGTCCGAACGACTTGATATACCCCGAGGAGAAGCCGCTGAAATTATCAAAAACTATTTTGAGCAATATCCTGGCGTAAAAGCGTATATGAATGAGCAGATTGATTTTGCCCGGAAAAATGGTTATGTGGAAACCATGTTAGGCAGACGGCGCTATTTGCGCGATATCAATGTTTCGAATAGTGTGGTACGCGGATTTGCCGAGCGAAATGCCATTAATGCCCCCATTCAGGGAAGTTCGGCCGATATGATCAAGCTGGCGATGATAAAAATTCATCAGGAGTTGGAGGAAAAGAAGTTGCAATCAAAAATGATTCTGCAGGTGCATGACGAATTGGTTTTTGATGCGCTAAATTCGGAGCTGGACGTATTACGTCAACTGATTGAAAAAGCGATGAAAAACGCACTGCCGCTTGATGTTCCGCTTGAAGTGGAAATGAATACCGGAAATAACTGGCTTGAAGCGCATTAGGCTATCACTATCTGGTCTTCTGTGCTAATAGGTACCAGGTTAAGCAGATTTGTTTGCAGACAATAGTCGATATCTTTTTGATAGCCTTTTGATTGCAGGTATTTTAGGTGTGTACAGCTTTTTAGCTTAGCACTAATGTTACCGGCTTCTGAACCGTAGAACTGGAGCACCATTTTGCCCAGATCATCCGTTTCAACCGATTTGCGATCGCTAATCAGGCTTATTAACATGCCAGCACACAAGGCATCATCCAGCGAAAATTTTCCGGCAGTTCCTGAGCACACTATTACGGTATCATTGCTTTTTTTAGCCACAAAATCGGCAACAGCCGAAATATTTACAAAACCTGCTGTGACAGTTTCGTGAGCCTGGCGACACATTTTTAGGGCACGTGTGCCATTTGTTGTGCTAAGAATCACGGTTTTTCCTGCAACAATTTCAGGGGTATATTCCAAAGGAGAATTTCCCTGATGAAAACCTTCAATTTTGATGGCATTGCGTTCGCCGCCAAGGATTGCACTGCCGGATGGAAAACTATTAAAAAGCTGACGGGCTTCATGCTCCGTTTCGGCGGGCAAAACGGCTACGGCACCATTATGCAATGCAGTTGCTATAACAGAGGTGGCGCGCAGTACATCAATTACAACAGCAGTTTTGCCAGTCATGTCGATCGACTGGCAATCCTGCAGGGTAGCAGCAACTTCTATTTGCATTTATTTGGATTTTTTTACCGGCATTTCGATACCGAGCGAGATACCAAGACCTTTGGCTGTTTTTACCAGTGCATTGTCGAGTGTAACCAGATTAGGTTGTGCTACAGCCTCTTTTAATGGAACAGAAACGAAATACGGATGGCGGTAAGCTACCATTTTTCCAAAATCTTCTTTCAGAACCATTTCAAAGGCCTTAACACCCAATTGCGAAGCCAAAACACGATCGTAAGCAATAGGCACGCCTCCGCGTTGCAGGTGACCCAATACAGTTTCGCGCATATCCGGTTCAAAGCCGGCTTTTTTCAGCTGTTTGATCAAGGCGCTGGCAATGCCGCCCAACTTGAGATTTTCGTAGCCCACCTCGGTGCTTGCTTCATACACCATTTCGCCATCTTGTGGCTTGGCGCCTTCGGCCACTACCACAACAGCAAAGCCTCTTCCGCGGTTGAAGCGGGCTTCAAGCTTTTGTTTTACAATATTAATATCGTAAGGAAACTCAGGAATCAAACACACTTCTGCACCACCTGCAACGGCAGCATTCAGTGCAATCCAGCCTGCATAGCGACCCATTACTTCGAGAATGAAAACCCTATTATGGCTGGCAGCTGTAGTAACCAATTTATCAACAGCTTCTGTAGCAATCTCAACAGCTGTCTGGAATCCAAAGGTAGAATCTGTTGAAGAAAGGTCATTGTCGATGGTTTTTGGCACGCCGATTACATTCAGGCCTTTTTCGTACAAAGCTTGCGAAATACGCTGCGAGCCATCGCCTCCAATGTTAATAACAGCATCAATACCCAGGTATTGAATTTTTCGAATCATCTCATCCGAGCGATCCACGGCTGACCATGAGCCATCTTTATTTTTTACAGGCCAGGCAAACGGGCCGCCTTTGTTTGTAGTTTCAATTATTGTTCCACCCTGAAAATGGATTCCTTTAACCACCTCCGGTGTAAGAACTTTTAATTCTGAAGGCTCCCAAAGCACTCCATTGAATGCCTGAATACTTCCTAATACTTCCCAGTCTTTTTCCTGAGAAGCTCTTTTGACCACTGCTCTGATCACGGCATTCAATCCCGGGCAGTCGCCACCTCCTGTTACAATTAATACTCTTTTCATAAGATCTTATTTTTCAATGAGAAAAATGAATTTTCCTAAAATATTTGCTAAATTAATCAAATGTAATAATAATAAACTTCGTGAAATTATTCGGCAAAGATAGTCAGATCAATTTGTTGTTGATAAATTGTTGCCTTTTTGAACCCAAAAGGAGGTCTGCAATCGGTTGATACAAAAATTGTGGAAATCTAAAAGGCTTAAAAAACAACAAAGCCCTCATTGTGAGGGCTTTGCATGTGGTACCACCCGGGATCGAACCAGGGACACACGGATTTTCAGTCCGTTGCTCTACCAACTGAGCTATGGTACCAGCATTTTTGGAGCGGCAAAGATAAAACAAAATTCGAAACGCAAAAAGTTTTTTGAAAATTGCTTTTAAGAAGGGATAACACAAAAACAATTTTATTGCTTGCTGCACAGCTTAATTGTGAAACTGCAATCATGAACATTAAAAAATGACTTAACCGGACTAAAAGCATATTTTTGTTTTTTAAAATTTCTGAATTATTTTTCACATGACTCAAAAATTAATCCTTGATCTTGGAAATACGCTCTCCAAGGTTGCACTTGTTGAAACCGGTCAGATAAAAACCGTGCATAGTTTTGAATCCGACGAAAGCCTGATGCATTGGATTAATCGGCAGCGTGCTTTCTCTGGCGGAATTATTGGTTCAGTAAAAGAATTGCCCGGAAGCCTTTCGGATTGGGCTAAAAAACAGCCCGGAGTTTTTCTCCTCAGCGCTTCAACACCACTCCCTTTCAAAATTGCATATAAGAGCCCTCAAAGCCTGGGTCCTGATCGCATTGCACTGGCAGCAGCTGCTTATGAACGTTTTCCTGGAAAAAATGTTTTGGTGATCGATATGGGTAGCTGCATCACTTACGACCTGCTCACTGCAGAAGGTGTTTATCTTGGCGGCGCAATCAGTCCCGGAATTCGTATGCGATTCAAAGCCATGAACGCCTTTACTGCCAAACTCCCGATGGCCGAACCAACAGATCATGCACCATTGATTGGAAACGATACCAAAAATTCGCTGCAATCAGGTGTGATGAACGGTGTGCAGGCCGAAATAGAAGGTGTGATTGATCGATATGCCACTAATTACAAAGATTTAACAGTATTAATAGGTGGTGGAGACAATAAATATTTTGATAAAAGGTTTAAAGTTAACATCTTTGCAGCCTCAAACCTGGTACTGAATGGCCTGAGGTTTATTTTGGAATTTAATGAAAGTCAATAAGTTGAGAAAATTACTCGGGATTATTGTTGTTTTACTGGCATTTCAAACCGTAATTGGACAAACAGGAACGGTATCGCCATATTCACGTTTTGGAATCGGCCAGTTAAAAAGTAAAAGTATTAATACCCGCCTGCATGGTATGGGAGGAATAGCCAATGCAGTAGCCAGCAATAGGTTTGTAAACCCTTCCAATCCTGCAACTTACACACATTTCGATTCCCTTTCTTTTCTTTTTAATGCTGGTTTGCAGATGAGTTCTTCTACTTATCGCACCTCTACACTTACTGAGCAAGGAAGCAATGCCAGCCTGAGTTATTTTTCGATGGGTTTTCCCGTTACGCGCCATTGGAGGGTTGGAATTGGACTTTTACCATACGCAGATATTGGATACAATATCATTGTTAGCGATTTTGAAGAAGGAATCGGCAGATACAATTATGCCTTTAATGGAGATGGTGGCTTGAATCAATTGTTTTTTGGCAATGGTTTCAAAATTACCGACCGACTTTCGATAGGAGTTAATGTTACTTATGTTTTCGGAAGAAACACTACAAGCACCTTGCTTTATTTCCCGGATTCAACGCTTTATGCGAATACCAAAACCGAGGAAAGGCTGTTGGCTAACGACTTTATGTTTGATTATGGAATTTATTTTACACAGCCTCTGGATAATGATTATCAACTCAATATAGGTTTGGTTTATGGGCAAAAAGTTAATTTGAACGTTAAGCGCGAAAAATTGATAAGGTCACTTTTTGGAGGTGTTGATGGAGGCGTTGAATATATTTTAGATACCATTGCTTATCAACCTGAAAGAGAAGGAAAGCTTGAGCTGCCACATACGCTTGGACTTGGCCTGAGCTTCGAAAAGAAAAACCGCTGGATGATTGGATTGGATGCCAATTGGCAAAATTGGGAGACTTTTAATATAGATAATCGTCCGGACTCCCTACAAAATGCCTGGAATATTGCTGTTGGCGGAGAATTTACACCCAAGCATACTTCCATTACAAAGTATTGGAGCAGAGTGACATACCGTATGGGTGTCCGCTACAATCAAACTTATCTTAACCTATATGGTCAGTCTATAAACGAGTTTGGCATAAGTTTTGGTCTGGGATTACCGTTGCCACGTTCTTTAACAACGATCGATTTAAGCCTCGAAGTTGGGCAGGGAGGTACAACAGCAAAAAACCTGATACAGGAAACTTTTGTTAATTTTACGGTCGGCGTTTCCATTTATGAACGCTGGTTTGTAAAACGAAGATACAATTAGCACAAACTAACACGCTACACAATGAAAACGAAAGGGATCAAACACATGCTGCTTTTGCTCATTATCATGGGCTTTGGAATTACTGAAGCAGTAGCTTTCAGTTTGGATAACAAACTGGAATTACCGCAGGAAAAACCAATGAAAAAGTATGGTGAAGACAGTGTTACCTGCGTGATCAATATTTCACTCTACCGCGAGTTTTATAAACAATGGAAAGCCAGCGACTACACCAGTGCTTCCACAAAAGACATCCTTAAATCATGGCGTTGGGTTTTTAAAAACTGCCCGCTTGGAAGCGAAAATACCTATGTAGATGGTGCAAAGATTATGCAATATCGTGTTGAGAATGAAAAAGATGAAGCGATTAAGCAAAAGCTTATTGATACTTTGATGATGGTGTATGATCAACGCATTGAATATTTCCCAAATCATTATAAAACAGGTCAGCAACAGGAAGGCTCAATTTTGGGACGCAAGGGTATTGATCTTTACACTTATGCACCAGAGCGTTACGAAGACACCTACAATACCTTAAAACGTGCCGTAGAACTCGACGGTGATGCTACTGATGGTTCGGTTTTGATTTATTATTTCCGCTCTGTAATCAAAATGGCTCGCAAATCAAAAGTCGATAGCACCGAAATAGTTGAAGCCTATGATCAGGTAATGGATATCCTGGATCATAATATAAAAGGTTTGGAAGCTCGCGGCGACAAACGTTGGGTAGAGATTTATAAAAATTTTAAAGGAAACATTGATGCTACCTTTGAACCTTTCGCTACCTGTGAGGATTTGGTAAAGATATTTAAGAAAAAATTCCAGACTAATCCGGATGACATTGATCTGCTGACAAAAATTACCAATATGCTTGATAAACGTGATTGCACTGATGATCCGCTTTATCTCAATGCCAGCATGAAACTGCATGAACTTCAGCCCAGTCCTGAGTCTGCTTATCTGATTGGTCGATTATTGCTTAAAGATCAAAAGTACAGTGAAGCACTTAATTATCTGGAAGAAGCTACTAAGTCGGAAGATGTTGAAAGAGCACATAACTCGTTTAAATTGCTTGCAGAGGTGAATCGCGCGCTCAAAAACTTTCCACGGGCACGTCAGATGGCTTTCAAAGCCATCGAACTCGACCCCAATGATGGTGCGCCTTACATTACTATTGGTGACCTATATGCTTCGAGTGCCAAAGAATGTGGTAACAATGAATTTACAAGCCGCGTAGCCTATTGGGCAGCTGTTGATAAATATCAGCGCGCCAAACAGGTAGATCCCGGTATAACGGAAACAGCCAACAGACGTATTGCTGATTATTCAGTTTATTTTCCCTCGCTCGAAACCATTTTCTTCTACGATTACAAAGAAGGTGATTCTTTTACAGTTGAGTGCTGGTTTACAGAAACCACTACAATACGCGCTTCGCGATAAGCAAAGACAGTGAAAACTAGAAAGCACTTGCGTTTCATTATACAAATCAACATCATAGCGACTTTTGTCGTTATGATGTTTTTTTCATGTGAAAATTCGCTGCAGGTCATTCAGGAAATTACTCAGCGCGATACGCTGGCAGATGTGAGTGCAGATACAATCACTTACTTTAGAAGCGATTCGGGAAGGGTGCAGATGCAGCTCGATGCTCCTGTAATGAACCGTTATGAAGGTGTAAATCCAAGCCTGGAATTTCCTGAAGGCTTCAAAGCCATCTTTTTTGATTCGGCAATGAACATCACATCGCGCATCAAAGCCGACTATGGAATAAGCTATGAGAACACCAAAATGCTGGAAGCCCGAAACGATGTGGAGGTTGAAAATTACGAAACAAATGAACGCTTAAATACCGAATCGCTTTATTGGGATCAGCGTAAGCGCCTCATTTTTACGCGGGCATTTGTTAAAATCACATCACCGGATAAAGTAATTTTTGGTGATAGCCTTGTTGCCACAGAAGGATTCGATCAGCGTACAATTCATAATATGCGGGGAACACTCGAGATAGAAGAAGAGGATTAAAATTGAATTGACCTTTTGGTTAGCGCGGGTTTGTGATCGGAAGAATTATGTTAATTTTGGCCAATAAATAATTTTTAGTGACGGATTTACAGCTCATTGCAGTTACGCTTATTTTTTCGGGATTTTTTTCCGGAATGGAAATTGCTTTTGTGAGTTCAAACCGGCTAAGGATTGAGCTGGATTTGAAGAAGCATAAATTTGCAGCTCGTTTACTTAATCCTTTTTATAAAAATCCTTCACGTTTTATAGGAGCTTTACTGCTGGGTAACAATATTGCTCTGGTAATATATGGTATTGTCATGGCCAGCATCTTAGAGCCGGTAATCATCAGTAAGCTGCCGGATGTTTTACTGTCCGATTTTAGCGTGTTGTTGATTCAAACCTTGCTTTCAACCTTACTGATTTTGATGGTGGCAGAGTTTTTGCCCAAAATTCTTTTCCGCATCAATCCCAATGGCATCCTAAGTTATCTGGCTTTGCCTGTTTGGATTTTTTACTACTTGCTTTATCCTTTTATTATTATCTACATCGGTTTAGCTGAATTGATACTGAAATATGGCTTCAGGATGAACCTTAACCAGGACGATTATCGGTTTAGCACCATAGATTTAAACGAATACCTGCGCGAATACGTTACGCCTCAGCAAGATGAAACCCAAGCCAATCATGACATTCAGCTTTTTCAGAATGCCATCGAATTTAAACATGTAAAGCTACGCGAATGTATGGTTCCTCGAACAGAGATTGAGGCGGTTAAGAGTGAGGAAGCAATGGATGTTGTTGTAAAAAAATTTGAAGAAACCAAGCATTCCAAATTGTTGGTTTATGAAAACTCAATTGATAATATCATCGGTTATGTGCATTCCTACGACGTTTATAAGCGGCCTCAAAATATTCAGGAAGTATTACGAACAATTGAAGTTTTTCCGGAGACCTATCCGGCCAATTTACTTCTTAGGTATTTTACGCAGAACCGGCAAGCTATAGCAGTGGTTGTTGATGAGTTTGGTGGCACTGCCGGAATTGTGTCAATGGAAGATATTATCGAAGAGATTTTTGGCGAAATAGAAGATGAATACGATGAAGTGGAAGATGTGGAAGAACAACTCGCTGAAAATGAATTTCATTTTTCGACCCGATTAGAGATAGATTACCTGAACGAAACCTATAAGCTCGATCTTCCTGAATCAGATGAGTATGAGACCTTAGCGGGCTTTATTCTCTATCATTACGAAAGCATTCCCGACCTGGGAGAAGAGATAATAATCCAAGACTACCGCATCAAAGTATTGAAGGCCAGTGATAATAAAATTGAGGAAGTAAAACTCAAAGTGCTCGACTAAATTGGGTCTTTACGGTTTGTTTTTCAAAACCCAAATTGAGTTATCAACATATAGCCTGCTGTTTGTCTGCTTATTAACAGTTTTTAATAGGAATAATAATTGTTTTCAGTTTTATTTTTATACTTTGAGTTTCTGTTGTACATTTGCACCCTATTTTTAAAAAGATGAACAGATTATGGCTGTAATTGGAAAAATTAGAAAGCGTTCAGGGCTTTTAGTTGTAGTGATTGGCGTGGCATTGGCCGCATTTGTGTTGGGTGACTTTGTCACCGGCGGCGGCGGAAGGCCAGAGATGAACGTAGGTTCAGTCGATGGAGATGATATCAGCATTCAGGATTTCAACATGCGTTATGAGCAGAATGCCAATGCACAACAGCAGCAGCAGGGCAACAGGCTAAGCCAGGATGAGATGTTCCGTGTGAGAGAAAACACCTGGAACCAGATGATCGAAGAAGTGATTATGGGAGACGAATACCAAGCATTAGGATTAACCGTAACGCCCGAAGAACTTTTCGACCAAATCCAGGGTTCAAACCCCCATCCGGCAGTAATTCAAAACTTCACCAATCCCGAAACAGGTCAGTTTGATCGCGAGCTGGTGCTAAATTACCTGCAAAATCTCTCGCAAATGCCGCAAGCTTCAAAAGATCAATGGTTGATTTTTGAGCGCTACATTAAAGAAGACCGGCTGCGTACCAAATATCAAAACCTGATCACAAAGGCACATTATTTGCCAACTGCTTTAGCAAAGGCAAATTACGAAAACAAAAATAATAAGGCAGAAGTTGAACTGCTTAGTGTACGCTACAATTCCGTAGCTGATTCACTTGCTGTTCCTACTGATGCCGACTACAAAAAGTTTTATGAGGAGAAAAAAAAATCCTATGATCGTCCGGCTATGCGCGACATCGAATATGTTTCCTTCGAGGTAAAGCCTTCAAAGCAAGATAACGACGAAGCGCGTAACTTTGTAAGTAGCCTCAAAAAAGAATTCGAACTTACAGATAATATTGCAGGATTTGTAAATGCGAATTCCGATACCCGTTATGATAGCAGCTGGAAAGGAAACACCGAATTGCCGGTAGCATTGGAGCAGGTGATGTTCGAAAACGAACCCGGCTTTGTTTATGGCCCTTATTTCGATCAGGATGCCTACAAATTGGCTCGTTTGGTTGGTGTAAGCTTCCGTCCCGATTCCTTAAAGGCAACACATATTCTGATTGCTTATCAAGGAGCTATGCGCAGTGAACAGGAACGCACCAAACAAGCCGCTCAGCAGTTGGCAGATAGCCTGATGGCGGTAGTAAAAAGAACGCCTTCGAAAATGATGGAACTGGCAGCACAATATTCTGATGATGGCAGTGTGGCTCAAAACAGTGGCGATCTGGGTTGGTTCCGCGACGGACAGATGGTTCCCGAATTCAATCGGTTTGTGCTTGACAATGCAGTTGGAAGCATCGGACTTGCAGAAACAGATTTTGGTTTTCATATCATTGAAGTTACCGGCAAAAAAGAACCTGCCAAAAAAGTTCGCATTGCCGAAATTATTCACAATGTTACACCCAGCACCCAAACTTATCAGGATGTTTTTGCAGAAGCCAGCCGTTTTGCCTCTGCTACCAAAACACGTGAGGACTTTGATAATAATATTGCAGATCAGGATCTTAACAAACGTCTTGCTCCAAATCTCAGAACATCTTCAAACCGCATAACAGGTATTGAAAATCCTCGCCAGATTGTTCGTTGGGCCTTCGATGAAAAAACAAGTGTAAATGATGTGTCCGACATCTTCGATTTGGATAATATGTATGTGGTTGCTGTGCTAACAAAAGCTACTGAAGACGGAATAGCTTCACTGGATGACATCAAAGAAATGATTGAACCTCAGGTGAAGAATATCAAAAAAGGTGAGTATCTTTTCGAAAGGATGAAAGCCTTGAACAACGACTGGGATAAAATTATTGCTGAACTAAAAGCTGAAAAACAGGTAGTAAGTGATTTGAGCTTTGATAGCCGAACCGTTACTGGTTTTGGTCAGGAAAGCAAATTGATCGGAACAATATTTACAATGGACGAAGGGCAGACTTCGGAGCCTATTGCCGGCAATGCTGCAGCTTTTATTGTAAAGCTGAATAAACTTTCGCCGGCTCCCGAAACTGATAATTTCGATCGCATTCGCAGAGATTACAGCGTAGCTTTTTCTAATAGCGTGCGCAATAACGCAGCCTTTAGAGCATTAGAAAAAGAAGCTGACATCGAAGATAACCGCTTGTTGTTTTATTAAAAACTAAAGACTTTTCACGATTATAAAGCCGGTAGCATTTCTGCCGGCTTTTTTATTGCAATCGATTTGCTGTTACAGTTTTAAAAAATGTTAAAGCAGGCTTTTCACCCTTTTATAAGTGCTACTACTTTATTTTTTTTGCAAAAAAATTCGTTCCATGGATATTGTAGTAGAAAACCTGACCAAAATCTATGGCTTGCAAAAAGCCGTCGACGACATTTCTTTTCGTGTTGAAACTGGTGAAGTGCTTGGTTTTCTGGGACCTAATGGTGCCGGAAAATCTACTACCATGAAAGCAATAACCACCTATTTGAGCCCATCGGCCGGGACTATCAGATTAGGGAATTTCAATATTTACGACCATCCTGAGGAGATTCGCCGAAGGATTGGCTACCTGCCCGAAAACAATCCTTTGTATCTCGATATGCCGGTGATCGATTACCTGGCTTTTGTGGCTAAGTTGCAGGGCATCCCCCAAAATAAAATCAAGGAACGCATACTTGAAATGGTAAAGGTATGTGGTTTGGAAGGCGAAAAACACAAAAAGATTGCCGAGCTTTCCAAAGGATACCGGCAACGTGTTGGCCTGACTCAGGCCTTGATTCATGATCCACAGGTGCTGATTCTTGACGAGCCTACTACGGGTCTTGATCCTAATCAAATTGTCGAAATTCGTGAGCTGATCAGAAAAATTGGCCGCGAAAAAACGGTTATTCTCAGCTCTCATATCCTTGCCGAAGTGGAGGCTACCTGCGATCGCATCATGATTATCAACAAAGGAAAAATTGTAGCGGATGGAACAGCAGACACTTTGCGCAAACATGCTGGCGGCAAAGAAATAGTGCATGTCACTATCGAAGATGGCAGCCTCAATGAGATACATCAGGCACTTGCAGCACTCGAATCGGTTGAAATGGTTGATTTCGTCAATAAGGAAAACGGAACCTTTGAAGTGCAAAGCAAGACAAATCAATCTTCGCGCAGGGCAATATTTCAGTTGTGTGTGAATAATAACTGGATGCTAACCCGCCTTAGTCCGGTTGAAACACGCCTCGAAGATGTGTTCCGTGAACTCACAATTCATTAACCGAAAAGCATTTTGAACTATGAATAAGATTATCACAATAGCAAAACGCGAATGGCAGGCTTTCTTCGATTCCCTGACTGCCTATATTATGCTGGTGCTCTTTCTGGGGTTCAGCGGCTTTTTTACCTGGATTTTTGGCTCTGATATTTTCTTTGTGAAACAGGCCAGCCTTTCCGTATTTTTTGGCGTTTCGTATTGGACACTGTTTTTCTTTATCCCGGCACTTACCATGCGTCAGTTTGCCGAGGAAAAAAAAACAGGTACCATCGAATTGCTACTCACACGCCCGGTTAGCGACTGGCAGGTTATCAGTGGAAAGTTTTTGGCTACCTTATTTTTAATTGCTTTTGCCCTATTGCTTACCCTGCCCTATTATTTCACAGTGGCGAGTTTGGGCAATATGGATCATGGTGCTACAATTACTGGTTATATTGGGCTGCTGCTTATCAGTGCGGCTTATATCAGTATCGGGTTGTTTGCCAGCAGTTTGACAAACAATCAAATTGTTGGCTTCCTGTTGGCACTGGCTATTGGCATCCTGTTTCATTTTATTTTTTCGCTGCTTTCGATGTCGTCAGGAGGGTCATTGGCCACTATCTTCGATTACCTGAGTATCAGCACCCGCTTCGATTCGCTGTCGCGCGGGGTGATAGATACCGGAGATCTGGTGTTCTTTTTCTCTCTGATATTTTTGGCCCTAACAGCCACCGAAGCCATTCTACAGCGCAACAGAATTTAAATGACGTTTACATTCAATAGAACCAACATTTAAAAGAGATTATTACCTATGAAAAAGATAAGCAAACTTACCGGCCAGCTGTTGATGCTGATCATCGCACTGGTATTAGTGAATCTGCTTTCGGAGCGATTTTCATGGCGGTTAGATTTCACCGAAGGGGGGATTTATACCCTCAGCGATGCCACCAAAGATATTTTGAAATCGCTGGATGAACCCGTTACCATCACGGCTTTTTTCACCAAAGGCAGCCAGCCGGAGATAGAGAAGGTGAGAAAGGACTTTTTGGATATGCTCACTGAATATGCCAAGCTTTCGGATGGCTTACTCAATTTTGAGTTTGTAAATCCCAATCAGGATGAACAGGGTGAGCAGGAAGCCATGCAGGCTGGCATTCAGCCACTGATGCTCAATGTGCGTGAAAAAGACCAGGTAAAGCAACAACGTGTCTTTTTAGGAGCCAAACTCGCAATGGGCGATAGGCAGGAGTTGATTCCGGTTATACAGCCGGGTGCAGCCATGGAGTATGCGCTTTCATCAGCAATCAAAAAATTGGCTGTGATTGATAAACCTAAAGTAGGATTTATTCAAGGGCATGGTGAGCCGGGTCTCAATGCTTTGGTTCAGGCCAACGAACAGCTGAGTGTGTTGTATGCTACTGAAGCTGTGAATCTTTCGGCTAATGAGAACCCGCTAAATTCCTATGAAACTTTGGTGATTGTTGCTCCCACCGACAGCTTTCCGGATAATGAATTACAACAGCTTGAACAATTTCTGCAGGAGGGTGGAAATCTGCTGATTGCCCACAATCATGTAGAGGCCGATTTGCAAAGCATGCAAGGTAGTTTGAATAAGAGCAATCTCTCATCCTGGCTGGCAAAAAAGGGTTTAAGCCTTGACAATAATTTTGTAGTGGATGCCAGCGCAGGAACTGTTGGTGTGCGGCAACAAAGTGGTTTTATGACTTTTACGCGTCAGATTCCTTTTCACTTTTGGCCACAAATTACCAAGTTTGAGGATAGTCCGGCAACTAAAGGTCTTAATCAGGTTGTGATGCAGTTTGCCAGCAGTATTCAGTTTAAGGGAGATACAAGTGCTGTTTTTACGCCTTTGGTAAGAACATCTGAAAAATCAGGAACCATTGCAGCTCCCACTTTTATCAACCTGAACAAGGAATGGACAAACAAGGATTTTCCGCTTGAAGGACAAACCATTGCTGCAATGCTCAAGGGTGTTAACGGGAATCAGCAGGCCAACATCGTATTGTTTTCGGATGGCGATTTTGCAGTGAATGGCGAAGGCCAGCAGATGCAGCAGCTTCCGGCAGATAATGTTAGCCTTTTTGTGAATGCTGTTGACTTTCTTTCGGATGATACCGGATTGATTGATCTTCGTACCAAAGAAATCACTTCACGTCCGCTCGAGGCTTTGGAAGACGGACAACGCAATCTTTTGAAGTGGCTAAATTTCCTTTTGCCCATCATCCTTGTGCTGATTTTCGGATTGATAAGATTCCAATATCGTCGTAGCCAACGCATTAAAAGAATGGAGGTAGGTTATGTTTAAAAAATTGAATGCCAAGATTTTGATTGTTGTGATTTTGATCTTGGGCGGCTTGCTGCTCATCAGCGAATTTACCGGTAAAAAAGATCGTTCGTTTGCCAGTGAATTGATTGCTGTTGATACGGCTCAGGTGACTGCCCTTCAGATTGATTTCCCGAAAGAAGCTAAATCGATTTCATTGCAACGACAGGGAGCATACTGGCAAGTTGAATCAGAAGGCAAACAATATCAGGCTGACCAGCAAATGATTAAGCGATTGCTTGCTGCTTATGTTTTGATGAAGCCCGACAGGGTGGCCGCAACCACTTCAGAAAAATGGGAGGCTTTTGAAGTGGGTGATTCATCCGCAGCAGCTGTTACGCTTAAAGGCGGCGAAAAAGTGCTCGGAAAAGTATATTATGGCAAACTGGCTTTCAGCCAACCAACGGGTAATCAACAAATGATGCGCCAGCAACAACCTGATGTAAAGACCTTTGTGCGTGTGGCAGGCGATGAACATGTATATGCTGTGGAAGGTTTTCTAAAGTCATCCTATCAACCGGATGTTGACTCCTATCGCAATAAACAATTGCTGCAGTTGAATCAGGCTGATATCAGCAGCATTCGTTTTGAAGGTAGCCTTAATTTTGATCTGCAAAAGCAGGAAAACAGCTGGATGCTTGGTGATTTGGAAGTTGATTCTGCCTTTATGGTTAGTTATCTCCGAAATTTGAGCCGCCAAAACAGCAGTAATTTTGTTGATCAAAGTTTGGTTGATGAGAAGCCGTTTACGGATAAAATCACCATTAGTGGCAGCAATTTTAATCCTGTTGAAGTGAGTGCCTGGGCGGTTTCCGACACCTTAATAGGCCATATTATTCATACCAGTCAGAACAGCGATGGCTATTTTGGGGGAGCAAAAAACGACTTGTACAAAAAGCTTTTTCCCACACAGGAAGCGTTGTTGGGATTTGAGGTGGATTAAGCTGAAGCAAAAAGCGTAATTTCGCGGTAAATTTCACCTCATGGACAACGGATTAAGCGGCTTTATCAGCAGGCTGCCTTTAAAACCAAGGCCTTTACTTAGTAAACAGGAAATCAATTCGGGAGTGTATGTGCTTCGCTTTGAGCGCAATCATGATTTTTTGCCCGGCCAGGTGGTCGGCATCACAACAGACCAAAGCATTGCGCCACGATTGTACAGTATTTGCTCCGGAGCCAATGAAGACTGGATCGAAATCCTTTTCAATGTAAAGGAAGAGGGTGTTTTAACACCACTTTTGGCACAACTTGAAAAAGGTGATCTTGTGCAGGTTTCCCGACCTTTCGGTGCATTTCTGGGAGATGAAAAACTGGCCTGGTGGATCGCTGCCGGAACTGGCGTTGCGCCTTATCGTGCGATGTTACGATCGGGTTTGGGTAAAAACAAAAAATTGATCCATGGAGGTCGTACTTCAGACAGCTTTTATTTTGATACTGAAATGAAGGAAGCTTTCGGACAGGACTATATCCGCTGCTGCTCACAGGAATCTGGAGAAGGGCTTTACCACGGACGCCTTACTAATTGGTTGCGCGATCAAATGAAATTGCCTGAAGATCAAATGTTTTATCTTTGTGGAAGTGCTGAAATGGTGGTTGAAGTGCGCGATATACTCATCAGCAAAGGTGTGGCAATAGAACAGGTGATGTCAGAGATTTACTTTTAGAGGATTTGAAATTATCTACCGCAGATTGTACAGATTATCGCAGATGAGTATTTTAATCCATTCGGAACGAAATCAGCCTGTATCCTTACTCATAGGACGCAAAAATAATTCCCGCTGATTAAGGCGGATATTTTTCTGCGACTCTCTGCGCAATCTGCGGGAGAAGATTCTCAAACTGGAGTCTGTTCCGTAGAATTTCAGGATATAATTTTCTCACAGATTATGCTGATTAAGGCGGATATTTTTTCTGCGACTCTCTGCGCAATC
>Ga0100391_1000520_pt1 | contig 45062 bp, 24 predicted proteins | sample CryGeymeta201515_FD_81541 | JGI IMG/M metagenome (GOLD analysis project Ga0100391, IMG submission 81541) | Groundwater microbial communities from Crystal Geyser aquifers in Utah, USA - Crystal Geyser metaG 2015-15 | ecosystem: Environmental > Aquatic > Deep subsurface > Groundwater | place: USA... | reverse complement strand
GACAGCCTAATTAACTTGAAGTTGGTACCAGCGGTACAGTGTTTCTACTGTGAGTCATGAGCTACAGTCACGGTACAGGGGAGCTCTGGAGGGCTTCATTCGCAGGAGATACAGTAGACTACTAGACTAGTCTAGTAGTCTAGTTGATAATAATGTAATATTATTATAATATTATTATATCTTCCTGAGCAATTTTGAATTAACTCTTACTGTACTTTGAAGAGGAGGATCACTAAAAATAATAGATAGGTGTTCGTGAAACTGCTAATTAAAAACTGTTTTCGATCATCAGCTATTTTCTCGAGACAACGACAATAAAAATGGGATTTCTATTTCTGAACGATATTACCGAAATGGATTGGATCATGAATCGGATGGTGGTGGAGTCCCTGCGATTTCTGATGGAATACGCTCCAACGCTGCAAAAGTACTCGACGGATATTCTTTCGGATTGGGTCTTTGTTCCTCGGATTGTTGCCAAACAAATGCTGCTGGCATTGGTGTTGGAATTTGGTCAATTTGTTTTGTCTCAAACCTACCAGACCCTCGTGCAGGGATTTCTAGTGCAGTTTATTAGCAGTCGAGCAAGGATGCTTCAACAGCTCACCAAAGATCAGCAACAGGCAAAGACACAAGATGAGTACATGATGATAGCGGAAGAAATCGATGCCATCGCGGGCAATCAAGAATGGCGGATGGATCCAAATTGTCCACTCTACGAAATGGAAAGGATTACAACCACCATGAACCATTATCTGCACTTGATGCGACGACACCAAGTATTCGATCTTTTGTTCGTTTTACGTGGATCACTGGGCAGGAATAGATTTGGATTGCAACACAAGGGCTTGTTCAACAAGGCACAAGCCGGGACAAAAGTACTGGTAGAAACCTACCACAATGTTGTATGTGCTGCTTTGGATTTTGTTTGTGATGCACCAGCCTCTTCCTGGAACAACGAGAAAAAATACAGGGTTAGCTCTCACTATAGTGCCGATGATGATGACGATGGTAATGATGACGATGACGATGACGACATTCCAACGGCGGCACGGTTGGCCTTTTTCAATGAAGTTCGTCATGCTTACGGAAGGTAGGTTGGTGCAAGCTTCAAGAATTCTCAGGTTCCACATTTTTGTGTTTCCTCTTGTTCCAAATCCATTCGAATACTAACATTAGCGCCCCGCGTACACCAGATCAAGCTTGTTGTTGAGTGGTGGAGCCGCCCGTAAGTGTTCGAAAAACGAAAAAACACGGTCAATAAAATGGTTGTTTACTGCCGTGTCTGTCGCATCTCACCGTGCTCTTCTGCCTGTATTTTCTCTCGCAGTGGGTTACTACCATGTTGGCGTCGTCAAAGCTTTGATGGAGAATAATCTCATGCCTCGCGTGATCGGTGGAAGTAGTGCAGGGAGCATCGTATGTGCAATGATTGGAACTAGAACGGATGAAGAGTGCATGCACGATTTCTTCCAAATGCGGGGTACTCGTGCTCCAGGTCATTCAGGGTCACTTCAACTCGAATTCTTTCGACCCATCCTCTACGATTGCAGTGGAAACAAAGTGCACCATTCAGTACTGAACAAATCACAGCAACCACAACAACAGCAGTCACGACAATCAGCCATCGTCACCGCCAAGAATCCCATTGGCCTGCAAAGTGTCTACAAAAATAGCGCTGGCGCGTTTCATAGTTCCAAACGAGCCTGGCAGTTTTTGCTCATTCCAGTGGTCTTTCGAGATCTTAGTAGCTATGTGTACGATCTCTTTATCGGAAATCGTCGGGCTGGCGATCTTTTGAAGAGTGACACAGAGCACCTAAAAAATGTCGTCAAAAATAATTGTGGTGATTTTACGTTCCAGGAAGCCTTTGACAGAACTGGAAGAATATGTAACATTATCGTTTCTCCGAAGAATCAAAGCGATCCACCACGATTATTAAATTACCTAACAGCACCACATGTCTTGGTGTGGAGTGCAGCTGTAGCATCTGCCTCCGTGCCAGGCATCTTTGAGGCCGATTGTCTCATGGTGAAGGATCCGGATGGTACCGAACGTTACGAGTCTTCCAGGATGGCAACGGATGGAGTCAAGCACCGCCGAGAAGGTGTGCAGTTTTCCGATGGCTCTTTTGAACAAGATCTGCCCATGGAGCAACTGAGTGAAATGTTTAATGTCAATCACTTCATTATCAGTCAAACAAATCCACAAGCAGTGCTTTTTGGTTCCTACAATCATCGGTCAAATGTTTGGTCCAACCCAGTCAAGGGCTTCGTGGATTCCCTTTTGAAATTTTTAAAACACCAGTGTCGAACCTGGATTGTCAGTGTGACAAAATTTCTGGGAAGTGGGCGATTTCGACCGCTGTATGCACAGCGACGAGCCAACATTGGAACCCAACTGCTAACGCAAGAGTACGAAGGTCGAGATTGTGATATATCCCTAATTCCGTGGTTGAACCATCGAAGCCTACAATCTGCCTTCTTACACATGCTCTACAACCCAACGCCACGCGACTTCTTTGAATGGACGGCTGCCGCTGAACGGGAAACTTGGAAGTACATTCCCCGCATCAAATGCCACATCGCTGAAGAGATTGCTTTGGATCAGTGTGTCCAGCGTTTGCGGAATCGGCTAGTTATGGAAGCGCGCACTGCTTGTCGAGGGACCACACAGACCAGCAAGATGATCAGCAATGGACTGCCCAGTTTTTTTGCGAGTCCAAGTCTCGCGAAGCTCTCTACTCCTAACGATGAGGGCGAAGGCGTAGATGCATCTCAATTTCCGGTACTCAAACAACAAAACCGTAGTGACATTAAGCCATCAGCTCAAGGTAGCTACATTGTTCCATCGAATAAAGATGCCCGCCCTGAAAAGGCTGGTTCCGACAACAATAACTTGGCAGAGCCGTTTGACATTAACTCCGGTTGGGCTGGTCTCGGTCTCCGCGGCAACCGCTCGAGTGGCAGCTTGGAACGACAATTTTCTCACCCGTCGAAATTGTTCATTTCAATGCTTTGCATAATGTGTCTCTTACCAACAAGTCTCGCTGTCAACTCTCCACACAAAGCACCACTACCAATGTTGGACTTATCGCACCGACATGATCTGGGGCTACCTGTTCTGGAAGAAGTGATTCGACGGAGTCTTTGGGACGATGATGCCTTGTCATTATTACCAGGTGATGATGGCATCAACATTCAAGTAGACCTTTCCAATTCCCTTTTTGGTCGCGACATGGCGAGAATTTGGCAAGCCTTATTGCCCCTCAATAACGGAGATTACAATCATCAGCATCCAAGCAACATACAGCAACCTACAACAATTCACTTGTTTAGCCAAAAAAATCGTATTACACCTCACAGAATGGATGAACTGATTCAAAAATTGCTTAGCAGCAGTTCATTTAATGAAACGATAGATATGAAAACAACTCTGCCAGTCGATCATGAGACTTGCAATGATGCCACAGCGACAGACACGTTAGTGAGCACAACAACAACACTGCCACCGCAGAAGCATCGAAGAGCTTGGAAGGTAGAGACCCTGGACATGTCCTGGAATCCACTGCAACCCCACGGAGCTGGTTGGAAACCCTTCCTCAATTCACTTCAAAAATTGTTGCAGTCGAGTGATGTTTGTCCAACCGTCTTACGGTTGAATCGATGTGGCCTGGGACCCGGAGTGTGCCGTGCCATTGGAAAGGTATGTGTGTAGCGTGGCATTTTTTTGAGTCTGGTGGCCGTGTGCTTCCACGGATTGCCTTAAAAATGCAAATGACAAGCTCGAATGTACTAATCTATGTAAAACCAATTTGTTTATATTATTTGGGGAAAACAGGGCATTATTCAGAAAGAGTCTTTGTTTTCTCTTGATGAAAGATTAAAGTCTGCCAACGAACCACTCTCCTTGCATCTCAGTGGCAACCCAGATCTTGGAAATTCGGGAACCGCCGCTCTTGCTGCAGCTATTCGTACCGTTAATACAAAAGACGCCGGTGGTGTTGATACAAAGAACGATATCGACGACGAGAGTGGTATAATATTTGATTCATTGGATTTGTCTGCATGCAATGTAGGCGATGTCGGGGCAGAAGCCCTTGCCTTAGCACTGGAGAGTCGACGGGGCATGTGTATTCGACACCTGGATTTAAGCCACAACCAGATCTCTGATGTCGGGGCGGCTGCTATTGGACGTGCCTTGGAATCATCGGGAGCTGTCTTGGAGAGTCTGGATTTGAGTGGCAATAAAGGCATCAGTGACCAGTCGGCAATGGTTGTGGCAAGTGCCTTCAAAAAAGGTATGGTAACGTCCATTCGTATGAGAAGCTGTCATATATGTGCCGATGGTGCGGAGGCTTTTGGAAAAGCCATTCGCATATTGGCAATGAAAAGCGACCCTTCTTCTTCGTTACTGATTGATCTAAGTGGCAATCCGTTGGGAGTGTTACGGGGGAAGACGAGCAAAGACAGCAAATATTCTGCGAGCGCAATCAAAAGCAAGGCGACTGCAACGACCAGTGCTTACGTGAACATCATCCGCAAAGGCATCAAGAGTGGGCTCAAGGAATACGGCGTGGACGCATTTGGAAGCACTGCTGAAAGTGACGACGACGAGGAAGCACGCAATGGAATTGGCAGTGATCTTATGGGTGATGGAAATTCTGATCCCAGCAAAGCACGATGCGGAATAAAAGCGTTTGCAAATGCCTTTCTTGATTCGGAAAATAAAGGCGACGAGGAAATTACTAACCCCGTTAGATCGGATACATTCAAATGCCAATTATGCCTACGCCATTGTTTTCTTGATCATAGTGCGGCGGACGCCTTGGCGGCTGTCTTGGTGTATGCACGAGACGATATGGGCATCGATTTGGCCATCGATATTGGTTTGAACCCAGTCTTGGAGGATGATATGAGGGATGCCCTTCAAGGTGACGATTCCAGAGAGATGGTGTTGAGAGACATGTCTGATCGATATCATGATGCCTTGGAAACACTGAGAGAATCTCGAGAGAGGGCAGCAGATGCAGCGCTAGCAGCCGCTCGACGAATCGAAAAGGAAGCTGAACTGGAGGCTCAGTGGGATGCACCGGAAGGCTTTGGTGACGACACATGGAATCAAGATGACGACGATTGGGACTCAGATGATGACTATGAGCTAGAGAACGCTGAGTATGACTACTAGTAAACAGCATTTTTATATCTTTCATTTTCAATCGAGTTAGATGATCCTTTTCCAAAAGCCAATCTGTGAGCGGACAAGCAACTGTTGATATCCAATAGAAATGCCTTCTTCGTAAGAAACCCGATATTGTTGAAAGCATTTCTACCGGGATTTATGCATATGCATTAATACATTTATGTCACATCTGTGGGTACGTCCGCAGGATATGCCTCTATTCATAAGAAAAAATAATGCGCATTCCACGCAATTGGGAGATTTTCATAGTAAAATTTTCATCTGGACAACTGATAAACATGGCGTTGATAGGCACGGCTAAAGCCTGGCTCAACCATTCCACAGTGGCGGGAGAAAACGTTCCCTCAACAATCAAAAGACTGATCTTCACACGGGGATACAGGAGATCCATCAGCTTAACATGCTCCGTCAGACTCGATGTGTCAGTCTTGTCGTTGGTGTCAGTGCAGTGTACCACAATGATCTTGTTCGTTTGCTCGTTCTTTTGGATATAAAGCATAGCCTTATTCAGCATATATAGGTCATCATGCTTGCAGAAAAAGACGAATGGGACCTGCTGGACAGACCTCACCGTTCGACCAAGTGCCTGAAGGCAAGACACATTTTCACTGGGAGAAGTAGACATTGGAGGCGGTGGTGGAGGATCTTGAACGCTTCCCACGTTCGCTTCATTGCTTCGTAATATCAAGCTCCCACTCGTTTCAAGGTCTCCCTGCATAATAGGTTGTCCCTTTGGAACCAGGGGTGCATCTTCTCCTTCTACATCCGAATCTTCCTCCGTGATACGCCTTCTTGGCTTGAGAAGCTTAAACAAGAGCCGCAAAATAGCCACCCGTTGGAACATGACCAAAACTAAAGCTCCCACAATCAAAAAATAGACAAAGAAATATGTCAAAAGTTCCGGTTTTCCGAGCACGTTGCCCATTAGGGCCACGACCACAGAAACCAGTCCCGCCACAGAATGGAGCCACGAAACTTCCACCTCTCGCGGCAAGGAAGGTCGCCTGAATTTGAGGAGGATATTGCCATAGGCAAATATTGTCATGACGGTTAAAAATGCATAACAGTATACGCCACCCAAAGCGCTTACATCGCTGTCGAGAATCACTACTTGGCTAACACACAAGAGAAAAAATCCGACCAAGATGAACGAATCTGTCCCTGTCCACGGATTTTGTATGAGGAAGAATTGCGGCATGCACCGATCCATACTCATGCGCCGGATCAGTCCATTGATTCCAACGTACCCCGTCAGCAAAGCTGCCGCAAGTACCACAAAGGCGTCAACCGAGACAATCGTCGAGAAAGCAAATCCAATATCGATTTGATCGGGAAAATGTAAGTTCATTTGCAACCAGTCTCCCAAAACATTTGCCGTCCTAGCCAGGACAGTGTCATGGTGCTCCATGATGTCATCGAGTGTTAGACACGAAAAGGAAATCAAACTCAAAAGTGGATTGAAGAACATGACACCTGCCCACATATTTCTTAAAGTCTTTGGGAAAACTCCGGGTGCTTGCTCTTCGACAAATTGAGACGACGTTTCGAATCCAGAACAACCCAACATGGCTGAACTGAAACCGTAAAAGAGTGCTGTATACACTGTTCCCGGAACGATTCGACCCGCCATATCCACGGGTGGGAAGGAAGGTGTCGCTGCCGACCAGTTATCAATCAAACGTTGGGGATGACAGATCATGTGCAAAAGCCCCATGAATGTCAAGATGGACAGAACTGCCACATGGATCACAAAAACAGCTTTGGCGACCTTGGCAGATTCACTCAGACCCATATTGGTCAAGACGCAAAAAAAGGCCAATAATACAATGGTTGCGGCTTGCCTTTCAATTTCAAACGGTAGCACTGTTTCCAAGTAGGCGATGGCTTCCAGGGCGGAAACGACACCCGTAGTAATGTAGGCAATAATGGCAAAAACTGCTGCCATACTGGCAAATTGTTTGGACGTGCAATTCAAAAGGATGTTGTAGGTTCCGCCGTTGCACGGCAAGGCCATGACGGTTTCGTGATAAATTCCCCGAAACAGGTACAACACCACGCCTACAAGGGCCAGACAAAGGGGTGCCAGAATACCCGAACTCAGGCTGACCAGTCCGGAAACGTAAAAGGTTGAACTGAGAATGTCATTGCCCGAAATGGCGGTGGCTTCCAACTGTTGCAACAAAATTCTAGAATCATGGTCGACTTGTAATTCTTCCACGATGCGTCCCATATCGGACTGTCGGGGTTTATGGCGGACATTGTAGGCTCCGTACCCTGCAAAGTCGTGGGCTTCTATAAATTCGAATCGGTGAATTGTATATGGATATGAAATTGGGTTTGAAATAGTGGAAATCGCGTTTTAAAAAAATATTGAAAACTGGTTGAGACGACAAAAAAGCATGCCAATTAATGAGTAGTACTAGCTAGTACTGTCTTAATTATTAATGAATGGTCTTGTATTCTGCACGAGCAAACGAAACGAACGTACCGAATTTTTTGCGGGCTGCTCCCGGGGGCGTCCACAACCACGCCGATTGATCCAATTGTTTATACAAGGCAGGATTGGACATCTGCTTCATGGCGTCTCCACCATCATCCTTCTTATTTATATAACTAGCTTCTTCTGACATGCTCAAGGGTGACGACCGGCGACTGACGACTGACGACTGACTGTATCGGATTCTACAGCGACCTTTATTATATTCATCAATCAATGATACTACTAGTAGGTCTATTATTCCTGTTCATGGCCCATGTACTAGACTAGACTAGCAGTAAACCTATTCTTCTTACTACTATGGATTTCATCATGTCCATGTACATGGCCGAAGACGGACAGCACACCCCTCTCCAACTTGAATCTCGGAGTAGACCGTACTAGAGTAGTAGTCTACGTAGTAGTAGTCTACGTAGTAGTAGTCCTCCGAGCACCTGATAAATAAAAATGACTAAGATTAGGGTGCTGAATGAATCCCGAGCACTCGTGGACGCGGACAGAGGATTCCAGTAGATTTAAATAGATAGAGACTCCCTCCAACAGAGAGAGTCAGCACGAATGACTCTGCACTCATGTGTACTTTGCAATAACGCTCATTTTTCAAATTGGCGCTTTATTATTAGCACAAGAAATCAATTGCGAGTACTCGTAAACACTACAGTATCTTCGTTGACCTCAATCACCTCTCGTCATTTTTTATTTCAGCTCAGGTAGTCTACTACTACCAATAAACAGGGACACCCATACTTTCATCTTTCATTGCATGGCCCATACTCAAACCCTCTTTTGGCTTATTCGCATTATTCCAATAGACAAAGTTAAAGCACATAAAAATATCAAAAAGCGAAACTCAAGATGAGCCGTTCCACAACTGCTTCTTGTAGCAGCAGCAACAACAATGGCAACAGTACTGCTGCCTCCAAAAAGTGGCTGCGAATAGGTACACTTTGTGTGGTGCTCCTGTCTTTGTTAACCACGGCAGTTCACCAATGGCGACGATATGTTCACCACCAGCAGGCCATTTTTCTCTTGAACAAGTACGAACAGCAGCAATCCGAGCCACTTTATGAGGACACACGCGAAGTCCACCAAGCATTGGACACAGATGCGCTACCTTTGGAAGGTCAACGCTTCCGTCAACGCAACTTAAAAAAAAGACAGAAATTTGACGAAAAGGAAGCCACAGGATTTGCTAGTGGATCCTCCGCCGACAACAACGGCGAAGACTATGAGGATGATTATTTTCACGATAACGACCCGACAGAAGTTGGAAGTGGATCCTCCACTGACAATTACAATGACGATTATAATGTTTATGATCCGAATGGCAGCGGTTACGGCTACAAGTACGAAGGTCCTCACCCCACTCTGCCTCCTGCCATTGTGGCCCAATTGCCGGGTGGAGGAACAGGACCACCCAAACAGAATACTGCCGAAACAACACCGGAGCCTACTGCGTCAATTCCCCAACCAGTGGAACCTCCAACCGAAGCACCAGTAGAGCCTCCACCCTCACCTGTTCCAACGGTGACAACTAGAGAACCATCACCTTCTCCAACGGATGGTCAAGCTTCCTTAACTAGCACCAATGTCCCTACATTGAAACCTTCCTTGGTGGATGTGTTTGATGTCGTGGACGATACGGATACTTCGGCCAGAGCCACGGGAGCCCCAACGATATCATTTAGTTCCACAAGTTCTCCCTCTGCTTCCGCCACCACGTTAAACAGCGCCACGGAAACTCCTACTATGACATCTTCGTTAACAGATGTCGAAGGAAACGCCGATACGAGTTCTACAGGTGCTCCTACTTCCGCATCGGAAAGCACCACTTCATCCCGCGGCACGGAACCTCCCACTATGACATCTTCGTCGTTAGAAAATGATGCCGAAGGAAACGCCGATACCATTATTAGCTCCACAGGCGCACCTACTTCTACATCGGATACATTCCAAGGCACAGACGCTCCCACCACCACAGAAACTATCACAGCATCGCAAGGAATGAATATTCAATTACTCGAACTATTTTCCTGTCTCTCTCTTGATCGACTGTCCCTTGATGTTTGGTTTCACGGGGAAACGGATTCCGTTTGCCTCAGCAATAGCGATTGTGCCTCTCCCTATCAGTGTTGTCGCTATCATCCTGAAGGCTTTTTGAAGTGTGATGCCAGCAATAGATTTAGCTCTTATCCTTGCTTGTGTCATACCGATACAGCGGATCCATCGACTTTACCTACATCCAAAATTGAATTAGACTTGCCTGTCGCCACCGTACAACCTACCACGACTCAAACCAATGCGCCTTCTTCACTGTCCAGCATGCTCGCCGGGACCACAAACAGTCCTACTACAGAAGAAAGGTCGTTTACGCCGACGGATTCGAATAGTTCCCCAGATGCGATCAATCCAGACAATGAGACTGACACTGACAACGAGCTTGATGTTGTTGTTGTTCCACCAATATTGATAAATGAGACTGCTCCTCCCATTGTATTTGAATCCACGCCAGTTATGGACACGTCGCGACCGATTATCGAAGAACCTGAACCGTGCTTGCCCTTTGATCAAGCCATGCCTTTGGTCGCACACCCCCGCACCACTGCGGGTTGTCTGACGAATTCGTGTGGCGGTGGATGTTGTCGGATTCGAAATTGGTTAATTTGTGATACGACCAATACGTTCAAGGATTCTCGATGCATCTGTAACGAAAATACTGCTCCACATGCTGGATTTGCTCCTAGTTCGTTACTGGCGGACAGTGATACCACGGAGGCGACGGATGCTGTTCCAGCAGAAGTACCAGAATACAACATCAATGAAGAAACTGCCATTGATGATTCTGATTTGGAGTCGCCACCGTCGGCACATGTCCCTGACTCCCCTACCACTCTCAACTCTACGACCATGGCATCTTTGACCGGTACTCCGGCGTCCACTACCATGGCGCCACTATCACCTGCTCTTTCAGGTTTCAATTTTTCGCAAACATCTATATCTGCTTCTGCTTGCGAGAATGGTTCACCATTGTATGCCAATCCAGAGTTTGCACATTTCACGAAGTGTGTGTCATCTCCCGAGTGCGCCGCCATTGATGAAACACACTGTTGCTTGGAACGCTTCTGCATGTGTGGTACCCCCCACAGGAATCCACTAGAAGAATGTGTCCCGCCCTTTCAAGTAGACTTTGGCAGCTTGTCTACGGCGAGTACACCTTTGATGAATCACAGCTTACCGTCGACGTCACAGCCTACGGAAAACCCTACTGCGGCAGATTATGGAGATGGGCCCAAAGAGCTGCATACGTCTTCTCCGACTGTTCCTGAGGAAATCCAGCAGCTTACTCCTCTCATTGAGACTCAGGCGTGCGTCCCCTTCGACGACAACATTCTTGTTTATGCGAACCACCCAAATACCGACGAAGAGTGCCGGACAAACTCAGGCTGTTCCAAGGGTTGTTGCCGTTCGTATTGGTGGTTGGTTTGTGACGAAAATAATGACTTTACTCACGCACCATGTGTTTGCAATGAGAATACCCGCGACCCAAACACATTTCCTGAAATATCCAAGACCAAGGAGCCAAGACCATCCGGGCCCGAAGATGTTTGCCGGGATGGGTCTTTTTATCAGGATCACCCAAGCTTTTCAGCCATGACACCTTGTTTTGCAGGAGATGAGTGTGGCTCTGGACAGTGCTGCCTCAGCAAGTATTGCTTGTGTGGAGTTCCCTCAGTTGCAGCTAGTGAATGTGTTCCACCTGTCCCCGACATTTTCTTGTCAACTTCATCACCCACCAGTTTTCCTGTAGCAATGCCTACATCAACTTTCACCACACAGACAAGTACAACTCCATCTGTACATGAATTTCCTGGGACTTCTGAGCCAGGCCCAAGTGAGCTTGAAGATGTTTGTCGTGAAGGTTCTTTGTATCAGAATCGCCAAGACTTTTTGGCAATGACTCCATGTTTTGCTGGGGATGAGTGTGATTCTGGAGAGTGCTGCCTCAGCAAGTATTGCCTGTGTGGTGTTCCCTCAGTTGCAGCTAATGAATGTGTCCCACCTGTTCCAGACAATTTCTTGTCTACTTCATTGCCTACCACTCCTTTTTCAGCATCGCTTACATACAATCCTACCACACAGCCAAGTACAACTGCATCCGGAACTGAAAATGCTGGATACATAGAGGACAAAAAGCCATCACAACCTGCACAAGTCCCTATTTTCCCTGTTCCTGCTCCTTTACATGCTACCACGGCCCCTCAACTGTCAGCCCCAACTTCCCCCATCACTGTTACCATTACAACACTTGGCCCTCAAGAACCTGCTGACACTTCTGAATCTGTCACCATGGCTCCACAGAAGGTATCCCCCACTATGCCTATCACTGTTACAATGACAACACTTGGCCCTCAAGAAACTGCTGCTGACATTTCTGAATCTGTTACTATGGCCCCACAGAAAGAATCTCCTACCATGCCTATCACTGTAACAATGACAACTCTTGGCCCTGAGGGACCTGCTGACATTCCTGGATCTGTCACTGTGGCTCCACAGAAAGAATCCCCTACTATGCCCATCACTGTTACAATGACAACTCTTGGCCCTCAAGAAACTGCTGCTGACTCCTCTGAATCTGTCACCATGGCTCCACAGATAGAATCCCCTACTATGCCCATCTCTGTTACAATGACAACACTCGGCCCTCAAGAAACTGCTGCTGACATTTCTGAATCTATTACCATGGCTCCACAGAAAGAATCCCCTACCATGCCTATCACTGGAACAATGACAACTCTTGGCCCTGAGGGACCTGCTGACATTCCTGGATCTGTCACTATGACTCCACAGATAGAATCCCCTACTATGCCCATCTCTGTTACAATGACAACACTTGGCCCTCAAGAAACGGCTGCTGACTCCTCTGAATCTGTCACTATGGCTCCACAGAAGGTATCCCCCACTATGCCCATCACTGTTACAATGACAACTCTTGGCCCTCAAGAAATTGCTGCTGACTCCTCTGAATCTGTCACTATGGCCCCACAGATAGTATCTCCTACTATGCCTATCACTGTCACCTTGACAACTCTTGGCCCTGAAGGACCTGCTGACATTCCTGAATCTGTCACTATGGCTCCACAGAAAGAATCCCCTACTATGCCTATCACTGTTACAATGACAACACTTGGCCCTCAAGAAACTGCTGCTGACATTTCTGAATCTATTACCATGGCTCCACAGAAAGAATCCCCTACTATGCCTATCACTGTCACAATGACAACTTTTGGCCCTGAAGGACCTACTGACATTTCTGAATCTGTCCCTGTGGCTCCACAGAAGGAAACTCCTACTATGCCCATTATGCTTACCACGACATCCTTGGGGCCTGAAGCTGATGGAAAAGCCACAACTGCTACTGCTACTACACCATCGACTGATGTGTGTGTTGAGGGCCACCCTGTCTTCCACCACCATCGCAGCTACGCGCAGTTTGAAAAATGCGTGACATCTGACGACTGCGGAAGTACTATCGGAGAGTGCTGCTTAGCAAATTTCTGCCTTTGCGGTCCTCCTCGTGAAAGCACGTCGTTGGAATGCGTTCCTTCATTACTAGACCTCAACCAAGAAGATCTCGAAAATCTTTTAGCTACCCAGGCTACCAGCCATCCTTCGTCATCTGAAACAAATGTTCCGACGGAGAGGCCCACCGTTCCATTGAGAGCGAGCCCCTCAAGATCGCCCACTAAGCTACCCACGGAATCGCCCATGATTCCTTTGGAAGAAAGTGTTGGTTGCATTCCATTTGAAAGCAGTGCAGTGGACCATCCGAACACAGACAGTAAGTCTTGACTGAATACCTCGGCTCTCGCCACGAGACGTTGCTCGTGCCACATCTGAATCTACCACATACTAACCATTCATCTTTCACACCTTTCCACTCGCAGCCGCGTGTACGACCAACAGCTGTGCTAAGGGCTGCTGTCGGTCCTATTGGTGGTTAATTTGCGATGAGACCAATGATTTCAGATTTGCCCCATGTGTTTGCAATGAAAACACTCAAGACCCTGGTAATTTTGTGACCGTACCTACACCCGTTCCAGCTTCTCCTGGACCAGAGGATGTCTGTAAAGGCGGCTCTTCTTACCAATCCCACCCCAGTTTGAGCGCATTGACTCCTTGCTTTGGTCCTGGTGATTGCGGCGAAGGCGAGTGTTGCCACAAGAAATTTTGCTTGTGCCTCTCAACCGAAGAAATCGAGGCCGAGTGCGTTCCTGAAGCCGAAGAAAGCAGAAGTAGCATCGTGACGATTGCAGAACATCTGGCGAACGAGAATGACTTGGTCATCATAGAAGATTATCCATCAGAATCGAGAGCCACAGGAGCGCCAAGCGTTGGCGTGACCAATAATGCAGAAACAAGTGCCCCATCCACACTTTCAACCATCACGGAAACCCTCCACTTCTCGGTGACGTCTTCTCCGACTATTGGAGTTCCTCTCATCGAGACTGCTGCCTGCGTGCCCTTTGACGGGAGTATTCTTGTGCACGCCGAGCATCCGAGTACCGACCCGACGTGTAAAACCAACACAGTAAGTTCCAACTCGATAACTTTTCCATAGAATTCTTCTCGAATACAAATCTCACCCTTGCGCCCCTTTCTTCTTGCAGTGCCCGAATGGATGCTGTCGTTCATATTGGTGGCTTGTCTGTGACGAAGTTAACGCCTATTCTTTTGCTCCTTGCGTCTGCAATGAAAATACCCAAGATCCAGAAAATTTTGTCTCGAACAAACCCGAGGCGAAAGCCACGCTACCCCCAGAGCCAGAAGAGACTGCCAGAGACCCCGATGTTTGTAAGGACGGGTCAATTTATCATCAAATGTCTGGCTTTAGGTCCATGACTCCCTGTTTTGACGGGCAAGGCTGCGGCGATGGGGAATGCTGCATTGCCAAATATTGTCTTTGCATGAACCCTGAAGAAAGTACGGATGAATGTGTCGCTCCTGCCCCGGAAAATGTGTTACTGAAAGGTGCCAAATAAACCGTATGATTGGATGGCTGTATAATTGTTATCATCCGTACTCTTAAATTCTGAGTAGCTCTTGTTGCTATTCTACATATACTCCGGAGTACCATAAAACCAATTTAGAAATCGGGGTTAATAAGGACTGTTCATCTCTCGACTCGACAACATTTTGCCGGAGCTAGACCTGCGAACTGCGAATTTGCGCTACATTACTACAAAAAATAGCTCGAGTTTCGAAAATCAGCGATCACTACAAAAAGTACTGAAGCATTGGCAGACTTAGAGCAAGAATTGCACGTTGCACGGCCTTTTCTTTGGATCAAGACATTCAAGCTTCGATGTTTCGCATGCCAAGAGTTCATGTCCAGGCATACGAAGAATTCATTGGCTGCGCAGCAGATCACTCTGCACTGGGCTGTCTACTAACACATTTTGCACACGTGTAGCAAGATGACCAGGAACATCGCAAAATAGAAAGTACCTCCACCAAGAACATTTTTTCTTGTTGAGCTATTACTGCTGCTATCGCCATCAAATATGTCATTGCCACTACCAACATTGTTGCTATTGCCGCCACTATTGGAGCTTGTATCACAGCTGTGACAAAACGGCCCAGGAGGGCTCATTGTCAAGACTGGATCCTTCGGAGAGGGGCATTTTGCTACTGTAGTGTCTCTCACACCGAACATATTTGTGACTGTAGCGCTCTCGTGTATTTTTGGTCCCCACGCACACAAGTTCTTGACCATTCCCGAGCGTCGGGCGAACATATCAGCAAAGTTTTGCCCGGAACTCACATCCCAACCTTCAATATTGGTATTCAAAAATCCAGCTCCCGATGCAAATGATTCAAAGTTGGTTACCTTTTGGACATTCCAACGACTGAGATCGGTTTGGATAGAAGTGGCATCCGTGAACATGAAGGAAAGGTCCTCGGCCGATCGTAAGTTCCAGTTGCTAAGGTCACCAGTGAATTTAAACGCTTGCTGGAACATCGATCGGAATGAGGTTACGGATGAAACATCCCAGGACTGACTGATTCGATACGGTCGGGGTTGAGTGCGGAAAAGAATTTGGATTGTGTTGTGTGTTCACATCGACAGTCATTCCAGAAACGATGATGATGTGTGAGGTATACGAGATAGGATTACTTGTTACGAAAGTGTGTGCAGATTCAAAAGTAGACTTACATGTTTCCATAGAATTTCGTCGCTCGATTAAAGCACCTACAATGAATTAGCAGTGAATGATCAAACATATTAATATAAGCGTAAAATGCCGAACCAATCATGGTTCAGTAGGTCCATGGTCCACGCATCCAACCATATTTGCTCCTTACCTAGCCATCGTTGTGACTCTGGACACATCCCAACCATTTAGCTCCTCGTTAAAGCCTCGCTGATTGGCAAAAAGTCCCGAAAAATCAGTAACTTCTCCCACACACCAACTGCCGATTGGATGCCCATATTTAATCGATACTGCACTGGTATCTGTTCCATTGGCATCGATGTAATCTTGAATAGCAGTGCTCAGTTCATCTTTGGATTGGAAACATATCTGGGAGGCAACACAATCTTGAATTTAAATTCCACGTGTAAACCAATGAGTCGAAGGAAAGTTTGAGGACATTAGGAGTTCGAGTTGACTGATGAGTTTCTATCCGCGTCGATTGGCATTTTGTAAAGAAAGCAAACACCTCTCCGAACATTGAAAATAGTGAAAATAGTAGTGAATGTCCTCTCACCTGGTTGGAGTAGTCCGATGAAAAGAAAGAGTAGCGCAAGGCATATCCGACGCGACCGGTCGACAGGCATGGCAGATCTAAGAGTTCTTTCTTATGATTAGTTCAAATATGTATTTATTCAATACGCGGCCCTCTTTACCGTACCAAAAACGTGAATACAAGTTGATGAAAACGAGACAAATGTTTTGTCATTATTTCAAATTCAAGGGTCTTTTTCTTGTGAAAAATATTTTTTGAAAAACTTGTCATCGGTCTTTAGCCCTATCGCTAAAGATACCCCAATTACTACGGTACTCTATCAAGCCAAATAATAATAATCACGTAAAGTCAACTAGATTTGCTAGACTAGAGTAGTCTAGTAGGCTACTACTAGACTACTAGAAGGCATAAATCCATCACTGTTTCCTACCAGCGCGAAAGAGATGGTGTAATGTCTTGCAGGGAAAATCGAGATTTGTGTTTTTGCTTTGATCGTATTTGTTTGTGCTTATATTATGGCACCATCTGGCCAAAACCGAAAAAGATATTCTTTCTCCTCAACGTGGCTATTACTATCAATTTTCATGTACTGCCGCGAATACACTTCCGAACGCTCAAAGTAACAATTTTGACCTTGTTCCCATTCCTACCCTGTACTTGCGGTTGGGTTGTGACAGAAATTTGGCACTCTCCTGTGCACACCGGGGGCGATGCATCATCCTCGGCCAAAGCAATGTCGGATGGCACCGATATCCGGGGAGTCCACAAACCATCTACTTCCAGGACAGTCTTGCGTTGTGTTCTTCGGTCCAGTACCGCAATAGTAAAGGCACCCATTTTTTCGTAGGACTTTAATACCGAGAGATAGGGAACGTAGCATTGGTCTGGCTGTACCGGAAAATGAATATCGAATATTACTGTCTCTCCACCGCTTGGGTTGGTAGCTATCCAGCCGAATCTACCAAAGGCGTCTTCGTAATAGGTAAACCCTGCAGTATGAGAAGATGCTTGAAGGTGCCGCTTTTCTACAAAAATCTCGTAGGTATCGTTGACCATTAAAAAGTTGTGTCGAGCGTTGAGTTTGGTGGGGTCCGCAACCATCCATCCCGTGACTGGAATGACGGCGGCGGTGCGGTCGAACGCTGTTTCTCCCCGGCACACATCTCGAGCTGTGGTAGCAATTGCATCAACGATCAAGTCACTGGCAATTTGATGTCCAACGCCACTGGGATGGACCTCGTCGTGGGCAAAAAATGGTACGTAACAGGGTTCTCGATCTTGTGCTTGTTGTGGAATGGTACAATTCTTTGGAGGATCTACTGGTGAAAATTGTTGTATTCTGCAGACCGTGGCACATCCCTTGTTTCGAAATGCTTCGTCAATGTGTTCGCGAATACAGGGATGGCATCCATGTGGATACGGCAATACAGTATCTCCTCTGCGCGTGGAATAGTTGAACGGTCTGATAAGGCTGAGCAAAAACTGATAGTCGGGGAACAGGGCCTGATCGTAGGAAATTACTGGCACCTGATAGTGTTGCGCCGCACCCAGGTGCAACAGGGAGGCCGTTTTGCGCGCAGCAATGGCGGTCCTCATTTCTAGAAAGACAATTGCGGCATCGGGATACCGGTGCAGCAATCGGTGCAGCACGGTCTCCGTGCAGGTGGCAATGCTGTCAAATCCATCAAAAAAGACGTCCATTTTAAAATCAATCATGGTCTTGTGATCTTGTCCCTGATAATCATTGACAGCAAATTCTAGCACGAACAAATCCACTCGATCTGGCAGATCCTCCATGAGCAACTTCAATCGTTTGGCCATGGCACAAATCTGTTTGTGAATGAATGCATGTTTTTGTTATAGATAAAAATGGATGAATAGACGAAAAGACAGACGAAGGAACGAATTGTGAGTCTGTACATATTCACCAAAAATCAACAATCGCTTCCAATACTTTCGGGAATACTGAACAGATCCTTACATCGGCTCCATGACTGCCCTTGTTCAGTACTTTGTGACGCTGCAATTGCTTTAGTTGGTGTTTTTGTGGTTGTGGTTGTGGTTGTGATTGTGATTGTGCTAATGGAAATTTGTCGTTCATCCAATGTTCCAATCGATCGGAGTAACGCAATCCCTTGACGACGCCGTGTCCCAGCGATATGGATCCTCCCGACACGACCGCCAAGATCGGTTCTCGTTGTTCTTGCAATTTGTGTACCAATTTTGCCAATCGTTTGCGACTGCCCACGTGAGACCAAGATTTGCGATAATCTTCTAACGTTAATCCCCGAGTTTGATTGGACGTCATGCGTTCGTACTCGAATTGACAAGGATCGATGGTGGATGGTATTGCTGCTGCTGCTGCTGCTGCTGCTGCTGCTATTGTTGCTTCTGTGTCAGCAATTTGGATCTGCCGTTGTGTCGTCGTCATCTTTGTTAAAGACGATGAAGCAAATGAGTCGAGATGATCTGCTATTGCACCATCACTGTTGCGACAAACAGTATTGTGGTCTCCCCTGTTTCCCCCCATCACCAACACAACGACCACTGTATTGAAGATTGTCGAACAGAGAATAATGAACATTACGAAACCCCACTGTGATGACGGCGATGACGATGACGATGATTTGACCATCTTTCTTTCTTCAACTACTACTAGTAGTTATATCAATTCTCCCCTTGTAAAGGAACAACGAACAAGGTATTAATACCAACCACCAGCACCATTCGTTTGTACTACAGTACTCTGACATAAGAAGAATATATTATGATGTACCTGGTACTCTCTCCTAATGCAAACAAGATATGCCTGCCACATATTTTCGGGGGGTTAATTCTTTGAACCTTATCTCTACTGGCACTACTACTACTAGGATCTAATCATAAAAAAACCTTGGACGAATCCATCTTATTATTACTCTAGAGACTACTCTAGCTAGTACTAGTAGTAGACTAGTCTGCTTCTCATCAAGAACTTCTAGTTATTTGGTACCCTGGTACTAGCTAGCGCCTACTTTTAGTTGTTGTATCGTATTCATATGATACGAGCTCCCAAGATTTTGAATCGGCCAGTAGACCTACATTCTTTGTATAATAATTTTTTGGACTATTGGAATCTCAGAGTGAGTCTTAGTGCTCAACCAATCAGATCTCCAGACACCGACACGTAGAATGATTTCAAGATGGATGAGACCGAGACCAGCACACCTTTTTTCTTATCATGGCTAGAGTAGTACTACTAGTAGTATGCCTTGTTAACTACTAGGTCTACTACTTCTCACGGCGCTACTACTTCACTAGTAGCTAGTAGTAGACTAGTACTACTAGCTAGTTGGTAGGGTCTACTATCTACCTGGTACTATTATAGGCGAAAAAATGTTTTGGAATTACGAGTATATTGCATATTTAGTTGTATTTCGATAATGTTACCGTCCTATCTTTGTCCTTCGCCTACCGTTTACATCGGTACGCCCCCGCCTGCCCGTCTGTGTGTGTATGTATAATGTATGTGCAAGCCCCGTGTAATGGCATATGGATTTACTTTAGGCACCTTGCAAAAAAAAAGAGCTGCTCTGTTCAGAGGCGGCAAAGGCATCTCCTGAATGGACATCCTTTTCGACCGGGAGAGGCTCGTACAAATAATCTTCATTGCTTCTTTGGCCCATCATCATCATGTTGGAGCAGTGCCCAAGGGAGGGAGGAAAGTTCTGGTTTTGAAAGGACTGGGAAGGACCGTTCATCATCATCATGGACGACTGCGGCATCCACTGTCCAGCATTCATAAGACCATATCCCCCTGACATTCCCATACCGTTGCCAAAGTTATCTATCGGACAACCGATCTGGTCGGTAGATGCCTGGATTATACCGCGAATGTGGGCCAAGGTTTCCTGGCCGCTCATCTTGCGCCCCATGTTCATGTTCATGTTCATATTCATGTTTGATCGAAAGTCCATTCCCATTCCCATGTCCATGTGCGTGTTCATGTTTCTCCTCAAAGCCATATTGCTGTTCATGTTCATATTCGTGTTCATATTCATTCCCATATTGTTGCTCATTTGCAGGGACGATCCCATGTTAGGACCAATCATTCTGGGCTCGAGCGCAGACATGAGATTGACTGGCATTGGAAGGCTATCCTTTTCAAAACCAACGACAGGAGAAGCAACAATGAATTCATCTTCCGAGATGAAGCCCTTGGCGATCTGGCGGCGTCTCTGCTTGTTGTGCTTGCTCGAGCTGTACTGCCCAGCCAATGCATCCCGGAACGCCTGGGCGACGGTGACTCGAGCCACGCTATCCTTGGGAGAATGCCAGCGGCCTGTGGTGGGGTTGAGCTTGACAAAGCCGTAACGCTCCACACTCCAGTTGCGAATATCTTCGAGGACCTTGGCAAGGATGTAACTCTTCTCGGTCTTGGAGGGAGCGTTGGCGTATGTGGCCAACTCAGATTCGATCAGCGCGTAGAAGCGTTGATTTCCACTGTGGCTGCGAATGCGCTTGCCTCGACCAATAATGACAACGGTGTCGTCGGGTTTGAAATCCTCGTTGAGTTCGCGGCCACCCTTGAAATGGCTAGACTCTATAGAGGGAGAAGGAGAGGGAGTACTAGGTGCAGATGATGGCTTCATGGTAGGTTTCGGTTGACGTTCAAACTAAATTTGTGAGATAATAGAAGGAAAAATGCACTGCTGTCAGTAGCCGACTAGACTAGTAGGCATACTTAAGATTGTAATGATAGTTCCTGGCAACCATATCTTGTCGTTGCTTCTGCTTGGTGTTGTACGATAGTATTGCTGGTACTGGAGGTAGAGTAGCTTCTTGAATTCGAAAACTCTAGACTACTGGATCATCTACCAGTAGCTTTACTGCTATTACTAGCTGGTAGTGGTACTGCTACAACCAGAGTTTATCCTTGGATCTTGGATTCAATGGCCAAGACAGGGTTCACAGATTTAAGGACCAATAACTTTTCGAAAGTAACCTTCTTGAGTTTGACCATTGTCAACTGTTCATAGATCTTTCCTGTACTGACAAATAAGTACCAGGTACCTGGTACCGGTACCTGGTACAGTACAGTACCTGGTACCTGGTACCAGTCATTTTGGATCATTGGTCCGTGAAAACCCCTTAAAGCTTGATTGTTGGAAACACTACCTGGTACTACCTGGTACCTGGTAGCTACTAGTAGTACTACCAGGTACCTGGTACTAGACTACTACGTAGTAAAATAAAAGAAGATTGTTCAAGAAGTACCATTGCACACATGGTACGGTAGAATTTTCAAGAAGCAGAAGAGTTCTGTACCAGATATTTCGCACGATCTGACAAATTATTTAAGGCCATCAACTGACGCAGGTCGTAACCTCTGAATATATATTACTCCTACTAGTAAATACTTAATGTTGAAATTTGCTACGACGCTTAAATTGCCGCACTCGTTGACAGGGCTTTTCCTACCATAGCGAATTTTATTAACATCTTCACATTTCAAAACTAAATACAGTAAAAACCAATACCGCGTCAGTCGATTTCAAGAAGATAGGCTTCTTTTGTTTAGATATGGTGACTTTTCCCAGTCCCCTTTTGGGGGGAAGCAACCACAAAAGGTGATGTCCTAGTACCCTGGTACCTGGTACCAGGTACGATCCTTCGAGTCTACTACCAGGGAGTAGCTACTAGCTAGTACCCTGGTACAGTACCTGGTATTAGCAGAGTATCTGGTACCAGGTACCACGTACTAGTACCACTTATTAGTACCAGGTACGGAACAGTACTTCACGTTTTCCGACCTGAATTTTGATAATGATTGCTCGAGCACTCGAGTACAGTACTACTACTACTAGCTTTGTAGTAGCAATAAGTAAGGAGTATGGTATGGTACCGTGGATTCTCATTATTTTGGAGTGGTTGCTTCGGTACCTGGTACCTGGTACCTGGTACCCGGTACCAGGTAATAGCTTGATTACTAAGTACTGGTAGTCTACTACCTGGTACCATCAGTAGGTTCTTGTAAAATCGCAGACGCAGTCAGGTACTGGTACCCATTTGGTGGGGATTGCGTGCTCCGCGTTAATACGAAATTCAATTGTTTTTTAAGAATTGCGGGAGCAATAGCGCTACTGGTAGACCTACTACCCGTAGTCTATTGTTCCCGCCACCAGTACTAGACTAGACCAAGACACTACTAGCTAGCTAGTAGTAGACCTACAAATATTATTAGACTTCCTGGATCTGACAACATTTATTTCATCGATTCAATCAATACTATACCATAAAACATAAGAATACGGTATTTTGTGCCAGTATACGATAAATAATCCCAAATAATGTAAATGAAGCTACTTGCAAGGATGTTCGAACTTGAGCAGCCAGCTGCTAGTCAACCGTTCATTCAAAAACAGGCCAAACGCCGCCGGCAGTGTTACCCATCTCTTTAAGAGGAATCGCATCGACAAGGCGATTGGCGGGGAATCAGGGGCCGCATTTCTCATCAGAGGGGCTGTTAGCAACATCACAAGATCTGTTCTTGAGGGAACGAAAATGTCCGCGATACGTCGGTGGTTCCAACCCACATAGGTGCACAGAATGGTCTTATCCCTGGCCAAAGCCAGGAAAACCAGCAGCTTTCAATTTTAGCCACAATGCAAGTCAACTTTTCTACTCTTCAGCTTTGTTCTAGCCTCGTTCTCTGGAGGTGTCTCTTTCCAGCTGACCCTGCACAACTGGATGCTGCGATTTTGCTGCTGCTTGAAACTGGCCCGGAGTTGTTGCGATGAGCTTATACATTGGTGATCCGGGCAACGCGGTCCTCAAGCGCGTGCCACTGTCCCATTCGTGAATCAAGTGTATTCTCGTTCTATCCCTCTCTATCCACGACACCTTCGTAGTAGCCTCAACTTTGCCGATGATTAAAAACTGCAAATTGGAAGCAGTAGCTTCGGGTTCAGAAGTTTCCTGACTCCAACTGGCTCGGAGGGCTATGCGCCCCAAAATGCTCTGGTCTACGTGCACTCAAAATTAGACAATACTCTGTTTTTCAGATTGAAGTTATGTTGGTTTTAAATTGACAACTTTGGTAGAGCATTCACAACACAGAGTGTGCTCTTAGCAATGAAATATGTTGCCTGCCATCCTACCTTCCTGTCTGCCAGCGATACATCGCCTCTCCTGGCTTGCTTACTTGGCCTTCTCGAGAAGATTGTGGAAATTAACCAAAGCAGCTTTCTTCATGGCAGGACTAACAGGTTTTTCACCCAAATAATTTTCACAAACGGCACGGGTCAAGACATTTGACTCGATCCTACCAGCGCGTTCCTGATCCACCTGGAGCGTTAGCGTAGATCCCATCACTAGTATATATATTTCTGTTTTGGCTGTTAGCGTTTGCGGCATTTCTTGCTTCTTCATTTCTTCCAGTCTTTTGTATTTCGAGTAGTGATTTGATTTCGGGTTTCGGGTTTCGGCCGTAGACCGTAGATTGTTGTTGTTTTCGTTTGATAGTGGTTCGGTGAGTTCGACGCGAGTAAAGAGTATGCCACCAGGATAAGTTGACGATGGCCATGCTGAGTTAGAGCAAACCAAATGCAAAATCAAACAACGCAAAATATAGCAAAGAGGGTACGTACTTGTCTAAATCTTTTCCTTTCATGAGTGGAGTTAAAACCTCAAAGGTTGCAGAAATGTACTGAGCCGACGTAATATTCCTGTTCATGACCAATCGAAATATGCGTGGAACGCTGGGGTCCAGCAAAATGCGAGTAATCCACTTGTCTTGGACATCAATAGCAGAATCTAGTGGCGGCGGAGGATGAACGAATCGAGCCGTTTTCAAATCCAAATAAAACCCAACCGCATAGGCATGAAAGACAAAGTACTTGGTCCGGACACCACATCCCACAAGTGAATATCCATTGAGAGTGTCAGGGTAGGCGATACCCGTAATAGGCTCTTTTATGGAGGAAGTTGTACCGCCAAAAACAATTTTCATGGGCTGAATGTCATGATCTCGCTTCCTTCTTGTGCTCTCACCGTTCGAGGAAGTAGACCCCTCTGAAGCGCTCTCCGTCGTGCTAAGAGTCAAATGCTGGTCTTTTACCTTTTCTAGTTTGACAGAATCTAATTCTTTTTCCGGACTCGCATTCTCGTGAAGGCAAGTCATTTTGTTTGGTTGCCGTAGAGGAAAATAAATAAATGAAAGTTGAATTTGAGTTGAAATTGACTCTGCGAAATGCGAAGTAAAACATAGTCCGGGCAAAAAAATTGAAGTGCTGTCGCCAAAATCAATAAAAAGTAGACTACTAATCTACTAGTTAGTACTGCTGGTCTAGTAGTCTACTCGTAGTAGTCTACCACAACGCACAGGTACTACGTATCCTTTCCGCGGAACAGCGACTGGAAGAGGAAGTGCGCGACTACACTCCCTGTAGACCTACTGGATTTGGTGCACGCAACAGTACCCTAAGGTGCGTACCGAAGTAGAGCGGCCGGGAATTGTTTTTGACTTGGTCCAAAATTCCCCAGGGGAGCTAGTGGACAAACTTTCAGTAAATTGTCTTATTTTAGCTCCAGTAGTATACAACGAAAACGCAGCCAAATGAATCTTATCCAGTTCTCCATATTGTATCCATGTATTCAAACCTACTCTATGTTATATACTCACTGCTCGCTTATTCTTCGTCAGAAGACCAGTCGACACCTTCCTCCACATCATCTTGCATACCCATAAGTACCTCGTCCTCTTCAGGCGCCGGTGGAGCTACATCCACTTCCTTCTTTTGCTTCCTCTTATTCTTTTGCTTCCTTTCGTTAGTCTGCTCAACTTCGTCATCACCGACATCAACTTTCTCTTCGTCGCTGTCCATATCATCGTCTTTATTCTTGTTGCCCCCTTCTGCAGCTGCCGCGGCAATCAAGCTGGTCCATTCAGTATTTTCCTTTTCGACAGCAGCATCATACCGTTCACTCATGGAAGGGTGTTTGGCTTGTCGAAGGCATTCCAACTGCTGGATATCCCTGGGAGCCTGTTTCAGACTAGAGCGAGCACTCACGGCAAAATCGGCGTGGCGTTTGCACAAGTCGATAGTACCCCGAGCATAGGCACGCCAGCGACTATTCGGGGTTTTCTTTGCAAACTAAAGAGATGTACATCAGGAGAGGACGATGTTAGAGGAGAGCTTGTCAAAAATCACAAAATCTTTAGAAAATTACAAAGGGGAGAACAAGCATACCTTCTTCAATCTCTGAATAATTTGCATAGAAAATTCAGGAAATCCTGCCGAGTATCGATATAGGTCAGCCTCGCGGTTGAGCAGTTTCATGATATCTACCATGCAAGCTTCGTGCTCTTCGGCAGTCCGCAAGGGATCGTCCTTGCCAAGCTTGAGTAAAAATGGTAGCTGGATACCGCGGGTCGTTGCTCCTCCTCCTTTCGCCTTGATCTTTTTTGATTTCATATTCAGTTCCTTCAAATCCAATGTGTCTAGGAGAAGAGATGTTGTTGGGATGTACATTTCTGATGCTGCCGCAAGCTGCTGCAAAAGACGAACACAGTGAAAACGTAAAGGGACATGCCGAGTCGGAGCTGGCGCCACGCGAACCGTGCCCAAAATGATCTCTGTCAAAGGATACACGAGTGATCGCATCATTTGATCATCACCCCCAGTGCCTTCTTTAAAACTCTTACAAGCTGCTGAAAGGACTGCGACCCACAGCTTCAAGCAGTGCATATATTGCCAACAGTAGACCTGCTGAAAGGCTTCAGGTGTCTTTTTTTGTATGGCCGTTCGTAAAATCAGTGCCAATTGCCGAATATACACAAAAGCGTGCTGATAGGATGAATGATGATCTATGCTGTAAAGTTCCACCAAACAATTTCCCATAAATGTGAGTGTTGGAAGGGCATTGGTCATGATGGAAGCGGAATTTCCACCAAATTTGGCACGTCGGGCGTATGCTAAGTAGGTCTTCTTTAGGCAAAGCTCAATGAAGGGAAACGGCTGTGTCAAAGCCAATTGACGGATCCTCAAAAATGCATTCAATCTAACGATCTGATAGTCTGCCGATGCATCTCCTAAGGGTGCCGACCAGAGATCCGTCAAAGTCTTCAAGAAGGATTCAGCAATGCGCGGAAATGGTGTCAGATAGCGCATGTATTTGGACATAGCCTTCAAGACAATGGACAAGAGTTCAGGTTCTTTAGATTCTGATATAAGATGAAGCGTAGATTTGAAAAATACATTCAAAATCGACTTGGCTTCGTTCCATCGGGGAGATCGCTCCAAGATGTTAGGATCAAGAGGCTTATCTTCTGTATCTTCTTCCGACCTATCCTTAATCTTTTCGTCACTCTCCGAATCGCAAGCTTCACTTTCGTCACTACTGCCTTCTTCTGCCTTTTTGGAGTCGTTAATCTTGGCAAGCACATTTTTCCTTTTAGTCTTGTCGTCGCTGTCTTTGTCACTGTTGACGGCGCTCGTCGTGCTCTTGCCCGATTTTGTTTTGGTGGAGCCGTTGGCTACTTCGTGGGATTCCCTTTCTTCGTCTGTCGCTAAGAGATGAAAATAGAACGCTTCGTGACATTTTCCCAAACAAGTCACCATTAACTGGTCAAATACCTGTGGAGACTCGATGTGGTAGGTTGTTTCCTTGTTCCTTTTAGATTGCTCGTCGTCTTGAGACTCTCCCGTAGAAGATGCAACTTGACACGCTGATTTGTAAGCTCGAACAATCTTCTTCAGGCTGTTTACACCATACGCAGTAAACGCTCCTTCTGTTAAGTTCTTCAAGACCTTGGGCGTCAATTCAATGCTCTTGCCAGCTTTGCTAGATTTTTCCTCCTCGTCGTCCTCGTTTTTATTCTTTCGTTGGCTGATGATATCATCCTCCAAATCTTGAGCGTCATCATCATCGTCATCATCATCGTCGTCGCCATCATCATCTTCTCCAAAGTTGAGCAACTCCTGCTCGTTCTCTTGCAAGAATTCGTGAAAGTCAGGATCGTCGCTCTCCAACTTTTTCATCTCTGCCTTCATTCGAGCTTCAACAGCTTCAATATCGTCCTCGCTGTCACTAACACTGTCATTATCACTTTCGTCTTCCATTGTTTTCTTAATCGCTTTTTGCTGGGGTTTGCCGAATGCTAGCTCTTTGTCTTCCTCAAATGCTGTATCACTGTCACTGTTACTTTTACTTTCATCCGATTCCTCTTTGGCAGATTTCCTGGTCTTTTTCGCTGGTGACTTTTTGGCAGCGCCAGAAGTCGCTGTAGCAGAACCATCAGCATCATTTTCCATGTTGTCGCTGTCGCTATCACTGTCGCTCTCAATATTGTGCTGTAATTCCTCTTCCAAATGAGCAAAGAAGGACCCGACATCCATGCCACCCAAATTCTGGTTCAAATTATCCTTGCCCACAAAATCTTCCGCCTGGCGGAGTATTTCCTTCTCCTCGATGTGCTTGTTGCCAGCAGCCTCCTTGCGACGCTTGTTCTTCGCTTCAATGTCGTGCGCCGCCGTGTTGGCAGGACCTCGCTTTCGGCCACGCAAGACTTTGCCCTTGGGTGCGATGGTTTGACCCTTGTCCAATCGGGCCTGAATAGATCCCTTGGCAGTGAACTTCCGTTCGCGTTTGCTCGTCTTGTGCTTTCCCATAGTACTAGCTCGTGTTGCTTTATATCTGCTTTTTTTTTCTGTTTTTTTATTTTTTTATAATAGCGGTGTAGATGTCGAATGTCGAATGCTCTAGTTGAAAGGAGAGATTTTCGGTTCGCTGTCTAAAAAGGTAAACACGGGAGCACAGAGCCTTGACAAGGAAAATACGCCAAAATGATGACTTGAAATTTTCATTGGCCACCAGTCAATCATCAGCTAGGTGGAATGAACTAGTCTGTCAGTCAACTACTACACTCTACTTACTCTACAAAATACTACTCCCTACTGGCTAATTAGTAGAGTACTAGACCCTAGTAGACTAGTAGCTAGCAGCTACTACCAGCATCTGCACTACTAGTACACAAGATAGAATCTACTGTGGAACGCAGAACAGACGCAGGCACCAAAGGCCAGCACGACCACAACTTTAGTACGAGTAATGATTACTAGAGTAGTTATCTACTAGTAGTAGAACCACAGTAAAGGGTCCACCACGTTGGGTCAGAAGAGTGGGGGTCCTTGAAAACAACAAATTGATCTTCAGCAAATTGATCTTAAGCATTCTTTGTTTATGCCGTGGGATAGTTGGAATTGGCGATCCAAAAGACCTTGGGGTGTTTGACTTCCTTGGACTTCAACAATCTTCCAATACGTTGACCTCTGGTGGGGAGATTTTGTTGGCCGAGTACGCCGATGCAAACATGCAAGCGAAGCAACCATTACTTTATGTAGGGTGCAGCGTGGAGTGGCTGACTGGTATGGTAGTATACCTTTGAGGTCAGCGCACATGCGCAAACTTCTACGGACTTTGTAATAACCGGACTAAAAAGACGGATCGTCGAGCAATAGCTTTCATCTCTACCGTCTTAGCTATCTGATACGATAGTATTGGTCTGCAGAATCGCCAAGCAGAGCATTGGTAAAAATGCCCGCGACATTCGGTAATCGTCACGTTTTATGTGCATCGATGCTCGCCGATGCAAATATCTTCCCTTACCAGCGCTTATCGCACGGCAAGATGAGATACTAAGTGCTACTAGAACTATGCAGCCCACTAGACTAGACCTACCCGGAATAAGAAGTGACCTACGTGAACAAAAAACTAGTTCGTCAATTTTTGTCTGGACAACCCTTTCGGGAAAGAAAAGAAAACAAGCTTTATTTACTGAAATTGATGATGAGCAGAACCTCTGAACCAATCAAAAACCTCGAAGACAGAGTAATTTGATCTACTACCCCCTGGGTAATATAGTACTACTAGTAGACCTAATTACTCAGTACTACCGTAGTATGGTATGGTACCTTAGTATGGTACAGTACCTGGTAACAGGTACTCTACCACTACTACTAGTAGGTAAGAATAGTACTCCTGAGTAGTCTAGCTCGTACTGGACGACGAAGTACGAGTGCTAGTAGTAGTACCAGGGTAACAAGCAAAGGAAGAAGAGTCACTAACGGGCCGGCGCTGGTACAAATATCTTGTACAAAATTTCGCAGAACGCGACCATTTCCCACACTACTAGCAATCAAGCAACACAGGAACTGTATCACGTGAACACCCGCGTTTTCGCAGACGAAATCTTCTTTCACAACCCTTCGTTATTGAGTTACATACTTTTTCCTGCTGTAGGAGTAGGCTAGCTACTATCGTGAGGCTGTACCAGATACGGAGTACTCTATTTCGCGACGACCCTCAGAAAAAACACGTTCACAACCAACTGTACAAGGGTACCTGTTACGTACTAGTAGTACACAAGAACCATACATACCAAGTAGCAAGGATCAGCAGAAAGACTTTATTACTGCTCTTTGCACAACACATACCTAAACCACCAAATGCATCTACTAGTACCAGGAGAAAAAGTGTAGCAAATAATCAGCGGTAAAAGCAAATAGTAGTAGTAGTAAGTAGTAACAGCAGGAGCAAGCAGGCAGCAGCAAAACAGAGAAACAATGGAAAACATGTCGTCGGAGTCTGACGAAAAGGGCCTTTCTGAGGCATCCAGATCGCATAACACAGATACAGCAGATTCAGCAGAAGCAATGCCTTCCGAGACCTCCCTATCTTCGGCGAATGCCAACATTGAATATCCCGGACAGCATGGTGAGTTCAATCTGTTGGAAACAGGTCAATCATCCGATTCATTACCATGTTATACCTGTATTCACATCGTCGTTATCTCTTGTTCAACACAATCGCATGACTGGCATTTCCTGTATTTCATCTTGACTACGCCTCAGATGTCAAACTGGGCCGAGGAGGTGATGCCAACTCTCACATTGGCAATATCAAGTTTCGTCAGTTGGTTCGTCAGTGCAAGCCCCGCTATATGGCCGCCTCCAGGTCTAACAAGCCCTTTGTGGCCGAGGAAGTTGTTCGGATATGGCGCAAGCTCGATCCGCCTGGTCGTTTTTTGGTTCGCACGGACCCCTCCTTGGGAGACGACAGCACCTGGCATGACGTCGGCGACAAGAGAGCTCGGAAGAAGGCCTCACAAGCACTCAGGGAGAAGGAACGCGCCGATGATATGTTGCATCAACATCACCGCCAGGGCGCAGCAGCTACTCATCCACATGCCGAAGCCACTGCAGGATGCACGGGTCACATTCCAGCTATGGCGGCTGCACCTGGGGTCTCTCTTGTGTCGCCTATGGCAGTCATGCCAAATAATCAGCAGTCCAATTTTGCAGCGGCCGTAACTGCCATGGCAACAGCAGCAGCAGCAGCCAATGAGCAGTCCCGAAAGCGCCCGCGAGAGACTGAATCTTCCAGCAGTGTAGCTTTGGAACCCCAGCGAATGATTGCGGCTCAACATGACGTTTCTCAATCCCAGCCTTCGTCCGAGGCTTTGCCAACAGGATTGGATAGTCAAGCTGTCACCCATGCTCTCGGGCAATTGTTACAGCAGGCCAGGGGAAGTGCTCACATTACCACATCATCAATTCCTGATGGTGGAGTAGATATTGCAAACCTTTTACCCATTCTGCAGCTTTTGGTACAACAGAAACAGCAGCAGCAAGAAGAGCAAGAACGGCAACAACGAGAAGCATTGCAGAGGCAGCAGGTAGTTTCGGCCTTGATCAATGTTGTGCAGTCGTTGTCGGGAGGTGCAGCTGCTCTGACGGGTGCCCCTGAAGCAACAGGTGCGTCCGCTTCTCTTGGTAGTTCGACCCTTCCGCAACGAGCAGCTTCTGTTTGTTCGGCTACTGATTCTTCATTAAATGCAGCGACTGCGTTTGGATCTTTCCAACAGCAGTCATCGACCCCATCAGAATTAGATCAGCTCTTGGCCGCCCAACTCCTAGCAGGCTTGTTAAAAGCAGCTAGCGGCGCGGGTACTACAGCTCCTGCAGCTTCATCAGTGCCTTTCGCGAATCCCGGACACTCTTCTGAAGGTAACATGCCGTGAGCAAGTGTGAAATGGAAGAAGCTTTGTACTGAATTGCTGGATCAAAGGCTGGTAATTACATCATGTGTACCATACATAGATGCATTACTTCTGCGAATGGACCATGCATCACGGCAAAGGTGATTGCAAGGGTGGGTGGTATCGTGAATGATCTCGCAGGCGCAAGAAAGGTTTAATCGCATACATAGTATTGATTAAGATTTTGCGTGAACTGCTTTTTATCTTGCCCCTTCTGCCGTATCTTGATTCTAATCGTGTGACCAATAGTCTATTTTTGCCTTCAATGCTTTAAGGATAATACGAAAAGCCACGCAAGCATGACGGCCAATTCCTCTTGCAATTCTAGGGGATTTCAAGTATTTACTCCGAATTCTGTAACCAAAACACCAGTTTCAGCCTCCTAAAATACATGCAGTAGATCAATCTCCTCTTTCTATCTATCCTGTAAGCTAGCTAGCTACTTTTTTCGAATCTTGGCGAGGGCGGCTTTTTGTTTTTCCGTCAACTCTTTCTTTCCCTTTTTCCCGACTGTTTTGATGGATTTGGCGTCGTTGGACGAACTCGTCAGATTCCAGCTCGTCTTCTCATCGGCTCCCACAGCATTGCGCGCTTCCCCAAATATGTTGCAAGGAACTATATCATCGTCGTGCGGAATTACTGAGGATCCCGTTGTTGCCAAGCGGTTCACCCAAACTGGGTATTTTTTGAGTCGTTTTGATTTGTTTTCAATCAACTCTGATTCCATAATGAGTGCCGTGGCAAATGTCTCCGAAAAGTGGTTACAGTTCCTGTGCACAAGATGATAGGCCGTGGGTGTGAAGAATTGTTCCAATTTTTTGACAATGGCGTTAATTTCTCCTCTGCTTTTTGAGTTGGACCCGAGGGCAATGGATTCTTTGAACGTAGCACCACGGGGAACTCCTTCATGTCGCGAAGGGGACTTTACAATCCCTCGGTTGGCTGCAAAGGTGTATTCATAGCCATCCAGTTGAAGGGAGGTGTGGTAAGCGCCCATTCCAATGGAGGGCAACAAACGACCCAAAAAGGATCCTGAACTCCCCAGCTCTGGACTATCTGTCGGGAGTGTGTACACATTTAATATGACATCTTTAAGCTCCTCCATTCTAAGTCCAGCCCAGAGTCTTTAAAACCGTAAGCCTATCAAATGATTATCCTCTTCGCAGGAGTAGGTGAAGTTGCTAACAAAGTTCGTAGTTCGTAGTGTTACAACAAATACAAAAAATACTCCTTAGTAGCTTACCAGAAATAATACGAAAGCTAATAAGAATGATTATTTTGGTCCAGGTCAAAAAATTCTCGACCCATTTTGACCGGTGGTCAAAACTTGACAAAAATAACACGTCTTATTTTGTGCGTAGTATCCGTTGAGCAATGTGAAATTTGCTTCTAGTCCTACTGTAGCATACTTACTTTTGCTCAAATCAATGATGAATGACAACAGTTGCTAATAAAGGCACTGAAGTACTCGGTACCTGGTACCTGGTAGACCGACCCCTAATGGTGTCGCCGAGAAGCAATCGTAAAAATAATAATAACAAATAACGAAATACCACGACGAGCACACTTCTACAAGCTACTATAGTAGCTAGTAGAAGTGTTTCTACAGGAGAACGGTAGGCTAAGGTTTATCAGGGATTGATACTGCTCCGTTCGCGCTATTTACATCCCTTTTCTTCCTTTCCCTACACAATTGACTAAATAAATGATCGAGTGTTGCTTTCGTTAATGTTTTCTGGCACCACACGTCAGAAATGGCAATTGGAACGCACGTGGGTGTCTCCGCTAGCTCTAGTAGCTAGCACACCGCACAATCAGTTGTAGGTAACCTCTTAGGTTGTTGCCTGCTGCCGGCGGTACAAACTTTTTCGTTTCCCTGGGACCGTCCGGAGAGTTAGCGTTGAGAGTCGGTCACGGACTGTTATTTTAGAGCTGGTGCCTCCTCCGATCGCTGCAAACAAATCAAAATTCCAAAATATTCGGATGATCTTCTGGTAAGCTTTGAGCGAGGCTAAGATAATGCTCGGAATACATACTGGTAATCTTTCTTTGTTTTTAACTGCTGGTAGACTAGACTACTTCAATTAAATAATAAAAAGAATCTGGGAAATATCACTCAGAATATGCCCATTTTTGCGACGTGACTCAAGATCAAAGAAGGTGAAAGTCACCAGCTGCTGGTTAATGAGAGACACTACTACTACCAGGTACTCCAGTACTTATTTACTGTCCAGTGCATACGTAGCTCCGTAGAGAGCTAAATCTGTCGAAAGCTTACAGCGCTGGGTGTAATAGTACTAGTACTACCGTAGGTAATTGACATCATCGGCATTTGAAGGACAAAAAAATAAAAATGCCAAGGATAGGTAGACCTGGCTGCTAGCTAGACCTACTACTAGTAGTAGGTACCGGCTAGCTACTCAAATAGCTGGTGGATCATCCCGAATCAAAACCACTCAGTTGTATCTCCACAGATGCTGTACCTGGTAACTACCAACGGACTGATAATTGCTACTACCTGGTAGTAACAACTTTCTCATTTTCTCCTTGATATTATACAGGATTAATTTACTCGGAGAAGTTAAGTAGGAACAGAAAGCTACTGGACACAACATCTTAACCAACAACTAGCAAAAGCCCCTTCCCGCATCCATCCATACACCATACACAACCAACAGTATGACGTTCTCCTATTTTTCTGCTCCAATGAGTGGGAGCTCTCTTACCAAGATGTTATCCTCCGGAGCATTCATGGTCGCAGTCTTTTGCGTGTGCCTTATCTCGACCGTCGTGGCACGCCGAGCCAACGATGTCTCTGCTGTTAATAAGCACGGAGATTCACTGAAAGATTCGAGCACTTTCCAAGTTGCTTTGGCTTCGACCACTGCCTTGGTTGCTGGATATTGGTTTAACACCAACAGCAGCAGCAGCAAAAGCAACAACAAACCCAAAGCTTCTTCGTTTCCTCCGAACGGAAATATGGAAGAAGACCGACTGAACTACAACAATTATCCCCGGGGCAAAGATGGCTTTCCTCTCGAGAACAAGGATAAGACCTTGATTTGGCGAGAAGACGGAGGCATTAGTAAACTGGTTCCTGTGCACCCTACCAACAAGAGTATCAAGGAAAAGAAACTCAAGAAGTTCACCATGAAAGAGGTGGCCGAGCGATGCACTGCCAGGGAAGCTTGGATTATCATTGACGAGCGAGTCTACGATATCACCACCTTTATTTCCAAGCATCCAGGAGGTGAAAAGGTATTATATGCCATGGCTGGCAAGGACTGCACAGACGCCTTTGCCAATTATCATTCTGCAGCGATCTACCAGAAGTGGCTTCCTCCGTATTTGATCGGGGAAGTTACAGATGTGCCCAAGTATCCGCATGTGCAAGACTTTCGAAACATCCGGCAAGAACTCTTGAGAAGAGGTCTCTTCGAAACGGATCTTACTTACTATAACAAGTTGGCGTGCTGGTATGCCATTCTATTGCTGACTTCGCTCTACCTATCGATCTTCTGTATTTCCACAGTAGCTCGTATGACAGGAGCTCTCGTTATGGGATTCTTTTGGCAGCAGCTGGCTGGGACCGGGCACGACATTGGCCACTCGTCCTTGTCGCACAACTTTGCTCAAGACAATTATTACGGAGCTCTATTCGGAAATGCTCTCATGGGAATCTCTGTTGGATGGTGGAAGCGCAGTCACAACCTTCACCACATCGTTTGCAACTCGGTCGAAAACGACTGTGATATTCAACATTTGCCCTTCTTGGCGTGTACGGAGAAGATTTTGGAAAAGCCATTTTGGTCTACCTATCACGACAAGGTCATGTCCATGGACTTTGCTGCCAAATTTCTCGTTCAGTTTCAACACATTCTATTTCCCATTATCATGGCAGTTGCTCGATTCAATCTGTATGCTCAGAGCTGGATACTGCTGTTGACAACAACTAACAAGGATGCTGTTGTGATGAATTACCGCAATGAAGAGGCCATTGGCCTCGGAATCTTTGTTGCATGGGTATCAGCTCTTTTGTGGAGCATGCCAACCTACACGGAATCTCTTGGCTGGCTGCTGTTGAGCCACGGATCGACGGCGCTCCTTCATCTTCAGATTTGTTACTCTCATTTTAGTATGGAAACCTACCATGGTACTGCGTACAATGGAGCTGACGACGAATGGTACAAAATGCAAATCAAGACTACCATGAACACAGACTGCTACGACTTGATGGATTGGTTTCACATTGGCCTGCAGTACCAGATCGAGCATCACCTGTTCCCAACGCTGCCACGACACAACCTGCCCATTGCCAAGAAGATGGTGGAAGAAGTCTGCCGCAAGCATGACATTGAGTACCAAGAGCACACCTTTTATCAAGGCGTATGCAAGACAATGCGAGCTTTGCGGGACACTGCCATAGCAGCCCGTTCTGGAAAGTATGATGTCCACAGCGCTGACATGATTCGTGATTTGATGAATGCTCACGGATAACAGCAACAGTACACCTTTACGAACATAATAGATAATATGCAGTTACGAAATCTAATGTTAAAAAATCTTCAAAACAGCAACCACTCCAACCTAGCCAAAGCAGGAGCACGCATAGAAACAGGTTTTGTGGGATGTATGTATTATTTCTCTGGGAAACTCGTGAACGGAACAGTTCACTTTCGCTTGACGAGACCGTGCAAAAAATGTAAAATCCTGTAAAGCTTCTGTATCGAGTAATAATGAGATACTCTACAGTGTAAAACAAAGGGGGAAGTAAAAGCTTCTTGACCCATCGTAACGCCAAGCTGAAGAAGAAGAAGAAGAAGAAGAAGGTTGAAATGTTTCAAAGTATTAAAGCGACACAAGAGGAGTTCATTCGTGTCCCTTTCTTGTTTGACGACGGTCGATGACAGTGACCAAGAAGAAGAAAACATGGGTCATAAACTCTCGACCAGTAGTGGCACTGCTGTCACTCGATTAAATGTCGCAGTAGCGACTGGCTCGGAATCCACGGTTGTCCCAGGAACTTTTACAGAGACAGAGACGGAGGCCTGTTGCAGTGATGACATCGATGACATCGCTGAATTTTCTTCTTGTAGTAAATATTCGGCCTTTGACTGCGCATCTCTCATCACAATTGCCTCAGTTGGATTTCTGTTCAGCAGTCGGTCCTACTTCTTGCAACAAGGGACCACATTCGACAACAAGTAGTGTATAGTACCAAGCCTGGCTCACCATTTTTGTTTGGTTTCGACAAGAAGGTCTAAAGCTCTCATTTTGTTTTCGTGAAAGTACACTACCGACAGGGTTTACACAGGCTTTTGTAAAGAAGATATTGCCCCTACAACATCGAGTGCTGGGTAGGGTAGATTCTGAAGGCACGAAACTATGGGATAGAAGTTGGAATGAATTCATAGCCACTCGCTAGGTATTGGGTCGTGTTTTCCTGGGAGGCACTGGCTCTAGCGAACGGTTTACAAGGAACACCAAGGCCTGACACTGGGCAAAGTAGTGTGGTGCGTGGTGCTTAGTATCCTTTTTCGTTTAATGAATCTTGCTTGCGAGTCCGAACCTTCTGTGGGGGGTTGGAATTGGCCAGACCACTCATCATAAAGTTTATGGAATTGGTTTGATTTTTCGGCGCCCACTCTATCTTTAATTGGCTGCGAAGATAAACCTCTGGCAAGTCTCGTTGTCTAAAGAGATGAGAATGACGGATAAAGTAGTATCTTAAAATTGTCTGCGAAGATAAACCTCTGGCAAGTCTCGGTGTCTAAAGAGATGAGAAAGACGGATAAAGTACCTGGTACTGGTACTAGTAGTACTAGCTACTAGAGCTAGTAGTAGTAGTAGACTACTACTACTACTGCTAGAGTAGCTACTACTACTGGAGGACTACTACTAGAGCTAGTACTACTACTGTATCTACTACTACTACTACTACTCTCTACTACTAGAGAGCTACTACTAGTAGCTAGCTAGCTACTAGCTAGCTAGTAGTAGTAGTTGCAGCTACTACTACTAGCTACTACTACTAGCTACTACTACTAGCTAGTAGTTAGTAGTAGTAGTAGACTAGTAGTCTAGTAGTAGTAAGTAGTACCATACATAATAGACCAGCCAACTAGTACTAGTAGTAGACTACTGTAGCTAGCTAGCTAGTAGTACTGTAGTACTAGCTGATAGTAACAAGCAATGCTAGAGTAGTAGTCACGAAAATGACCGTCTTTTATTATCTCGAATACTGTATCTTCCTTATCGAGATCCAAATAAAAAACCAAGACCACGACTGCTGCTATTCTTGTGTGCTGCTATTCTTGTGAGCAGCAGAGAGAGAGAGAGAGAGAGAGAGAGAGAGAGCTCTGCAGTACATGAGTCCATTGCGCTACTTCTCTGGCATCCACTATCTAAATAAAAACTTTAATAGAATGGTCGCTAAAGAAGACGACGCCAATGTGGTCAATGACCCTGCACACTCGAAGACCACAAAGGATGTTTCCGAAGCGCCATCTCTAATTGCTGATTCAGCTAATAACTCACCAAAGAAACGTACACCAGCTCGAACGAAGAAATCGAAATCTGTTGAAGATTACGTAAACTTGGGAAAAGTCAGCCCAATGACTCCGGGAGAAGATGAGTGGAAAGACATTCCGAATGAGAAATTTACTCTAACCAAATACAAAACGAACGGCCATTTTGATTTTCGTAGCATGGCCAAAGAAGAAGAGCACCGTGGCAAGTCAATTGCCAAAGGCATGACAAAATTCAAGGCCAATCCTCAGAAATATCTTGGTTTGACCTACCAGACGAGCATGATTGGCTGGCCCACCAATCAACAAGAGTATAACTTGATTCCTCGGGCTGGTACAGAAGGTCTGACGCCCTGTGACGTGGATGCCGACGGCGCTTGGATGACCGTTCTTTTGCAGACCTATCATCACTTACCGTCGTTTCCCAACAACGATCTGCCCGTTGAATTTCGAGATCCCTGGACGGACGACATGACACACAAAGGACGCAAGATCCACCAAATGAAGAAACCCATCATGCCAGGTCGTGGCATGGGAATTGGAGATACTCCACTATTAAAGACCATAGGTGACATCGATCCTTCTGATATTCATCAGGGTCAAGTAGGCGATTGCTGGCTGCTAAGTGCCATTAGTGCTGCGGCTGAATTTGATGGAGCGATCAAGAAACTCTACCGAAAAACTCCGCGACTTGATGAACGTCCTCTGGCCGAACCGAATCACTATACCATCACTCTTTGGGACTTGGCAACATGGACCGAAAAGGATTATGTCATCGATGAACGCTTGGCGGCGGATCCGACCAGAGACGACAATGCTCTGCTTTCGTGCAAGCTGAGTGAAGATGGCGAACTATGGGCTTGCTATCTCGAAAAAGCCATTGCCATACATTGCGGCGGATGGGATGCTATTACAGGCGGACAGTGCAGTACGTCTCCTATTACTCTTATCGATCACTGTGAATTAACTTTCGGTTTCTGCGACTAACGATTCTCTTCCTCGGTATTCCTATTATTTTAATAGCCCACGCGTGGGCAATTATGACTGGTTGTAAAGAGCAGTACACCATCATGAAGGATAAAGGCACTGGAAAATATACCTGTCATGCTCGCTATAATCCATTGGAAAAGAAATGGCTTCCGCACAAAAATGATGTCCACAAAATGGACAACGTCACGGGAGTTTGGGAAGTGGATTGGCCTGAGGTACGTTTCCACCTTTACTATAAATATGATCAACTCGTTGCTGCGGATCATCTGGCTTTGATTCACAATCATTCTTTGAACGCTTTCATAATCCGATTGTTGTGTACTTAGGTAGGTGGCGGCGGACACGGTGGCTTGACGGAAGATGAATTGTTCATGAAAATGTATGCGTGGGACAAAGCCAACTACATTGTATCGGCTGGTACTAAGGGCACGTCGCATTCCGGTGATGCAGGATTCGTGGACAATCACGCGGTACGTGCAAGCTTTGTTTGGAGATGTTTTATGCTTTAAACGCTTGCAGCCAGGCCGGGCCGACTTTTGCTCACAGGCTGTCATATTTCTCTTCCCTCCATTGTTGCTGTATATTCGAGTAGTACACGGTAATTGAGGCGGTGCATAACGTAGCGAATACTGGCATCAATATGCTCAAAGTTCGAAATCCTTGGGGAAAGGGGTAAGATCCAATGACTAATGTAGTGGCCAGTACTTTCACTGTTTTTGACCGCTAACTTGTCTTTACTTTTCGTACGATCTTTAAAGCGAAATGGAGGATGGAGAATTTGACGACAACGGTCCTGGCTGGGAGAAATACCCAGAGATCAAGGCGCAGCTGAATCCCGTCATCGCGGACGACGGTATCTTCTGTATGTTATGCTTTGTTTTGTTCTGTGATCTACAAACTACAAGGTATTGCAATTGCCGACTTGAAAAGAATGTCTCACAAATGACTTGGTCTCCTCGTCTCCTCAAACGAATCGCAAAGGGGTCACCGATAAGGAGTTCTTTCGTGTAAGTACATTATTTGGTCAAATGAAAATGCTCTATTTCCTCAAACCTCGAATTGCTCCGACGTGTTAACCTTTCATTTTGTATTGGCTCATCATCCGCTCATCTCGCATCTCACTATCAATTCCATTCTGTTTCTACCACATAGTTCTTTGGCACTATATACTTGAGTGCATCCAACATGACTGCCTTCTTGGAAGATTAGCTGGCAACTAGCATTCTGTCGACTGCTACAGTCTGTGCCGCAGCTGCAGACAATAACGACAGCGGACCTTGTGGACTCGTTTGGAGTTAGGACGTACTCGTAAGTCCGTCCATGTACAAGAACGGGACAAGGACTCGTAACTCGTAATACTATCTTTTAGTCTTAAGTGTGTAGTACGTAGTCGACAATAATTGTTTTTCTTTACCAAATACCAAGACGTAGCTAATCGCCATGCTCGTGTGAGCATCAACTTATTTTACGTGTGCACATAACGTTATCATCAACAAACATTCAACATCATCGTCGACTCGAATCTTGAAAAACCTCCATAATCATATTATTATGGAATCTACTGGTAACCATCTAAATAAATAATAAATAACTTATCACTAAGTTGACAATGACACTCGCACTCCTTGAACGTTCAGTATATCCCGTTCAACAGGTGTGCGTCCTGCATTTCTACTAGGAAAAGTGAGGAATCATTCTCAAGAACGGTACTGCGAACTACGTACGATTTTAAGAGTACTCACCAAGCTCGTATCCTCGCATGGGAACTCAAACAATTACAGTTTTGTAATTTCGGCACATTATTGGTTAATTAAGAATGAGTTGACAATGACACTCGCGCTCCTTGAAAGTGGAAGTATCCCGTTCGACAGGTGTGCGTCGTACAGCTTTGACATGAAAAAGTGAGGAATCCAAGTGAAGAATACGGGTTACAGATGTGCGTCCTATCACTGGTAGTTGCCTAATACTGCGTAAATGGTCGATGAATACTGTTGCAGGTGTGCGTCCTGTAATAATATTAATGAAAAAGTGAGGAATCCGTGCAAACGCGACTACTCTAGAGCTACTACTACTACTACTACTAGTAGCTACAGTAGCTATTACTAGCTAGTAGTAGTAGTTGTAGTAGTACTACGTACTCCGAGTAGTAAGAATAAAAGCCGACTGCAGGCACGCTCGTGCTTTTCATTGAACCAGCTGTGCGTCTTATAAACTATTTTCTACGTATAAATGGTACTATGTCAACGTAGAAAAAGTGACACGTATTTATGCTGAGATTACAATACCAGCCTTGAAATCGAAGAAAAAATGATACCGTAGAAATTGTACTAAGGACTACGTAATTTGTCGTACCAGTCGTGAAACGAAGATTATAGATTATACCGTAGCAAATGTACCAGGGTCTACTTAAACAAAATCAATAATTTTCGTGTACAAACAAGCATGAAAATTTTCCATCGCAAGAACGGGACTGAGAGGGACCTGCTACTACTACTACTAGTAGTAGAGTTAGCATTAGTACGGTACTACTACTACTGCCTAGCTACTTGGCTCTAGCTACCAGTACAGTAATACTTCGTAGTAGTAGTAGCAGTAGCAGTAGTAGTACTAGTACTAGAAGTACTAGTAGTACTTTTACTAGTACTGCTGGTACTTGTAGTAGTGCTACTACTAGTACGAGTACTGTAGTACGTAAAGAATTCTGAGAGAAATGTTAGCATCCACCACGCTCGCGCTTATCGTTGAACAACTACGTACCTTATTTCAACACATGTGCGTCCTGTAATTTCCAGAGTCGTTCCATCATCAATAGAAGGCTCTTCCGAACATCTTTATAGAGGGTATGGACCATGATATTGTCAAGTTAATCAAGTTAACAAACCATAACATCGACCATGATGTAGTCCAAACGATTCTTGTCAGCCAGTACCGTATTCACCGTGTGAAACCACTAGCGTGAAACCACTAGCGTGTTGGATGGTTTCGCTGAGTAATTTTTTTACGAGCGAAAACACTTGTAACAAAGGAAATTCGTTCATTATTCTAGAATCACCAAAGTGCGTGTACCCCTGAATTTTCACCTAAAAATTATTATTATTACAATGACATCATTTACCATCAACGGCATGACCATCATCAACAACAACACCATCATCATCAACCTCATCGCCATTGCCGCCTTCAAGGCCTTGGCCGTTGGATTGGACGTCTTTCATCGCGTCACATCCATCAATAAAGACTTGGACTTTTCCATTGACTTCCCACTCGTCAATTCAGACCAAAATCTTTTTAATTACCAACAAGATGCATTGCGCATCCAACAACACCGGCATATCCCCTTTTTGCACTCTCGCAGTTACAAAATGATTGCGAGCAAGGCGAGCAAGAAGATGGAGAAGATCAACAACAACGCCGTTGCCAAGAAGCAACTCGAGCCCATTGTCGAGTTGCCTTTCAAAATGCATTTCAATGATGAAATGTCATTAAACGTCAAGTCTCCCCACGAGGCAACCCGCAATCGCGTCGCAAACTCTTCCGCCCTTGGAAACTTCTCCAAGGAAGAGGCCATGGATATGTGGGCCAACCACTACGGCGACAGCAAAGCCCCCAAGGCCAAACTAACTCTCTCGTTCGACGACGACAACCTTCACCACACCAAGGAAGTCAAGTATTCGCAATCTCTCGACCAGTACGAGCGATCCGAACATCGGGCCTTCTACATGGGAGTTCGCGAGAGAATGAATGACTCTAACAACAACATGTGGCAGAACATCCAATCCAACGGCGGGGACATGATGAAGTACGCATGTCTTTCGTCGAGGGAACTGGAACTCGAAAGTATCAAGGCCGATAGCTTCACGTTCGGTCCAGTACCCAAGTGTACCACGCCTTGTGTTCTTGAGCCGCAAGTCGATGTTGGAGGGGATCACATCCCTCGAATGTTCATTGCCCCCAACAACGCTGGTACGAGGGATTACTCTCATTTGACCAACAAAAAGGCGCCCGTCCCCACCGTGCAAGTCAACGATACTACCAGCACCGTGGAAGACGTCCAACACGCCCAACAACAACCGGCCGCCCCAGTGCAAGTCATCGATACTACCAGCACTGCGGACGACGTCGACATGGAGGACGTCGACATGGAGGATGTCGAAGAGCCCGTTATCGAGGAGCCCATTATCCTCGCCACGGCACCAGCGACTCCTACGAAGCTCTACTTGAGTGTGGGCTCATGGAAGAAGCTCCTCAAACCAAAGCTTCAACCGACGTTGGCCCCAATCGCCGAGCTCGTGATCCTCGCCACGGCACCGGCGAATCCTACGAAGCTCTACATGCGTGCCGGTGAATGGAAGAAGTCTCTCAAGCCGAAGTTTCAACCAACGTTGGCCCCAATCGCCGAACCCATGATCCTCGCCACGGCACCGGCAACTCCTACGAAGCTCGACATGGATATCGGTACATGGAAGAAGTTCCTCAAGCCGAAGTTTCGACCCACACTGGAGCCGATTGTCGAAGTCCTCGCCACCGCTCCCCACGAGCCAACCAAGCTCCGCCTTTCGGTTGGAAGCTGGAAGAAATTCGTCAAGCCCAAGCTTCAACCCACACTGGAGCCGATTGTCGAAGTCCTCGCCACCGCTCCCCACGAGCCAACCAAGCTCCGCCTTTCGGTTGGAAGCTGGAAGAAACTCGTCAAGCCCAAGCTTCAACCCACACTGGAGCCGATTGTCGAAGTCCTCGCCACCGCTCCCCACGAGCCAACCAAGCTCCGCCTTTCGGTCGGAAGCTGGAAGAAACTCGTCAAGCCCAAGCTTCAACCCACACTGGAGACAACAATGGAAGAAGACGAGCAACAACAACAAGAAGAATATCTCGAAGCGGAACCCACAGACAACGACACACGTCGTTTACCGCCACGAAGATCGGCTCGGCTACAAGCCAAGCAAAATGTCCGTACGCCAACTGTGGAACCCGAGCGTCCAGTCTCGCGACGCCCTAAGCGTCGACGACAGCCTCCTGGTTTCTACAAAGAGTCCCTCACGTACCGACAAGGATAAACCAACGAACGAAAACACGCAACCAATGTGCACCCAATCAGCACCAAATCGACGCCATGAGGACAGGACGGGGGAGTGATGACCCTCTAGTGTCTAGTGGTCTCGATCGTAAGTACGGCTTGGAAACCGGCAACGGAGTGATGACCCGTTGCCCTATTACCGTGTACGGCTTACAAAAATAAGCAATGATGCTTCCAATGCTGGCAACAGTATTGTTTTGCGGTCGGTGGTGGAAGGTAAAGTGGATCCGATTATGATTGATATGAGTTTGTCCAGGCTGAAACGCCCCAGTCTGCATTCTGGTATGGTAGTGAATACCCCAGAATTTCTTGGCAACTCTTGAGTCGAAAGTGGCACATGGCTATCATGAATCTTCGGACAGACACTTGCATGGAAGAACTTGAAGGTAAATTGGATGTTGAAGTGATTGCTGTTGCCGCGAACACCCCTCGTGAGTACGAACAACAAGACAGCATGATTAAAGCGATGATGTGACCTAAACACTAGCTTAAGCCGAAGTGGCATGGCGCTTCTGATTCTTTGGGAACCTTGGTTTTTGCCAGTTGTGGATGATATGCGACGATAACGACGGTGAACGATTGAAAACTTGCGACGATGACGAGATGACGGCGGAGAGCGATTCGAGACGGTGGTTTGCCTATGGAGGCTGTTCTTGTTCGGGGGGCCTACGGAGGCTTGCGGTGTGGTGGTGAAGCCTATGGAGGCTGGTGGTGGAGTTCCAGCAGTATGCTAAGTCCATGGGGACCACAATGCAGTGCTGAGGTTGCAGAGGACAGTCAGTGGTGACTGGATGGTGTGTTCTTCAAGTCCAACAGTATGCAATGCCTATGGAGGCTACAATGCAGTGTTGAGGTAGCAGAGGACAGTCAGTGGTGGCTGGATGGGATGGGATGGGTTGGTCCAGCAGTATGCTAAGTCCATGGGGGCCACAATGCAGTGCTGAG
>Ga0100391_1000519_pt1 | contig 45118 bp, 53 predicted proteins | sample CryGeymeta201515_FD_81541 | JGI IMG/M metagenome (GOLD analysis project Ga0100391, IMG submission 81541) | Groundwater microbial communities from Crystal Geyser aquifers in Utah, USA - Crystal Geyser metaG 2015-15 | ecosystem: Environmental > Aquatic > Deep subsurface > Groundwater | place: USA... | reverse complement strand
TGCTGGGGGCAGCGACGAGCTGGCCGACCTCGCCAAGTTGGAAGTCGCGGAAACCGAAGAACGGCTCGAACGACTGAACGAAGAGCTTTTCGTACTACTGACCCCGAAAGACCCGAACGATGACAAGAACGTCATCGTTGAAATCCGTGCCGGCGCCGGCGGCGACGAGGCCTCGCTGTTTGCCAGCGAGCTGTACCGCATGTACCTCCGCTGGTGTGAGGCGCACGGCTACAAGACCGAGCAGCTGAGCGAAAGTGCCAACGATTCCGGTGGCTACAAAGAAGTCGTCTTCGGTGTCAAAGGCGACGCGCCGTATGCCCAGCTCAAGTTCGAGTCTGGCGTCCACCGCGTGCAACGCGTGCCTGCCACCGAAAGCCAAGGCCGCATCCACACCTCGACCGTCACGGTCGCCGTCCTGCCCGAAGCTGAAGAAACCGATGTGGAAATCAATCAGAACGAACTAAAGATCGATGTCTACCGGGCGGGTGGCCACGGCGGTCAGAGCGTCAACACCACCGACTCGGCCGTACGTATCACTCACCTTCCTACCGGGTTAGTAGTGACGAACCAGGACGAGAAATCGCAGATCAAGAACAAGGAAAAAGCCATGAGCGTACTTCGATCACGGCTGCTACAGGCGAAAATTGACGAAGAACAGGCCAAACTGACAGCCGAGCGGCGCAGTTTGATCGGGTCCGGCGACCGCTCCGAGAAAATCCGTACGTATAATTTCCCGCAGGACCGTATTACCGACCACCGGATCGGCTACTCACGTAGTGGCATCCCGCAAGCGATGAACGGTGACATCGACGACCTGATAGAGCATCTTCAAGCCGCTGAACGCGAGCTGAAGGCGCAGAACGCTTAGTTTTTAGAGAAACTACCCGGGTCGGCTTCTACTTCGTAGTTACCGAGGTCATTCTTGCGCAGCGTGACCGATATCGTATCGCCCGGCTGGACGGTAGTTTGGCCGGTGGCGTCGTGGAGTTCACGAGAAAGTTCCTGGCCCTCGCGGACAACGTTGAGATCATCTACATCGAACGTTTCGCCGTCCATACTCGCGTTCATCTTAGCGAGGCTTTCCTTGATGGCACCTATCGGCGTATCGCCGCTGCCAAGCTGATGCGTCACGGTCGCGATATCATGATACTGCCTGGCGTCTTGGTACTCATCAAGCTCATGTAACGCGTAGCCGCCAGCGGCAAGTGACACGGCGACTGCTGGTAGCAAGCGGCGGGCTAAGCGTTCTTTGCGAGTCAAAGTTTCAGTTGTTGGTTTTTCTGGGTTCATAGCGAAATACTATCACGTTTATGCTTATTTGTCAATATTTTACGTACTTTGCAAGTGGTGTCATAATGACACTATGACGATTGCCGAGTGGCTGAAAGACGCCGCCAACGAACTAGCCGATAACCTGTTCCCCACCGCGCGGCTCGATGCCGAGGTGATACTGGCTCATACCATCCGTAAGAACCGCACCTACCTGCACGCTCATGGCGACGATGAGTTGAGTGCCCGCAACGAGGATATCGCCAACGCCCGGCTGGAACTGCGCCTCGACCACGTGCCGATCGCCTACATCATCGGGCACAAGGAATTCTACGGGCGACGGTTTGCCATCACGCCAGCGGTGCTGGTGCCCAGGCCGGAATCGGAGGAGCTCATTACCATACTCAAGACCCTGCTGCCCGCCTCGGCCGCCTTGCCTGGCGTGGCCGCGAAACGCCTGGTTGACATCGGCAGCGGCAGCGGCTGCCTTGGTATTACCGCCAAGCTGGAGTTTCCGGAACTCGACGTCGCGTTGGTTGACACCAGCCGACACGCGCTCGGGGTCGCCGAAAAGAACGCGGCGACGCTTGGCGCCGACGTGGAGACATACGTCAGCGACCTATTGAATGATTATCCCTATTCACCCGATCTCATCATCGCCAACCTGCCGTACGTTGCTCGCGAATGGGACGTCTCGCCAGAATTACTGCATGAGCCTGAAGAAGCACTGTATGCCGATGATGACGGTCTGAGTATCGTCAAACGCTGCATCGAGCAGGTAGCCCGGCGCGCGAAACCAGGCGCCTACCTCCTGCTGGAAGCAGACACCCGGCAGCTTGCTACCATCGCGGCGTTCGCCGGCCGACATGGGTTCAAAGAAACCGCGCGAGGCGGTTTCTCTCTCTGCCTGCACCTACCGACACACCGTTAGCGTCGATACGTTCCGAGCGTCGCCTTTAGCTTGACGGTCTTACCGTCACGGAGGATTGTCAGCTCCACCTGCTCACCAGGTTCGTATTCCGATACCAGGCTGGAGACGCTGGCTACCTCACCGACTTTGAACCCGTTCACCGCCGTGATGATGTCACCGTTCTTCACCCCTGCCCGGTCGGCCGGACCGCCACTTTGTACGCTATCTCCCCGTTGAGCAACCACGTAGTCACCCTTGGTCACTGGCAAGTCATATTGTTGGCGCACCTCCGGGGTGATGGACACGTATTGGACGCCCAAGTAGGCCCGTTCCACCTTACCGGTCTTGATGACATGCTGCAGCATACCTTTGGTGGCGCCAATCGGGATGGCAAAGCCGATACCTTGGGCTTCCTGCGCGACTGCGGTATTGATACCGATGACCTGGCCTTCCAGATTCAATAACGGCCCGCCTGAGTTGCCTGAGTTGATGGCGGCGTCGGTCTGGATGAGGTCGTTGAGGCTTTCGGCCGAGGCGGCTGTGCCATCGGTGCTGGCGACCACTGGGCGGCCCGTACCTGAGATGATACCGCTGGTTACGGTATTCTGATATTGCCCGAGCGCATTGCCGATGGCCACGACACCCTGGCCGATGCGCACCGTCTTGGAGTCGCCCAGCGTCACCGCGGGCAGATCACTGACGTCATCTATCTTCAGGAAAGCGACGTCGTTGAGCGGATCGCTGCCAAGCACTCGCACATTTTCGTAGGTTTTGCCATCCGGTAGGATGACCGAGACGCTGTCAGCACCATCGACCACATGCTTGTTGGTCAGAACATAGCCGTTGCTGCTGACAATCATACCGGTGCCCGCTCCCTGCTGCTCGACCGATTGGTTATAGAACGGGGATAGTTGTTGCGACGAGGTAATGATGGACACGACGCTAGGCGACACCTGTTTGGCAACGTTCGCAATCGATTCCTCGTCAGTGGTCACTACGGCATTGCCGTCATGCTCTGCCGTCTGTAGCACCGTCAAGGGTGAAGTACCGTCAACCACATAGTCCTGAAGCCAGGCGCCACCGAAGCCGGCCAACGCGCCGATGAGCACGACGCCGAGCCATACGAACGGACGGTGCCTTCGTTTCGGCCGATCCACGAAGACCGGGCGGCTACGGGTAGCGGTATGCGGTGTGGTTTGTTCGGTTGACTCCATCGTTCCCCCCTTCAAGATGTCTGAATTAAATCGTCGCGACCCCACCGAAGACGAACAGTACGACGGCGACGAGACTGAGTGATAACAGCATCGGCATCATGACGTCGCTATATTTCAGCGCGCCGTGCTTATGGTAGCTGACGTAGACACGCTCGGCCAGGAAACCTAAGGCCGCGATGATGATGGTTACCTGGGCTAATTTCAAGGTGGAACCGATAGCGTAGCCAATCGTCCAGTGATACGTCAGCCACATGATCTCGGCCACGATGAACGCCCACATCAGACTCAGGAAATTCAGATGGGTTTCGTGTCGTACGCTGAGGATATGCCGCGCCGCGCTATAAGCGATGAGCCACGAGGCCAGCACGACCGCCGCCGCTGGCAAACCCGGTGATACCTGCACCAACGCAGCGATACCGATAACCAGGCCGATGAATGCCTGCGCGGCCACGAAAGAGCGGCGCGAGCGTGGCTTGATGAACAGCAACCAGACGGCATAGAGGACGGTGAGGATGATCTGCGTCACCAGACTGCCCGTGGCGGCATAGAGCAGTGCGACCATGCTGACGCCGACGATGGTATCAATCATATTGGCACGGATGTTCGCCATCCAGTACCGTGAGCGGACCGCGAACACCCGCCATTTGCTTAAGAAGACCAGACCGAGCGCCGGCCATGGGACGTTCGTCACCACGACGCTCACGAGCAACGCGACCGCCAGCAGCACGTTCAGCACTACATAGGCGACTTCACTCAGGAACGAGCGTTTCCGAACGTTTTTCAGTAACTCCATACGTGCCCTTATTGTACCATCAATCGTGGCTACTGGGAGCGACCGGCCCGGTCTGTACCAAGGATAATGACGAAATCGGTGCCTTCCGCCACGGTGAAGCCCGGCACGGTGGTCTTCAGCTTCACCCCGTAACGCTTGGCGAGCGCCTTGGCAGTACCCTCCATATCGTTCTTATTGAGGCGGTACACGACGGTCGTGGTGTAGTCGGTAGTCGGCGCGTTACCGGTGCTGGTAACGGTGTAGTCGCCGGAGCTAAGCCTATCGGCCTCTTCCTGAGCCAGCCCGATAGTCGTGGTACCGTTCAGCACGGCGATATTGGCTTCTTCACGCACGACGGCGCTGCTGCTGAGCTGCTTGCGGACATAGGCCTGGATATCGGTGAAGTTTCCCTGTCCTGCGGTCGGTATCAGCACGCTGGCACCGTTAATCATCGCGCCGGTCACCAATGGTGCATCCGGATCATTCAGGACCAGTGACCGTATGTCCTCAGATGGCGTCTCGGTGCCGATAGCCATCAGTGTCCGTACTTCAGCCGTTTCGAAGTTGGTCCGCAAGTTATTACCCATGGCATCAATCAGTCCGGTCACGGCACCCACATTGGTCAACGTACCGACACTGACGGCGCGCTCTTTCAGGGCGATCATGATCTTTCGTTGGTACTTCTCGCGGTCGAAGTTGGCACCGCCAAGACCATAGGTGTTGCCGGAGGCACCGCGGGCCCGAGCCAATGCCAAGGCATGCTCACCGTCCATCAGGCCGGTCGGGCCATTCTTGTATTTGACGTAGTTGCACTGGTAGTTACATTTCCAGTCGAAGTTGTCATCAAAGATACCGCGCGGATCATCACTTTCTATCTTCACGCTGACGCCGCCGACCGCATCGACGGCTTCGACCAGCACGCCGTAGTTCATATGGGCATAGTAGTGCGTCTCCAGGCCGACGACTTCCCCTACCTTCTTCATTAACGCAGTCGCTCCGGCTGGCTCGTTCGATCCATCACCTGAGTAGCAGCTGTACACCTCGTTGATGCGACCGGCGTAGCCGGAATTACAGGCCCGGCCATAATCGACCCACAGGTCGCGCGGGATGCTGAGCAGATAGGCGTTCTTTTTGTTCTGGTCGATGCTCATCAACATGATTGAGTCGGTCAGCAGGGCACCTTCGTGGCCCGGATCGTCCTCGGAAGTACCGAAAATGACCACGTTACTGCGGCCCTTCGAGTCCATCTTGAGCGGCCGGTTCTGCAGAATGTCGAACAGGTTGCCCTGCAGCACCTGGCTCCCGGCGATAAAAGCCCGGATGGCGACGAACGCGCCAACGATCAGTAAGAGGATGGCCAGAGCGATGACGATGCGTCGGATGATCTTTTGGCGATGGGTCAGGGCCTTCTTCGGGCGGCGGCGAAACAATGTGCGGCGCTGCTTCGGCTGCTCGTCATCATGAATCTGCGCCAATGACTCGTCCACCTCACTCCGCGAGACGCCGATAGGCCGGTAGCCCTGCTTCTCGACGGGGCGGGTGGCTTGGCCTATCTGTGGCCTGGCTGCCTGTTGCCGGGGCCGCGGCGCCGACCTGCTTGAGATTTCAGCAGCAGATTCACGGCGTGGTACGAAGCCGTCGAGTGATGAGGTTGGTTTTCGCATAAATACTCATTTACTATACCAAATATTGCAAGTTACTGACCCTAAAAAGCCATAAGTACTACGATTTCATATTTATGTGTATAGTAAGTATGAATGGGACCCAGCTTCCTCGACCGACACCAAAGCCTGAAGGATGCCGTTGGCATCCTCTTCTTCGTTGTCTGCGTACTCATCGGTACGTTGTTCATCAATGCGTTCATCTTCCGCAGCTTCAATGTTGAAGGACCGAGCATGGAAAACACCATGTTCACCGGTGACCGTCTGATCGTCAACCGCTTGCCGGTCACGCTGGCACAGCTGCAGAACAAGTCGTATGTGCCTGAACGAGGACAGATTATCGTGTTTAAGAACCCGCAGTACGTACCCGGCCTAGGTGAGGAATACATCGTCAAACGCGTCATCGCCTTCCCTGGCGAACGCGTCGTACTGGCGAACGGACGTTTCATGGTGTACGACAGCGGCAACCTGAACGGATTCAACCCGGATGATGAGAATGACGGCGAGCCGACTCAGCCTACCGACGGTGAGCTTGATATGATCGTGCCGTCTGGCGAGATTTTCGTCGCTGGCGACCACCGTCAGGCCGGCTATTCGAAGGATTCCCGGAACGGCCTTGGCACGATTCCCTACTATGACATCGTCGGACCGGTCGCGCTGCGCATCTTCCCGTTCGATGCGATCCGAACGTTCTAGCTAGTTGCCCAGCCGGGCTTCCAACGCACGGCGCTGCTCATGCGAGGTAAACTCGATGACGATCTTACCGGCACCCTTCTTCGTTTCCTGTACGGTCACTTTGGCGTTAAATCGTTTCGATAAGGTTTCAAGAGGTTGCGGAGTAGTAGCTGGCGCAGGTTTAGGTTTTTCATTGCCGGCGCCGGGCTTGGCCGCGGCCATATGCTGCTCAATCCGTCGGGCGCTCCAGCCTTCCGCTATGATCTGCGGCAGAACCGTGTTGACCACTTCGGCATCGGCACCGATCAGCGGGCGGGCCTGGCCTTCGCTCAGACGGCCATCAGCCAAGGCGTGCTTGACGTCATCGGATAACTTCAATAGCCGGAGCGTATTAGATATGGCGCTGACCGATTTACCGCCGACCCGGCTGCCGATTTCCTCGAGCGTCAGGTTGAACTGGTCGCGCAGCTTGGCATAGGCCGTGGCGGTTTCGAGCGGGTTCAGATCGCGCCGTTGGATGTTTTCAATCAGCGAGAGTTCCAGCTTGTGCTGGCTCGACAGCGTCCGTACTAACGCCGGTATCGTCTGCTTACCGGCCGCGAGCGAAGCTCGGTAGCGGCGTTCACCGGCGACGATCTGGTACGCCCCCTTGTTTGGCACGACGACGATCGGCTGCAGCACGCCGTGCGCCTGGATTGACGCCGTCAACTCATCAATGCCACCCTGGTCGAAGTGACGCCGGGGCTGGTCGGGGTCGGGAGTGATTTCGCTTAAGCGGATGGTGCGCAGGTCGCTCACCTTATGATCGTCGTTTGCGCTTGGATCGAATGACTCGTCGAGCAAATCGGTCGGTATCAACGATTCAAAGCTGCGGCCAAGGCCTTTCTTACTGGGCACGTTCCAATACCTCCTTGGTCACGGCCTTATAGGCGCGTGAGCCCTTAGAAAAACGGTCATATACGCCGATCGGCACGCCATGGCTCGGCGCCTCGGCTAAACGGATGTTACGCGGTATGACGGTCTTGAACACCTTGCCCGGAAAATGCTTCTTGATTTCTTCGTGTACTTGGCCAGAGAGTGTCGTGCGACCGTCGACCATGGTCGGCAAGACGCCGATAAGGTCGAGGGTCGGGTTCATGTTCTTCCTGACCAGCTTCATGGTCTCGAGCAGCTGGCCTAGGCCCTCCAGGGCGTAGAACTCGGCCTGTACCGGCAGTAGAACGTAGCGGGCGGCAATCAGCCCGTTGACGGTCAGTAGGCTGAGGCTTGGTGGGCTGTCGATGACGACGAAGTCGTAGGCCTCACCGGTGGTATGGATGGCGTTCTTCAGGCGTGTGAAGCGACGCTGCGCCTGTGACAGCTCCGCCTCGGTATTCGCCAGGTGTGGTGTTGCCGGTGCGACGAACAGGTTCTTGTGCTTGGTCTCGACCACCACTTCCTGCAAGGTCTTCTGCTCCAGCATGACATCGGTCATGGTGCCGTCGAGCTGCTGCTTATCGATACCCAGACCACTGGTGGCGTTACCCTGAGGGTCGAAATCGATTAGCAACGTCCGCTGACCGCTTTTTGCCAGGAAATAGGCAATATTGACGGCGCTGGTCGTCTTGCCTACGCCGCCCTTCTGATTCGTTACCGCGATAACCGTTGCACTCACGCTGTTTATTCTTCCCTCTTCTTGTCTGGGGCTATTGTAGCATGAGCGGCATCAAAAATCCCCGCATTTGAGGCGGGGATTGATGTAAATCGGAACCTGAGAAGGACTACTTGCCGATGGCAGCCACTTGGATGCGGCTGTACTTCTGGCGGTGTCCCATTTCCTTGTGTACGCGCTTCTTGGCCTTGTAGCGGATGATGCGGAGCTTGTCGCCCTTCACTTCGTCTTCTACGACCTTGGCTTTAACACTGACACCTTTGACGACTGGCGTGCCGACGGTGGTTTTGTCACCATCGATGACCAGCAGTGCGTCGAGGGTGAGCTCTTTTGTTCCATCCGGGAGGCGGTCCACCAGGAGGGTCTCTTTTTCGGCGACAACGTATTGTTTTCCGCCGACACGAACGACTGCTTTCATGAATATTCCTTGTTAGATTTAATAATCAATCTAGACGATTGTAACAGATGTGGCGGCTTCTATCAAGCCCTGCCAACGACCACGTTGTTGGCGTGCAGCCAGCCTTCGACCGAACCACCATCCAAGTATTCACCCTCGGCCGCCACGACTTTCACCCGGCCACCCTCGTTGACATACTGGTTGATGGCGTCAGGCAACTGGTATTCCCCATTGTGCGCGGGCGCCAAACCGGCTGCCTTATCAAGTACTTCTTTTGTTAGCAGATATTTCGAGATGTTAATCAGGTTCGACGGCGCCTCTTCCGGCGACGGCTGGTCGATGATGCTGCGATAGTTGCCCTCGACGTCCGTTTCGATGACGCCGTACTTGCCGACCGTCTCCTGCGGCACGCGGGCCGCCAGCAGGCCGCATGAGCCTTCAGGTGTCGCCGTAAGCAACCGGGCGACCTCACTCGAACCGTCTTCATTCCAGATGAAATCATCACCCATCAGCACTACGACCGATTCCCCTTCGCTGACGTACGGGGCTGCCAGGCCGATCGGCACGGCCGTGCCATACTTGCCATAGCTTGGCTGCACGATATAGTGCAGCTTGACACCTTCGAGCGGCTTGATGAGTTCAAGTTTGTCCTGCTTCTTGTTGCGGCGCAGATAGTCGTTGAGGGTGATGTTGCTGCGGTAGTAATCCTGTAGCTGCTCACTTTGCTCACCGACCACGAAATAGATGTCGTTGATACCTGCCTGCAGACAGTCCTGCACCACGTAATCGACCAACGGCCGGTTGCCGATCGGTAGCATGCACTTCTCTATCGTTTTGGTAATCGGAAGGCGGCGGGTGCCCCAGCCGGCGACCGGGATGATGGCTTTGGTGACGTTCATAGGCATAAGTGTACTCCTTTTAGCGGGCGGCGTCGCGGCCGTGTCCTTCCAGTTCATCAATCCGGTCGTGATCCAAACCGTAGTAATGGGCGATCTCGTGCCATAACGTGCGCTTGATTTCTTCGTACAGGCTGGTTTCGTTATTCGTGACCGCCAGCAGCGGATACTTGAACAGCGTGATCTTGTCGGGCAGGATACCAGATTCGGCTCCCGTGCGGATAGTGCGTGGCACGCCTTCGTACAACCCAAGCAACAGATGGTCATGCCGCAGCTTCAGTTTCTCCCGCTGAACCTCGTCGGGCTCGTCGGCCATGACGATGGCGACGTTCTGCAACCCGCGGATATATTCCTGCGGCAGCTCGTCCATGGCGCGGCTGATTAGGCGGTCAAATTCTTCATCACTTAGTTGGTGCATCAACTATTAGTATACCGCTTAATCTTCCGCGAACGTGAACCACTCGGGGTCTTTGTGGACGTCCTCAAGGATTTCACCCCACCGGTCAGCCAACGTGCCGTCGAGCTGTTCATCCAGTTCGATCGAGCCGGCTTCACGCCGCTCGGCAGCGATATCATCGCCTAGGCCATCAGCCAGTGGATCGACAGGTTGGAACGCAAGGTGTTTTGAATGAAGTAATGACATATGTGTGTATTGTTATGGTTTACTATTTCATAATAGCATAAACGTGTTGATATGTCAATTGCCTACTACCGCTTCGGGTGGTGCTTGGAGACGACGGGAAACTTGCCGATGAAGCGGTTGTTCTCGAGACAATCGAGCACGGCCAGCGCCACGTCGCGCCGGGCGACGAACGGTTTGGCCGGCCCATGTTCGCTCAGATCGAACGCCCCGCCCCGACCGTTCGTCAACTTCAACACTCGCACAACCGTGAAATCGATACCGCTTTCTTGCAACACCTCCAGGTGGGCGATGCCGTCTTGCACTCTGGTGGGATCGACCTTGGTAACCAGCAGGTTCAGTACACGGTCAAGCAGGTCCGGTGTGTCACCCTTGACCCGCGCGCCCGTGCCCGTCAGGCTGACCAGGCGGGTCAGACGACGCCTCTTCATGGCCTCAAGCACGGTGGTGGTAGCCTCGGTCTGCAGCCGGCGGCGGGACCCCCGGACATGACCGATCATAGTGACGACCGCATCGCAGCCGACAATGAGCTCCTCCACCTGGCTTAGGTCGGTAGCGTCACATTGACGAAGTATCAGACCGGGGCGGCGGCCGAACGGGTTACTGCCGCGAATGCCGGCGACCACCTGATGACCGGCCGCGAGCGCCGCCTCGACAAACGCCTGACCTGACTTTCCCTGTGCCGCGATGACTGCGATACGCATATGTTGGTAGTATAGCCCAGGAGTTCGCCGGAATGAAAACGATTCGCGCCTGAAGAGCGGTGAGATCCTAATGGAGATGAAAAGTTACGGGCATTAGTAAGGGGGTGGTGCGGCCGAGGTTCGGCGCACCACCCCCTGAAGGGCGGATGGATGGACGCACCGCGTCATGCGGTGACAGGCAGGATGATCGTCTTGAGGGGCTCGATGACATCGACGAGGGCGATGTTCGCCGGCTTCTCCGCGTCGCGGTTCTCGCGCGCCACCGACAGCAGTTTCATGAGCTCCGGCGGCAGCTTCTCCTCCGTGACGTGGGCCAGTTCGCGTACCTCACGGACGTAGTCGATCACCTGCGCCGGACGAAGACTGCTTTCGCCCTCTCGCCAGTGCTTGTACCACACCTTGTCGTGCACGGCCTTCGCCGCCTGGATGACCAGTTCTTCGTGCTGAGCGGTCATTGCCTTGCTCCTTCCGTTCCCGAAATGGACCTCACCTACCGTCGCTGACTATAAGTGATGGCTAAGTTATACGCTTATCTTGGCTGTTCGTCAAGCAATTTGCGCACGTGATGCTCATTGGTGCCGTTAATGATATTGGTAAAACCGAAGTCGCGCAGAATCATACCACAGGTGTTACTGCGTTGCCCGCTACGACAGTACAGCACTATCGGCGCGGCTTTGTCGACGTTCGTGAGCTTCGCAGGTACCGTACCGGTCATGAATTCGGCCGGTGGTATGTTCAGGGCCCCTTCGACGTGACTGACCTGATATTCATTCGGTTCGCGGGTGTCGATGATGAGTGGGTTCATACTATACATTATATAGTATTTACGTGCCGATGCAATGCTCGACGAACGCCCGGTAGACGTGGGCTCCGGTCGCGTCAGATTCCGGGTGCCACTGCATGCCGAAATGACCATGACCTGCAATGGCTTCGATGATACCGTCAGGAGCTTCGGCCCGCACTTCAAAGCCGTCGGCCAAGCGGTCGATAGCCTGATGATGACGCGACGCGACCGTATGCTGGCCGGTTGCTTTCATTGATAGGAAATCGCCGTGGAAGATGATGTCATGATGTGTCAGGTCGTGGCCGACGTTGTCGGGTCGCAGCGTCGCGATGTCCTGCAGTAATGTGCCGCCATAGTAAACATTCAACAGCTGCATGCCGTAACAAATACCAAGAATTGGAATGTGCTTATCGTCGCACAACTGAATGATGACCTTCTCCCATTCATAGCGCTCTAGCGGCTCCACTCTGCGCTGAGGTGTGAGAACAGCCTGACCATACACCGAAGAGTTTAGGTCTTCTCCACCAGAAATGACGATGCCGTCGCACCATCGGGCGATGAGTTCCGGATCCATGTCTTGGTTGAGTATCAGCGGCGTGGCGCCGACGCTGGCCAGCATATAGGTATACTCGCGCCGCAGGTAGATACGCCGGACATTACCGCCGGCTGGGATGTTTGCGCCTTCGTCGAAACTAGGTATGATGCCGATGACCGGCTTCACGCGCCTACCTGCTTTGGTACTACCAGCCACAGAATCAGATACGGAATCACGCCCGGTAGACCACCTGGCAGTGCTAACAGGACGAATACGATACGCACGATGGTCGGGTCGATACCGAAGTATTCACCCAGCCCGCCACAGACGCCGGCGATTTTCCGGTTCGCAGTCGACCGGTAGAGTTTTTTCATACGTGTCTCCTTCCTATGCTTTCTTCAACGATATCATAAGCTGGTTGCCTTCGACACGCACGGCCTGTGCATCCTCTGAGGTTTCGTCGTCCATCGATTCAGCCAACGTTTCGGCACGGATGGTGGCGTCGTGTTCAGCAATGGCTTTTTTCAGCTCTTCGTCTTCAGTCATGAGCGACAGCTGAATCCTGTCATCGACGTTCAAGCCGGCCTGCTTGCGTGCCGCTTGCACATGCCGCACGACCTCGCGCATCAGACCTTCTCGCTTGAGTTCCGGCGTCAGCGTTTGATCGATTGCCACCTCTCCCCCTACCTTGACCGCCTTCACGTTCAGCTCGTCTTTGAGGATCGGCTCGAAATCAACATGATCACCAAGCTCCGGCACCGTGACGCTTGCCAGTGGCTGTCGTACTTTCAACCCGGCCTTGGCACGGAGGCTGAGGCCTTGGTTGACGTACTCCCGCACGGTTTCCATATCGTCCATCACTAGCGTGGCGACGCGGCCGGCCGGCAGCCAATCCTTCAGATGAATCGATTCGTCGTCACTGGTCAGATTGTGGTAAAGTTCTTCGGCCAAAAACGGCGTGAACGGTGCCAATACGTAGCTGAGACGCACCAATACGTAGTGCAGCGTCCGGTAGGCCATCTCTTTGTCGCCATCATCCTCACTCTTCCAGAAACGGCGGCGTGATCGGCGTACGTACCAGTTGCTGGCATCGTCGAGGAACGGCAGGATCGGGCTGATGGCATTCGGGATGTCGTACCCATCCATGTGCCTCTCGACGTCGGCCACCAATTGATGTAACCGTGAGATGATCCAAATATCGAGCGGGTTCTGGCACTCTTCCAACGGGTCCTTCAGTGCACTCTTGAACTCCCAGCCATCAACCTCGGCATACATGGTAAAGAAGTCATACATATTCCAAATCATACCGAGCTTGCGGGCGACATCACCGACTTCTTTGTCTTGCAAGGCGAAGTCTTCGCCGTTGAGCAACGGGCTGGACAGCAACAGGAACCGCAGCGAGTCTGCCGAAAACTTGTCCATCAGCTCATTCGGATCGGTGTAATTGCCGTAGCTTTTGCTCATCTTGCGACCGTCGTTACCGGCCACGTTCCCGGTGACGATGACGTTTTTGAAGCTGTTCTCGCCGAACAACGCCACGCTCATGGCGTGCATGTAGTAGAACCAGGCCCGGACTTGACCGATGTATTCGACGATGAAGTCGCCCGGGAAGTTCTCCTCGAACTTCTGCTTGTTCTCAAACGGGTAGTGGAACTGGGCGAACGGCATGCTGCCGGCCTCGAACCAGCTGTCCATCACCTTATCGATGCGTGTATAGGTGACGCCGTCAATTTCGAACGTGATGTCATCGACCCATGGCCGGTGATAGTCGTCGAGTTCGACACCAGAAAGGTCTTTGAGCTCGGCGTAGCTGCCGACGACCTTGACGTGTTCGGTACCATCCTTGGCTGTCCCCTTCCATACCGGCATGGCAGTAGCCCAGAACCGGTCGCGCGACACGTTCCAATCGGGTGCCTGTTCGACGGTCTTCTGGAAGCGACCATGCTTCACGTGAGGGGGGAACCATTCAATCGGACCGTTCTTCTCCAGCATCTTCTCGCGCTGGCCATCAATATCCATGAACCAACTCGGATGAGCCCGGTACATCAGCCGTGTACCGCAGCGGTGACAGTGCGGGTAGCTGTGGCGGTAATAGTCGATCTTCCAGACGATACCACGTGCTTTCAACTCTTTCGCGATGGGCTTGTTGGCATCCCAGACGTTCTGCCCTTTCCAATCGCCCTCGGTATAATAGCCGTTCTCATCGATGACATGGACGGCCGGTACGTTATTTGCCCGGGCCAGCTGGAAGTCTTCCTCGCCGTAGGCAGGGGCCAGGTGAACGATACCGGTACCACTCTCCAGGCTGACGTAGTCGGCATGCCATACCTCGTGGGCGTTGCCACTTCGCATGACGCCGAGTAGCGGCTCATAGCTCAGCCCAACCAGTTCAGCGCCCTTAAATTCACGTAGCACTTCATACTCAAGCACCTGATGCTTGTCGTCGGTCAGTACTTTTTCGAGCAGTTCACTTGCCAGCACCAAGCGTTCATCGCCCACCTGCACCTCGGCATAGTCGAAGTTTTCGTTCACCGCGACGGCCGTGTTGGCTGGCAGCGTCCACGGCGTGGTCGTCCAGGCCAACAGCGTGCGGCCATCTTCCAGACGGAACTTCACGTAGACGCTCGGATCGGTCACATCCTGGTAGCTGCCGGCGTCCATCGTCACTTCCGCCTTTGAAAGCGGCGTGGCGTCGAGCGTACAGTACATCAGCACCTTCTCGCCTTCATAGATCTTGCCCTTTTCATACAAGGTCTTGAAGGCCCACCAAACACTCTCCATGTAATCCTTGTCCATCGTCTTGTAGGCACCGTTGAAATCGACCCAGCGGCCGACGCGGTCGACGACGTCTTCCCATTCGCTACTGGTCTGCACCATGTTGGCACGGCACGCCAAGATGTACTTCTCGATGCCATATTCGATCACTTCTTCGCGCGAGTGGATGCCGAGCTTCTTCTCGGTGTAGCGTTCGGCGGGCAGCCCGTGACAATCCCAACCCCAGACACGCTCGACGCGTTTGCCCTTCATGGTCTGATAGCGCGGCACGGCGTCCTTGACGATGCTTGAAAGCAGCGTGCCGTGGTGGGGTACGCCGGAGATGAACGGCGGACCGTCATAGAACACGTAGCTGTTGTCTTTCGGCCGGCTCTCGACCGATTTCTCAAACGTACGGTCTGCTTTCCAGCGACGCACCCAATCTTTTTCGTATTCAAGCGCTCGTCGGCGCGTGCCTGCTTTAAACTTCATACTCACCTCCGATTGATTCGATATCTATCTGACACATCTCGAACAAGTCCTCCATACCGATGTCCTGCATGGCCGCGTACGTCGCCAGGTCTCCGAGGATCTGGTTGTCGTCGTACTCAAGCCAGTCCGACAGCTGGACGTCGATACCAATCTCCTGAAGCGCGTCGATGATGACGATACGGTTCAGTCGTGCTTCGCGCGGTTCGGTCTCCGGAAAATGTTCGCTCATGCGTTTCTCCAATTAAAAAGCCTTTCTTCGACACTGGAACCCTGCGAAGGGCGGTACCATCCAGTTTCTAAGAAAGGTTTCTTAGCGCTTCATTCATCCGGTCGTTACGGGCCGGGCCGCCTGGGTCTACTTTCCTACTGACAGGAGTTCTTCCAGGAACATTCGCGGGTGATAGCCGCTTACCTCAATTAAAAAATGGGGGTGTTTCTACCCCCATTTTACTAAAGCTATCGTCTGTTTACCAGAGCCACTTGTTTCGCTTGACGACGTCGACATTCGTCCACCACTTGGCCAGGCTGAACTCACGCCGGCCGGCTGCGACTACCCAGAGTACCGCGGCGTACACGATATGATCGTCGATGAGCGGATTATTTTCCAGTGGGATAAGTGCCAGCCACATCATCACTAGCAGAACAGTGCCCGCTGCAGCGGCGATACGGAGCGCCACGCCAAGTACCAGTGCCAGACCGATGCCGAGCAGACCGAGCATGAAGAGCCAGTCAACCAGCGGGTTGCCGGCAAGTGAGTTGAAGAACGCGGCGAACGGACTGTCAGGGTTGACGCCCATTTTCAGAAAGCCGGTCGTCGGTGACGCCCCTGCGAGCCAGGCTTTTTCAGGTGCCGTCGCGAACGTCAGGCCGAAGGTCTTATCAAGAAACGCCCACAGGAACACGAACCCCAGTAAAATACGCGTGAGCGCGAGTGCATACCAGGCGTGCTTATAGTTGCTAGTATTTGATTTTTTTAGCATAGTTTTCTCCTATGTCCTTATAGTACGCCTGCCTATGGGCGTTGTAAATATCGTGTTTATGCTTTTGGTGGCAGCGGGAAGAATAAGCTGGTGCGCTTCTTATAGGCGGCCCAGCCGGGGCGACCCTCAAAGGTGCGCTCTGTCATCGGAATGCCCGAAACGAACAGGAGCAGATACGTGATGATTACCGGTGTTACCAACGCCAGCCAGCCATACGGCGTACCGAGCGCCATCAGGAAGATACCCCACCACATCGTCGCTTCACCGAAATAGTTGGGATGCCGGGTGTAACGCCATAATCCGCTGGTCATCAGCGTGCCTTTCATGGCCGGGTTGGCCAGATGGCGCCGCAACTGCCAGTCACCCACCGTCTCGAATACAAACCCTATCAACCAGACGACCAGTCCGATCACTGTCCATTTCCCGATTTCGGCCGTTGGTGACAGGTTAATATGGATGACCGCACTCGATATCAGTGTGGCCAGCACAGCCTGCACGAAGAAGATGCGGACATAGCTGTTGAGCACTTCGCTCCCCTTCCAGCTACGCCGCAACTCGACGTAGCGCTTGTCTTCCGGATGTGTCAGCAAGCGACGAGTGATCACAAAGCCGAGTCTGGCCGCCCAGATGGTGACCAACAGGCTGACCAGTGTCTGAACGTTCCAGCCAAACGCGACCTGATACGGACTAAGCGTAAAGCTGGCCAATGCAGCCACCACGAACGCCGGGCCCCAGGCCGCATCGATGACATCGGTGCGTTTCGCTAATCGACTCACGATAAAGACGAACGTCATGAACGCGATGACCGTTACGAGCACCAACAGGCTTAACTTGACCGCCTGCTCAAGTTGACCACGCAGACTCACCACGCTAAGCGAGGCGCTGAGATACCAGGCCATGAAGATTACCAACGCCGCTGCCGGGTTTGGTATTTTCGGAAATTTAGAGGAAGAGGCCATCGCCATATTTCACCAGTATCGCTACTATAAGAAACGCTACCAGGCTGAACATAACCAACTTATCGTAATCACGCTCAATCCAACGATGAGCCTTTTTCTGAACCTGTTTCGGTAAGAACAAGTTGTTCTCACGAATGTTATAGCGCGTCAACGCGAACCACACCAGAATGGTCGTCAAAGTAACCAGTAAGCACCATGGACATAGTGCCTGGATGACGAAGAAACTGATTCCAAACAGCACCAGAGCGTAGGCCAGTCCGATGCTATACCCCACCTGGGCAGCCGCCATGAAACCCCTCGGGAAACGGATACCTGCCAGTCCGGCTATCGCAACCGTGATGACGACCGGTTCGGCCATCATACCGAAGAAGCTGTTCGGAAAGCCGAGCATTTCAGCTGATGGGTGTTTCGCCACCGTGGCGCAGTTCAGCACCACATTGACGCTACAACTCAGCGAGGCGGCCGGATCCTTGGCCAGCTGAAACGATTCAAGCGTCAGCACGAATGATGCCAGCAGACTTAATAGAGCACCGATTAGCATGCTGGTGAAGATCCACCGGTTGTCCCGCAGCTTCTTGTCCTCATGGGTAAAGAAATTACGAAGCGAGTGGAACGTGTTAGGCATAGTAACTTACCTCGCTGATGGTCGGGAGCGGTTGACCGCGCCAGGAATTCTGCAAATGCCCGTCATCGGACAGCGCGACGAGGGTTGGATACTCGACGATGTCGTAGACGCGGCAGAACTCGATTCCCTCTTTCGTATCAGGATCGAGTGATTCCAGTTCGCGTCCCGTCTGATGAGTGAAGTCACGCAGGTATTCTTCCACCGCCCGGCCGTGTTCACTTTCACTGCGATACACTGCGATTACCTTCATATTACTTCCTTTGTCGTTTGGCTAATATCGCAACGAAGTCATCAAGGGTCTTAAAGTCATGGTACACACTGGCGAAGCGGACGTAGGCGACTTGGTTGCGAGCTTCTAGCTTGTCGAGTACCATATCGCCGATCTGCTTGGAAAAGATTTCGCTCTCACCCAGGTTATAGACTGCGTCTTCCACATCAGAAACGATATCTTCGACTTCGACTTCGCTTGAGAAGAACTTACCGACTGATTGCTTGATGGCACCAGCCAGCTTGTCACGATCGAACAGCTCACGTGAGCCATCCTTCTTGATGACTGCCAGGTTTGGCTTTTCAATCCGTTCATAGGTAGTGAACCGTCGTCCGTCCGGAGCTTCACGGCGGCGGCGGATGGTCTTGCCGTCGCCGACCTCACGAGATTCGAGGACCCTGCTGTCGCCGATGTTCAAAGGACTTGCCATGGCCAGAAGGTCCTATTCGTCCGACTTCTTGTTCTTCTTGCGGCGGCGCAGGAACGCCGGGGTGTCGTCTTCGTCTTCTTCCGGTTCGTTCCACATATTGTTCGGCGTCTCGGCGGCAAAGCTCGCGGCCGGGTCTTCCTTGTCGAGTTCGAGGTCAACCGATTCCACGGTCGACTGGTCGAGTACGGTGTCGGTAGTGGCGCTGGCAGGATTTGGGGTGCCTGGCGCACTCAGGCTAGCAGCCTGCTCTTCAAAGAAAGCACTGTCGAACCCGGTCGCAATGACGGTAATGATCAGCTCGTCTTCCAGTTCAGGCTTCAGCGTGGCACCGAAGATGATGTTGGCATCCGGCGAGACGGCACTGGTGATAATCTCAGCGGCTTCCTGGATCTCACTCATGCTCATGTCGTAGCCACCGGTGACGTTGAACAGTACGCCCTTGGCGCCGTCGATCGAGACTTCGATCAGAGGTGATTCAATCGCCTGCTGGGCAGCCTGCGCGGCACGGTCATCCCCGGAGGCGCGACCAATACCCATCAGCGCCGAGCCGGCGTTGCTCATGATAGCTTTGACGTCAGCGAAGTCAAGGTTGATCAGACCATGCTCGGTAATCAGTTCGGAAATGCCCTGCACACCCTGACGCAGTACGTCATCGGCGATCTTGAACGTTTCGAGCAACGGTGTACGGCGATCGATTGTCTGGAGTAGCCGGTCGTTCGGGATGGTAATAAGCGTGTCGACCTGACGACCCAGCTGCGCCACCGCCCAGTCAGCGTTGACCCGGCGCTTCTCGCCTTCGAAGCTGAATGGCTTGGTCGCAACCCCTACGACCAGGATACCGAGCTCGCGAGCCACTTCAGCCACGACATGGCCGGCACCTGAACCGGTACCGCCACCGGCGCCGATAGTGACGAACACCATGTCGGCACCCTCCAGCGCACCTTTTATCTCATCGCGAGATTCATTCGCAGCTTGTTCACCGACAGAAGGATCGGCACCTGCACCAAGTCCACCGGTAGCGTCTTTGCCAAGGTGAATCTTAAGGTCGGCTTTCGAATTATGCAGCGCTTGGGCGTCGGTGTTCATGGCGATGAACTGCACGCCATGCAGACCCGCTTCTTTCATGCGGTTGACGGCCGAGCCGCCGGCACCACCGACACCGACTACTTTGATGCTGGCGAATGTTTGTATTTCGCTGGGCTTTACTTCAGGCATGGGGTTCTACCTACTCCTGTCCTTGGGATAAAACAATTTACTCATAACAGTATAGCACCCCCGAACACAAAGTTTAAACTTTGAATTTTCCAAGGAACTTTGAGACGTGCCCGGAGGCTTTTTTCAATGAATCTTTGGCGGCTTTGACGTCACCTTTGCGCGAATGAACACCAGATTTACCACCGTTAGAGCCGGCGCCTTCGGCATCAATCAGCATCAGACCGATAGCGGCCGCATACTCGGGTTGTTCAGCCTCCTCCGCCACGCCGCCGAAGCCGATGGGCTTCCCTACTCGTGCCGCTAAGCCCAGCCGTTGCTTGGCAAATTCAGCCAGATGCTTTAGATTCGAGGTGCCGCCAACCAGTACGACGCCGCTTGGCAACTGTCCGGCACGACCGGCTTTCTTCAGTTCTTTATTGATGGCATCGAAGAGTTCTTCCAGGCGGGCTTCGACAATCTCATCGATGTCATCCGAGCTGAAAGTGTGGATCTCATTCTCGTGCTTGACGCTGATTCCCTCCGAACCGTCACGACCGGTGGCGACCGCGTGTTTCAGCTTCACCTGCTCGGCGATCTCAGGGTCGGTCTTCAGGCCGATTGCCAGGTCATTGGTAATGTTGCCACCCCCGACCGGAATGATACCGACATATTGTAAATCGCCTTCTTCAAACACCGCGACACCTGTCGTTGCGCTCCCGATATCGATGACGGCGACACCATTCTCGACCTGCGGTTCTTTCAATACTGCCCTCCCTGCGGCGAGTACCGACGGGACGATGGTATGGGCGTCTACCTTGGCCATATCAGCCGCTTTCTGCAGATTCTGCAGGTGAGGCGCCAACGCTGAGACCACGTTAGCACGGATTTCGAGCCGTGTACCGGTCATGCCCTGAGGTTGCTTGATGTTGTCCTGACCATCCAGAATATAGCTGTGTGGCACGACCTCTAAAATCTCACGGTTGGCCGGCACCTTGCCGGTCGTGGCGACGTCTTCAAGTCGCGACAGGTCCTCGCGGCTCACTTCATGGTCCATCGCTCCGACCGCGATCATGCCATCAGCCTTGACGCTGACGATATGGCTGCCGTTGATGCTGACCGTAGCGTAGTCCACCTGGTAACCACTCATCCGTTCCGCTTCGCCGAGCGCGGCATCGATCGCAGCGGCCGGTCCTTGCAGGTTGGCAACGACGCCCTTACGCATGCCGGTGTTCGGCGCCTTGCCGATACCGACCACGCTCGGGTGTCCGCCAGCGCCATCCAGATGAGCCACCACGCAACGGATTGTCGACGTACCTATGTCGATACCGACGGCATAGCGGGAGTTTTCTTGCATGGTAGTCATTATAGCGCTTACGTAAAAAATTGAATACCCTAATCAAACCTTGCTGCAGCGCGGATGAAATACTGCGCGCTTACCTCTGTCGGTTACGCTTGTCTTCCTGAAAGCTTCTCTTTATGATGGAAGAATCTTTCGTATCCAACCCGGACACGAAAGTACCTACGAGACAGAGGAAACCATCATGAAGCTTAGTGACAGCCAGCTCGTACGTGAACTCTGCGAGTTCATCGGTCCGACGCTTGTAGCGCTGACAAGTGGCACGACCGATCGGTCAGATGTCACGGCCTGGATCACGGGCACGAAGAAGCTCAAGCTGCTCGAGCGCAATCGGCTTGAGACTGCCCATCGCTTGCTTAACGATATTGCCGAGCAAGACAGTAACGACATGGCCCGGGTCTGGTTCATCGGTGCCAACTGCGGCCCGGAAACGGGTAGTCCGTGTGAAGCGCTACGTGATGACAGGCTCGATGACGCTATGGCTTCGGCCAATCGTTGGCTGAGCCCGGAAGAGATGGGCGGATAGCCCGACCCTTCGCCTGGTGGGTTACAGGTATCCTCTGTCTCCCACTCCCCGACCTGTTGAATCATTCGACATGCCGGGGAGTGGTCAGTACTTATAACTTCGTAAGGATTTCTGCGCCGTCTGGCGTAATGAGCACGGTGTGCTCGAAATGAGCTGCGAGGCTCCCGTCGGCCGAAGAGATTGTCCAACCGTCGTCGGCGTCGGTGACGATTTTCTCGCCACCCAATGTGGCCATTGGCTCGATAGCGATGGTGTCGCCGGCTCTCAGCACTTCACCGCTTCCAGCCCGACCCCAGTTTGGTACCTCCGGTGGCATATGCATCTCAAGGCCAACCCCATGCCCCACCAGCTCACGCATGATACCGAGACGGGCACCGGACAGTACTTTCTCAACCGCCGCGCTGATATCACCGATTCGCGTGCCGTCACCGTTGATCGCCTCGATGCCGGCATATAAGCTCCGTTCAGTCTCCTTAAGGAGATGTTTCACCGCACCGCTTGGTTTATCACCGACGACTGCCGTAAAGGCACTGTCGGTCTTCATACCTTTGTAGGTAATGACCAAATCGAAGCCGACAACGTCGCCCGTTTCAAAGGGGATGTCAGTAGGAACTCCATGCACGATAGCGTCATTGACGCTGATACAGATTGCGTTTGGAAAATTAACTTCTTTGGTCATGTAGGTCGGCTCGGCACCGAGCCGTTTGATCTCGGCCGCTACCCACTCGTCAACATCAAGTCCAGTCATGCCGGCTTCTAGCCGCTGCTTCAACCCGTCGAAGATGGCTGCGAGGAGGCGACCACCTTCGCGCATAGCTTGTATCTGAGCTTCGGTCTTGGCGGGCTGGGTCATATGCTCACGCTTCCCGCTTGGTCAGTTCACTGGCATCGAGTTCGGCCTGGATCCGGTCGTGGACCTCACCGACCGAACCAGTGCCGTCAATATGGACGATTTTGATACCTTGTTCAGCGAAGTAGCCAAGAACCGGGTACATTTCACGACGGTAGATGTTCATACGCTTGGCGACGATCTCGGCGCTGTCTTCGGGCCGACCACGCAGCTGCAACCGTTCCTGAATGATACTTTCCGGCACCTCAAGTACCACTACCATCTCGACCTCTCGACCGAATTCGTTCTTAGCATCCATCAGCCACTCGGCCTGGGCCATGGTGCGCGGGAACCCGTCGACGATCAGGTGGTCGAAATCGCCTGAACCGGACAACGATTCGCGTACCACATCATAGGTTTTTTCATCGCTGATAAGTTCACCTGTTCCCAAGATTTTCTGTACTTCGGCGTCACCCGACTCCCGGAACATCTGTCCGGTTGAAAGCCAACGCCAGCCATGGCGGGCGCTCAGCATTTGTCCTTGTACGCTCTTACCAGCTCCGGCTGGTCCGAAGAAAATAATCACTCGAAATACCCCTATTTGTTTAGTTGCTGTTTGACGATGCGGGCGACCAAAGCGCCGTCAGCAGTGTTGCCGACCTTGTCCTTGACGGCCTTGATGACCATACCCATCGACTGCATGCCGGTGGCACCCATCTCTTCGATGGTGGCAGTGACGATCTCAGTAACCTCGTGTTCAGATAGCTGTTGCGGCAGGTAGCGCTCGAGTACCGACGATTCCTTACGCTCAGCTTCGGCCAATTCCGGTCGGCCGTTGGCGTCGTACAGCTGGATACTTTCCTGACGCTTCTTCACTTCCTTGGCTATGATGCGCTCAACCTCACCGTCAGCGAGGCCTTCATCGCGCTTGCCTTGGGCTACTTCCTCGTTCAGGACAGCTGCCTTAAGGTCGCGGAGTACATCCGCCTCAAAACGATTGCCGCCTAGAATGGCGGCTTTCATATCGTTTTGAATCTGCTCCTTCAGAGCCACGGGTTTATCGTACTCCCATGCGCATCTTGGCTACCTTGTCAGCCTTGCGGGCCTTACGGATGATTGCCTTGTTGCGGCGCTCGGTCTTACTGATTGGCTTACTAAAGCGCATGCTGCCTTTGGCAGTGCTCAATACGCCGCTCTGTAGCACCTTGCGGTTGAAACGACGGATGATGTTCTCGTTCGCTTCGCGTTCGTCTTTACGTGTAACTTGTACCATATCGTTAGTTACTATAACAGAGATGCGCTATCGGTTCAAGCATGGGCCATCATATGGTCCAGCTCCCGTTACTGAAGAGCCAGTAGCCGCCGGCCGGCAAGCCGTTATTACTGCAGGTGGTGGTCCAGCTGGTCAGCGGACCGACGCCCGTGTTCACCTTGCCGTCTTTGTAGGTATAGACGGCACCAGACTTGCTGGCCGCCACGAAACCGAAGCTGCCGGAGTTAGTGTCGGTCACACAATATAGGAAGTTGTAGCCACTGCTACCCGCCGGTACATAGTGTGCGCCGTAGGCCGTCTGGGTCGCTTTCACGCCGGCTGCCGCCATGCTGCCACCGACCGGCAGCACGCCGCTTGTCAGGTAGTACTCCTGCGTCTTTATACCGGCATTACGTAAATCGCTCTGCACTGCCGAGTCGTTGGTCCGGTTCTGAACGCCGTTATACGCCACGATGGTGATAGCCGCCAGTATGGCGATGACCACGATGACAATCAGAAGTTCGACGATAGTGAAACCGCCCACGCTTTTTCTCATGGCCTTATCCTACCATCAGTCAGTCAGGACTATCAACCGACGACCAAGTGCAGCAGCCGGCCCTCTACCGTCCGCCGGCCCTGCCACTCATTGACATCCGGTTGGTACCACACGCTCACGACCGTGCCAATCTCGGCAAAGAAATGATCGGGCGCATTAAAGGCCAGGAATTGCATGGTTTTACCAGCAGGCGGTCGTAGCTCCAGCTTCACATGCTGACCGTCGGCGCCCATGCGTCGCACATGCACCACCACCAACCCATCGCTCCGTAGCACCGGTTGCAAGTTACCGTTGCCGAACGGCTCGAGCGCGGCGATTTCACTCACCAACTCCTCGCCGACTTGGTCAATCTCAGCCAGCACGTCTTCGCGTGGCAGTAACAATTCGCGCTGGTTCTTTAGCCCCAGCTCACGATAATACGCATTCACCCGCTCCCTGAACGCCTGGATATTTTTTGTCGGCAACGTCACGCCAGCGGCTGCCTTGTGGCCACCGCCCTTGGATATGATGTCATCGGCAGCCCGGATGGCATCGGCGGCCGAAAAATCACCGTAACTGCGAGCCGAGCCCTTACTTTCCGAGCCCATTTCTTGTAATACGAAGGTCGGTTTATGGAACTTTTCGAGCAGTTTGGCCGCCACGATACCGATAATACCGTGATTCCAGTCCGGTGCGCTTACGACCAATACGTCATCTGGTTCGTACTGCTTCGCCTGCTCGACCGCCGCTTTATAAATTGTGTCCTGTTCGGCCCGGCGAGCACTGTTCAGGGCGTCGAGTTCCTGGGCTTTTTCGAGCGCCATCATCGGGTCACGCGCCGTCAGCATATCGAGCGCGATCTGTGCCGTTTCCAGACGACCGGCTGCGTTCATGCGCGGCCCCAAACCGAAGCCCAGGCTACGGGCGTTCACCGTGTGTGGCTCGACGCGGGCGACCGCCATTAGCGCTTTCAATCCGGGGCGACGCGTCTTGCTCAGTACTTTCAGCCCCCAGTACACATTGGCGCGGTTCTCGTCGACGAGACTGACGACGTCGCATACCGTACCGAGCGCTACCAGATCGAGTAACCATTTCTCCTGTCCCGGCTCCAGACCTGGAAGGCGGGTCTGAAGCGCTTGTACCAGCTTGAAGGCCACGCCAACGCCGGCCAGGTCGATGAACGGATATGAATGGTCAGGTCGCTTCGGGTTGATGACCGCCACGGCCGGTGGTTGCACCTCAAGCACGTTATGGTGGTCGGTCACGATGATATCAACGCCCAATTCGTTGGCGCGCTCGATTTCTTTCTGGCTGAGCGAACCACAGTCGACCGTTACGATCAATTGCGCTCCTGCTGCGGCGATACGCTCGATTGCATCGACCGTCAGGCCATAGCCTTCGACGAAACGGTTGGGGATGAACGCCTCGACATGCGCGAAGCCGAAACTGGCGAACGCGTCGAGCAACACGGCCGTGGCGGTCAGTCCATCGATATCATAGTCGCCGTAGATTGTAAGATGCTCCTGGTTCTGCCGAGCCCGCACCAAACGCTCGACGGCATTACCCATGTCTGGCAATAAGAATGGGTCGTGCCTGGCATCATAGCTCGGGTTCAAAAAACCATCCCGTACCGTCGGGTCGTCGAGACCTCGGGCAGAAAGGATGGCTTGAAAGAGTGAAGATGCCATGAGCATGCAGGCCCTTGCGCCTACATCGGCGAAATGTCGCTACTGGCACGCTTAGTGCGGCCGGCCTGGTGCTGCTGGCTCTTGATGACAATGCTCTGCAGTTCTTTGAAAATCGGGAATTGTTTGTTGGTCGAATAAATCTTGGTGTTACCCTGCTTCTCGCTGGTCAGGAACCCGACCTTCTCCAGGCGCTTTAGTTCGCGTTGGATATTACCAGGGTCTTCCTTGATAAGTTTGGCCAGGCCGCGCACGTGCGTGTGGAAATCCGGGTACTTGGCGTACACCACTACTATTTTTCGGCGCACTCGACTAGTAATAAAAACGTCTAACATACTCTCCCTGAACCTATGGCTTCCGTTAAGATTTGTTCGTTTGTTACTTACAATCGTAGCACAATCTTACAACGATGTTCAACCCCCCGACTTACTGCCAGTTCAAGACGATTTGGTTGATCTTGGCGATCGTTTCCTCGTGACTAGGGATATCGTTGTTCTCATAGTAATGATCCGTCCCCATGAAATTCTCTTTCACATCGAGAATATGGAGCTCGTCGGCCGTCATATGCAGCTTATCGACGGCTGGGATAGTAGCGACAGGCGTGGCGACGACGACGCGCTGGGTACGAATCGGCTTGAGGAAGTCCATCGCTACGTCGATAGCCGCGCCGTTGTCGATACCATCGGCTACCAAGATGATGGTGCGGTCGAGTAACATCTCTTTGTCTATCAGACCACCGTCACCCAACAGTCGGTTGATACGCTGGAAGGCTTCGCGCTTCTGTTCGTCCAGGTAACCATGGAACTCAGAGGTATATTCTTCGATCTCACCAGCTGAAAACATGCCGTTATAAGTGAAACCGCCGCTTTGTGAGACACCACCGAAACTCAGACTTTCACCAGGTACCTGGATGTCTTCGATCAATAGCATGGTCAGGATGCAGTGCAGGGCTGAGGCGATCTGCTCTCCTACCAGGACAGCGCCATCAGACAGCGCCACTACCGCACAGTTCTCATAGCGATACTTCTCTAACAGTTGTGCTGCCAACAGGGCGCCCGCCTGCCCGCGTGACTCGAAATACATATGCCTTAGTTTAACAGGTATACTGATGTCATGCACTACTACGAGGTGGCACCAAACCGTATCATCCGTGCCGGCGCGGATACGTTCACTTATGCCTCCGAAGCGCCGCTTCTGATCGGGCAGCTGGTACGCGTGCCGGTCGGTTCACGCCAAGTCAACGGCGTGGTCACAAAAGCCGTGCCAAAACCGGAGTACGCCGTCAAACCGGTTGAGCGTATCCTGGAAAGCGTACCGTTGCCTGCCGTCCAGCTGGAACTGGCCAGGTGGCTGAGCGACTACTATGCCACGCCGCTCGCGAGCGTCTTGCAGACGATGCTGCCCGCTGGCGCCGAGAAAGCCCGACGTCTTAAACCCGCTACCATCTCTGTAAAATCATCACAACGAACAACTTTTGTACTCAATCCGGATCAGGCCGTGGCCGTGCAGGAAATTGCCACGTCATCACCAGGTACGGTGCTGCTGCACGGCATTACCGGTTCCGGCAAGACAGCCGTCTACATCGAACTGGCCAAGCGCTCGGTTGCAGAGGGTAAGTCGGTGCTGATTCTCGTGCCAGAGATCGCACTGACCTCCCAGCTGGTAGCGGAGTTCACTACTCATTTCAAAGAAGTCCTCCTGACTCACTCCCGCCAAACCGAAGCCGAGCGGCACGCCGTCTGGCGCCAAGCGCTTACAAGCGAACGCCCCGTCGTAGCCATTGGACCGCGCTCTGCGCTGTTCCTACCGCTGGCTGCGCTAGGGCTGATCGTCATCGACGAAGCGCATGAGCCGTCATACAAGCAAGAGCAGTCCCCCCGCTACGCCGCGACGCTAGTAGGCAGCCGCCTGGCGTCATTCCATGCTGCCAAGCTGGTGCTGGGTAGCGCGACCCCTTCAGTGCTCGATCACTATATGGCCGAGCATACCGGACGACCAATCGTGCGCCTCGAGCGGCTGGCCAAGGCAACCGCTGTCAAACCGACCATTGAACTGCTCGATATGACCAAGCGGACCCACTTCAAGCGTCATCGTTTCCTGTCCGATGTCCTGCTGGCGGACATCGAACACAGCCTGGCGTCCGGCTACCAGGCACTGGTGTTCCATAACCGGCGCGGCAGTACCAGTATGACCCTCTGCGCCGAGTGTGGCTGGCAGGCTGGCTGTCCGCGCTGCTTCGTACCTCTGACGCTCCATGCCGACCGCCATGAGCTACGTTGTCATATCTGCGGTTTCAACGACCGCGTTCCTACCAGCTGCCCCCAGTGTCAATCGATCGATATCATCCATAAAGGCATTGGCACCAAACTGATTGAAAGCGAACTAAACCGGCTCTTTCCGAAGGCCAATATCGCCCGGTTCGACGGCGATACTGAGTCAGGTCAGAACGTCGATGCCCGCTACGAGGAGTTACGCGACGGCTCGATTGACATCATCGTCGGCACCCAGGTCATCGCCAAAGGCCTCGATTTACCGAAGCTGCGTACCGTCGGTATCGTCCAGGCGGACGCCGGCCTCAGCCTGCCAGACTACACCTCGACCGAACGTACCTTCCAGCTGCTTGCCCAGGCAATCGGGCGGGTCGGGCGGTTCGATCATGACACGACGGTCTTCGTCCAAAGCTACCAACCGACCCATCCAGTCATCATTTCCGGCCTGAGCCAGGATTACCACAGTTTTTATGAATCGACGCTCAAACAGCGTCAGCTGGCCCATTTCCCGCCTTATTGCTTCCTGTTGAAACTCGTCTGTACCTATAAGACGGAAGCGGCGGCCGTGCGGAATGCGCGCGCTCTGGCCGACCAGTTACGTCGCTCCATGCCCGCCGATGTCCAGCTGCTTGGCCCGACGCCTGCCTTTTACGAGCGGGTACGCGACACGTACCGCTGGCAGCTGGTGGTCAAATCACCGGTGCGCGCCCATCTGCAGGCCATCATCCCCACCTTGCCCACCGCCCATTGGCAATTCGAGCTCGATCCGATCTCACTCCTATAGACGTAGACGCGCTACGGTCTGCTATGATAAAAGCATGCGAAAAACCATGAACGGTTTCACGGTCGTCGAACTGCTCGTCATCATCGTCGTCATCTCTATTCTGGTCGGTATTACCGTCGTCGGCTTCAGCGGCGCGCGGCACCGGGCGAACGATACCCAGCGGCTGTCGGATGCGCGCACTATCGTGGAAGGGCTTCGGCTCTATAATCTCTATAACCGAAGCTTCCCAGCGCCGACCTCGGCGAACGGCAGCTGGGAAGAGAGCTTCGAAGATGGGCCGGGTTCTTTCATGGAATACATGGTGTCGACCGGTGTCATGAATCAAGTTCCGGTCGACCCGGTTAATAGCAACACCAAGACCTACCGCTACTACCGCTACCCTGCCGGTTCAAGCGGCTGCGACTCCAGCAAGGGCGCCTTCTTCGTGCTTGGCATCCTCGATATGGAGACCAGCGGTCGACCCCACCTGAAATCTCCTGGCTGGTCATGTCCGAGCCGAGATTGGGCGAATGAGTTCGATTGGGTAACCGGAGCCTTCGAAAGTCCATAGCACTATGCCAAGACTGCAGCTGCGTCGCACCGGTTTCACCATCGTCGAACTCCTCATCGTCATAGTCGTCATTGCCGTCTTGGCTTCTATCACGGTAGTGGCGTTTAACGGCGTACAGGCAAGAAGCCGTGACAGTCACCGCGTGAGCGACATCAAGCAGGTCCATAAGGCACTCGAGGTATTCTATGCCACCAACGGCTATTATCCCGCCCGGCCGGAGTTCTTCAACGGCGACTTTCGACGTGATACCCTGAAGATTCCCGACTCGGCCGTCAATCCGCCCGGTACGACCAACAGCATGGGCTACTGCTGGGCGAACAGTCCGAACCAATATTGCTACGTGCCGCGTGCGCCGTCTGGCGGTAGTTTCGACTGCGGTACGTCCGGCGAACAGTGTAACGGGTACAGCATCAGCTACCGGCTCGACGCCGACCCGAACACCATGATTACCCAGCGTAGCCTGAACTGGTAATAAGCACCCCTGTTCGCACCACAGTACGGTATAATGGTGCCAATGAACAAAGATTCCATCATTAGCCTACCGAACCCGCATCTCCGGCAGAAGTCGTCACGCATCCACGTGGTCACCGAGCAGACGGCCGAACTCATCCGCGATATGACTGATGCCGCCCTTGATTGGGAAGCGTCACGACCACATGAGATCTCGGCCGCCCTCGCTGCCGTACAGGTTGACCGCCTCGAGCGCGTCGTCATCGTACGAGCCGACTTCGAAGACAAGGAACACCGCGAGTTCACCGCCCTTATCAATCCGGAAATCGTCAAATATGAAGGCGAGCTCGTCGCCGATTACGAAGGCTGTTTGAGCGTCAACCGCGTCTACGGCCGGGTACCGCGCTATACCAAGATCCGCGTCAAGGCGCTCAACGAGGCCGGCGAAGAGGTCAGGTTCCGAGCCGAAGGTTTCCTGGCGCGTGTCATTCAGCACGAAATCGACCACACCAACGGTGTCGTCTTCATCGACCACATCCGTGACGACAAAGACGCCTTCTTTACGCTCGACGAGAAAGGCGAGCTACAACCGCTTGACTATGCCGAACATATCGATGCCAATCCTCTTCTTTGGGACTGAGGACTTCTCCGCCGTCGCACTCGAAGGCCTGCTCGCGGCCGGTTTTGACGTACGGGCCGTTATCACCAAACCCGACAGCAAGAAGGGTCGCGGCCAGCGCCTCAGCCCTCCCCTGGTCAAGACGATCGCCCAGAAATACGGCGTGGCCGTCTGGCAACCGACCAAGCTCAGTGAAGTGGCCGATGACATCATCGCCCTGCAGCCGGTCGCCGGTGTGTTGGTGAGCTATGGGCGCATCGTACCCCGCACAATAATAGAATTGTTCACACCCGGTATCATCAACCTCCACCCCAGCCTGCTACCCAAGTACCGTGGTCCGTCGCCTATCGAATCAGCCCTCTTGCACGGTGATGAGTCGACCGGCGTCTCACTCATGCAACTATCCCCTAAGATGGACGCCGGGCCGGTTTACCATCAGGTCGAGTACCACCTGCCGCAGTACGAGACCAAACCCCATCTGTACAAAAAACTGGCAGAACTTGGCACGTCCGAGCTTGTTGCCGCCCTGCCCCGTATCCTTGACGGTTCGCTCCAGGCGACTCTGCAGAATGAGGCCACGGCCAGTTACTGCCCGCTGCTGAACAAATCTGATGGTCTACTCGACCCGGCTCGCCAGACGGCCGACGAGGCCGAGCGTAACGTGCGGGCGTTCCTCGGCTTTCCCCGCAGCCGCCTTTCCCTCCGTGGCCATGAAGTCATTATCACCAAGGCGCATGTCAGCCAGCAGGGTGATGAACCGGGCGCCGTGGCGTTTCAGGACGGCGCCTACCTGGTCATCGACGAGCTGATCGCACCGAGCGGCAGACGAATGTCTGCCGACGCGTTTGAAAAAGGTTACCGCCACTAAAAACCGCCGGCTTTCACGCCGACGGCCTTTGAATCTTGTGCTACGTGCCCTATGGCTACTGGCTCGGAAATTCCGGTGGCTGCTGCGGCGCGGCGGGCGGTTGGGCGCCACTATCGATCGGTGGCTGCGGCGGGCGCGCTGGCTGCGGAGCCTGGCTCTGGGCACCGATGATGGTGTCGCGGTTGGACATGATTTCGCGCTTCAGTTCTTCTAACACCTGAGCCACGACGTCACGGTAATCAGGCCGGTTGACCTCAAGCCACTTGGTGGCCGTGAACTCGGCGATCAGGCGCGGGTCACTGGTTTCCAGCTTGGTCGCTTCCTGTAGCTTACGGAACGATTCGTCCTCTGGATAGTTCGGTGCGTGGGCCGCGAGCCACTCCTGGATCTTTTCCATGTCGCGGTCAATGATTTTCTCGAATTCCTCGAGCTGACTGTCGCTCAGGCCATCCGATAACTTGGTTCCTACCCGTAGCTCCAGCTCGCTGTAGATATGCTGCAGGAACGGCTTTTTCTGTTCTTCCGGCAGGCTGTCGAGGCCCAGGTCCTTCAGAAACTGCTCGTCTAGTCGAAACATGTAACTCTTCCTTCTTCGTAACCGTTTTCTCCATTATACTACGACTCACGAAAATCCCCTCTATCACTAGAGGGGATCGGTTCATCCAAAGGGGTATTAGCCGTTCAGTTCGAAGCCGTCACGCTTTGAGGCGGCGGCGATGACTTTGAGGGCGTCACCGGAAAGCTTGCCGGTTTGCGAGATGCGCCATTCCTGGGCACCGTTGTCATAGTAGGCCTCGCCCAGTTCACCGAGGTTAGGACCGGCTGTTTCAAGGACGTCAGCCCAGTGCTCTTTCGGAATACCCATCTGTTGGAAGGTATTGTACCAACCTTCACCACGGACAACGTCGCGCGCTGACGGGTCAAAGTCATTCCAGTTCATAGTGTTGCCGCCTCGCAGTTCCGTTCCCGGCTCTGTTTCAGCCGGCCGTTCAGCCTTTTCAGCCGCTTGCTCGGCAGCGTCACGGACGCTGTCCTGGCTATCATTCAGCAGGTCGTTCAGCCAGCTGCCGCCCCCACCGCCCGAGCCAGGTTCAACGCCATAGTTCTTCCATAGGTAGGCCCCAGCGACACCGGTCGCGAGCACGGCGGCCCCACCGACGATCAAAGCGGCTCGGCTCCGTTTGTCGCGTTCGTTCGCTTCGTCACCGCGCGCTTCTTGGCGTCGCTGCTTCCGGTGACGCATCTCGTCAGCGAATCCAGCCGGTGTCATCAGGTATTTCAGGCGGTCCCAGCGACCGCGACGGGCATTCCGCTCTTCTTCGGCGGTCTCCTCGTCGTGCTCGGCGTCACCGGCTTCAACGCCGTTCCGAGCTTCATATTCCTCTAACGATTCGCCTTCTTCGGCCGAAACTTCATCCGGTTGGTCGACCGGTTCGATGCCATCGGTCGAGACCAATTCGTGCTCGCTTGAGTCGGCGACGTCGACGTGTTCAACGCCGTCAGTCGAGACAGGTTCCAGCAACTCGCGGTCGGCTTTCGCCTGCTCGCTGCCGTTACGACGCTCGGCGGCTTCCTGTTCCATTGCTTCGGCACGGGCATTCAGACGGGCGATCGCATCATCGCTCATCGATTGGACAGACTGTGTTTCGTCCTCAGTTACATCAGATGCCGCGGCTTCAGCTTCAGCTTCATCTTCGTGGGTAGACTCCGAACTATCAGGAGTGTCGGAATCAGCCTCGTCGACGTCCTGCTCATCCTGCTCATCAGCTTCAACAGGCGCTTCCGTGTCAGCAACCGACCGGGCTTCCGTCATATTGATGATCCGGTCCATCACGGCTTGCTTGTCGCTGTCGCTTAGGTCGGATGTTTCAGAGAATTTCAGCAGCAACGCTTCGAGCCGGTCCTCTTTGTCTTTGAGCTCCTGGCTCAGACGTGCGTCGTTCTCAGGCGTTACCTGGGTAGACCCGGTCTCGGCGATGCTTTCGGCGATCAACATCATCTGACGGACATGGACGTCGGCCTGCATGGTGGCCTCAAGTTCGGCTTCAGCGGCGGTCGCAGCGGCCGCTTTCTCAGCATCGAATGCCTGGTTCATCTCACTTGCTTCGGCTTGCAGATTCGCATAGTACGGGTTCTCGGCTCCGTCGGCAGGTGCTAAGTGGTCGAGCGCACCAGCCTCGGGGCGGGCCTGGATCGTTTCCATGTGCCGCTCATAGGCGTCGGCTTCTTCGACGCGCCGACGGGCTTCATCACTGAAGTCAGTCGCACCGGCTTCACCATACAGACTCGCTTCGAACGCCGCTTGCTCATGGGCACGCTTGTTGGCGTCGAAGTTTTCGAGGCGGCTGTTGGTACGGGGGGCTGATTCGCTCATGTGGTAGTCTCCTTTGGAGAATGAACTAAGGTTGTGTTTGTTTTTTTGTGTATGGTCGTTATATTAGCACAGAGTTGCTAAATTGTCAAGAATAAGCATGATGCTGCCCTTTCGCGTAGCGGTAGTATGTCCTAGGAAGGTTGTACGGCTACCCGCCTCCGCATGACGCGGAAGCGGGTAGCCTGTTGGTGAATGATGGACTAGTCGACCCGGGCTGCCGGCATGAGCGAGCTCACGCCGACGTTACCGCAGACGGCGCGCACCCAGCCTGCCGGATCGACGTCGCAGGTTGCGGCGTCGACGTTGGCATACCAGATGTCACCGGCCATGACCAGCTCGTTGCCGCCCTGCTTGGCGCGGCCGTCCTGCCAGTACCAGTTGCCGCCGTAGCGGACAGGCTGGCGGAACTGGACGGTGACGAAGCGGTCGGAAGTGACCGAATCGTCGCCGATGAGCGAGCGGGCGGCGACGGCACTCGGCCGGTCCGAGCTCAGGAAGCGCTGAAGCGCCGCCTGAGAGCGGAGCGGAGCCGAGAAGCCGTCACGGTCGTTGACGTGCGGTACACGGCGCCACTCGACCCCACTCCCGAAGACGTACTCGCCCCGGGAGAAGCCTGCTTCCCTCAGGTAGTTCCGTAGAACATCCCGGGGGGCGCAGGCTGTCGGCTCGTCGGTGCCGTCCCCTTCGTCGTCACCGCCTCCTCCCGGATCTCCGGTCGGGGTGGCGGTGGGCGTAGCAGACGGTGCATCCGTCGGTGACGGACTGGCTGACGTCGGCGCGTCAGACGGATCGTCCCCGTTGAGAGGAACCATCGCCGGTGACACGCCCGGTAGCTGTACCAGCAGGATTCCGCCGCCGATCAGCAGCGGAATCACGAAGAACGCGACGAGTCGCCTCATCGTGCACTCGCGTGCGCACCGGAGGAAGCCGAAGCCTCCTGCCGGTCGTCCTGCTCCTCACGGTCGTCGCGAGGGAGGATACTGACACCCTCCTGGTCGGACCGCTCGTCCTGCTGCTGCCGCTCCTCCTCACGCTCCCGCTGGCGGCGGTTGCGGTCGGCGGTGTGCGTGGCAGCCTGGGCATAGCTGTAGGACTCTACGTCCGCCGACGCACTCCCGCTGCGCAGGAGCATGATGGCGGCGGCGAGACCGGCGATGATGGCCGGCACGCCGAGCGCGTTGTCCCACTCCCACATCACCGGAGTGACGAGGACGAGCAGGCAGTACAGCAGTAGCGTCACCACGAAGGCGACGAGTCCGACCATGGCCGCCTTGCGCCAGGCCGTGTCACCGTTGACGGCGGCACGGGCATAGCTGAACGCGGTGGCGATGACGCCCTCGTGCTCGTCCATGCGACGTTCGGCGTCGTCCATGCGGCGCTCGAGGGCGTCGACACGGCTGGGCGGCCGCTCACCGTCGTGCTCGACGGCGAGGATGGCCTGGTGCTGGTCGGAACGCTCCTGGAGAGCGGCGAGCTGGCGGCTCACCCCCTCGGAGGTCTCCTTGACCGCCTTGCCCGCCTGGTCGACGGACTCGGCGGCCTGATCGGCCCTCTCGGGTTCGACCGGTTGACCGGCCTTGCTCTCCTCGATGACCCCGTTCAGCCTGTCGGCGGATGCCGTCAGCTTGTCGGAGGTCTCGTCGGTGGCTCGGGCGGCCTCGTCGCGCTGAGGCGAGGCGGGCATGGCCCGGACTGCCGCGATGGTCCGCTTGTGCTCCTCGATCATGTCGACGAGCTGCTGACGAACCTCGGCGAGGGTCTCGAGCGAGACCTCCCTGATGCGACCGTCGATGGCATCGACGACCGCGGGGCTGAATGCGTGCTCAAGCACCTGACGGTTGCTCGGGGCCTTCTGGCTGGGCTGCTGGGAGTCGGCCATAGCCGTTCCCCTTTCTGTGTGATGGATGCGCGGTGGCGGGTGCCACCAGGCGAGTGCATCACTGCTTGTCCGGACATAGCAGTGATCACGACGCGAGGGTTGAACCTCTCGTCGCAATCTGCCGCTACGTCCGCGTAGTCTGTATCATTCACTAGTATGGGATACCGGGGCGTCCCTGCGGACGCGCGCGGCCTCGACCATACTATCGATACACGAATTGCCTGAATTGTTAACCTGCCCAATGAAAACGCTCCCCGCGTCATTGCAGGGAGCATTCTATCATTTTTTTGCTAATTTGTCAATGTCTAGCTAAGGGTGCGCTTGACGAGCTCACGGGTGAAGAACTCGAGCGTGTCGCCTTCTTCCAGCAGCAATTTCTTCTTCGTCTTCAGGCTCAGACCACACATCTCACCCTCGAAGACTTCCTTGACTTCAGACTGCTGTCGCTGCACCTTGGTGACTTCGACTTCAGCCAGCACCTCATCACCGCGCTTGGCACGCACCAACAGACCAGGTTTGATCTTGCCGTTCATGACTTCGCCGCCACAGATGACTTCTTCTTTCAGGGTGCGGAAGATTCCCTTCACCTTCAGCTTTCCGACCTCGGTTTCAACGACTTCTGGTGCCAGCAAGGCCTCCATGCTGCTACGGGCGTTGTCGAGCAGTTCGTAGATGACCTTGTACAGTCGTACTTCCACCTTGTCGCGAGCCGCCTGCCGCTTGACCGCCGGTGGCAGCTCGACGTTGAAGCCGTAGATGACCGTGCCTTCGGTGGCTGCCAGGTGGACGTCGTTCTCAGAGATGTTACCCACGCCCGAACCGACGATGCGTAGGGTGACCGCACCATTAGTATCGATCAGGCGCAGCGAGTCCATCACGCTGGTGAGCGACCCTTGTACGTCGGCTTTGACGATGACATTGAATTCAGCCGCTTCCTGCTTCTGGCTCATCAGCTTCAGCAGGTCGGCGCTGGTAACGTTGGTTTCGGCCGCATCGCGTTCACGCTCCAAACGGTTGGCGACACTGGCCTGCTTGGCTTCTTTTTCGTGCTTGTAAACGGTAAAGGTATCGCCGAACTGCGGCAGGTCCTTGAAACCGGTGACGGTGACAGGGGTCGATGGGCCGGCCTCTTTGAGCGCCTTGCCCTTGAAATCAAGCAGCGTACGGACCTTGCCGTAACTCGTACCTGCCACCATGAAGTTACCCGGGTGCAGGCGACCATGTTCGACCAACAGACCGACCACCGAGCCGCGACCGGTTTCCATGTGCGATTCGATGACCAGGCCTTTGGCCGGAATATCGACGTCGGCTTTAAGTTCTTCGAGCTCAGCGATGAGTAGGACGTTCTCGAGTAACTTGTCGAGGTTCTGGCCAGTCTTGGCGCTGACTTCGACCATGATGACATCGCCACCCCACTCTTCGGGATTAAGGCCATGCTCGCTGGCGAGCTGGGTCTTCACCAGCTGCGGGTTGGCAGTTTCCTTGTCCATCTTGTTGATGGCCACGACGATACGGGCGTTGGCCTCACGGGCGAAGCGGATGGCTTCGACGGTCTGCGGTTTGACACCGTCGTCGGCCGCCACCACGATGATGACCACATCGGTCAGCGTGGCGCCGTGCTGACGAAGTGCTGCGAACGCTTCGTGGCCAGGCGTGTCGAGCAAAGTGATTTTCTTGCCGGCCTTCTCTACCTGGTAGGCCGAGATGTGCTGGGTAATGCCACCGGCTTCGTCGTCGACCGTCTTGGTTTCAAGGATGGCGTCGAGCAAGCTGGTCTTGCCGTGGTCGACATGCCCCATGACCGCGACGATCGGTGGGCGTTCGATGGCTTTGTCGGACAGCTCGTGGATTTCGCGAACGGCGCCGCTGCTGGTATCACGCTTCTCAAGCTTGACGTCCTCGAGGCCGAGTTCCTCGACGATGATGGTCGCGGTTTCGAAATCGATTTTCTGGTTGATGGTAGCCATGATGCCGTTCTTGAACAGCTCACCGACCAGAGTCGTGACAGGCAGGTTGAGGGTCTCAGCCAACTCACCTACGGTAATGGCACCGGCGATGACGACGACTTTTTCTGCTTCAGCCATAATTGGCTCCTTCCTGCCCAGTCAATAGGGGTTCTAGTGGGTTACTTATTTCTTCAGCGTCAGAGAGATCTTGCGGTTGTCGCGGTCGACATCCAGGACGGTGAAGTCTTTGCGCTCGTTGAGGGTGAATACTTTTTCGGGATCGACGTCGTTGCCGCCGCCGAGTTCAGAGATGTGCACCAGGGCCTCAACGGCCGGGCTGAGCTGCACGAAGGCGCCGAACGGCGTGATACGGGTAACCGTACCTTCGACAGCCGTGCCCTTCTTCAGGCTTTCGACTTCGTCGAGCCATGGGTCTTTCTTCAGCTGTTTCATGCTGAGTGAGAGACGGTCCTTGTCGATCGAGATGATCTTGGCGTCCAGCTGGTCGCCGACCTTCACGTAGTCGCCAGGGTTGTTGACACGCTCCCAGGAAATTTCTGAGATGTGTACCAGACCTTCGATACCTTCGACGTTGACGAAGACACCGAAGTCGACCACGCCGGTCGCGACGCCCTTGACGGTGTCACCGACCTTGAGCTTGTCGAAACGCTCGGCCAGGCCTTCCTTGATAGCTTCCTTCTCACTGAAGATCAGCTTGTTGGCGCGGCGGTCGGCATCAAGGATGCGGACCTTCATTTCCTTGCCGATCAGCACGTTCAGGCGCTGCAAGATTTCGTCCTTGTCACTTGAGCCGACCCGTGGGTAGTGCTCAGCCGACAGCTGTGAGACGGGTAGGAATCCGCGGACCCCTTCGTACTCGACCAGCAGACCACCACGGTTGGCGTCGTACGGCGTGACATCGATGATCTCACCGGCTTCCTGGCGAGCGATAACTTCTTCCCAGCCACGATCCTTGGCGGCCTTACGCAGGCTTAGCAGGCTGTAGCCGTTGTCGAGTTCGGTATCGACGATGCTGGCAGTGACTTCGTCACCAACGTTCAGGCTACGGCTGAAGCCGACTTCGCGCCGTGGTACCAGGCCGACGCCTTGGGCGCCCAGGTCAATCAGCACTTCATGCTTCTTCAAGGTTAATACGGTGCCGGTGATGGTTTCTCCGGCGGTAAGTGGTTTGACGCTGCTTTCTTGTGCGAGCAGGTCGTCCATGGTAATGGTGGCTTTTGTGGCCATAAGTCTAATAAGACTCCTTCCTTAAATGATATTGAGAGGGGCATCGGCGGCGTAAGAGTCTTTTCCGCCGACAGCTCCTGCACTAGGTTGAATTGTACCTTATTCGCCTCTGGAAGTCCAGCGGTGGGCCCGGACGTAGCTGACGGCCACATAGGTAAGCACGGCCACCGCTAACGCCATCAGCGGACCGTCATTTGGACCGGTTGCCGGCAGTTCATCGGCTGCGGTCGCACTCTCACCAGCTCCGGTTGCTTCGTCATCCGTTGGAGCCGCCTCTTCGCCTGCCGGGCGATCAGACCACGCATCATCGTCACGTGTCGCCCCTTCTTTAGATGACGGAGCTTCGTCGCCACCAGCCGTCTTCTCCTGCTCACGCTCCTCTGCCTGGCCGTCGGCCACCTGCGGCCGATCGCTTAAGTTATAGCGCTGTAAGCCATACAAACCGCCAATTAATACCAATCCGAGCAGGCCTGCCACTAGTACGTAGCCGACCAACGATCCACCCTGTAATCGCCTCTGTTTCACCTTTCGTCTCCTCGCAGTTACTTATGTCATATTGTAGACCCCTTAGCAACGGATGACAACACCTTCGCGGCTTGCTACACTAAAGGCAATCATGTTAGTGGCGGTTGATACGGGAGGAACGAAAACGCTTGTGGCGGTGTTTGATGTCGACGGTGCCATGGCCGGCAGCCGCCGCTTCCCCACGCCGGCTGACACGAGCGACTACGTCGAAACCGTCTGCCAGACCATCGATGAGCTGACCGCGGGTGAGACGCCAAGTGTCCTGTCTATCGCCATTCCTGGTCGTATCCAGGATGGCGTGGTCGTATGGTGCGGCCACCTTGACTGGTCAGGCTTCGACGTGGCCGGCGCGTTTTCAACCCGCTACGAAGCGCCAATATTCGTCGATAACGACGCCAACCTGGCTGGACTAGCTGAAGCGCGGGCGCTTGACCCGCTTCCACGATCCGTCCTGTACGTCACCATCTCTACCGGCATCGGCACCGGTGTCATTACCGATGGTCAGATTGATCCTGGCCTCAGTGCGAGCGAAGGCGGCCACATGCTGGTCGAGTTCGATGGTCAGTTACAGAAATGGGAAGATTTCGCATCAGGCTCAGCCATTTACCGCGATTTCGGTCGTTACGCCCGCGACATCCACGAAGCCGGTGAGTGGCAGCAAATCGCCGAACGTATCTCGCGCGGCTTCCTGGCCGCCATCCCCCTCCTGCAGCCGGATATCATCATCTTTGGCGGCAGCATCGGGACCTATTTCGAGCACTACGAACAAGAGCTTACGCGGCGGCTGAACGAGCAACTACCTGAACACATTCCGTGTCCGCACCTCGCCCAAGCGGTGCACCCGGAAGAAGCCGTCATTTATGGATGCTACTACCATGCCATCGACCACCCAGCCGCTGCTTGAGCGCGTCGAACACGACCACCCGGACCTAACATTCAGTCCCGGTGAGGCGTTTGAATGGCAGCCGACCGCGCGTGTCATCATCTATGATCATGCCGACCCTTATTTCGACGCCCGGCTCTTGCATGAGCTGAGCCATGCCCTGCTTGGCCACCTGCGTTATGAACGCGATATCGATTTGATCTCGATGGAACGCGACGCCTGGCAACATGCCCGGCTTGAACTGGGCCGGAAATATCAGACCGACATCCCTGGCGACATCATCGATCATGATATGGACACGTACCGGGAATGGCTCCATGCCCGCAGCACCTGCCCCAGCTGCTCTGCGACCGGTATGGAAACGAAGAAACACCGTTACCGCTGCTTGGCCTGCGGCCATATGTGGCGGGTGAACGAAGCCCGCACTTGCGCCCTACGGCGCTACCGAACCAGCGAACACTAAAACACTCCCCGTATGACCGGGGAGTGTTTTAGTGTCGCGTATACGTCGCGCTTACGCCTGAGCGGCGTCAGCGGTCTTACGACGGCGTGAGATACGGCCACCCTTGGCGCCAGCGATACGTGCTAGCTCAGGGTTAGCGGCGAAACCGCCGGTACGACCGTTCTTGCCACCTTTGGCACCGATCTTCGCGTAGAAGTTCGGGTCTTTTGACATGTTCTTGGCAGCAGCTTTCTTGCCGCCTGCAATTGTTCCAGCCATTTCGTTGGCTCCTTCCTCTAAATAAGAAGGCCCCTGCTGCTATAAATAACAGTGGTCGGCCCTCCGTTTACCTCACATGTGACATGTGTATGATTTGAATATATCATAGCATAGGCTTTTTGTCAATGTTTACCATAGCCTTTTTTATGGTTTAAAGAGTATTGCGCTTATGCGTGTCGTGCTATATCATAGGGGTAGTTCCGTTGATTCGGGACTTGGCACCTGTTTGAAACCAAATTAGTTTCGAACGAATCAAAACGACCTGCTCTGCGAGACAGGTCGTTCTTTTTATTTCTTGGGCTTCTAGAGCTTCTTGCCGGCCAGCGTCAGCTGTTCCAGTAACCGGCCCAGTTCCTGATCGGATACGTCACCGATGACGCTCAGTGCAAGATAGGCGTTATCAAGCCCATCAACGGCCGCCTCATATGCTTTCCTATCTTGTTTCTTCGAGGCTTCCTCTAGTGCCTGCCACCGGGTACCGATGGTTTTCATCTGCTGGCGGGCGCACTGCTGCACGGGCTTGAACGCCTCGGAGGGTTCCAGACGGGCTACGGCAGTTTCAGCCTGTCGGGCGGCAGCGGCAGCGTTTGCCTGCCAATCAGACTTGGCACTGTCTATGGTAAGACTGCTAATAATCGGGGCAAGTTCTGCCTCCTGGCGCAAATATGTCGAAAGTTGTTCAGCCTGCAAAGCAACCGGAGCCACGACGGCGACATCCGTCTGGCAGCGCTGCGCCGCCCGTGAGGCTGGCGGCAGCACATCAGCCACCCATCCGTACCACCACTCGCCTTCGCAGGTAGGTTGAGCATCGGTCAGGGCCGCCAGGCGGGTCAGCGCCTGCAGGCGGGTGGCGCGATCGGTTTCCTCGTCGATCGTGGTGGCCGCCGCATACGCCCGACGTGCCTCCGACCGCCACTGCTGACTATTACTACTCGCTGCCTGCCATCGCTGCCATCCTAGCACGCTCACAATCAGGATGATGGCGAGCACAGTCACGACGATCAAGCGCGTAGGCGGTGCGATACGTCTGGTACGAGGCATCTTCATCAGTTGATTCCTAACTGGGTCGAGTACAGTTCGCTTGCCAGAGGCCAGGGGTTGAACGTGCACCCGTCGAGGTCAATCGATTGCTGCAGCATCACCGGCGCTGGCTGTCCCGCCCCCTTGCATCCGGGGTGACCGTGCCCGAGCCAGTGACCCACTTCGTGGTTGATTACCATGTGTCGGTAGTCACGAAGGTTACCGCCGGCCTGATTCCACGTTGACGTTGCGCTGTTCCAACGATCCTGGTTGATGATGATGTAACGACCGACCCGACAACTATACTCGCTGCTACAGCCACTCGAAAAACTCGGCACCTGACTGGCCTCCGACAGCACCAGCGTGAAGGAACCTCCACCGGCCACTTCTCTAAATACCACGTTCATCCGGGCCCAGCCACGCCCGTCATTCAGGGTCTGGTTCGCCAACTGACGGAATTCAGTCATACTGCTTTCGGCCACGCCCTTCGCCATGACGTCATAGGAGACAGTGATGGTACTGGCGGCTTTCTTGCGGGCGGCGCTCTTGGCGGCAGCTTCGGCCGCTAGTTGCTGCGTGAGCCATGCCGGCTGCGCCATCGGGGGCAGTTTCACTTTGACGATTGATGCGCGTAAGCTTGAGTAATCAGCTGGCCGCAGTGCCTGGACGTCACGTTCATTCTGGGCATTAGCGACCGGTAACAGCACCTGGCTTACGCTCAAGCCGAGTATCAGTATGCTTCCGAGTATCGGGTGTGTCCCACGCATGTGTCCTTATTGTACCATCGACGCCCTACGGAACAGAGTGACGCTTCTTTTTGCCAAAGAGAAAAGCCATCCTGTTCGGATGGCTATTTCTATAATTCGGCACCGTGCTAGTTTCCCACTTGTGGCAGTATAATCGCCGCTGATGAGCTTGACTTCTGTGTTCGGAATGGGAACAGGTATTTCCTCATCGCCATGGGCACCGAAGAAAGGTTTGGGACACTTTTCGGCTCCTATCACTTCAGGAGTGGGTCCAAACCTTGCTTCGGCGTCCTTGTTTAGGACACGGTTCTAGTGATGTACGATCTCGCAGATTCTTCGAGATTGACGTGTTGATGGGTGTTACCCACCAATTACTAGTCAAGTCTACCTCATATCCGTAAATTCATCAAAGATGAATTTTGGATATAAGGACATAAAAAGGCAATGGGACTGTTAGTATGCTTCAGCTCCACGTATTGCTACGCTTCCACCTTGCACCTATCAAACTGATAGTCTTTCAGTGTCCTCATAGGGAAATCTAATCTTGAGGTTAGTTTCGCGCTTAATATGCTTTCAGCGCTTATCTAGTCCGAACTTAGCTACTCGACAATGCAGCAGGTGGCCACAATCGATACACCAGAGGTTCGTCCGCCCCGGTCCTCTCGTACTAGGGGTAGATCCTCTCAAATTTCCTATCGTCCATACCGGATATAAACCGAACTGTCTCACGACGTTCTGAACCCAGCTCGCGTACCACTTTAATCGGCGAACAGCCGAACCCTTGGAAGGTGCTCCCCCTCCAGGATGTGATGAGCCGACATCGAGGTGCCAAACAGCGCCGTCTATGTGAACTATTGGGCGCTATAAGCCTGTTATCCCCAGGGTAACTTTTATCCGTTTGCGCTGTCGATCCCACGTTCATGTACAAATGTACGTACAGCGGATCACTTGCTCCGACTTTCGTCTCTGCTTGGAATGTACTCCTCACAGTCAAGCTGGCTTATGCGCATACACTATCACTTCGATTTCCATCCGAAGCTAGCCAACCTTTGAACGCCTCCGCTACTCTTTAGGAGGCAACCGCCCCAGTTAAACTACCCACCATACACGGTCCCCTAACCGGATAACGGTCAAGGTGAGATCAAGATCACAACAAGGCTGGTATTTCACCGGCGGCTCCACAAATACTGGCGTATCTGCTTCAAAGCCTCCCAGCTATGCTACACATGTTGTAACCCGGATCAATGTAAAGCTGTAGTAAAGCTCCATGGGGTCTTCTCGTCCTGGTACGGACAGACGGCATCTTTACCGCCAATGCACTTTCACCGAGGCCTTCGCTGAGACAGTGCCCACATGATTACTCCATTCGTGCGGGTCAGAACTTACCTGACAAGGAATTTCGCTACCTTAGGACGGTTATAGTTACCGCCGCCGTTCACCGGGGCTTCAGTTCAGACCGTAAAGCCTTCCCCTTAACCTTCCGGCACCGGGCAGGAGTCAGCCCCTATACATCCACTTTCGTGTTCGCAGAGACCTGTGTTTTTGGTAAACAGTTCCGTGGGCTCTTTTGCTGCGGCCCCCACATCGTTAGATACGAAGGTTGTCGCGTTCAAAAGAACATTATTCATGTTACTTATCTCAGAAAAAATCTATGGTTCATAAAAAAGGATTTGATCACACCGATTCTTCTTACGGAACCGATGCGTACTCACTTACATATTCCAGGCGCTTTTATCTTCCTGGAACACGCGTTCTTTTAACCACCTTTAGCTGAGTGAACGCGGCTCATATCCACCGAAGTGGGGGCAGACCTTATCCCGAAGTTACGGTCGCTGTATTGCCGAGTTCCTTAGCGAAGGTTCTCTCGTAAGCCTGAGTCTACTCGACTCGAGCACCTGTGTTGGTTTGCGGTACGGGCGGTCGTAGCCTAACGTACACCTGCTTTTCTAGCCAGCGCCTTTTCCAGAATCGTCAGTCTAAAAGACTAACTTTCACTCCCATCGGGTTCCCCCTAGGTTGGACGGATACATACCATGAATCCGCTCCGAATATCTCGCCGTGAACAGTGTACAAACTACGCCGGTTCAGGAATATTAACCTGATGTCCATCGCCTACGCTATGCGCCTCGGCTTAGGCCCGACTAACCCTGAGATGATTACCATGGCTCAGGAAACCTTGCTCTTACGGCCGACAGGATTCTCACCTGTCTTATGGTTACTCATTCCAGCATTCTCACTTCC
>Ga0100391_1000513_pt1 | contig 45320 bp, 31 predicted proteins | sample CryGeymeta201515_FD_81541 | JGI IMG/M metagenome (GOLD analysis project Ga0100391, IMG submission 81541) | Groundwater microbial communities from Crystal Geyser aquifers in Utah, USA - Crystal Geyser metaG 2015-15 | ecosystem: Environmental > Aquatic > Deep subsurface > Groundwater | place: USA... | reverse complement strand
CCGCCTACAGAGAGGCCCAGCGTGGGCTTGAGCTCGCGGTATTCCCAGGCAATCGCCTTACCTGCAGCCGTATCGACCGTCGTCTCGCGGCTGGGACTGCCGAGTGCCATCCGCACCTGATCCGGATCGAAGCCGACCGCCACCTGGCCCATCCGGATCAACTTGCGCTCGGTCGGGGTGTAGCTGTTAAAGAGCGTCTCGTTCTGTGCAATGCGCTGGCTCTTCGAGCTGGCACACCCGAAGCAGGCGAACCAGCAGGCCATAACAAGAGTGAAGTAGAATCGCGGCATGATAGGGATATTAGCGACGAAACCGGTGTTTATCCAGACGGAAAAGCGGGTTGTGTCCCGGCTGCGCTACTTCGGCAGTTCGAGCTCGGGGCCGTCCGTCATTGCCACCTCGGTATTCATATTCTTCAGATTCACCTTGAGCTGGAAGAGGTCGGTCCGCCGGTCGAGGCGGGGAGTGACCGATCCGCTGGCTCGGGAACGGTAGAGGTCTTCGGTATCGACGTCGGTCACCAGCAGGGTTTCCACATTGGAGTCGGCGATGGCCTGGATCCCGTCGCGCGCGAACTCGAAATCGGCCGGTGTGAAAACGGCTGCCTGGCCGTAGTGAATGTCCATGGCCGGCACGCTGGGCAGGTTGCCGATGATCCCGGCCGTGGCGACGAAGATCTGGTTTTCGATGGCACGGGCTTCGGCGCACTTGCGGACGCGGAACATGGCGTGCCGGTCATCGGTGCAGTAGGGCACGAAGAGGATCTCCACCCCCTCGTCCGCCAGATAGCGGCTGGCCTCGGGGAACTCGATGTCGTAGCAGATTTGCACCGCGATCCGGGCTTTCGGAGTCGGCAGCACGATCAGCTCGTTTCCGCCGGAAATGCCCCAATAGCGCTTTTCTGAGGGAGTGATGTGCAGCTTCGGTTGTGTGACATAGCGCCCGTCCGGATCGAAAATGAGGCACTCGTTCTGCAACTTGTCGCCATGCTGGATCGGGTGGCTGCCGCCGATGATGTAAAGGCCGTATTTACTCGCCATCCGCGACATCAGTTCGATAAATGGCTGCGTGAAGTCGTCCGCCAGTTTCCGGATTCCGTCGATGGGCGGCAAAGGCTCGATCACGGAGAGCAGTTGCACCGAAAAGAACTCGGGGAAGAGCACGAAGTCCGCGCGGTAGTCGGCCGCCGTCTCGACGAAATACTCCACCTGGTTGGCGAAGTCCTCGAAAGTGGCGATCCGGCGCACCTGATACTGCACACAGGCGATGCGGACTTTGGAGGACGTCTCGGCGGGCTTGTAATCCGGGTTGAGCCATTCGATCAGGCTGGCGAAATTGTGACTCATCGGATCGATGATGTAGTTGCGCAGGATGCCCCGCACGGTGAAGCCTTCGCGTAGTTGAAAGCTCAATACATTATCACGCAGCTCGCCGTCTTTGACCTTTTGTACGTAGCTCTCCGGCGTCAACTTGTCGGCCACTTGCTCGTAGCTGGAGAGGCGGCCGCCGGCCAGGATGCGGCGCAGGTTCAGACTCTTGCACAGGCGGCGCCGCGCTTCGTAGAGTGCCGCGCCCACGCCCTTGCCCTGGAAGTCGGGATCGACGTAAACATCGGCCCCGTAAAGCGTATCGCCGCTCGAATCGTGGTTATGAAAATAGCCGCCGTCGGTGATCCCGGCATAGGTGTGGGCGCGGTAGGGATCGCGACCGCTGCTGATGATGAGTGAGGCCACCCCGCCGACGATGTTTCCGTCGATTTCCGCCAGCAGCTGGCCTTTCGGAAACAGGCGCAGGTGATTTTTAAGCTGCCGTTCACTCCAGACCACATTCTCTTCCGCCATCAGCGGGAAGGCACTCTTATTGATCTCGATCAGGCGCGGGATATCCCCGTGTTGGATTAGGCGGATGTGAACAGGGCCTTTGGTCGTTTCGAAGGTAAATGATTCCATAACCTACAAGTAACGCAGGATTTCGGTGAAAGGTCAAATGCGCTGCCAGGCGGATATTCTATTGGGGTGCATTTCAGTGCTGGGTAAGTGCTATCACTAATTTAAGCTTGTTTAATGTAGTCGCACCGCTTAGCCGTGCGACCCGCAGCGGGCCAGCGATACCGTTTGCACTTACTGGCAGGCGGCTAAAGCAGACTGCCTACTTTGGGTTCAGGGCGCTGCGCCGCTTCCCAGGCGCGCCGGCGCTCGTCGGAAAATCCGGGGATACGGCCCTCGTCGAAGTCGATCATGTCGCAGACGCAGTCAATCGTCCCGATCATTTCCGGCGTGCCCATATTGGTCAACGACTCGGCCAGAAACTCGCGTCCGGCCACGGTCTGGCCCTTGTGGGTGAGCTCGCGGTTCCATGCGGGCGCATTCAGCTCTGCGGGGAAAATCTCCCCCAGCAACCGGTCCAGCCCGATCTCGTCGTCGCCCGCCTCCCGGACCGCCTCCACCACTTGCTGCGGTTCCACGCCGAGGTGCAAGCACAAAAAACGGTCGAAGCCACGGCAAAAATTTTTTTGATACGATTGAGGCAGCTCGCCTGCGAGGTGCTTGCGGATCTTGGCGATGAAGCGGGGCAAATGCAACAGCCCGCACGGATGCGCCTCGTATGGGGAGGGCAGATCAAAGCAAATATCGCCCGTCGGGCCAGGTGCAGCTTCAGGTTCGGTCATGGAATCAACAAGTTTACCCATCCTGGCTCGTCTCAATGATGGAGTAGCGGGACTCGAAGTTGATGGTGCGGTTCTTGGTGGTGATCGCCAGCCGGATGCCCTGATCCTCTTCCGGCAAGATGACGCAGACGATGTCGTTAATCGAACCAGCATTGCTTTCGCTGTGTGCTTTTCCTTTCAGCACGCCACCCCGGGCGCCCAGATCACTCACCTTGACATTGAGCGGCAGCACAATTTTGCCCTGGTCGTTTTTAGATGTTTTGAGCGGCACGCGGATGGTGTAGGTCCCGACCAGCTTGCCGTCGATGGGCTCCAGTTTACTGACAGATAAATAAACCGGAGCAATCCCCACAAAAGCGCGGCTATCTTCAATCCGGAAAGCCAGACCTTCCCAGGCGGGATCGACCGGCAAGGGACTTTGGGGAGACGAGATTGCTGTCTGTCCAATAAAGAGGACAGTTAGAAAAACTGGAGTGAGGCATCGCATGAAACTCTGTAAGAGATGCAGCCACATATAAATGTCAAACTCTCTTCATCGGGAGGATCAATAGCGGGTGCACTACGCTTGGATTGAAACGTCCCGGATGAGTCTTTAACTGAAGTGCTCTAATCCAGCCCGAGCAGGTTGGCTTTCAGGCTTTTGGAGATCGGCTGGGAGCCGAGCCAGATGCGGAAGTAGAGTTTGGCGAAGTCCTGGCCCTCAATCGTGAGCTTGGGCTCGCCGTTGACCCTGAGGGTGGTGCCATGGCCGGGTTGGTAGGTGAGGGAGGAGGTGTCGCCCTCGTTTACAGTGGTGTAGGCCGCGTTGATCCGGCCGACCCGCTTCGCGATTAGTGCCCGTTCCTCCGGGCTGAGATTCTTTTCCAGCATACGGTCGGCCGATTTCAGGATGATGCTTTTATCGATAGTTCGCAAATAGCGGAATTGGAGCCGGAAGGGAGTGGCCGCGTCGAGAATTTGCCCGGCAGTGGCATTGTCGGGCGCAAAGAGAGCGGCATCGTATAGATCGAAGAAAAGGCGATAAACGTAGCGGTATTCGCCAAGTTTTCGGAAGCTCTCCCCGGCCAGCGTGATCTCCTTTGGGAACAACGGCGCGACAGCGGCATCCGCGCGGGGGGCGACGCAACCTAGCAGCAGCAGCAGGCCGAGCAAAAAACGTGCGTGGATCATGCCCTTGGTTTGGGGACAATGGTGGAGATTCCGCCGTCGATCACGTAGGTTTGCCCGGTGACAAAGCGTGCCTGGTCCGAAATCAACCATGCCGCCAGGCTGGCCACATCATCCGCATCCCCCAGGATCCCCAGCGGATGCATCCGTTTGGAGATGTCGCGGGCCTGCTCGCTGCCAATGATGGGACGGGCCAGGGGTGTGTCGGTCAGGCTGGGTGCAATGGCGTTGATGCGCAGGCCTTTGGAACTGTAAGTCGCGGCAGCGGAGCGCACCATCGCCTCAATGCCCCCTTTGGCGGCGGCGATGGCTTCGTGGTTGGCGATGCCGGTTTGGGCGGCGGCGGTGCTGAAAAAGAGGCAGTTGCCGTGGCCCTGCTTTTGCATGAGTTTGGTAGCGGCAGCAAGCGCGTAGAAAGCCGAGCTGAGGTTGGTGTGGAGGGTCTGTAGCCAGTCCTCGGGTGTCGTCATGTGGGCCGGCTTGAGGAAGATCGAGCCGATGGCATGCACGTAGGCGTCTATCCCATCGTGGCGCCCGGCAAGTTCCTGCATCGTGCGCGTCAAGGCCCCGGCATCGGTGGCATCGCAGGCGACCGCGTCAATGTCCAGTTCTCGATTCAGGGTGTCAAGGCGCTCCTGATCGCGGGCATAGCCGGCGACCTGATGGCCTTGGGCAATAAGCTGACGGGCCAAGGCCGAGCCGATGCCGCCGGTGATGCCGCCGATGACGATGGTTTTTTGTTTGGGTGCAGTGGTCATGTCGAACTATCGCGCTGCAGGCAGATTCATTACCCTTTAAATGCGTCCCGATATCGTAAATCACGACAGTTTTCTTTGTGCGCTTGAAGATTAAGCGAAGATCCTCACCCAGCCGGATTGAACGCTGTCCTTTAAGTTTTCCCTCTAATTCTTTTTCTTTCCAAGGCTCTCCCTTTAAGGTCAGTTCGTTTTTTAATGCAATCATTGCGTCAATCACCGTTTCCTCGTCTATTAATCCGGCATGATAGACCAGCCCGAGATGTTTTGCGAAAGGCGGATCGACTACTTTGATTTGGAATAGCATGAGCGAACATAACGACGAATATCTTCATCGCTTTTCAGGGGTTTCCCCCGGCCCATGTCGCCGCGCACAATAGCCCGATTTAATCGCGCTGTTGGCTCCTGGCTTTGGCTGCTTTGCTGCTTCGTGCTCACAGTTGGTAAATTATTGAGTTTCATTTTACTTTCAAGGAAAAAGAAGCGAACTACCTGGGCTTACAATTCGCCGATCATGGAGGCGGGGACCACCCACTCGTCGAACTGCTCGGCGGTGAGGAGGTTGAGGTCGATGGCAGCTTCCTTGAGTGAGGTGTTTTCCGCGTGGGCCTTTTTGGCGATCCTGGCGGCGTTGTCGTAGCCGATGTGGGGATTGAGTGCGGTGACGAGCATGAGCGAGTTGCGCAGGTGTTCGTCAATGCGGGCCTGGTTGGGCTCGATGCCGACGGCGCAGTTGTCGTTGAAGGCCTGGCAGGCGTCACCGAGTAGGGTGGCGGACTGCAGCAGCGCGTGAATCATCACCGGCTTATAGACGTTGAGTTCGAAGTGACCGTTGGCCCCGGCGAAGGTAATGGTGGTGTCGTTACCCATCACCTGGCAGCAGACCATGGTGAGTGCTTCGACCTGGGTGGGATTGACTTTGCCCGGCATGATGGAGGAGCCGGGCTCGTTGGCGGGGATGATCAGCTCGCCGATGCCCGAGCGCGGACCGGAGGCCAGCAGGCGGATATCGTTGGCGATTTTGTTGAGGCTGACCGCCAGTTGCTTCAGCGCACCGTGCGACTCAACGATGGCGTCGTGTGCGGCCAGTGACTCGAATTTGTTTTCGGCAGTCACAAAGGGGTGGCCGGTGAGTTCAGCGATCTTCTCCGCCACTTTGACGGCGTAACCTTTCGGCGTGTTGAGTCCAGTGCCCACAGCGGTGCCGCCGAGAGCCAGCTCGGTGAGGTGCGGCAGGGTGTTTTTGAGGGCCTTGAGGCCGTGGTCGAGTTGCGAGACGTAGCCGGAAAATTCCTGGCCGATGGTGAGCGGGGTGGCATCCATCCAGTGGGTGCGGCCGATTTTGACCACGTTCTTCATCGCTTCCGATTTAGCGGCCAGGGTGTCGCGCAGGGTGGTGATCTTCGGGATGGTGTCCTCGACCAGCTTCTGGTAGGCCGCGATGTGCATGGCGGTGGGGAAGGTGTCGTTGGAGGACTGCGATTTATTGACATCGTCGTTGGGGTGGATGGTGCGCTCGCCTGCGCCGAGCGCTTTGCCTTCGATGACGTGGCAGCGGTTGGCCACCACTTCGTTGCAGTTCATATTGCTCTGAGTCCCGGAGCCGGTCTGCCAGATCACCAGCGGGAAGTGCGCGTCCAGCTCGCCGGAGATCACATCGTCGCAGGCCTGCGCGATGAGCTGGGCCTTTTCTGCCGACAGGACACCGAGATCCTGATTGGTCAGGGCTGCGGCCTTCTTCAGGTAACCAAAGGCGTGAATGATCTCAATCGGCATGGAGGCGGCCGGGCCAATCGGGAAGTTTTGAATCGAGCGCTGGGTCTGGGCGCCCCAGAGTTTTTCGGACGGGACCTCGACGGTGCCCATGGTGTCTTTTTCGATGCGTGTGCTCATGATGTTTAGAGTAGAATTGAGTGAAGCCCCACTAATGTTCAGGAATAAATGAGTTTTCAATACTTATAGGTGGTCCGGGGCGTTTTTCCTGTTGCGATTGATTTCTGAGACGCATTTGTAGGCCTGTTTTTCGTGTGCGCGCTAGTCGGGTGCCGTCGTGGTTTTGGCTGGGCAGAGACCTGTTGGGCCTGTCGGAGGGGCGTCCGTCAAGCGTACACGCCTTAGGACGACTAACCAGGACAAACAAAAAACTTAGAATCGTCCGCTGATGGAGAAGCGGGCATGGACGGGTGCGCCGACGGTGACCTGATGGTCATTGTGTGCGTGCGGGAAGTAGAGTTCGTCGAGCAGGTTCTCGATGTTCAGCTGCAGCCGCAGGTTCTCGGAGATTTGGTAATACGCTGCGGCATCCACCCGCACGTAGCTGGGGAGGGCCTCTCTGGGGCCAGCAGCAGGTGCATCGTTGGAAGCGAATGTTTCGTCCTGGTAGATCGCACCGAGGCCGAGGCCCAGCTTTTGCGTAAGCTGGTAGCGGTTCCAGATGGAGAAACTATGCTCCGGGAGCTCGCGCGGACGCAGCCCATTCACTTGTTCACCTTCGAGGTAGCTGTAGCCGGCCGCAACAAACCACTGGTCGGTCAGGCGACCGCTCAGTTGCGCTTCGAAGCCCTGGATTTCGGATTCGAGGGTAATGCCGCCGCTTGCGATAGTCGGACGCCGTTCTGCATCTTGCTGGATTTCAAAAACCGAGGTGGTCAAACTAAGTCCCTGGCGGAAGTCCCATTTGATGCCTGCTTCCAGATTCGTGTATTCATCGGGATCCAGCCCTTTATTTAAACCGCCCAGATTGGCAAACTGCTCGCCGCTTTGCGGCAAGAAGGTCTTGCTGTAGCTGGCGTAAAGGGAGACGTTTTCCTGTGGCTTGTAAATCAGGCCGAGGCGGGGCGTTAGTTCCTCGTCGGTTTGGTCGCCATTGATCGCACCGCTATTGTCAAAGCCAGTTACATCGATATCGAAGTGATCGTAACGCGCACCCAGCACGAGTTGGAGCTGCTCAAAAAGCTGGATTTCATCCTGGACGTAAAGTGAGAAGACGTTCAGGTCGGATGTGGTGTCGTCAAACGGATCTGTGTAGCTGACGGAGGTGTTGCCACCACCGGCAGGTCGTGTAAAGTCCATCGGGTCGGTCACGTCGAAAGTTTCTTTGTCTTTACCTGTGCTGGTCCAAAGCGCGCTGTTACGATCCTGCTTGGAGGTGGTGTCGATAAACTCGGCTCCGAGGATCAGCGTGTGCTCGATCCCGCCCGTTTCAAACTCACGGATCAAATTGCCGGAGAGAATGAAATTATCGCGGTCCGTTTGGTCGTCGTAGCCGTCCATGGTGACCACGTTGGTCGCCGGATCGTATTTATCCGCATAGATATTGGCGTAGTATTTATCGTAAGTGCCGTAGGAAGCGGTCAGGTTGCCTTTCAGGGTGTCCGAGAATTGATGCTGGAAGAGTGCGCGGAAGACGTGGGCGTCCAGCGTGGCTTGGTTGAGCTCGGAAGTGCCAAAGACAATATCCTCGAAGGCTTCGACCGGTTTGCCGTCGGCACCGGTGGGGATGCCGCGGTCGATGAAGCGTTCGTGGTCCATATATTCATAGGAAACATCCAGGGTGCTGTTCTCCGCCAGCTGGAAGTGAACGGTCGGGTTGACGCCAATGCGCTCGCCATCGAAAAAGTCGCGGTGATTTTCGAGGTGCTCGTAGTGCGCGTTCAGACGGAAAGCGGTGCTTTCGTTAATATTGACATTGCTGTCCCACTGCACCTCGGCTGCACCGAAGGTATTCAACCCGAAGGTGTAGGCATTGAAGTCTTCGCCGATTTGGCCCTTCTTCATCACCCGGTTCAAAATGCCGCCGGAACCGCCGCGGCCGAAGAGCAGCGCGTTGGGGCCACGCAGGATTTCGACTTGCTCCACATTATATAGCGGTCGGTAGTATTGCACATCGTCGCGCACACCATCCACAAAGAAGTCGGCGGTTGAACGCACACCGCGGAAGACCACGGCATCGCGGTGGCCCTCGCCCTGTGACATGCTGACCCCGGGGGTGTAATCGACGATGTCGCTGACACTATCGAAACCGCGCAAGGCGATGTCTTCACTGCTCATGATCGAGAGGCTTTGCGGCACGTTGATGATCGGCGTGGGTGTTTTCAGTGCATTGACCTGGTCGGTATAGAGTGCGCTGCCTTGAGCGATGTAGCCCGGCAAGTCCACGACTTCAGGAGCTGTCGTGCCAGCCGCCCGGCTGTTCGCAGGAGTTTGCGCGCGGACCGCTGTCGCTGACAGCGCGAGGGTCAAAGCCGCAGCGCCGAAGAGTCGGACTGAGTGATTTGCGATGTGTGGATGAATCATAGGTTTGGTTTTGTTTTTAGTGTTCGAATAAACTGCCGGGTTTTTAACGGGAATGAGTCTCAATAGCTATAAAATGGGCAAGTCAAGTCTTTTTAGAGAATGAATCTCATTTGCATAAAAAAGATTTTATGCAGTGCGGCAGTCGATAATTGTTAAGGGCGCTGCCGGTAATCGGGAGTGCGGTGCGTCTCGCGCTGCACAACACGGCAGTGCGGGACGCCCTGCTTTTACAGGAAATTAGTTTCCCGCAGCGCCCTTTTACTCTGACGCCTGAGGCGGCCTGAGATAGAAAATAATTTAAAGGGAATGTGAAACCGCAGATGGACGCGGATTCACGCAGATAGAAAACAGAATGGTAGAATCCGATCCGCGTTCATCTGAGTGCATCTGCGGTTTGATGGAAGAAGGGAAGAAAAGGCACTTGCCGGATTCATGGCCATTGGGCACTCTGAAAGCTAAATTGTTGAAAATCAGTTTTTCATGCTTCGCTTCGCATGGCTACCTCCTCCCCCGGCAGGCTTACCTTCCGAACGCGAAGGCGTCCGGCTAGTGATTCATTTGAAGGATGAAATGAACGGATTTGAAGCGTCACTGGAGATCATAAGAATTACGACAGAATGAGTGTTGAAGACCCAACGTGTGAAGTCACCTACCCGCTGGATTTACTGGCTGGCAGCCGGAGCAAATGGGCGCAGTCCGCTGGACTGCGGACAGTCTATGCTTCAATCTACCACCGCGTGCGCCAAGCCGCCACTGGCACGCGTTGGCTGGAGTTGGGTTCCGGCATTGGCGTCGCCCGTGAGTTTTTGCCGGGAGTGGTGACAAGTGATCTGGTGCAGACCGAATATGTGGATCGCGCGGTGGATGCCTATGCCATCCCCTGCGAAGGGTGGACGACGATCTTTGCGCTGGATGTGTTTCACCACCTGCGTCAGCCGCAACGGTTCCTTGCTGCGGCCGCTGCGGCGCTGGAGCCGGGCGGGCGCTTGATTCTGGCCGAGCCCGCCGCGACCCCCTTCGGACGTCTTTTTTACCGGCTGTGTCATCACGAGCCGATGCAGCCCAAGCTAGTGCAGCCGCCCTATGAATTCCCCCTGGAAGCGGACGGCAGCTTTGCCAACATGGCGATGGCTTCCGTCTTGCTGGCGGGCACGCCAAGCCAGGTCGAGGCGGTTTGCGGCCCGCAGTGGAAGCGGATTGCAGTGGACTACCACGATTGGCTGGCCTATCCGCTCACGGGCGGGTTTTCACAGCCCCAATTGCTGCCGACGTTCTGTCTAAAGGCTCTGCTGGCCCTGGAGCAGTGCCTGCCCCAGTGGCTGATGCGGCGTTTGGGGTTGCGGGTCACGGTTGTGCTGGAGCGGCGGTGAGGGTGGCGGCGTCGTCACCCGGCTGATACGATAGAGGAAGTCATCGGTCAGGTAGCGCTGGTCGCAGGTTTCCAGGGTAAAGGCCGGGTGGGGGGCGAGGTGCCCCGGTAGTGGGGCCGTTTGCCCGGCGTCATACTCGACGAGTGCCTGGACGAGGAAGATTTCATCATACCCGCCCGGCGCCTGCAGGGCGAGGATTTGCTCCGGCGCGGCATTGGCCGCTCGGAACGGGAGTGCGCCGACAGGCAGCAGGCCGATGCCCGAGGCTGACTGTGCGAGATAAAGGTGATTTCCCGGCGGGGCCTGGTGGGTGATCCAGTGCAGCACCCAGTCGTAGCCCCTTGCAATCGCCAGGCGCGGGTCTGTGCGCATACGCTCGCATTGGAACGGAGTGGCAAAGAACAGGTAGGCCGCCGCAACGAAAACAAGTGCCAGCGGAGCAGCCGGTCGGTGAAAGACGCGAAACAGCACCATGGCAGTGCCGAGCACCATAGCCAGTTGCAGCGGCAGCGAGAAACGGGCGGTGACCGGATCGGTCCACGCGCCCCAGTAGCTGGACAAGGCCAACACGGTATTGACCAGGATAATGATCAGGACGGTGAAGAGCGGAGCCGCCGCGTCCCGAGCGCGGGTCAACTGCAGCAGGCGCGGCGTGGTATGGGCAAGAAAGAGCAGCAGCCCCGCCAGTCCGGCGATTGAGAGCAGTAGCGAATTGGTCTCCGCGCCGCGCCAGTCGAACAGATAGCGCAGTGCTTGTGTCAGGTTGCCCGGCAGGTGCGTCAGCCCGAAGAAGTTCTCCGGGGTGGTGTGAAAAAAGATCGGCTCTGCCCGGAAAATGGCGAGGCTCAGCAGGGGCGGAATCAGCAACAGCGGGCTGCACACGCTGAACCAGCTTAGGAACATGTTGCCGCTGCGCCAACTCTTCAGCAGGAAGACAGCAACGGGCACCAGCACATAAAGGATGGACTCGTAGCGGACATTGGCCAGCAGGATCGCCGTCATGAGCATCAGGTCCAGTCCGCGGCTGCCATCTTCCTGCTGGAAGTAGTGGAGCGCAGCCAGTGTCAGCCCGAGGATCAGGCAGAGATTCAGCATCTCGTAGCCTCCCCCGGTGGCGTTTTGTGCCAGCAGCGGCAGGCCCCCGAAGAGCAGCAGCCCCAGCCAGCCGTAGCTGCGTCCGGTCAAGCGGGCCAGCAGGGCATAGAGCAGGGCGAGCGCGATAAAAGTCAGCGCGGCATTGAGGGCAAAAACATGGCGGTAGTCGAAACCGAAAACATTATGCACCATCGACAACAGCAAGGGAAAGAGCAGCGGCCGCTTGTCCACATGACCCAGGCTGGCTACCGCCTCCCCATCGATGTGGTGGCCGGCAGCCTGCACGTAGGCCATCTGCTGGCGGTGCAGATTCATCGCCGTCGAGCTGAGCAGATGTTCGTCGTAAAGAATCTTGAATCCGGCTTCACCCTGCTGCTGTAAAAATCCGCCGAGTGTGGCCGCAAGCAGCAGGCCGAGAACATGCCGGGATGCCAGGTCGCGTAGTTGGCTGGTGTATACCTGCCGACACTCGCGCCAAAGCTGCCACAGCAAAAGGGCGCAGGTTGCCAGCATCAGCCAATAGCCTGCGAATTTGACGGTTTGTATGGCGAGCTCCGGCGGGACCAGGTAGAGCGGGAGGACCAGAGCCGCCAGTGCGGCGAGCGCCGCAGTCATCAGTTTATGTGTCGGCGGGAGAATCATGCGTCTGGGCAGGCACTGCAGGGCGCAGAATGACATCAATCAAGCGGGCGACCGCCCGGTGGTTGTGGGCGGAATGCGCGGGCCGGACGAGCGCCAGCAGTAGAGGGAAGGATGGGTGTTGGTGGTAGTGGTGCAAATCATTTTCCCCCGGTGGTTCGCTGTGGCCGGTCCGGACCAGGCAGAGACGGGCGAGCGCATCTTGCGCAGCGATGCTTTGCCAAGTGGCGATGGCGGCCTGATGTTGTCCGAGCTTCCATTGGTAGATGCCGGCGACTGCGGCTAGATTGGTTTCGTGGGCCGCCGCCAGCCGGGTCAGCTCAAGCAGCTCGGCGGCCTGTGAGCTGTGGATGGATACCGGTTCGTCAGCCAGCGCCCATAAATTGAAGCGCGATTGGGCCAGCACCGCCAGCATGTCCGGCCGTTGCGGGTTCATCTTCAGTGCGGCCCGGGCATGCTGGATGGCGGCGTCGTCACGTCCGGTGCGGAGAGACGCATTGGCGAGCAGGGCGTAGTCCTCCTCCCAGGTGTCGGTTGTGCGGGCGTCGAAAAAGCCGCTGTAGCTGATGCCTGCGGTGAGTAATAAAGCTGCGGTGAGCCCGGTCCGCCACGCTGCACTGGCTCCGCGCCAGCTCTGCGGGAGCCGGGGCAGGCCGGCGGCCAGGATCGCCAGCAGGGGCAGCATTGGCAGACGAAAGCGGTTGGCGGTGTAAAACAGGATGCTACCGGCGGCGTAGAGAGCAAAGACGACGATGAGCGCGATGATGTAAGGGCGCGCTTTTGCTTGGCGCAGGCCGACCAGCACTCCGGCCACGGCCAGGAGCAGCACGGCACCCCAGTGGAGGGGATTCCATTTTAGCAGCATGTGGCGCCGCTGGTGGAACCCGTAGGTTTTGTTATCGTATTGTTCGTAGCTGTTGAGGAAGTAGTAGGCCTTGCGGGCCATCAGCCCCAGCCACTCGAGGGGGTGATCGATAATATGCCCGAAGGTCTTTTGTCGCCAGTACGCATTCATCACATCGATGCTGTGGGGCGGCGCGGCACCGGTTGCCTGTTCGTAGAGTGCGATCGATTCCAGCTTGGCGGGGTTGTCATAAGCCGTGCCGAAATCAACGCGGATTTTTTGCGTGTAGATCCGTCCGCTGGCGTTGGGGCTGTTGCCGGCCCACAGGCTATAGGCCCCCTGCCAGGGCGTGAGGCGGAAGTCGCCGGCTATTTGCCAGTTGGCGAAACCGAACAGGAGTAAACTCAGGGCGACTGGTGTGCCTGCCAACAGGCTGTGATTGCTGCGGCATTTGCCCGCGAGCAGCCCAGCAGCTACCGGCCAAGCCAGGGCCAGTGGCAGCAGGTGGGAGCGTAGGGCGGCACCCAGCGCAAGCAACACGCCAATGGCGAGCGTGCCCTGCCAGCTTCTGGTCTCCAGCCAGCGGGCGAGCAGCGCGAGTGCCGCCGTGCATGCCGCAGCAGCCAGCAGAATGTCAAAGGCATCTCCGGCGAAGAAGACCAACACCGGATTCAGCGCAACCAGCAGGCCGGCCAGCCAGGCGCAGAGTGGTTTTTTCCACAACCGCAGGGCAGCGGCAGCGACAGCGGCAGCAATCGCGGCGAGCGCCAGCGCATTCAGCCAACGGGCGACCCACGGGAGCAGCGCGTCGGGAACCCCGGCGCTCAGGAAGAGCGATAGCAGGTAGGGATAGAGGGGAGCCCGGTGGAACGGCTCTGCCGGAAGTTGCCCCTGCGCCATGGCCCGGGCCAGCTCCAGTGTTTGCCGGTTGTCCAGCGCAGGCGACTCGCCCAGCGCTGTCTGACCGTAGTCGGCAAACCACAGGGCGCAGTGCAACAAGGCCAGCAGAACTACCCCGCAAAGGATGCCGCGCGATGTCCTGAGTGACTCCAAATGCATGATCAGTCGAGCTATACTGGGACGATAGGATATTATAGTTGGGCCAAGTCAAAATTTTCCAGTTAAGCGGCGCGCGAGCATTTAATCTATCCTGGCTTGTGGGTGAGGTGCAATCCCTCATTCCTACCCCTATCCCTGTTACCGCAAGTTACCCCACCTTTAATTTCAGCCGACCGCACAAACCAGCTATTATTTGTATTTACGATACGGTGAATGTATCTATCACAAATCGGATGAATCTGGAAAAGCTTAATAATACGCCCTGGACCACGGCGGAGGCCTCGAACTATTACGGGCTGAAGAGCTGGGGTGGTGGCCATTTTACCGTGGACGGTGCGGGCTATATCCTGGTGCATCCGCTGGGGGATCAGCGGAGCATCCGCATACACGATATCGTAAAGGAGGCCATTAGCAAGGGGCTGAAGCCGCCGCTAACTATTCGCATTCAGGACCTGCTGCGCACACGGGTGGTGAAGCTCAACCAGCTCTTCGCGGAGGCGATCAAGGATGAAAATTATGACGGTCAATACCGTGGCGTTTTTCCGATTAAAGTAAACCAGCTGCGCGAGGTGGTGGAGGAGATCCGCGATGCGGGCAAGGAGTTTCACTACGGCCTGGAATGCGGCAGCAAGCCGGAGCTGATGATCGCGCTGGCGATGCACAAGGATCCGAAATCCTTGATTATCTGCAATGGCTACAAAGACGACGAGTTCATCCGCCTGGCGCTCTTCGGGCGCAAGTTGCGCAAGGAGATTTATCTGGTGGTCGAGCAGCTCAGCGAAATACCGAAGATTATCCAGATGTCGAAGAAGCTCGGCATTGAGCCGCTGATCGGGTTTCGGGTCAAACTTTCCACCATGGGCGAGGGGAAATGGGCCAGCTCTTCCGGCGAGGACGCCAAATTCGGGCTGACCAGCCCGGAGATTGTCGATGCCGCACAAAAAATCAAACGGGCAGGTCTGACCAACAGTCTGCGGCTGGTGCACTTCCATATCGGCTCACAGGTCCCGAATATCCAAACCATCAAAAAAGCCACGGTGGAGGCGGCGCGTTTCTATTGTGAGCTGAAGAAGATGGGCTTCCCGATGCAGCTGCTGGATGTGGGGGGCGGTCTCGGTGTGGACTACGACGGTTCGCGCAGCAATTATGAGAGTTCCATGAATTACACCATGCGGGAGTATGCGCGCGACGTGGTGTATAACGTCAAGGCGGTGTGCACGGATGCCGGCGTGGAGGTGCCCGATCTGGTGACGGAGAGCGGGCGTGCGATCGTGGCACCGCATTCGATTTTGGTGACGGAGGTCTGTGACAGTATTTCCAAAAGATCCGTGTCGCCCCGGCCTTTTCCGGCCAATAAGAAAGTGCATCCCGTCCTGCGCGATTTGCAGGCGATTCTGGATAATGAACACGGGTCCACGCCACTGGAACGCTTCCATGATTCGCTGCAAAAGCGGGATGAGGCCAAAAACCTCTTCAATCTCGGCTACCTGAGTCTCGGCGACCGGGCGCAGGCGGATGCGATCTACTGGAAAATCTGCGAAGACCTCGCCAATCTCTCCAAAAACGGCAGCTATACACCGGAGGAGCTGGAGTCCCTGCCGGCCATGATGGCGGAACAATACGTCTGCAATTTCTCGATCTTTCAATCGTTGATCGATCATTGGGCCTGCGATCAGCTCTTTCCCATCGCGCCGCTGCAGCGTCTGAATGAAGAGCCCACGGTCGATGCCACGCTGGTCGATATCACCTGCGACAGTGAAGGCAAGATGAAGAAATTCCCCGACGTCGAGGACGTGCGCAACACACTCAAGCTGCATCAATTGAAGCCGAAAGAACCCTACTACCTGGGTGCCTTTCTGGTGGGTGCGTATCAGGACATCATGGGCGACCTGCACAATCTCTTTGGCCGCGTGAATGAAGTGCACGTCTTTTTGGAAGACGATGAAGAGGACGGCTTTTACATCGAAGACAGCATCAAAGGCTTCACGATCTCGGATGTATTGGGCTTCACCCAATATGATGGTCACGTGCTCACCCGCAGCATGAAGAAGCAGATCGACCGTGCCACGCGGGCCGATAAGATCAAGCCCCGCGAGGGCACCAGGATGCTGGATGAATACGTTGAGTTTCTGCGCGGGCACACGTATCTGGCTACTTGAGTTATCGCATACAGCAGCAAACTGTTCCGCTAGCGCTGTAAATAACGTAGTTGACCTGCTTTAGCCGGTCAACCTGAAGGTGCAAGCGGCTCCGCACGCAGTTTCCAGTCGGGCCGCACGGCTGAGTCGGGCCGCACGGCTAAGCAGTGCGGCTGCAGCGAATGCCAGGTGTGTGCACCGAAGCGGATGTGCTCCGGCTAGGTGAGGTAAGGTATGTGAAGGACTACCCGGCTAAAATTGCAGGGCAGGCCGGCCCGTCTGCACAAGAGAGCTTGCTGCCGGGGCCAGCGTCGGCTTACATGGCAACAGAATGTGCGCCCCACCCGCAGAACTCGATTGGCCTCGCCTGGTGGCCGAACTCGGCGAACGGTTTGATGCCGACTGCATCGAGCCCTCGGTGCGGGCACATCTGGCCGCTGCCGGAAGTCCGCACCTGCTGGTGGCCTGTTCCGGCGGGGCGGACTCGGTCTTCCTGCTGTGCCTGTTGCTTGCGCACCGCGCAGAACTGGGGCTGCAACTGCGCGTCGCACACTACAACCACCGTTGGCGCGGGGCAGCTTCGGACCGGGATGCGGCTTATGTGCAGGGCATGGCCGCAGCGCTGGGCTTGGCACTCGATTTGGGCCGGCGTGCGGATAACGAGGCCGCCTTTACCGAAACTGCTGCCCGGTCGCTGCGGCTGGAGTTTTTACGCCAGGCAGCGCGTCAGGCGGGCTGTGCGGCGATCGCGTTCGGGCACCAGTTGGACGATATTCTGGAGACGCAGTTGCAGCGTCTCGCCCGTGGGGTGGGCAGTGATGGTCTGGCAGCACCACGCCCGGTGGCCATGTTTCCGGGCCAGCCGCCCCATCTCCGTCCGTTACTCAACCTGCGCGCGGGGGACATCCGCATGGCCTTGAATGCCGTGGGCATCTCCTGGCGTGAAGATGTCTCCAACGACGATACCCGTATCGCACGCAACGCCTTGCGGCACGAGGTGATTCCCGATTTACACCAGGCGCTGGACCGCGACCCGGCGCCCGGCGCGGCGCGCAGCCGGCAGCTGCTGGAAGAAGATGCCGCTGCTCTCGATCTACTGGCGCGGGAACGACTGCCGGAGGCTTTTGCCGGAGCCGCTCAGCTGCCGCGGCCTGCACTGTGCGCACTGCCACGGGCCTTGATGCGGCGTGCGCTGGCCGCCTGGCTGAGTTGCAGCGGGCTGCTGGAGGGCTTCAGTGCTGCGGCTCTCGATCGCCTGATCGCCGATTTGCGCCGTGGCCGCGAGCGTTCGCGCATGAGTGCCGGGTTGCAGCTGATTTGCTTTGATCGGCAACAGCTCTGGCTGGAGGCGGAGGAACTGACGACAGCCCTGCAGCATGTGCAATTTGAGCCGGGCGAGACGGTGATCCTGGCAACGGGCCACGTGATCGATTCCGAGTTGTTGACGCTGGATGCCGCAACCCGCCAGTCGATCCTCGCCGGTCAGGTCGATCCGGCGAATGAAGCGGTCTTCGAGTTGCCCGGCGAGGAATTACTGGACCTGCGCAGCTGGCAACCGGGGGACCGTTTCCATCCGCTGGGCGCACCCGGCAGTAAGAAGTTGCAGGACTGGTTTATCGACCGGCGTATCCCCCGCAAGGAACGCAAATTGTTGCCGGTTGTCACCAAGAGCAGCGGTGAAGTCATCTGGGTGCCGGGTTTCCCCCCGGCCGAGCGTCTCAAAATTAAGGCGGATACGAAGCAGGCTCTTAGGTTGACTTACCGGCTCAGAAACCCACCTTGACCCGTCAAAATGTCCTCAGAGAATAATACACCACGAAAGAATAATGCTGGAAACAATGGCTCGCCGCAGCGTTTCCAGCCCAAGGTGCTGCTCATTTACCTCGTTATTGTGGCAGCTATTTTTACCATCTGGTTCGCCAATCCGGGTGCCGGTTCGAACGTGCAGCAGCTCAGCATCAGTGAGCTGGTGCAGGCGGTTAAAGACGGCAAGATCGGCGAAGGCGACGGCGTCATGGAGCCGGATCCCTCTTTCGGGCGCGATGGTTACGTCATCAGCGGCGAGATGCTGAATCCGGGCTCCCCGGCAGCGGAATCGGATGACTTATCCGCCGTCAGCCTGCCCGCAAAAGTTCCCTTTGCCGCCCGTGGTCGGCTGACAGAAAAAGACTTCCTGCTGGTGCGCGAGGTGTTGCGCGAAAAACGAGCCAGCACGGCTCTGCAGGATGTATTGATCAGCCTGCTGCCCTTTATTCTGATTATCGGATTGCTCTATTTTCTCTTCGTGCGGCAGCTCAAAAACGCCGGGCGCGGCGCGATGAACTTTGGTAAGAGTAAAGCCAAAATGCTCACCCGCGAGAAGGATTCCGTTATGTTCAAGGACGTGGCCGGTTGCGACGAGGCCAAAGAAGAGGTCTCCGAAGTGGTGGACTTCCTGCGGGATCCGAAAAAGTTCCAGCGTATCGGCGGCCGCATCCCCAAAGGGGTGCTGATGGTAGGCCCTCCGGGCACGGGCAAGACGCTGCTGGCCAAGGCCGTGGCCGGAGAGGCGGATGTGCCCTTTTTCTCCATCAGCGGTTCCGATTTTGTGGAGATGTTTGTCGGTGTCGGTGCCGCCCGTGTGCGCGACATGTTTGAACAGGGCCGGAAAAATGCGCCCTGCATCGTCTTTATCGACGAGATCGATGCCGTGGGCCGTCAACGCGGTGCCGGGCTTGGTGGAGGCAACGATGAGCGCGAGCAGACCCTCAACTCGCTGCTGGTCGAAATGGACGGTTTTGACGGGCACGAGGGGGTCATCATCATCGCGGCAACCAACCGCCCGGATGTGCTCGACAGTGCGCTGCTGCGTCCCGGTCGCTTCGACCGGCAGGTGACGATTGATCTGCCGGACTTGAACGGTCGCCACCAGATTTTAAAGGTCCACGCCAAAAAGATCGCCCTGGCCGAGGAGGTCAACCTCGAGCACGTCGCACGCAACACCCCCGGTTTTTCCGGTGCGGATCTGGCCAACCTGCTCAACGAAGGTGCGCTGATCGCGGCACGCTTCAACAAGAAGGTGGTGGAGATGCAGGACATCGACGAGGCGCGCGACAAGATTTCCTTCGGCCGCGAGCGCCGCAAGCTGATGGACGAGGAGGACCGCAAGATTACGGCTTACCACGAGGCGGGGCACGCGATTGTGCAGGCGGTGGTGGACGACGGGCATTTGCCGGTGCATAAGGTCACGATCATTCCGCGCGGTCAGAGCCTGGGCTCTACCATGTTTATGCCTAAAAAGGATATTCTCAACCACTCCAAGCGGCGACTGCTCAACCAGATTTGCTGCGGCATGGGCGGCCGCTGCGCCGAGGAAATTGTCATGGGCGACATCACCTCCGGCGCGTCGGGCGACATTCGCATGGTGACCAAGACCGCCCGCCACATGGTGTGTGACTGGGGGATGACCGAGTTGGGGCCGGTGGCCTATGGGGAAAATAAGGACCACGTCTTCCTCGGCCAGGAAGTGGCCCGTTCGCAGAATTACAGTGAGCAGACCGCGCAGCGGATTGACACCGAAATCCAGCGCATCGTGGAGGAGCAACACCGCCGCTGTCTGGAAATCCTCAATGAACACCGGCGCGCGCTCGATCTCTGTGCCGAGGCCCTGCTGGAGCATGAGACCATCGACGGCAAGCACGTGCATGAGATTCTCGAATTCGGCGAGATCCGCTCACCCTTTACCAAGCGGGATGTTCCCGAACCGGAACCGGAAGAGTCCCCCGAAGAAGAGAATAAGAAAAAGACGGTTGCCGAGGATGAACACAAAGGCGGTCTGGCCGGCGACGAAGCCCCTGCCGGTGCACCGGCCTGAAGCAACACCATGCCGCTGGACACCGAGTTCACCTACACCGTCGATGATCTCGGCAGATTCGATTTTAGCGGCACCGCACTCGCCGTGATCGGGCACCCGGTGCGGCATTCCGTGAGTCCCGCCATGCACAATGCCGCGATTGCGACCTTGCGCCAGCAGAACTCGCGCTTTGCGGATTGGGCCTACTACCGCTTCGATGTGCCGCCGGAGGATTTTGCCGCTGCGGTGCCCCGTTTTTTTGAGCACAACTTCCTCGGACTGAATCTGACGATTCCGCATAAAGTGCAGGCGATGGATTTAATTCGCGGCATCTCGCCGGACGCCGGGCGGATGGGCGCGGTGAATACGCTGGTCTGGAATGAGTTTGGCTATGATGGATTTAATACCGATGGCTATGGGCTCAGGCACGGCCTGTTGGAGGATCTGGACTTTGATCTGAACGGTGGCACCGTGATCCTGCTCGGCTCCGGCGGTGCTGCGCGTGCTGCTGCGGTGCAGTGTGTGCTGGACGGCTGTAAAAAACTTTACGTGGGCAACCGCACTGCCGCCCGGCTGGCCGGGCTGATGCAGGTGGTGCAGGCCATGCCTGGCGGGGCGCACGCGGAGGCCTTTGCCCTGGCTGCGCCCCCGCGTGATTTGCCTGCAAGCGGGGTCCTGATCAATGCCACTTCGCTGGGCTTGAAGGCCGACGACCCGGCACCCTATGATGTCTCGCAGTTGCCGCCTGGCTGGAAAGTTTACGACATGATCTACAACCCTGCCCGGACGCTGCTGCTGCAAGAGGCCGCCGCGCACGGACTCGCCGCCGCCAACGGCCTCTCCATGCTGGTGCATCAGGGGGCACGCTCGCTGGAAATCTGGTCGCACACCGGGGTGAACGCGCATGCCATGATGCGGGCCGCCTGTCACGCATTGGGGCTGCCGCCTCGCGGGTAGCCCGGTTGCCGCGCCAGTTGCCATTGGACGGGAGTCCTCTTCATCGGATTGAAGGCCAGTGTTCTTGCGTGAGTGCCTTGAATGATTCAAGATTTTGGTAATAATTAAAGGAGCAAGTTACCTTGCAGGCAAAGCCGGGTGCAATTTTAATTGCGTGGTAAGCTCTATTTCCTTTGGGTAACGTGATCGCGCCCTCGCGGCGCACGTTGCGGCAGTGGTGTTCCGGAGGTGTTGGCCTGGTCCTGCAGGCTTGGCACTGCGGACGCTCCTGCGGTGCGAGGACGCACCTGCGCTACCCTGTTCCCATGTTTCCGTAAGTTACCCCGAAATTAAAATTGCGCCCGGCAAAGCCTGACAGTGACCTTCACTTCAACCAGATGTATGACGTATATGACCGACCGCGAAACCAGCCTGCAGGAGATCAAAGACAAAGTGTTGGCCTTTGCCCGGCAGCGCGACTGGGAGCAGTTTCACTCGCCGAAAAATCTCTCCATGGCGATTGCGGCGGAGGCGGCCGAGTTGATGGAGCACTTTCTCTGGCAGTCGCCGGAGCAGTCGGGCAGGGATGTGCGGACGGGTGAACTGCGGGTTAAGGTCGAAGAGGAACTCGCGGATGTAATGATCTTCGCAATCGAGTTTGCCAACATGACGGGGATTGATCTCGCGGCTGCGATCGAAGCGAAAATGCGGCGCAATGCGGAAAAATATCCTGTAGAAAAATCCCGTGGCGTCAGCACCAAGTATGATGAGCTGTAGCACTGCCGGTCCGCATCGCTCTCGCGCTGCGGCTACGGTTGGAGGGTGGCATTATTTGGTAGCGGGGCGGCGATAGCCTTTCCGGTTGCGGCTCGGGTGGACGATTGGTGTCGTGCTGTGGCTGCGGCACCGCATCGCTCTCGCGCTGCGGCTACGGTTGGAGGAGTGCATTATTTGGTAGCGGCTACGCTGCTGGGCGAAAAAAACTTATTTTGAGGCTCTACTAATTTGGCCGGAAGCCTCTAGGGTGTATGTGCATGACTTTCATGGAAACGATTGAAATTATCAACCAGGACTTTCCCTGGTTTTTTGCGGGCCTCAGTTTTATCTTTGGCGCGATTGTCGGCAGCTTTTTGAATGTCTGCATCTATCGCATCCCGGCGGAGCGCTCGATCGTTTCGCCCGGATCGACCTGTGCCTGTGGTGAGCCGATTCGATGCTACCACAATATTCCGGTGTTCAGTTGGATGCTGCTGCGTGGTCGGGCGGCTTGTTGTGGCGAGCGTTTCAGTATCCGGTATCCGGCGATCGAGTTGTTGACGGCATCACTTTTTCTATGGGCCTGGCTGGCGCATACGCCGCTGGTCGCGGTGGTGGGCATGCTGTTTATCGCATTTTTGATCTGCGCCACTTTTATTGACCTTGACCACATGATCATTCCGGACCGCTTCTCGATCGGTGGAATGGTGATCGGTGTCATCCTGTCGCTGCTGGTGCCGGGCCTGCATGGCTACGAGGGCTTCTGGCTGGCGGCCAGCATGCAAGCGGTGGTCAGTTCACTGGCGGGTGCTTTGGTTGGTTCGGGTTTGGTTTACTGGATCGCCGTGCTGGGCGAGATTGTTTTTCGCAAGCCCGCGATGGGAGAGGGGGATGTAAAGTTTGTCGGCTTCATTGGTGCCTTCTGTGGCTGGCAGGGCGCCGTCTTTGCGATGTTCGGCGGGGCTTGTATCGGTACGGTTATTTTATTGCCTGTGCTGCTTATCGGGCGGCTCTGCGGGAGTAAGCCGGCGGCGGATCGCGGGGAGGAGGAGGACAATGCCGGGGAGGAGGAACTACAGTTTGGTGCCCAGGTGCCCTTCGGGCCGCTGCTCGCGCTGGCCGGGCTGATTTATTTTTTAGGCTTCAGTAAGTATGTGGATGCTTACTTCGCTAATTTTGCCGGATTTTTCCTGGGTGCGTAGTCCGGGCGTCCGGTTTGTAGCCGGCCCAGTCCTCTGGCTCAGCACATGTAGCCGGGCCAGTCTTCTGGCTCAGCACATGTAGCCGGGCCAGTCCTCTGGCTCAGCACATGTAGCCGGCCCAGTCTTCTGGCTCAGCACATGTAGCCGGGCCAGTCCTCTGGCTCAGCACATGTAGCCGGGCCAGTCCTCTGGCCCCCCCCCCCGCTTAGTCCCGCTCCAGTGTATCATCGATTGCGTTTTGCTGGCGTGCGATATCGTGCAGGGTGACAATGCCGAGTAATTTTGATGGATGTTTACGGCTCACCACCGGGGCCTGCAGCACGTCTTTGAGCACCAGGGTATTGGCGGCATCGCGGATCGAATCATCCGGATGAATGCGGACGAGCTTTTGTGTTTGCAGCAGCTCGCTGATTTGTGCGCTGTTACCCGCAGCGGCAAAGTCTTCGAGTTCGTGGTGCGTGACCATTCCGATAAGTTGATGCGAGCACTTGTCTGCGACTACCGGGTAGCCGTGGTGCCGGTGGCCCCGCTGGTTGATCGCAGCCAGATTTTCGGAGGCGCTACGTTCAGCCAGCACGGTGCGGCAATCATATGTCATGATGGTGCTGACCGGGAGGTTGCGCCAGTCCTGCTGGCCCCGGTAAGCGGGTAATTTTTTCAGGCTGATGCCATCCTGCAGCAGCAAGGCATCGTAGATCGGGATGCGGCGTAATTTGACAGAGATAACGTAGGCGAGGAAATTGCCAATCATCAGGGGAAGAATCAAAGAGTAGTTTTGGGTCATCTCAAAAATGATCAGCACCGATGTGAGCGGACAGCGGATTACAGCTGCGAAGAAGGCGCCGGTCCCGAGCAGTGCGCAGGCGGCCATGACCGAGCTATCGACTCCAAACAGGTGCACCAACAGTGCGCCCAACAGTGCGCCCAGCATACTGCCAAGAAACAGCACCGGCGCAAAGATGCCGCCGCTGGCACCGGAGGCATAGCAAATCGCGGTGGCAAAGAACTTGCCGACGAACAGCAGCAGCAGCGCCTGCCAGACGAGCTGTCCGTTGAGGGCGGCATTCAGGTCGTCGTAGCCGATGCTAAAGACGCCATGGTGCCCGGCACTGAACTGCCAGACGGTGACACCGATCAAGCCCACGCTGAGCCCGCCGAGGGCTGGTTTGGCCCAGCCGGGAAAGTTGTGCCACTGCATGAAGCGCTTGCGCAGGATCAGCAACAGCGAGGTGAAGCTGTGGCCCAACAGACCGGCCAGCGGCCCCAGCAGCAGGCTGATCAGCATCCAGCTTGAGGTTTCAAAGGCCGCGCGCGTGGCATGCAGCGCACTGTGCTCCCCCAGGACGCTGCGCTCGACGACCGCCGCCACCACCACCGCAATCAAAATACCACCCAGCGCTTTGCTGCTGAAGTTATTGTCGAACAGCTCCTCGAAGACAAAGGTGATGGCTGAGATCGGGGCATTGAAGGCGGCTGAGATGCCGGCACCCATCCCCACCGGCACCATCGCCTGCACCCGCAGCTTGCCCAAACCGAACACCTGCCCCAGCTTGGAGGAGACCGCACTGCAAATATGGACGGTCGGCCCCTCACGTCCCAGGCTGTTGCCAAAGCCCACCGAAATCGTCCCAATGATGAAGCGCCAAAAGGCTTCAGTGGTTTGAATCACTCCAAAATTTCGGTGATAGGCCGCCTTGGTTTGCGGGATCCCCGAGCCCGCCGCAGTCGGAGAAATGTGGCGTATCATCAGCCCGACCATCAGCCCGGCCAGGGCGGGGCTGAGGACCATCGCCGGCATGGCCCAGGCGCCCAGCCCCTGGTAGAACCCGAACAGACCGTCAAAAATCACGGTAATCGCCAGGTGAAAACTCACCCCGATCAGCCCGCACAGCACGCCCGCACAGATGCACAGCACCAGAAAGCGCTGGCTGTCATCCAGGCGGCCACGCATCCAGTTGGGCATATTATTCAGGCTAAAAGGTTCTCGTGCCATAGGCTTGCTGCGGCGAAACAATGAAACTGCCGCGCTGCGTTGGCTGTAGGCTTATTCCAATGTTGACAGTGGGCACAACAGAAAATTCAAAAAAGGGCTTGGCAAGAGTATGCGGTAACTTACAGTTCACGGTTTTTCATCATTCCGGTGGGATATGCAAGTGGCTAAAGCACGCAGACTGTAAATCTGTTCTCGTATGAGTTCGCTGGTTCGAATCCGGCTCCCACCACCAGTTCTCATTAAGTGCCTCTTCTTGACGGAAGGGGCATTTTTTGTGTCTGGCTATGACGCATGAGCACACCGCTGAAGTAAAGGAACTTTACACCCGCACCCGCGCCCATTACTGAATTCCCTTTATCTTACCGCAGTCGCGATTGCACCAACGACAATACACACCTAAAAAAATAGACACCACGATGAAACGTATGCTTCCTATTATTCTGGCCACCGCGCTACTCAGTGCATGTGAGCGCACCGGGGAAACCGTGAACCAGCCCGCTGCCACAGCGGTAAAACCCAATATTCTCTTTATTCTTACCGACGATCTCGGCTACGGCGACCTCTCCAGCTATGGGCAGCAGCATTTTCAGACACCTGCCATCGACAAGCTGGCGGCAGGCGGCATCCGCTTTACCGACCATTATGCTGGCAATACTGTGTGCGCCCCCTCGCGCGATGCCCTGATGACCGGTCGCCGCCCCGGGCACCTTACCCTGCGCGGCAATGGTGAATACGTGCTGCAGCCCGACGATATCACCGTGGCCACCCTGTTGCGGCAGGCTGGCTACCGCACCGCCCTGATCGGTAAATCCACCGTGACCGGCAACACTCAGACGCCGGAAACCCTCGCCGAGCATGGCTTCGAGTATTTCTACGGCACGACCAACCACGTGGACGGCCATTACCGTTATCCGGAATTTATTTACGAGAACACGCGTAAAGTGGAATTCCCCGACAACCATTTACACTACGGCCAACACTACGATCTGGATCTTTACACCGAAAAAACGCTGAGTTATCTGGATCAGCAGGCCGCCGGAGAAGCCCCCTTTTTCCTGGTGCTCTCGGTGCCGGTGCCCCACGCTTCGATCAAAGTGCCTGAAGACTCCATGGCCGAAGTCCGCGCAGGCGTGCAGCCCGACCCGCAGGTTAAGGCACCCGCCCGGCAGCCCCACTACACCCATGTCAATGAGCCCAAGACCTCCTATGCCGGCCTGATGACCCGCATCGACAATAGCGTCGGATCAATCGTTGCCAAATTGCGCGAAAACGGCCAGCTCGATAACACACTCATTATTTTCACCTCCGATAACGGTCCTCATTCTGAAGGCGGCTACCATCCCAATATGCTCCAGTCCAGCGGCCCCCTGCGCGGCCACAAGCGTGACCTCTATGAAGGCGGCATCCGCGTGCCCTTCATTGCCTACTGGCCCGGCGTGATTGAGGCAGGCCGTGAGACCAACCATCCTTCCGCATTCTGGGACTTTCTGCCCACGGCTGCCGAAATCGCCGGCATCCCGGCTCCCGCCGGGATCCATGGTCTCTCCATGCTGCCCACTCTCACCGGTCAAGGTGAGCAGACCAAACATGACTTCCTTTACTGGGAACTCAATGAACGGAACGGTCTCCGGGCTATCCGCATGGGCGATTGGAAAGCCGTCGAATACCGCGTCAACCGGGCTGACCGCCGTGGCCCGGTCGAACTCTATAACCTCAAAGACGATATTGCTGAAACCAAAGATCTCGCCGCTGAGCACCCGGACATCGTCGCCGACCTGACTGCGAAGATGGACGCCGCGCGGGTCCCTCATCCCGATTTTCCTTTCCCGGGATTGGATCCCAGCCAGGTGGATTGACGCGGGTGGGCGGCAGCTTGAAAATGACCTGCAGCACGGGGGCATCCCTATGTCCTGAAAGGGCTACGAACCAAAGCCCAGGGTTTGAACCCTGGGTAACCGGTTCACCACCACATAAATTGCGTCCTGAAGGGACGCAGGATCTCGCCGGCTTTCATCTCCCATCCGGCGTCCCTTCAGGACGCAAATATTTTTCCCTCGATCTTCACCGGGGTTGAAACCCCGGCCTTTGGTCCGGTCGTGCTTTCAGCAAAGAGGGTCTAGCCCGAATGGCACTTAGTTAAGGCAGAGTAGCAGCGGCATCCTGCCGCTCAGAGTATTGGATAAGCCGCTGGAAGCACGCTTCTACCATCGATTAAGCCGCTTAACTAAGTGCCATTCGGTTTAGGACAGCCCTCGTGTCATCACAATGTGGGTGTCCATTAATGTGCTTTGCTATTGGGTCGCTTTCAGCGCCTGGTCGAGGTCGGCGAGGATGTCGTCGATGTCTTCCAGGCCGATGGAGAGGCGCACGAAGTCGGGGGTGACGCCGGCGGCGATTTGCTGCTGTGGCTCAAGCTGTGAGTGGGTGGTGGTGGCCGGGTGGATGGCGAGGGATTTGGCATCGCCGATATTGGCGAGGTGACTGAAGAGCTGGAGGCTGTCGATGAATTTGGCGCCGGTTTCGGCACCGCCTTTCACGCCGAAGCCGACCAGGGCGCCGTGGTGCCCCGGCGCGAAATATTTTTGCGCGGCGGCGTGGTGCGGGCTGTTCGGCAGGCCGGGATAGTTGACCCAGCTGACGGCGTCGTGACTATCGAGAAACTTGGCCACTTTGAGCGCGTTGCTACAGTGGCGCTCCATGCGCAGGTGCAGGGTCTCGATACCGAGCAGCAACTGCTGGGCGTTGAAGGGCGAGAGGCAATTGCCCATATCGCGCAGCAGTTGCAGCCGCATCTTCATGATGTAGGCGATGTTGGCACCACCGGCCGGCTCGAAGGCCCGGAAGGCGTCCCAATGCACCAGGCCGTGGTAGCTGGGGTCCGGCTGGGTGAAGCCGGCGAAGCGGCCGCTGCCCCAATCGAAGTTGCCGCCATCAACGACGACCCCGCCGATGCTGGTGCCGTGGCCGCCGAGAAATTTGGTGACGCTGTGAATGACCACATTGGCCCCGTGCTCCAGCGGGCGGCAGCAGGCGGGGGTGGCAACCGTGCTGTCCACGATCAGCGGGAGCTGATGCTTCCGGCAGACGGCGGCGACTTCCTCGAAGGGAAAGACATTCATCTTCGGATTGCCGACGCTGTCGCCGTAAACGGCGCGGGTTTTTTCGTCGATCAGTGGCTCAAAGGTTTCGGGGTTTTCCGCATCGGCGAAGCGCACCTCGATGCCCAGTTTGGGCAGGGTATATTTAAACAAGGTATAAGTGCCGCCGTAGAGCTGTGAGGCGGAGACGATGTTTTCACCGGCCTGGGCGATATTTAGAATCGCGCTGGTAATGGCGGCCTGGCCGCTGGCATGTGCGAGGGCGCCGCTGCCGCCTTCGAGGGCGGCGATGCGTTGTTCCAGCACATCGACAGTCGGATTCATGATGCGGGAGTAGATGTTGCCGAGCTCCTCCAGCCCGAAGAGTCGCGCGGCGTGCGCGGTGTCGTCAAAGACGTAGCTGGTGGTCTGGTAGATCGGCACCGCTCTGGAGCCGGTTGCACTGTCCGGGATTTGTCCTGCGTGCAGGGCGAGGGTGGCGAAGCCGGGTGTTTTTTTCGTGGTCATAAGCGTTATCGTGTTAAGTGTTTCCCGCAGGGCTTTGGGCGCGACCGATACGCTCGCGGGCTTTGGTAGCCTCCCATCGCAGATTGAGTTTGTCAAAAAAATCAGCCGCTTCCTGGAGCAATTGATCCTCCGGCTGGGTTTCGCGTAGTATGCGCTGGTATTCGCGCACCGCATTGGTGTTTTGTTTGGAATCGCGGTAGCGTCGAGCCAGCTCGATGCGATTCTCATGTCGCTGCGGATTGAGGGCAAGAATGTCCTCCAGAGTGCGGATCATGTCCCGTTCGCTCAAGAGCTGACTGTCACGCGATTGCGCCGCGTCCACCAGCGCCGCTTTGGGTTGCCACGAGTTTTTCCACTGTCCGGCCATTAATTGCCACAGATGCACCGAATCCCGATGGGCGTAGGCATAGGAAAGCGTCAGCCCGAAATGGGCCAGCAGAAAGAGGCTGAAGCCGCCAAGCCAAACAAACCCGGCGAATCGATCCCGGCGGCCGAAGAAATTGGCCAACCCGCAAAAAATCAGCGCGATCAGCGCGGGCAGTGCCACATAAAGGCCATACTCCTCCTTGGCTAAAGACCCATCAATAAAGCGCCCGGTTTGGTTGAGGCCATAGATGAGTAGCAGTAGAAAGCTGGTCAAACCTAGCAACAAGCCGCGCGCCCACCTGCGGTGCAAATTGAGCGCAATCAGCACATAGAAGGGCACAAAAACCAGAAACCCGAGCAAGTTGTTGGCGGCTCCAACGTTGTAACTCTGGCCTGCGCTGAAGGGATGGAACAGTTTGAGCTCGAGCGGCAGCAGGCCTTGTCGCAGGTAAAAATAGAGGTTTTGGCCGACTATCGTTGCCTGGCTGAGATTCGCTGCGCCTGGATTCGGTAACGGCGCGGACTGAGTCCAGACCCCGATGAAAAGCACCACGCAAGCCAGCGGCAACACCCGGTTAAAATGATGGAGGTGAACGGTCTTATGCTGATAAAAGATGACCATTGCCAGCAGCGCGGGGACTGCCAGCGCGGCCGGGTGAATTATTGCACCGATGCAGGTTAAAAGCAGCGTGAGCAGAAAGTCTCTGGCGTTCCGGTTACGGATGCCGAAGTAAAGGCTGGCCAGAATAAAGATCAGCCCGACCATTTCATTGCGGTAGCCCGGCCAGTAGAGCGCTTGCAGGACGACCGGATGGAGGGCGAAGACCAGCGCAGCGGCGAAAGCACCGCGTTGCTTGAGGCCTTGCAGCACACTGAGCAGCAGCAATGCCGCCGTTAGGTGCAGCAGCAGATTGATCAGCCGATGCGCGGTCGCCGGCGGGAGCGGCAGCAGCGATTCCGCAAAATAACTGGTCAGCGTAATCGGATCATGCTGCCGGATGGATGCGATGTTCCAGGCATCTTGCCAGCACTCCATTGAACTGTAAGGGCTGCGCTGGACTTCGTCATACTGCGTCCAGAGCAGGTCGGACTTCAGTATGGGTGCAAAAGCCAGCAGGGTCAGCACAATAAGCGCGAGGTACGCGCGGAGTCCGGCACACTTGGGTTCAGTGTGCTCTGCGCGGGGGCGCGGCCCGGATGATTTGTCCCACATCGTCGGCGGGACAATCAGATCGGCCTGTGGTGTCGGCCGATCTTTGGATGTTGCGTCATCCTCTGGCATTATTCTTCGAGCGCATAATTGGCAGTGGCGTGACCGCGTTGGCGGATCGCTGCTTTGAGTGCCGACAGGTCCAACCGGGCCCCGGTGGCGACCCCGTTACGCGCATACCAGTCGCGGTTGGTTTCAATCGCAATCAGGATTTGCGAGCTGCGGGAAGTGACTCCCGACTCATCGTAGGGGAAAAGCTGATGGATCTCAAGCAGCCGACCGCTGGCGTCCAGGTAGCCGATATCCAGCGGGAGCATGGTATTTTTCATCCAGAAGCTCTGTTGCTTCGGCTGAGGGAAAAGAAAGAGCATCCCGTGATCGGGTGGCAGCGACTCGCGGAACATCAGGCCTTTTTGATGCTCGGCCGGCGTCAGTGCCAGTTGCAGTTGCAGTGTGCTGGAGCCGATCGCGATGGGAAAGTAAGTTTCCGGGAGGGCACTGGTCGGGGGTGGAGCGCTGCGGGGCTGGCAGGCTACCAGTGCGGCAGTTCCCAGCAAGACGACAAGTATAAGCCGCACCAGCGGAAAGGTTCCAGGCAATTTGTTATTTCGGGTTTCGTGCATGGCGAAAAAAATCAAAGCCCCAGATTGGCGGATCGACCCTTTGCTTTGCGAGTCCAAAAAAGCAGGGTCAGACGTCTGCATTTATCGTGGGCGTGAGCAGAGAGCTTCCGCCACTCAGGTTCAAACTTTAAGGGGCAATTCGACGAAAATCTTGAAGTTGCGGTGCGGCTAAACCTGTCACTATTGGATAAAATAAGCTTTGAGTTTGGGGAATATCCAACCTGCTATAACTATGTAATTCTTCCATACATCAACACACCATGAAATATTTACTGTTTGCTATGTTTGTCGCCTTATTCCCTGCTTACGGAGGTGCTGCCGACGAGACACTTGAAATTCCGGCAGCCGAAGGTCCAGGCAACGGAAAGCATGTCGTCCTCATCTCGGGAGACGAGGAATACCGCTCCGAGGAAACTTGCCCGATGCTCGCCAAAATCCTCAGCGTGCATCACGGATTTGACACGACGGTGCTCTTTGCCATTAATCCGGAGACGGGAAATATCAATCCTAATGTCCAAACCAACATTCCCGGTCTTGAGGTGTTGAAGACGGCGGACCTCGTGATTCTGGATACGCGCTTCCGGAAACTGCCCGACGATCAGCTCAAGCACATCGCCGACTATGTGAATTCCGGCAAGCCGCTCATCGGTCTCCGTACCGCCACCCATGCCTTCCGCTGTGGCACGGATCGCTTTGGCATCGACTGGAACAATTTCGGCCTGGACTTTCTCGGCGAGAAGTGGGTCGCCCACCACGGCAAGCACAAGGTGGAAGGTGCGCGCGGCGTGATCGTAAAAGCACATCCGATTATGAACAGTGCCGAAGATATCTTTGCACCCAGCGACGTTTACACGGTAAAAAATCTCGATGAGAGCAAGGCCGAGGTGCTGGTCTATGCTGCGGTCACCGAAACCATGGATGCAGATTCGAAAATTCTACATGCCGATCCGCGAAACAACCCGCTACAGCCCGGGATCTGGCTTTATGAATATACTGCCCCAAATGGAACCAGGGGCACTTCGCTCTGCAGCACCATGGGTGCTTCCGTCGATCTGGAAAGCGAGGGCCTGCGCCGGACTATCGTCAACGCGGTTTTCTATTTGCTCGAACTGGAGGTCCCGCAAAAGGCCAATGTGGACTATATTGATCCGTTTGCCCCCTCCTGCTTCTCCTTTGAAAAGGAAGAATTCTGGGAGGGACTTGGGCTGAAGCCTTCAGACTTCGGACCCGGTAAGTCGCCCTCGCTGGGGCTACAGCAAAAATAGTCGAAGTGGCTTCAGCCGCTTATGAACCTTAAGAGATGGGTGTTTTTGATTTTTAGGATACATAGGAATTCCTCCTTTCAATTGTAACTTGTACAAGACAAGCAAAAGTGGCATAAGATGCAGATGCCTGCCGACCTGAAAGAACCTCAACTTCAACGCCCGCCAGCGGGAATTCTTTGGATCTGCCGTCCGATTTCGGCGACTACAAAGTCGCGTGTCTGCCGGTGATCGCCCACTTGCTGCAAAAGCTCGAGGTCACCGCCCTGGTCGATGCGGAGGTGGATTCCCCGCAAAACATCAGCAGCGGACAGGTGGTCGCCGGCATAGTCATGGATACGCTGGCCGGACGCAGTCCGCTCTACCAGCTGCACTACTCCCGTATAAACCATCCTAAAAAATAAAAATTGACTCAATGAATTACTTGAAATCGATCATCCGGGTTCAGAAATGTGGGTTGCGGGCGGGTGCGGCGTCAGCTTTCGTAGCGTTTGCGGGCGCGGTGCTTTTCGGCGTATTGCCGCTTCCGGGCGAGTTCGCGCATGTCCACTGCCGGGTCGTCCGCTTCAAAGATCTCCTGGCCGATAATGTGCTCGATCACATCTTCCATCGTAATGACGCCGGACATATTGCCAAATTCATCGACGGTGATCGCCAGCTGCTGATGATTTTTCAGGAAAGTCTGGAGTGCATCATCGGCGGTGGCGGTATCCGGAATAAAGATAGCGGTGCCCGCCAGGTCGGAAATCCGCAGCTCATCCCGGTCCCCGGCCTTGGCGGCCAGGATGTCACGGCGCCGGACGACGCCCTGAATATTGTCGGGTTGATCCAGGTAGATCGGGATGCGGGCAAAGGGAATGTTGCGCTCTTTTTCAAAATGTGAGCCGATGCTTTCTTCACCATTGATGGTGTAAACCACGGTGCGCGGCGTCATGATGGAATCGACGAGCACTTCATCCAGACTCAGCGCGTTGTTGATGACTTCACGCTCGTTGGAGGTGAGCATGCCGTCTTTCTCACTCTTTTCGGCCAGCAGCATGATCTCCTCGTCATTGTCGGTTTCGGGCTCCTTGCTTTTAAGGAGAAAGCGCACCAAAAGGCCGACCACTTTGGAGATGGGCGTCATGATTCTGCAGATCCATACAAGCGGAAAGACCAGTATCGGCAGCAGGCGCGGACGGTAGAGCACCCCGACGTTTTTCGGGATGATCTCCGACAGGAAAAGAATCGCCACTGTCATGGCCAGCGAGACTTTAAACAGGACATTGCTTTCATTCGCCCAGATTTGCACCGCCAGCCCGCCGACGATGGTGGCGCCGAGGGTGTTGGCGATCGTGTTGAGACTGAGAATGGCAGAACTGGTCTCCTCGATTTGCTGCCTCGCTTTTTCGAGCCTTTCACCCCGCTTGGGATGGGCTTTTTTCAAGCTTTCGATCTCTGCGGTCGTGGTGCTGAGGATCATCGCCTCCAGGATGGAGCAGAGGGCGGACACGCCTATGGTTAAGACAATAGCTAGAATAAAAATAGGAATCATTGTGATCGTGCCACCGTTAGAAACATACAGCACAGCCTGATTTGGCTGAACTGCGGCAACACTTCATTGAGTAGTGGCTGAGGTTTGAGCTCTTTCAAGCATTTCTTCCGCATTAAAATGCACTTCGAAGCAGAGCGCCCCGCTGGCCGGGGCGACGGCATCGACGATCAACAGACTGGTGCCGGGGTTGGGTGCGTTGAAGCCATCGTCGGGCGGGTCGGCGGGGATGACCTGGATTGTTGCTGCACCCGGCTGCCGCAGGGTGACGAGGAGTTTTCGTCCGTTCTGCCGCAGGCTTGCCTGGTTGTCCTTGATTTCCACCGCAGCCTGGGTCGCCATCGTCCAGCGCACGCTGGCCCCGGACTTCAGGCCCTGCAGATGATCGCTGACAGTGAGCTGATGTCCCGTGACCTTGAAGTGCCGGGTAACTTGCTCCGCCTGGTTGGCAAAGACCGGCGACAGGTCGAGTTCGGCCACGGCATTTTCCGGATCAAAGCGGGTGAATTCGACCACGCCATCCACGCGGTGCAGTTGGTCATCAATGGTGAGCGTGTTGTGGCTGCGGTTGTTATAGCGGAAGACTTTCCAGCGGTCGGCCTCCTGGGCGGTGTTCCAGAGCGAGAGACCTTTACTCTCCAGGCTGTGGTAGTTCTGCATGCCCAGGTCGACCGCCCAGCGCACGCCGCCGGCCTCCAGTACGAAAGAGCCGCTGTCGAGGTGCGCATGCCCGTGATCCACGCGGCCCCCCTTGACTGCCAGATAGAGCGCATTCGGATCGGTCCAGCAGCTGCGAAATACTGCGACCGGATGCGTGCCTGCGCCTTGCCAGGCCAATGGCAGCTCCGGCGGCCCGGGCCGGGCTGGAACCTCGGGCCACCACAGCAGTGGTAGAACGCTGAGTTGCTTCGCCGGTGATGGCTGCTCCAGTTTTTGGGCCAATATCCGGCGCTGGCTGTGCAGCAGCGCGGGGGCATTCAGCTCCGAGGCGAACCAGAACAGCGGCGGCTGCAGGCTGGGTCCGGCGTGACCATCGCCAAAGTTAAAAAAGCTTCCGGTGGGACCGGCCAATTGCACCTGAGTGCGGGCGCTCTGCAGGAAGCCGGGCGCGTCCTCCAGTTGCCAGCTGCTGCCCAGTGCGGTGCGCAGGGCATCGATCATCAGGCATTGATAAACCGTGCCGTAGCCCCAGTAGCCGGGGCCCTCGGGATAAACACCATCGGGGGCATAGACCGCGAGTCCGTAACTGATGCCGGAGCGGGCGGCTTGCAACAACTCGCGGGCAATTGCCGGCGCCTCGTCGGCCACGGCTAATGCGCCGAGTGTCAGCCCACCAAAGCAGACCTGGTTCCAGTTGTTGTGTTTGGTCGCCCACCAAGCACCGCGGCGGATCGCATCAACTCCCGGTTCTAGTCCGTGGCGGATGATGCCCTCGCGGATGATTTTGCGTGCCGCCGGATCCAGGTCCTGGTGCAGCCAATCGTAGCCGATTGCGAGTGCTGCGGTCATTTCGGCAACATCCAGGAAGTGCGACGGATTCCAGTCGCTGAACCCGGCGAGCTGTTGCATTTCCGCGCTGGCGCGACGTGCATAGCGCGGGTCATCCAGCATGTGTCGGGCCATGGACCAGAGCGTGATCCGGCGAAAGGCCTCGCGCGATACGGACAGCATCCGGCGGCCTTGTTTGCGGCGTTCGAGCAGTGGTTCGTCCAGCAGTGGTTCGGCCTCCAGCAATAGTTGGCTGATGTATTGGGCCAGCAGCGGATCGGTTTCCGCCTGGGCTTGGATTTCGGACCAGCGGTGCTCTGTTGGCAGTAAAAGACGTGGATGCGTTGGCTTGAGTGCCACCAGCGGGTCCGTATCTGCCGCGAAAAGCTTGGGGCCCGCTGCCAAAAGGAGTGCCAGCATGACGAGGAGCACGTGTTGCGATGATGGACTGTGATTCATAGCATAGGCTGCGGGCAGTGGTGCAGCGGGTCGCTGTGCACCATGGCGGTAAGAAGTCGCTTCCCGCAAGTGAAAAGCTGAGTTAGGATTACCTGCCCTCACCACACTCAGCACAGAGCCCGTAAACCTCCATCAGATGCGCGATCTGCGAGTAGCCGTGGGCTTTGGCCCGTTGGACCACCTCTTTGCTGACGCACAGATCGATGCGCTCGGTCTTGTGGCACGAGCGGCAAATAAGGTGGTGGTAGTGCTCATCCGGGGCGGTCAACTCAAACAGCTGGGTGCCGTTCTCGAGCGGCACACGCTGGAGCACGCCGAGGCGTTCAAAGGTCTCCAGATTGCGATAGATGGTGACCAGGTCGGAAGCGGGGAGTTCGGCGCGTTCGCGGATTTCCTCGGCCGCTGCCGGACGGTCGAAGGTGAGCAGGGCACCGAGAATACGCTCGCGCTTTTTGGTCATCCGTCCGCCTTTGGCCCGCAGCCGTTCGAGCACGATATCGAAAAGTATACTGGTTTTTGGTGAAGACACTCTTTGAGCCAAAGGAATCCTTGCAATGCTGCAACCTCTTTTGCTCGCCTTAACCGGGGGGGTGCAATTTTAAATACGGGGTCGGCTCTGTTTGATGCGGGTAGCGCGGCCGCGTCCCGCGGCGCACGTTGCGGCTGTGGTGTTTCGGAGGTCTCTTGGGCCTGATGTTGGGGGCTTGGCTCTACAGACGTTCCTGCGGTGCGGGACGCACCTGCGCTACCGAGCTGCGGACAGTTACCCCGTAGTTAAAAGGAAACTCTTCAACGGGTGCAGGATTTTTGGATTATTCGGACTTATTGTATAGCCACCCAAATTAAAAAGCCCAGCAGCAAAGAGTGCGCTGCTGGGCTGGAAAGCTTTTATACCAACACCATAACGGTCGATAGAGTTTGCGCTCAGCTTAGCGGCAAGCTTTTGTGCGTCGCCGTGTGCTGACCAGCACGAGTGCGGCGACACCAACGAGGGCAGCGAAGGCAGAGGGCTCGGGCACCACGTTGAAGGTGAAGGTCTGGGTGTCGGAGAGGGTGCCTTCGGTGATGTGAGTCCCGGCGGTAGTCAGCTCAATCAGCCAGGTGCCGGCTTCAGTAAAGCCGAAGTTGAAGTGGTCGTGCACGCCCGCCAGCTGGTCCAGGGTGTTGTTGCCGTTCCGGGTGGAGAAGAAGAAGTTGAATCCCCCTACGCCGTCGGGCTGCCACAGGGAAAAGTGGCCGCTGCCGGAGGGCGAGGTGACGACACCGAGCGTGAAGCTAATGTCGGTCGTCCAGTCGGTCGGGTCCAGTTCTTCGGTGGCAATGCCCACAAAGGGAACCGGGTCGGAACCGGGGTTGTTTTGCGACAAAATCCACAGATCCTCACCAGTGGCCGCTCCCGTGCCCGCAGTGAGGGCGGCATTGTCCGGTGCGCTGATCTTGGTCAGCAGCGGGACGTTGATGATGATTTGCCCGGCGCCATACTCTTCGTCGGCGGCGAGTGGACTCCCATCGACGGCCGCGCCGGGGTGCAGGTGGGCGTGCAAGTGGAATTCTGGTCCGCTGCCTTCGTCTTCCAGCGCCACGCCGATGTCGCCGTGGCCGGATGTCCAGAGTTGCGCCTGGGCGGCTTGGCCCGCGAGGAGGGCGCCCAGCAAGATGGGGAGCGTCTTGATTGGATGTGGTGCTTGCTGCATGGTCATTTAGGATTTGAGTTTCAGTTTATTAGTGAAAGTCTATGTCGTTAAGTATGGTTCTAGTAAGGTCAAGTTTTATTGAAATTCTATTTCAATAAGGGCACCGCTAAACATCTATTATTGAAAGAGCTGGGTGTCTCGCCCGGCAATTTTGGTGCGGTGCGGGACGCCCCGCACTCCCGGTTTCGACCGGTCGAGGTCATAATGCCGGATCGATACGCCAGCGGAAAAAGCCCTGGGCAGGGGTCCCGTTTGCGGGCAGCCGCAGTGCCCGGCGCTGGATGCGCCCGAAGGCGTTGCCCCGCTCCGCCCCGCTTTCGAATTGTTCCAGCGGCCACCCCGGCACCCGTTCGCTCCAGCCGAGCCAGTTGCTGAAGTTGGCGCTGTATTCGAGCACGATATTTTGGGTATTCCGGTTGAGCCGGTCCTTATAGGTATCTCGGTGAAAGACGATCAGGCCCTCTGGATGGTTGGGATCGGGGTGGGGCAGCTTGTCGGCATCGGGCACTGCCGGGTCAAAGCCCTCCCAGAAAAGCTGGTATTCGATCACATCGGGCACGCCGTCGCCATCCCAGTCGCTGCCGTCGTCCTGCAGGCTGCCGGGGGCGAGGCCGTGGATGCGTTCGAAGCTGTCGGCCCAGGCGGCAAAGTTGTAGTCGGACCCCAGGCCAGCCAGAAAGACCAGTTCGAATGTGGAACTGTAAACGGGGCTGCCGGCTTCGATCCCCGCCGCGCGAAGGCGAACCCGGTAAATGCCGGACTCGGAGAATAGGAAATATTGACGACCAGAGCCATCCTGCACCACCTCCAAATTACCCGGCCCCGCGAAACCGGTGACTTCAAGCGGGTTGGCTGCCGCTTGGATTCCGGCTTGAAAACGAACGGCCTCGACTCCGCTGATTCCTACCCGGTGAGGCTCCGGCCCGCTGTGATCTGTCACCGGGACAATGCAAAAGGCGTAGTTGCGGGCGATGTTGTTGACCTCCATCGCCTCGGTCAACAGCGCGACCTGCCCGGGTGAATACTCCACCTGCCCGCCAACGGGATGGACCGCAGCTGGCCCGGCTACACCTGCGATTGAGAGCCGCAACTCGGCCTGCCCGCTGACGGTAGAGGAGAACGGGACGGCGAAGTGAAAGGTCCCGGTGCCGCTGGTTGGCTGGCCACCCGCATTGAGCCGGCCCGAGGCACGAAAGGTTACTGCATAGTTGCCCGGTCGCGTGAGTCCGTAGTTGTAGTGGGTGTGTATGCCGGAGGGGATGTTATCAATCTCGTCATTGCCATTGATGCCATCGGCAGTGTTGAAGTGCATCTCAACCCCGCCGACCGATCCGCTTTCCCACATCGCGAAATGCCCCCCGGCATCGACTGCGGGTCCGGAGATATCAACCAGCGCAATTTTTATGCTGCCCAGCGGATGAGGAAAAAAGCGGCCGTTATTGGAGAGCTGGAAAATGCCAGGTTGAATCAAGCTGCGCCAGCCGAAGAAGATTTGCCCGGGCAAGTTGGCCTGTGGCAGCAGCCAGAGCGTGTCGCCCGCGTCGCCCAGGCCCCCGAGCGGGCCGCTCAGCACGACTTCGGTATCCGGTGTTGCCACGATTCTGGTATCCGCCGGATCCAGCCGGACGATGCCCTCCGGCGTATTGAAATTATTCGTGGTATCATAGGAGATGGAGAAGCGCCAGCCTGCATCGGGATTGCCCGGAGCGTCCGTGTAATCGACCTGCACTTCAAAGTGCCCCAGCAGCAGATCGAGGGCAGGTGTCGCCATGCCATGCGTAACAACACCTGAGAAGAGTCCGCAGTAAAAAAGGATTGTCTTGACCGGATACATGATTGATCACGATGCTCTTAGTGTAAGTTATTTTCAATAGAAATGATCCGTTTTTTTATCGTGCATGTTTTGCGGCCAATTGTTTTGAGCGTTAGCCTGGCCTGGCTGCTGGCCTCCATGCTTCAGGCACAGGCGTCCGGCGGGGCGGTTGCTGCCGCTGTGCCAACCGGTTCTGCAAAGAATGAATCTGAAACCGTTTACGAGCTGGAAGAATTTTTTGTGGTTGCGGAGCGGTATGGGGCCGTGGGTGATTTTTCGCTGGTGAGTATTCAGGTTCTCGAAGCGGCGGAGCTGGAGCGCCAGATTCAGGCTACGCTGGGAGAAACCCTGGCTTGGGAGCCGGGCCTGAATGCCAGCTATTTCGGGCCGGGTGCGAGCCGCCCGGTGATTCGCGGGCTGGGGGACTACCGCGTCCGTATGCTGGTGGACGATATTGGCACGCTCGATGTATCCGATAACAGCCCGGACCACGGTGTGCCTCTCGAGCCGCTGCTGATTCGGCGGGTGGATATACACCGGGGGCCGGATGCGCTGCTTTTTGGCAACGCTGCAATTGGCGGAGCCATCAACTCACAGACACGGGTTTTACCGGAAGAGCTGCCCGCACAGGTCGTTTCCGGCAGCGTCGAGACGCGCTATGAAACGGCAGCTGATGGGCGTTCTGTGGCCGCCTATGGCACGGCCCGGACCGGCGAGTTTGCCCTCCGCCTGACGGGTGCGGCGCGACGTGCGGACGATTATGATATCCCCGGTTCGGCCCGCACGGCTGAATATGAACGCAACGCCAATCCTCCTGATGCATTTCCGACCTTGAAGAATACGCAGACTGGCGCATCGGAGCGGGTGCCCAACCCCGTGGGAAAGCTGACGAATACGCAGCTCGAAACGGTTACCAATTCCATCGGTGCGCTCTGGGAACCCGAGTCCGGCGTGGGCCGGCTGGGACTGGCCTACTCCCGCTACGAGTCGAACTATGGTGTGCCCTATCAATACCCGGGACCGGGCGAACTCTACGGCGACACCGAAATGCAGATGTGGCAGTCGCGGGTTGACCTGGATGCCTCGCTCGAGACGGATCTCGAGTGGTTCGAGCGTCTCCGCTTTCGTCTCGGCCATGCGGACTACGGTCATGAGGAGTGGTTTGTGGGCAGAGCCTGGCAGGCGGACACCGTTTTTACGGATACGCTGATGGGCCTTGAATCCAGCGAAGCCCGCGTCGATCTCTTTCATCGCTTTCTGGATACGATCGAGGGGGTGGTGGGTGTGCACGGCTTTGAGCGGGAGCTTGATGTGAGTGGGAGATTTCAAAAAAATCCGAACAGCCTGCGGATTCCTTACTTGTTTGAAACGAGTAATGTGGCTGCCTTTCTCGTCGAAACTTTTACGCTGGGCCAATGGACTGTCCGTGGCGGCTATCGCTACGAGCGGCAGCAGATCAACAATTATTCCAACCAGATCAACGGGATTGGCGGTGTTTTCGGTGACCGTGGCGAAAGCCATAGTTTGGCTGGCGGCTTGACCTGGCGCAAAGTCGCCCCCTGGATTTTTGATGAGCTTGCGCTGACGTTGAACCTCTCGCGGATTGAGCGCCTGCCGTCGGAAACCGAACGCTATGCCTCCTGGTCCAATCCCGCGATTGGGCGATTTGTGCTGGGCACCTTTTATCAGGGAGATCCCTACCAGAAAGAGAGCTCCAGTGCACTGGAGCTGGGGGCGGAGTTGCACCGGGGCGATTGGTCCGGACGCATCAATTTGTTTCACTACGACTTCGAGAATTTCATCTTTCTGGAAGACCAGAAAGGCTTTGGCAATCTGGCCCAATACCTCTCCAAAGATGCCACATTTCGCGGTGGTGAGGCTGAGCTCACCTGGCGGGTGCAGGAGACTGCCACCAGTGCCTGGCGGATCAAGGGGATGATCGACTTTGTGCAGGGTGAAAACAATACAGACGACACCTACCTACCCCGTATCCCGCCGCTGCGCGTCGGCTCGCGTATCGAGTGTGAACAGGGGGCCTTTCATGCAGGAGCCGATTTGCGCTACGCCTTTAAACAAGACAATACTCAGGCGGCAACGGCATCGGCTGCCCGGGAACTGGAGACGGACGCTTACTTTGAGCTGAACCTCGACGCTCAATACAGATGGACCCTGGCGGATACGGATCTGACGGTGTTTGCCCGGCTTCAGAATGCCCTGGATGCCGAGCGGCGTGCGCATGCTTCCTTTTTGAAGGACGTGGCCCCGTTGCCCGGCCGCAGTCTCAGCCTCGGGCTGCGCTGGGAGTTCTAGGGTGCAATTAAAAGTGCGGGGCAAATTGGCCTAAAGAAGGTAGCGCAGGTGCGTCCCCGCACCGCAGGAATAACAAGGTAGCGCAGGTGCGTCCCCGCACCGCAGGAGCTTGGCCTAAACAAGGTAGCGCAGGTGCGTCCCCGCACCGCAGGAATAATAAGGTAGCGCAGGTGCGTCCCCGCACCGCAGGAGCGTTCGTAGTGCCAAGCCTCCAAGACCAGACCCCAACACTTCCAGAACACCACAGCCGCAAGGTGCGCCGCGGGACGCGGTCGCGCTACCTGAATAAAGCTTACCCTGTACTTTTAATCGCACCCGGAGTTCTAGGATCCCCAAAAACGAGAATAAAAAAGGGACAGGCAAAAAAATTATTATGTAGCCATGGCAGTCCTCTGCCATCCATGGATGATCAGCCCTCGCTCAAAAATTCGACCAGCCGCCCGGCGGTGAGTTTGCCGATGCCTTCGACCTGGCTGAGCTCTTCGACGCTGGCCGCGCGCAGTTTCTGGATGCTGCCGAAGTGGAGCAGCAGCTGCTGTTTGCGGCGTGTGCCGAGGCCTTTGAAGTCGTCGAGGATGGATTCCTTGAGCCGCTTGCTGCGCAGTTCTGCATTGAAGCTGTTGGCGAAGTGGTGCGCCTCGTCGCGGATGTGCTGGAGCAGCCGCAGCGCGGGGTCGTGGTGGGCCAGATTGAGCGGGGCACGTCCGTCGCTGAAGATGACGGTTTCGTTTTTTTTGGCCAGCCCGATCAGCTCCGGCGGCTCCAGCCCCTGTGAAAGAAAGGCCTTCAGCGCCGCACTGACTTGACCGGCCCCGCCGTCGATCACAATCAGCTCGGGGAAGTCCCGTCCTTCCTCTGCCAGTCGCCGGTAGCGCCGCCCCACGACCTCCTCCATCGCGCGGAAATCATCGTTGCCCACGAAGGAACGGATCTTGAAACGCCGGTAGTTTTTCCGGTCGGGCCTGGCCTGGTGGAAGGCGACCATCGAGGCCACGCAAAAGCTGCCCGAGATGTGGGAAATGTCAAAGCACTCCATCCGCTGCGGGAGTTGGGCCAGACCGAGCCTGGCCTGCAGCAGCTGCAGCACGTCTTCGCTGCTGTGCGTATGCAGCAGGTTGCGCTCAAATTTGCGGGTGCGCGCCGCAGTTTGCTCCAGCGCGGCGATGCGGTCGCGCAGCGCGGCAGCGGTCTCATAGTCGCGGACGGCAGCAGCCTGCTGCATGGCTTCTTTCAGCTCGCCCAGCCACTGGCGCGCCTTGCCTGCGAGGAACTCGCAGGCGGCATCCAGCCGCTGCTGATACTCTACCTCGGTGACTTCATTGGCATGCTGGTAGATTTCCTGCCGGGCGTCGTCGTAGAGCCGCCAGCGGCCGTCACCCAGATCGACTGGTTTGGCGTCGTGCAGCAGGATGCCGAACTCGCGCCGCAGCTCGGCCAGGGTCTTGCGCAGGTGCCCGGAATGCGCAAAGGGGCCGTAGTAGCGCGAGCCGCCGTCGATACGGTTGCGGGTCAGGCGGAAGCGCGGCAGGGTCTCGCGCAGGTCCACCCGCACCAGCAGAAAGCGCTTGTCATCCGTGAAGTCGGTGTTGTAACGCGGTCTGTATTTTTTGATCAGCTGTCCCTCCAGCAGCAGGGCCTCCGCCTCCGACTTGACCAGTATCGTCTCAAAGTCGTGGATCAGGTCGATCATGGCCCGGATCTTGGGCTGGGCGATGGTGAGCTTGCGCGAGGCCTGAAAGTAGGTGCTGACCCGCTTCTTCAAGTCCTTCGCCTTGCCCACGTAGATGGTCTGTCCCAGCCGGTCCTGCATCAAATACACGCCCGGCCGGTGTGGCAGCCGCCGCACCTTCTCTTTCAGCCCGGACTTGGACTTATCTTTACCTGATTCTGGCATTTGTTAAAAAATCATGTAGCGTTACACAATACCCTTACAAGACCACAATGTCCAAACATCCTGTCATCGAAGTGATTAATTTTGGCGACGAGCTCCTCGTCGGTATCCGTGAAAACGCGCACCTGGTGTATCTGGGCGATCAGCTTGCCCGCTACGGCTTGCCCATCCAGCGCAGCCGGGTCATTACCGACGAAAAGGCGGAAATCCAGCGGGCTTTTCTCGATGCCTGGGCCCATTCCGATATTGTCATCACTACCGGCGGACTCGGCCCGACGGCCGACGACATGACGCGCGAAAACGTGGCCGAGGCGCTGGGTGCGGAGCTGGTCTTTGACCCGGCAATTTTGCAGGCGATCGAGGCCCGTTTCGCGCTGATGGGCCGCAAAATGTCGGCCCATCACCGCAAACAATGCTATTATTTTGCCGCCGGGGAAGTGCTGCATAATGAGCGCGGCACCGCGCCGGGCCTGCTGCTGCGGCGCGACGGCAAGTTGCTCATCATGCTGCCGGGGCCGACGCACGAGCTGCGGCCGATGTTTGAGCAACAGGTCCTGCCGGTGTTACAGCAGAGCGGTGTGCTCACCGCCGGAGAAGCCTATGTGCAGCTGCGCACCTGCGGGGTGGGGGAGTCGGCCGTCGAAGAGCGTCTCCAGCCGATCGCCGAACAGTATCCCGGTCTCACGCTGGCGTATTGCGTGCACTACGGCATCGTCGATGTGCGCCTGAGCAGTCGCGACGGCTCACTGCCGATGGAGCAGGTCAAACAGATCGCCCACGAGGCGCGGGAGCTGCTCGGCGAGGACTTTGTGTGTTATGGCCACTGTTCGCTCGCGCATGTTATCTACCGTGAGTTGCGGGCCCTCGACCGCACCCTGGCAGTGGCCGAGTCCTGCACCGGCGGTTTGCTCTGTCATGCGTTTACCGAGACCCCCGGTGCCTCCAAGGTCTTCGTCGGCGGCGTGGTCTGCTACGCCAACGATGTTAAAGTGTCCAAAGTCGGTGTGCCGGAATCGATCCTGGAGCAGCACGGTGCCGTTAGCCCGGAGTGCGCCATCGCGATGGCTTCAGGCATCTCCGAGCGGCTCTCGGCGGACTATGGCTTGAGTGTGACCGGATTTGCCGGGCCTGACGGAGGCGATGAGCGCAACCCGGTGGGCACGATCCATATCGGCTACCACTCCCCGGTCGGCGTGTGGGCCAAAACCGTGCGCTACGCCGGCGGACGCTTCGATGTCAATAGCCGCGCCGTGCACGCCGCGCTCGACTGGGTCCGCCGTAAACTGCGCGAGCACAAGGTCGAGGAATTTCTCTGCTGCGGCGGGCGGGATTGAATCGCGCTCCATGCAACAGGTGTTCCTGCCAGAGCATGTAACGCCCTGCGGTGCGGGGACGCACCTGCGCTACCCGGCATCCGCCAGTTACCACGCACGTAAAATGGCGCGCCCAATGCCCCCCGCCGGAGAAAAAACGACCCGCAGCGAAAAAAAACTTTTTTCTGCTTGCCAGCACCACGCTAATGCCCTTTCCTAAAAATTCCTTTCACTAATTTTTTTTCTCAAACCCTCAAGGCATGAAAACTTCCAAGAAAATTATTTCTCTTATCGCCGGAACAGGCCTGCTCACCGCGAGCTTCCTGAATGCGGCTACGACGGACCCGGTTGGGTATGTGACGGCAAATATTAGCTCTAATTCGGACCTTAAGGTAGGTGTACCCCTTACTCAGGCTCCATCGTTCACTGGAGAAGTTGATTCCGTTTCTGCTGGGGTTGTGACCGTAACTGGTACACTGCCTGACATAACTACTGCTGCTCACTTTATATGGGTTACATCAGGCTCACTTGAGGGGCAATGGTTTCAGGTTTCGGATGCCAGCACCTCTACGATTACCGTTTCAGAGGATCTTGAGACAGCAGGTTTACTTACCTCAGATAACATTCAAGTTCTTCCATTTTGGACGCTTGGTAGCTTGCTCCCCGATGGAGGAGGTCTTCCGACAACTAATGATCCAGGCTCTATTAAATCGTTTGTTCTTTTAAATGATGTTTCAGCTATAGGTACTAACCTTCCTTCCGGTGGGGGCGGAACTTATTTTCCTTTTGATAATGGTAGTGTTTCTGGGTGGCTTGACGCTTCTAATCCTACTGCATTTGTTGATGATTCAGTTGTTATACCGCCATCATCTTATTTGACCTTACGCAATAACAGCGATGTTACAGCATCGGTAACTTTTGTAGGTAATGTTCCAACTTCTGCTATTTCTAATCAAGTAGTTGCGCGCGCAGATGGTGCCCAAGACAATCAAGTCTATCTGCCTT
>Ga0100391_1000498_pt1 | contig 45862 bp, 34 predicted proteins | sample CryGeymeta201515_FD_81541 | JGI IMG/M metagenome (GOLD analysis project Ga0100391, IMG submission 81541) | Groundwater microbial communities from Crystal Geyser aquifers in Utah, USA - Crystal Geyser metaG 2015-15 | ecosystem: Environmental > Aquatic > Deep subsurface > Groundwater | place: USA... | reverse complement strand
TCAGCAGCTACCTGTTAAATGCTAGCTTAAAAGTGCTTGGCCATTTTATTTTTATTGGCAGCCAATGGGCCATTATTTAATAAAATCGCACTGAGATAGTAATTAGATCACATGCTGTTAAAAGTAACGGTTCATATTACTTAAGCCCAACAAATGCTACTTCCAAAAACAACCCCGGGAATGTGTTTTTCCCCATCCCGGGGCAGTTTTGGAAATCCCGGGGGTAGGGATATCCCTGGATTGGTGACAACACATCTTCCACAGTAAAAGGCTCTTTTATGGGTCCTTTGTTCTTTCACACCAACATCAAAAGATGATCCTACAACAGTCAATATCGTTTCTCAGTCTACTAGCGAGAAACCCCATTACATTTCTGCAAATTAATTTTGGCCTGATCGGTAGCGATGACACTCTCACAAGCCGCCAGCACTTCGAAGTGGCTCTCCATCAAGCTCTGTTGACTCATCCAGCATCGGCGTTGGGCATTCCAGATCCCCTGCATAGGACATTGATTCAGGAGTCCGCCGATGATGAAATAATAATACAAGAATCGAACCACGGAAACGGTGACTTTCAAAATTATATCGACGACGATGACGAGCCAACATCGATGCCGTATCCATTTTGTGGGATACCCATTCGACCCTACTACAAGGAACTTGCCAGGCGACTCTTTACTTTGTCCAAAGCAAAATCAAGAATAGCAAAGCCGAAACGTCATTCCATAGAGACACCTGAAAGATATTTTCTAGTCGAGGCAAGCAAACTTGGGTTCAAGGAATTGCTAAATCCGTCCATAAAATCGCTGCCCGGCATTCACCTTATAAAACCAACTCCTTCGTCCATGTACGAATGGTTGAAAGAAACTCGCCCAGAAACAATCCTCCTTCTACTGGGAATGCGTCAAACAATAGGAACTGATATACGATGCTTGCTTCCGCCGTCTCGTAAAGTGTTACTGGAAGCTGCATCGGTCCCTCATAGAAGAGGGCAAGGGAACAAGCTTAGCGTCGCAGCCAAGGCACGGGCCAAACACGCCCATCGCGGAAAGGAAAAGTTCTTTGGTATTGTAATGGGCGGCCCAGAGAAGCAGAGCCAAGAAACTGAACGTATCGTCAAGGATATTCTGGACCATGCCGTCTGGATGAATATTCATGCCTTTGGAGGCACAAATTCTCAACCAGTACTAGAAGCCAGACTTGAAACTGGCTACGGAGCTCGATGGACAGCTGACTGGACGGAACCATGGAATCCCACTTATGTACAATTTCGGGGCTTTCTAGAACCACAAATGCCAGATGGTCACGAAAGGGGTTGGAAACACTAAAGTGCTACCGTAGCTGTCTAGCGTCTAGCTAGCACAATACGTTTGAGTGATCTCGTTGGCTCAAAGTAGCAGAAATCGTTGCTTGGATCCTGCGTTCGTCGGCATCCACCGTAAAGAAAATTAGCAAGTTCAAAACTCCACACATGATCCAACCGAGAGTACCGAGATTGAACGCCGGAGTTCGTCCTCCCAACGAAGTGATCAAATGGGCGACAAAGACGGGTCCCAACCCTCGGCCGAAATCATCAAACGTATTGTAAAAAGCGAATGCTTGTCCTCTTTGGGTTGGCAAGGTCACATTTTGTAGTGTTGCCTTGACAATCGGGCCTGTTACTGCCGCGGCCGCTCCAGCTATCAGTGAAACGGATGCAATAAAAATAAAAGAGCTATTGTTGTTGACGCCATTGAGCAGCACCCAGAAAGGAACGCATCCAAAGATCGCCATGGATCCTGCAAGCAACGCCGGATATCTTTTATCCACACGATATAGGTATTGACCGCCTGCTCCACCCGCTAACATCCCCAAAAAATTGCCTGCTCCAAACCAGAGAATTGTAAACGTGGCAAATTCCACACTCATGCCGCGATCTTCCGCTAGAAAGTCATTGAGGTACGTGTTCACAATTCCCCAAGGAAGGCAACCAGGAGCCCCTTGCAGCAGAGCGAGCACGACTGTGGGAGTTTTGAGCAATAGTAAAGAGGATTTTGCTACAGGCTCGATCTGACGGTGATAAAACGTCTGAAGAAAATTTTGTTTGGCAATGGAAAATCTCAAAGTGTCCCTTTCGTTCCTGTCATCCTGGTCAGCATCATCCTGTGGAGACTTTCGTCCGAGACTTCGCGAGCGCCGTCGCACTCCTTTTAAGGACGATCGTGGTGGCGGTGGTGGCGGCGGTGTTGTTGATGTTGATGATGATGACGATGATGATAGCGGTGTAGATTTTGTCAAGCGGATATTTTCTCCACTGCATTGTGATGTATCGTGTTCTTTGTTTCCATAATTGAATTGCTGCATTTCCAGTGTTGTTTGGATTGCCAATACACCGTCCGAGTAGGAATATTCGGAATGATCGTTGAGCGTAGCATTATTGTTGTTTTTGTCGTCGTCGTCGTCGTCGTCGTCGTTAGTGGTGAGAATACTGCGTCGATATTCCAAGACGGCTTCTTCTGTTTGTCCTCGTTCAGGATCTTCTACTGTCTTGTATACAATCGCAGCACAAAGCAGGGCTGGCACAGACACTATTAGAAAGGGTAACCGCCATCCAAAGGTGGGTCCCAAAAATCCAGCCACTCCTTGTCCCACCGATGTTCCCATTCCAGTACCAATTCCTACTGCGGCATTGACTTTGTGGCGTTCATCTGCCGAGAACAAATCTCCCAGAATGGAATAAATCAAGGGCAGAGCTCCTCCGATGGAAAATCCTGTTACGGCTCGACAAATGTATAATTCCCAGTAGGTTGTTGTCCAGTACGTTAAAAAGCAAGCTCCTTGTAGTAGTATTGGTGTCATTGGTGTGTATTATCGGGTTGGGTTTATTGATTCAGACGTTGCAGGTGGGAACGATAGTTGATAATGATGATGAAAGGAAAAGAAGAAGAAAAAAAGAACATGAGTTACCTTGCTATACAAAATAAATAAAATAATAATCATAAAAGTTGTGAAATAGTAAAACAATAGAGTGCCATTTTCTTCTTTATTTTGGTTTTTACCTTCACCGATACCAACCGTCACAGCAAAGAGAAACGTTCGATTCATCCGATCTGCCAAAACGCCGACAACAAATCCTGCTGGAGCACCTAACATCCAAAATGCCAAGGCAATATGTCCACCCAATTTAACATCCCGTTCTTCATCATCGAATCCAAAATCACTGGCTATATCGGACAAATTTGGTGCCATTAAATTCTGATCCGCAAATAACAGTACTGTCGTAAGAGAAAATAGCATCATGGCCCACTGTCGTTCCTTTTGTTTTTGTTGCTGCTGTTGCCGTTCGTTTTGTTGTTGTACATTTTCGCCTGGAAGAATTTTAAAGGGTGATGATGATAGTTCCACCTCTGAATGTGGCTGCTGTAACATGACATCATCATCTTCGTCATGAATGCTATTGCTATTGCTGTTGTCGTTGTCGTTGTTGTTCGCATCATCATCATTCTTATTGTTATTATTATTTTGATTGGATGATAAGGCGTAATAGTGGTGCTGCTGGTTGGGAGATGTTGATGTTGTTGTTGTCGATACTGCGCGTACCATCCTTTTAAAGTACTACAGTACGAAATATATTACTGTAATTGTAAATAAATGATACAATAAAAGACAATAGCCGTTTTTAGTATACACACACGTTCAAACAGACGACAGGAAAAGGACAACACGAAATGAATACTCTAATAGCTACGGTACGTACTAGAGTCGTACGTCTTACTGCTGTATTGTAGATGGAAGATGGAAGGCAGCAGGAAGGAAATGATTTGGATTGTTTGTAGTGTGTGCAATGCATTAACTGTATGTTTGTTGACGCACGTTCGTTTATAATTGTTATGATTATTGCGTTGTAGTCTACTCGAGTATGATTCTTTATTTTGGATCTTGTATGATGATGATTATTTCTGGAATTCGAATAAAAAAGAAGACAAAAATAAATAAGAATAATGTATTGATGTTGTTCTTCTTGTTGGTTTTAAGATCCACCCGAACTACTACTTTTACTTTTCACTTCTTGATGATGATGATGACACACATGAAACGTTGAAGGGATTGCATACGATTGGTAAACGGCCATCCAGTTCACTCACTACTACTAGAGTCTAGTAGACTACTCTACTACTACCCGTAGACTAGTACCTAGACAACTGGTATGTAGAGTACTGATCACGTGGAGTACAGTAGAACAACAGCCAACATAGAATACTACGGTACCACTACCATGTAACACGTACCACTCCGTAGAGTACAGTGCGTTTAACGTCAATCGAATTTAACCGTACCGTTGCAGAAAGTAGGTTTCGAGACATTACCAGGTACTGTAGTAGTAGTCGTCAACCAGGCAGGCAAAACAAGTTAAGGGATCATAATTATTTTCTCGCTATTTTCAACAGCAAAGAGTTTCATTGTTTTCTTATTATTATTGACTTATTACAAACAAGCATACCCTGGTACACACATACCAGGTACCAGGTACATTATTAAAACATCCCTCTTGCTTGATCCTTCCTTGTACCAGGTAGCTAGCTACAACTAGACTAGTTGAAAGCATTGGTTTCTACTCAAGCATTGAGGTAATACGATAATAATAATAATAATATTAATTATTATCGTTTCTCCAACAAACACAAATTAAATCTCTCCTTCGTTTTACAATTTGCTATTCTACACAGTGGAGGGCACACATTCGTATTTGCACCTCTACCTTCCTACTAGCTACTACTAGTACTCTGCCTACATCTATCTTATCATACACACACCCACACACACACACACGCGCATACACCGTGATCATGTTGTTGACAAGATACAACAAACGTCAATTAACGATTGCAGTATGTTGTTTATTACTAAGTGTTGCTACGACTAGAGACAGCGTGGTTGTTGTGGCGCAGAACAACAATCGTCAAGAAGATGATGTTATCGATGCTACTGCTACGAATGGAAATGGAACTGAGGATGCTGGTAGTGGTGGTGAAGTTCTAGATAATGGTGATATGACGATGATGGACGAGGAGGACGAGGACGAGGAGAATGGTAATGCTGTTGTTCATAATAATGACACAGCAGCAGGCGATGGTTTTATGAACGACACCATTCCTATTCCGGTGCCGGATGCTATCTCGACAGAATCTCCTTCTTCGACAACAACACAACCTGCATGTTACGACAATTTGAGGGATGTTTATACGTACATTTCTGATGACGAAAAATTATTTGAACAGAAACAATTTATTATTTGTCCAGGAACTGTCATCGATGTTGGATTCTTGGTACCTGGTGTTGGATTGGAAGATGGTCAAGAACCCATTGTTCCACGATCCAATTCCGAATATCTATGCGGAGTAGATGGAAGTTCGGATAATAATTGCATCATTCGAGGCGGAGATTTTGGTGTCGTTGCTGTTCCCGTCTTTTTTCGACAAGATCTATCCGTCTACAATGTAGTGGTGAAGGGATTTATATTTGAAGGTCAAAACCAGTATGCAGCCTTCATGGCAGTTCCAGGAGATGTTTCCTTCATTGATTGTGTGTTTCGAGTACGTGTTACGATCTTGTTTTGCTGTACGAGCGACGTACTATGTTGTTTTACTTTTATTTTTGTATACTTGGCTTATTTCATCATTGTCCTAACATTATTATTTTATTTGCGCAAAATGCCATTCAAATGCAAACCCGCTTTCCTCCTTGCTGCTTTTATCTGCTTGCTTCTTCAGGATCAAGCTAATTTTGGGACAATTGTGGCAAATTATGACTCCAGATTGGACCTTGGAGGGCGGCGTTTAATAAAAGAAGTGGAATCGGAAGATCCCTTTCGACGTGCTGCTGCTTACATACAAAATTATCACGACCACGAGGAGGAAAAAGAGTCTCGAAAGCTGGAGCAGAAACGTGGTGACCACTACCAGGCCGTGGCACCAGTGATGAACACTGTAACAAGGAAAAAAGATCGATCACTACAAAAAAATAATTTTCTTGAGTTTTTCGTGCGGGGGTGCCGGTTCGAGGTAAGCTACCAGACCAGGATTATATTATAAGTATCATAGATCCTTGCTTATTCTTACATTTCAAACCAACCAACTGTGCCATTAACAGAGAATCGAGCAAATTGAAAGGCAACTTGGTGTTGAATTTGGTGTCGTAACAGTCAAGACACGCGACATTAAACTTGTCATGGAGGATACCATTTTTTCCGACATAAAGTTTGGAAACCAAGAACTTACAGTACGTTTGATCTTGTTGTTGTTGTTGGCAACGTTGCTTTTGTGGAAATTCTTTCATGCCGATACCTCATCTCTCTCTACTATATTTGACGTGTACAGCCAATTGGGTACGGACTCTTAGTTCAAAAAGCCGAATTGGAAATTCACAACGTGTGCTTTCTTGACAACGAATTCCGTGGTTTCGGTACTGTCCTACTGGAACAAACCGCCGATCCCTTTGCACCAGGTGCAAATTTCTTGACAAATAATTACGCAACCGAAACAGACCCAAATGTAGAATGTTCCTTTGCTGCATACTTTGCTACAGATGAAGATCGAAGGAATGGTAATGCCACGTGTGTTCCAGTTCAGATAGAGAGCTGCCAGGCTGGAGCAGGACTTCCAGAAACTGCTGTAGACGACGAAGAAACGGGCAGCACTACCACCAACGATGAAGACACGAGTTCTACAAATGGTGATGGGGAAATAAACGACAATACATCGACGTCGGCGGCGGTAGCGGTAGCGTTGTCGTTATCAGCCTTCTTGTCGTCGCTGAGTTTGTTCTGTACGCTGTTAGCGGCATAAAGGTGTGCGATCCTAGAATGGATGATTGGGTGAATGAATTCTACTGTAACTATCATTATTTGTTTTGAACTGCGGCTTTTCTCCGCTACAGAACGGACTATCAACTTGAAGGATATTATTACTATTAGAAAATGGAAGTCAATGTATTCTTCATCCGTAGCCCTACTGATGATGGACCTACTAATTTAGTAGAAGTCTTGTTTTTTCGATTTTTTACTGGTACTATTTCTATATCTGTACTACTAGTAGCTAGTAGCTACTACTAGCTAGTGCTAGACTACTACTACTCTAGCGAGCTACTAGCTAGTAGTAGTAGTTGCCGGAGTTTGCTCTACTAGCTACCTGGTAGTAGACGTTTCATCCTCCTTGGAAAGAACCTTGCTTGCAATACCGCATGCGTGTATTTTTTATTTTACCAGGTACAGAGTAGACCCTACCGGTGGTGGGTGGTGCTAGTAGTACACTAGTAGTACTCTGGTGTTGTTGGCAAGATTTTTTAACACAGACATGCTGGTGATGCTAGCTACCAGTACGAGTAGTAGACTGCTACATAAACCCTACTCTACTACAGTAGTAGCTAGAGTAGTAGGCTACTGAAGGTAATGGTACTACTATAGTAGTAGTAGCAGAGAGTGTAATAATAGTACCGTACTACTACTAGTGCGTATCTGGAATATACATTCCAGGTTTTTTGATTTTCCTAAATACAGTAATAAAGAAATAAGAAGCAGCATTCCATTTTTATGCAATGTCCCTGTACTGTAATACGATAGAGCATACAACCTGGTACATAATCTACTTTTCGATGAAACGAGCGAGGAATGCGAAGCAAAGTAGTCTACTGTAAATAACAAGCTACAGTACGCATTAACAAAACCGCTAAAGATCACACACAAAACAAACATACAATGAAACGCGACAATATGGCAAAGCAAAATGATGATTATTTGAGAGAAAGTTTGTTGTCGGCTGCGCATTATTATCCTCTGGAAGATGCGAGTAGTGATGGAGGTCATGGTGGTCATGTTGGTGGTGGTGGTGGTGGTGGTGGTGGTGGTGGTGGTGGGATGTCTCTTTCTTGCGACAATGTCACAACGAACATTGCGACACCAGTTAGCGAGGGGAAACAAGAAATGGATGACACAGTGTCGTTCATGCCTACTGCCATTAAGGTCGATTTTCTAGACACTAGCAATCCAGATGACATGATTGATAATTCGCGCATCAATTACGTTGCCATTAGGTTACGCTGTGGAGTTACAGCCATGTGTCGGACCAACGTTTTGACGTGCTGTCCTTCTGTTCTGAAGAGCATCAACAGCGATGTATTGCAATGCTTGGAAATGATGCCCCGATCTGTTCATGCATTGGTTCGGCGAACCAGAATTTGGGTCAACTTGACCTACATTTATGGACTCAGGAAGGATCCGCGCTTATTGCGACACACTACAGCTCATCATCATGATTCGTGGCTTCACTGGTACGTACCTGTACCTGTACGTTGATTATTTGTTTTTGTCGTGTTTGATTGTCGTTTTCTTGTCCCGATTCCATTGGCGCAAAATCATACACACAAAAGAGTCCAAACTGACGGAAAACGTTCTCCTCCCCGCACAACCCAAAACCCAAACAAACAAAAACAGGGCCCGAGATCGAACAGAAAAAATGCGTTCAATTGAGATTTACGATTGTCGAGCGTATCAAAGGATGAGATTGCACTATAATGGAGCCGGTCTTATGTGTCACGAACTCTGCCATTTGATCCACCAGTTTGCGCTACAGGATGGCCTTCGCAATACGCAAATCATACGTGCCTACTTGAATGCAAAATCGTCGGGACTTTACGATAAAACAGTACGACGGGATTGGGCTGGACAAGATTGCGATACTGATATTGCCTACGCCATGGTGGATCACAAAGAATTTTTTGCAGAACTAAGTAGTACGTTTCTCTGCGATACGTACAAACATTTGGAGTTTGCAGACTCTACAAATATGATTTCGTGCAGTCCTCCCTTGATGGAACCTACAGTCATTGAAAGAGTTCGCCAACGGCCACAAAAGTTGACGTTACCACAAGCCAAGGGAAGCGTCAGAGGTATTCCCCAGCGACAAATCACTCGTCAATCTTTTACCGTCGAAGAAGGAAAACAACATCCTATGTTGCAATTCTATCAATTGTTGCTACGATTTTGCAAACCACAGATTGATCTGTCTACTACTATTAGTAGTAATAGGAAGACGCCGGGGCAGCCATGTAACAAATTCTATCCATTCACCAGAAGACAATTTCGGCAGCATGACAGTGCAACCTACGAGGTGATCAAGAGTTTGTGGAAAGAGATTGAACTCTGGGAAGATCCCGATGACAACGAATTGTCTTGTGGAAAAGAATTCGGCTGGTTCTCCCCATTTGCGGCTCAAAGCAAGTTTCTATCCCACAGTTAAGCGAGGAAAAATAGAGAGGGTTTGAAACTGTAATGTTCTAAAATATAGAGAGGGTTCGAAACTGTATACTGCTCTATAGTGCCTCCGTTTTATATCTTTAACTATAATATTATGTACAGTAGCATGGTATTTTAATCTACCTCCGGATAATCTACCTTGCTGTACCACCGCGGCATATCGCTTCCCATGAGACGATAATCGTAAAAGATTTCCTCCTCCTACAGAAAGTGTGTGTAAGAAGCGCAACAAGGAAAAAGAATTGTGAGTTGACTGGCGAATAGAGTACGTGTTTTTGCACACTGGTAAACGGCACATGATTCCATAAGAAGATATGACGCGACGCACCTGAGTATCTCTTCTTGCCAGCAGGCACATACTGTGCATATCGATAACATATCGATCAAAGGTTCGATTAATCCAAGCTGGTGGGACCGAATACGTATTGGGAATGTATCGCTGCATATCTCGCAAGTCCATGTCTTGCGTGAAATTGAGCATGACGGATTGACAGTTTGGAAGAGATCCTGGTTGTGGGTGGTTGACCACGTGCCCCAGGGCAAACGGATTCGACCGTGGACGCGTCAGGACTGTATATGGCGACCGTCTGGAATCAACGATAAAATTATCGTATCGAATGGAAAGCTGCAGATTGTGATTGTCTTGGAAATGTTCTTCGACATCAGGTCGAACCGATCCCAAGGGCCATACATTTCCTGGTTGAAAGGCGACCAAACTCCCCGCGAGTGCGGTTCCGTCCACAAAGACACCACGACCTGCACCAGGTACCAGTGACTTTAGCGCTATAATGGAATATCCTAGTTCTTTTCGTAGCATGGCAGCTCTGTACATGTTGATGGTTTGATATTGTCGAATCGAAATAAAGGTCTCTTCGTCGGCCGTGGTGATTCTGAATCCAAAATCATCCATTTCATCATCAAAGTCCGTTGGAAAATTTGACGCCCAATCACCCTTGCCTTCCCTCCCTTCGGACCATCCGTGAAAATCCAAAATGGCTTGAAGAGCACCTAATTTTCGTTCCAGAAAGGCAATAGACCTTGTCAATTTCAAAGAAATAGCATCGGTCGATGCAAGATCGGGCGACGATTTAAACTTTTCGCACCGAGCTGCCGTGGCTTCCAAATCTTCTTGCAACACTTGTTTGTAAACACTGTAGTCGTGAGACTGCATCACGTCGCTGCTATCGGTATCCTCCGTATGAAAGAGTTGTGGATCCATATCCTTGTCGATATGATCAAAAACTTCCAACACATCCAAAACTTGTGGTCCCAGTATGTCTTGCATTTCGTATCGCAATTGGACATTGGATTTGGAATCCAAATCACGCTGTTCTAAAATAGCAAAGGCTTCTTCGAAGGCTTCCATGTATTCCAGATCGGGTTTGTCCAACCGAACTTCACGCAATTTCGTTATCAACAACAAATAGTACAAATCTTTTCGTTCTTGAATTTTATGTTCGTTGGAATGATCATCGTTGTTATCAACGGTCAGGGATCGCCAGACCCGACGCAACATGGAGGGTGGTGATGAAGCAGATGCAGATCCTCCACCCGTCGTCGTCGTCGGCGGCGGCGGCGTCGTGGTAGCAGTAGTAGTGATAGAAGAACTATTACCACTATTGCTATTACTGCTGCTGCTACTACTGCTGCTTTTGCTGCTGCTCCATCTTTGTGTGGTGTGGTGGTGGTGGTTGTTGTTTTGTACTCCACCACTAACATCCATAGAAACACCACAACCTTGTCGGACTCCTCCACGCAGCAAATAATGTGCTCGGAACAATAATTGTTGGCTCATTCTTCGTGCTATCATGTTTTTTAACTTGTACTCTGTATATTATTGATTATTTTGTTTTTGGATAGAAGTAAATTATTGTTATTATTTATTATTATTGTTATATTGGTTGTCGTTGAGTTGTGCGTGTAGTCTAGTTCGTTCGTTGTTGTCCAAGATCTTCTCTCTCACTATTTGTCCCCCTAATCTTATGGAAAGAGTGTGTGTGCGCCCTAATGACAAGTGAAATTATTCCGGCGACAATCGTTTATTTTTTTATCTTTTATTTCAGTATTTTTCCCCATCTCATATCACTTTTTGTTACACACAGGTTTTTTGTATTGTAGTACCTCCCAATGACTGCTGTGCATCAGTCAAAGTAGTAAGAACCACAGCAGCAACAGTAGTAGAAAGGATGGTTTCGTCCAGAAACGATGATATTATTACATTACTGGTTCTGGGTGATGGTGATTTTTCGTTTTCGTTAGATTGGGCACGGTATCTGGCATCGAACTCTACTACCAATACCACTAATAAGAGTTGCTATCCTCACAAATCTTTGCACCTGATTGCGACTGGTTTGGATTCCAAAGATGCCTTGCTGTACAAATACAAAGACGCCAATTTTTTATTGAAAGCGTTACAGGATTTGGATCAGAAACCACGAAAATCGCATCAAGAAGAGGACAAGAGCACTGCTGCTGCTGCTGCTGCTGCTGCTGCTGCTGCCAATAGCGACAACAATACGAATAGGAATGGATCTGGTCCACCCATACTGCGCGTCTCTATTTACCATGATATCAATGCCATTATTTGTCAGTGTCAGGAAGAAGCGCAGCCACAACCTCTATCGTTATCATCGTCATCTCGAATCAATTTTTATCAGAAAGCTCATCATGTGGTCTTTCATCATCCGCATTTGGGTACCGAAGATGCAGTAATGCATTCTCAATTTCTATGTCATTTATTTCATTCGGTCACAACATATTGGTTGAGAGGAAGGGGAACAGCTGATGCTACTGCTGCTGCTGCTGCTGATGATGATGATACTAAAAAGGGCAGCTTCCATTGTTGTTGTTATTTTCATTTGACGCTAGTAAAGGGACAATTTGAACGCTGGAAGTGCGATCATGCTGCCAAACGTCACGGGATGATAATGGTAGATAGAAGAACATTTACGCCTCCACATTTGAACGACAGCGACGAATCCTATTATCAGCATCGTCGTCATCAAACGGGAAGATCCTTTGCTGCTCGCGCTCCCGAGGGAAGTGAAACCTATACATTTGTTAGAATGAATGATTGTTCTACGACTGATAAGGAGCATGAACAAGAACAAGTATCTGGCTTGGTGACGTCGATTCTGGGAAATATAGGGGACGCTGTCGATAGCAACGGCACCATTACACCCAAGGACAACAATGGCGTATCGAAGAGTCACAAAAACATGTTTCTTTGTCCTCATTGTCACAAGAGTTTTTCAGAGGAACGCTCACGTAAATCTCACATCAAGGCGGTTCATGCGGACAATTTAGAGTTTGGTTGCAAGAAACGAAAACGAAATAATGATGATGTTGTCGGTGCACCAATGTTTCCTTGTATTTTGTGTCATTCCAAGGATAATGACAATGGATCTACTCGATTATTCGCAAGTGCACAAGCACTGAAAGATCATCAAACAGCCAAGCACTTTGCCGAGCACGAAGAAATTAAACCAGATTGGTACAAGCATTCCCATTTTGTTACCAGCGGTCAAACGGCAAGAGACGACAGCAGTGGCAGTGCAGACGATTTTGGCAGCTGTGATATTTGTGGACTGAAGTATAGTAATACCGAGTCTCGACAAAGCCACAAGTTCGCATTTGTTCCTTTTGATGTCAGATCTTCCCTCAATACTACTGCTGGTGCTGCGCCAGATCTAGTACAAGTACTCCCCTTTCAATGTTGCTACTGCGAAAAGTTATTTCGAGAAGACCGTGCTCGGAAGCAACACGAAAACTTTTGCAAAGCAAAGACCTGACAAAATGCAAGCTACTGTAAGGAATGATGATGTCACAATATGATCATAAATACTGTACACTTCTGTCGTGGACGGGGACTACTCCAGTTTTTTTTAAATAAATGATGAAAACGTATTACATTTAGGGTTACAGAAAACAAGATACCGGACACAATCGGTCGCGGTATGTTTGGTAATGAAACATACTCCAATGATACAACAATATTGAAGGCATACAGGTGGCAGCCCCCCAAAAAAAACCTCCCCCAGCAAGACCCAAAACTTTAGGAAGTGTTTACTCTTGCTGTTCTTGCGCTTGTCGTTGTTGTTGCTGCTGCTGCTGCTGCTGCTGTTGTTGGTACTGAGGAGGTGCTTGCCCATGTTCAGCGGCTCCCGCATGTTCCTGAGGAGGGTACTCGTAATAAGCATACTGTTGGGGATGACTTTCGTATCCCTGTTTTTGATGATGTGGAGGCGGTGGCGATCCGTAGTGATGATGAACACCACCGTTATTTGGTGGAGGTGGAAGTCCTTGACCTCCCTGATGATGATGCTGCTGCTGCTGGGTTGATGGTGGTGGTGGTGGTGGAGGAGGTCCACCACCGCCGTATGGAGGGTTGTAACGAGGCGTTCCGGTAGGGCCGAGAATTACGGGTTGCTTGCCGTTGGACGGATACTGGTACGGATTTGCTGCGTAGGCTGTGAAATAGGAGAATTGAAATAATCAAACGATGTGTCAGCTGATTAGTGCAAGGCACAAAAAAACACAGATGCAAAATGGTGAACCCTAGCAATGCAGAAAACAAACAGAGCATCAAAAACAAACGTACGGTAAGGGTATCCATAGCCGTAATTAGCTTGAGGCGGTAGCGGACCGTACATGCCGTTAGGATCCCACTGCGGTGGAGGATAGGCCGCCTGTGGCGGTGGATGTTCTCCATGAGGATACATATGGGCCCAGGCAGCTTGGTGTTTGGCCTGTTCAATTCGTTCTTTTTCCTGTTTGACCTCGTAGTCCTTTCGCCAGTCTGCAATGCGCACCTTGTACTTTTCGCGTTCTTCTTTTTCTTTTTCCACAAATGGTTGCTTTTCCTCTGGTGGAGCATTGCGCCACATTTCTCCCAACAAGCGCGACACTTCCGTATTTTTCAAGGTAGGATTAGCATCCTTAATCACGCGTCGTCTCCCCTGACTGTAGTACAAAAACGCTGACATGGGTCGTTTGGGTGCCGACTGTGTGTGTGTGTGCGTGCGTGCATGGAAGTTAGTACGAAAGTAAGAACGTCAGTTGGAAGTTGATGCTATATTGTAAGATATACAACCAAAATCCAAACACGACAACAACAAGAATATCATAAAATCATACTAACGTACAGGATCCTTCTTTTGTCGTTTCCAGGGAACTTGCCAAGGTCCGGTGTAGGATGCTTTTTCTACCAAGTACCGTTGTTTATCTTTGGCTGCTACTTCATCCCAGTGCGCCCGTTCCTCTGCTGGCAGTGTTTTCCACATTTGAGCCGAGCGCTTGGAAATTTCTGTTACTGTGGCCTTGTCTCCCAATTCGTTTTTAATTTCCGGTTGTTTGGCCATGAAGAAGCAAATATAACTGCTTTTAAAACGTTTGGGAGCCTGTGGAGCTTTGCGAAGCGTTGAACTGTCCTTCTTCTTCTTGACGATGCTGCCGCCGGCGGCGTTGGCGGCGGCATTGTTGCTGGTATGATGAGGAGCAGAAGACGCAACAGCAGCTTTCTTGTCGGGACTGTCGTCTTCCAGGTCAAGATCATCGCCACCTTCGTCTACCGCCGCGAAGTCGTTATCATCATCATCATCATGATGATTATGATGATGATGGCTGTCCAGTTCCTGTTCCATTTTGTGCGCACAATAATGCGGTAGTGCGTATATAAGGAACAGAGTGAAAAATAAATAAGTTATTAGTTCACTATTTTTTGATGGCAAGCAAAATACAACATGATGGATTCTTCATCTTTTTTAAATATTTTCAGCCATTAACAAAAAACATCATAATAATAATTCTTGAATCGTGTTTTTAAAGAACTTGTATCACGAGGAGAAAAAGACCACGAAAGAAGAAAAATTTCATTGAAAATGTCTGTTGATGATGGAAAAAACGGATGACCGAAGTTGACACCCGCTCCGGTTTCTTCATAATCATACCATGGTTTTATGACGAGGAGTGGCACAACTGCAGTGGTGTGCTTGTGTATGATGATGATGTTTGGTGTTGGAAATGTGGACGACACTGTTGGGTCTGTTGGGTCTGATGAATACAAACTATTTATCATGGAGAAATAAATAATAAAAAACCAATTCCACAATTCACAGTCGTTCATCATCATTCAAATAATAATAATAATAATAATACTATTCTTGTCCGAATCTTGGACAAAAGTCGATCGTGCGGGAAGAATTTGCAGAAATTCATTTTTCCAGCAGAATCTCTTGTACCAGGTGGTATATACGCAACACGCAACAAGAGCAGTTAATACTCTATAGAGTTGTTTCTAAATAATAACTTACCAGAGACGATGTCATGATGGATTTTTATTGTTGTTTCACTTCAGATGATGTTAATTGCTGTACTAGTAGTAGTAGTAGTAGTAGTAGTACGATACAGTAGTAGTAGGAGTGCTGTACTGTAGTATATTCTGTCGTGCGATTGATGTTTTTTTGACTTGTTCTTGAGATGATGATGGTGATGATGGTGATGATGTGTGTGATATTTCAAATTCAAGTCAAACCGAGAGAATGAATAGGACCTCATCAAAAAGATTAGCTTTAGCTTTCTCCGGAGCGATGCTTCTGTTCGCCTGTCGAGCTCGAGTAGTTGTTAAACAATCATATTTATTTTCTCACCAAAGAATACACTCTAAATAGTAATCACAATAATTAAATAATTAAATAATTAAATAAGCAGGTTGTATCTGTCATTCATTACCTGGTAGCTTCGCTTTTCAAAGAATTAATCAAAAAGCGGTTATTTAAACAGTCTACGTAGTCGACAACGATCTAAGAAATAGAAATTTCATTGTACTTTTCCGGTTATAGTAAGAAACGGACTGGCGTGCAGCTTAATGTAAGTCCAGGTAGACTTGAATCTGTGATCCATCAGATCAAAATGCGATTGTCTTCTCAATCGTCACAAACAGCAGCAGCGAAACCTCATCAATAGTAGACTAAAATAATAAAGAGAAAATCAAGTTCTCGCATAAACTGGATTCAGCAACAACCAGAAGAACAAGACTACGGTAGACAAAGTCTAACTGATTACTCTGCACATACACTGTATCTCCACATCAAACACAATAATCTTCAAACATGTCCACCACCACTAGCAGCAGCACTTCCACTCCTTCTTCTCACGTTGACCCCACCACCACCACCATTCCTACTCTCTCACCTCGTACAACAACCGCCCATCATCATGTTGTTCATGAACTTCCGTCTGTTGCTACCAGTACTGCTGCAACTGGACCTCCTCGGTCTCCTTACAGGATCAACAACCAACAACAACAACAACAACCTCCTTCAGCTTCTCATCCTCCTAATGTCCCCGTCTCTCCTAATGTTATGGAAGCAAATCGATTTCGTTCACGATCTGTGGGACAACAACCTCTGGGTTGGAGTCCACATCGCAAGGAACCTTTATCTCCCATGCTACGACAAGGCAGTGTCAGTGGTAGTACTGGTGGTGTTTGTGCTGCTGGCAAACCTATCATTCAAACCTTCATGCCCATGAATATGACTGCTTTTACTAGTAGCAGTGTTGGTGGTGGTGGTGGTGGTGGTGGTAGCAGTAGCATTATTTTTCCTCCCCACTTGCCCATGTCACCATCATCCCAATTTCAATTGGAACCACCTCGTATTTCAGAACAACAACGAGCCATGGAAGCGGTTGTGGAGAAAGAACGACAGCGTGCCAAAGACATGGAACAAGAGGAAAAATATTTAACAGCGGATGAATTACGGACGGTATTGAAACGAGAACGACATCGCATGGCACGCATCGCTGCCGATCTGGCCTCGATGAAGTCATTAGCGGTACAGTCGGTAGCAGAAGCAGAAGTGTCCGAAGAGGGACGGATCAATCATTTGATGCGGCGATTAGATTGCCTGCAGCAAGAAAAAGGAAGAATTATTGTAGAATTGGAACAAGAAGAAGAAATGGTAAGAAGCTGTTTGTTTGTTTGTAAAGTAATCATTATTCCTTTATTTATTGGTGAAAAACAATTGCTGATCTCTCTCTAACTCTCCCTTTTCTTATAATAATTATTGTTATTACTATTACTAATTCTATTTAGTTGACCAACAATCTGCAAAAGAAACTGGACGAAGTTCGACGTGAAAAGGATGCTTTGGAAAAACATCAAATGTCTCGCAAAGAATTGCAGGCAAGGCTGAAGGCATTGCAGAAGGGATCAGATGGTGAAGACATTGACATGTCGGAAGGCGTGGAGAAGGAAGAAGAAGAAGAAATGGAAGACGATGAATAAATAATCACAGTAGATATTTTGCTAAATTGACTTGGCTTGCAGCAAAGAGTGATACAGAGACAATTAGAGACTCGGCGATGAGAATGGAATTGAAAGATAGTGAAACATAATTCGAACTGCAAACATGGCAAAAATCCATAAACCATATGTTATATACATCATGTATGTAGAGCTATATCAGGAAGATTAATAAACATTGCAAATTCACCCGCACCACGGAAGAATGGTAGTAACTATTGAATTTTTCAATGAATTACCAGGTAACGATGTGATCCATTATGCTGGACAAAAATTTAAAGGAATCGATTTGTTGGTTTTGCGTCTGCTTTGATTCGTCGCTTGGCCCAAATTTCGGCAAGGTCACGCTTGCGCTTTTCTGCTTCCAATCGCTGCGCTACTTCTTCGAGACTTTCCTCGACAGGAAGCTGTACTAGCTTCATACCTCTCATGCGAAAGAATGCATTTCCGATTTCAAATGATCGCGGACGGTACGCAAATCCGCAAACATTCAGTAGATGAATCCACGAGGACGATTTGGAAAGATCCGTAACAGGCAAATTGCTCGCAAACACTTCAATAATCCCTTTCTTTTCAATGGTCTGGTCCAATTTGGAAAGGAGCTGAGATACACTCGTATTTGGATTGCGTTGAGCTTCTCGAATCAACCAAATGACACACTGGCCGCAAGCAAAGAGTTGAGGTTTCTTTCCCATGAGTTGTTCACAGCGCGAAAGATCAATGTAACCGTCGTCATCGTCGTCATAAATTGCTTCACCCTCCAATAAAGTTGCATCTGTCATGTCAACATCGCGATCATCAAGATCAGATGGATGAACCGATATGGCATGACCACCATCCAGCAAGGAAACTGTACTGTTGTCCGGTTGAAATTGCTGCAGAAAGCTTTCGGTGGGTCGGCGACCAGAAGGAGTTCCTTTTCTCTCCCACTCCAATTGATGCACCAGACCTTTGCCACCGTATTGGACGTGACCATGCGAAAATTGTTTGCTAATAGATTGTGCTTTCTTTGTAGCGTCAGACATAACATATTTATTCATTAGAATGACTTGATCTGGTACATCAAGCCAATCTCCGACCCCGCCCACCACAACGATACAGCTAATGCCGAGAGAACTGTACATTCCATTGACTCGATACAGTAGTGGTGTGATACTCTCGTCCATAACCAGAGCTCGCATACGACCATCGCGTGCCATGAAATTGGCTGCACTGACATCTTCATCTACCAAGAATACCTTTGCTCCCATTTCAATAGCTTCTGCAACATTAGCAGCCTGAGACGTTGATCCAGAGGCTTCGGTACTGGAAAAATGCGTTGTATTTACAGCCTTGGATACCCCTGGAGGTGTTGGAAGGTTACTAATAAATGCCGAAATGTTGCAATTTTGAACGTAACGACCATCTTCAGCACGGATGGTTGTTGTCATGGGCACTGTCACACAGTATTCACGACCATCCCCGGGAATTTTGTCGTACACTCCAGCAGCTACGGCTCTCAACAAAGTTGACTTTCCATGGTAACCCCCTCCTACGACCAATGTGATACCTGTGGAAATTACCAAGCCCGTGACGGTAATAATGGTTGGTTTTGAAGTATCAGCCACAGGTTTGCTCACTAAGAAAGGACGCAGCAGTCCCAAGTCTACTTCTAAGGTTTGCTTCATGGGACTTTCTGCAGGAGCTTCACTTGGAACAGCAGGAGGACTGGCCATAGGGGCATCATTAGCACCACTTTTCCGGGGTAAAATGGATCCATCGGCCACAAATGCCACAGCTCCTTTGGTAGCGAGGCAGGATCGCAGACGATGTTGAAGTACCACACAGGCAATATGATTCATGGCTTGAGTTGCAAACTCTGTGTTTTGGGATCCCAAGTGCTGGCTCAAGATTCTTTCAGAAGCAGGTTTTAGTGCAGCCATTTTACTTGCTGCCAATTCAAGATATTCTTCGTCTGGAATCATGTCGGCGTTTATGTTTTCGTCGATAGTGCATACTTTGCCTCGTAGCATAATATTCACTTCTTGCTCCGTACTGTAGACATCTGTTCGTTCCAACACATAGGGCGTATGACTACCCATAAAATTCGACTTTTTCTTTCGCCGACTTCCAGCATAGTCCAGAGGTTCCAGTGCACAGGTGATATTATTTTCATCTGGATTGGACAAGGTCAATTCATTTTTGCGAAATAATTCACCAACTTTTCGTGCACAAAAATCAGCCAATGCCACACAAGCCGGATGTCCTCCTGTTCGGAAAGCGTCCAAAATTTGACTCGACTGTTGTTCATCAGCACTGGTGGATAAAAGCGAGGCAATGGAAATTTGGGCATGGACCAGGAAAAAGTAGGTTTGATCCGAAGTAGAGGAGGATGCCCCATGATTTACAGGATCTTCGAGACAAGTCACGGACCACATGCGAACAGACGTTACAAGAATTGAGATGGAGGAGCCTGAAAGGGAAAATATTTGCGGCCGAGAGAAAAGTTAGATGAGTGGCGTGAAAGGTACAGTCAAAAAGTAATGGTTTGTGAATTTTCACAAGAATTCGTCAACAACAAAAAATCGCTTTGAGTGGATCGGAAGTTGAAAAAATGAAGCGGAAGAAGTTAACGCACAGTTATTACTAGAGTAATAATAGTAGCTGCCATATTGCTTCTTGTCACAGAAAGTACTCGTGACTGGGATACGTGACATAATGTAACTTTGCTGCATTATCCCATCCACTTTGAACAAGTAAGTAGAGTCGATGCGTATGCATAGAACATAGAATTTCGCTCTGATGGATACACTACTAGCTTTTATATTATTTTTATAATGTGTAATAATTCACAGACACCGTCAATAGCAAAGTTCACACTGCCAGCCGTGTTTCACGCGGAACCTTGCGGTTTGTGCGATCGAAAAACCCACCCCAACGAGATTCCCCTGCTCTTACCATGAATTTCGGCAGTATCGACAGGACTTTGCGAACGACTTTCACCGTTGGATCCATGTGACTTGGCTGATAGTTTCCGCCTCCCCAGCAGCAGGGAAGAAAATCCACCCGCTGGTGCTTCGATTTCGGGACGTTTTAGTGGTTGCAGCAGTTTGGAGGGATTGTTGGTACTGGGACTTCCAACGAGCGTGGTAGTTTGAGTGCTTGAGCAACAGCCGGAAGAAGGATCTGGTTGCGGTTGCTGCTGTTGCTGTTGTTGCGCATGTGAAACTCTTAAAGGAATGCTGTTGTGAGGGCCGTTGGAATTTATGACATCTTGCAAGGTCTGCACAATCGAATCAAAATCCGGGCGATTGGTAGGAACGGGTGACCAGCAACGTTTCATGAGCCATTGTAGATTCATTGGCCAGAAGGACGTGTGCCGACTATCCATACTCGGTCGTTCTCCTCCGATGACGACCAGAGACATGTGCTTGCCGTTCGAATAGCCTTGAAATGGTTTTTCGACCGACAATATTTCGTGCAGCATAATGCCAAAGGAATAGGAATCGACCGATTTGTTGTAGGGCATCTCCTTGGCAACTTCGGGTGCCATATACCGTCGACTTCCGGTATTTCCTGTCAGCTGGTATCGTCCATCTGGATTCCCTTCCCCGGGCTTTAGTTCCTTGGCCAAACCGAAATCAAATAACTTGAGTACGCCTTGACTGTCAAAGCCTACATTGTCCGGTTTCAAGTCTCGAAAGATGATGTTCTTGTCGTGCAAGTACTTGACCGCTTGCGCGATGTGTAGGGCTATCAGAAGCCGTTCTCGCAACTGCGATTGTTTGCACTCTTTGTATTCGTGACTTAGATGAGCAAAGATGGAGGGCATGTGTATGTGATGGTGGTTCTTTTCTTCTTCTTCCTCTCGCCACCGTTGCAATCGCTGTTCCAAGGTGTCACGAAGCCGATCTATGGTAATAAAAACGCAACATTCCTTGCCTGTCTCGACATTGGATTGAACATTCCCAGCCGTGGCACCATGAAGTTTGATAATGTGGGGATGATCGAGAACACTCAAAAAATAAGCCTCCTGTACCAAGTCTGCAGCCCCGTGTTCAAACTGGCGTTGATTGACCATGACTTGCCGCTTTAGATACTTGATGGCGATCTGTCTAGTAGGATCACTTTTTAAGGTGCAGGCATTCACGAGACTGAAACCTCCTTCACCCAATTTCTCGCCCATAATCAGATCGTCGCTTTTGATTTTGTAAATGATGGGTTCGTCGTTACCAAAAATGACCGAATTTTCTTTGAGTTTGGCAATGGCCACACAGGCCGCAATACCTGCTGCTCGTGCAGCAAAAGGACACACTCGACCATAGGCGGCACAGTCCTCGACACACCTGTCTGCCATTTCACACTTGGGATGATAGGAGTCCGAGGGTGAAACGACAGGGGGGGGTTGTTTCTCCTCCGGCTCTACCTCGCAGGCTGCTGCATTCGTACAGGTTGAGACAGGTGTAAGGGCTTCCATGGCTGTCTCTAAATTACTGTGAAGAAATTAAATTTAGATTAAAGGTACGGTAAATGCGTGAGATTTATGATTAGAATCGTGTGTTGATGGTTTATGCTGCCACTGCCATTCATTACAATTATTTGTGTCCAGTGTCCGTGTGCAGAAAGAGACGGATTCGAGAAGAAGTCAAGTTCCTTGACACCTGCCGAGAACGAAGAATATTATTACTGTGTTATTTAACGACACTGTGCGGTCAGTCGGAGTGAAATACTTGTTTTAGTGCAGTGGTCTACTTATTAGCTACTACTGTAGTACTGAGTAGAGTAGCTACTACTAATAGTAGTAGAGAATACTCTACTCTACTCTAGAGAGGTAGACTACTTCCTCAATCTTGCTTCAGTGGCGTACTACAGGAGTAGTCTAGTACGGTAGTAGTATCATAGAGTTTTATTTCTCTCAGTACAACAGACCCCCACTCTACTGTAGCTAGCCGGGACGTGTGTGTGTGATCGCAGCAAACACAGAAACATTTTAGACGACTAAAACGATGGCTCATTCATTGTATGGAATCGCCTACGATACCCGCATCATCGGGGTCTGACCTCCGTTAGAGCTTTGAAACCCGTAAAAAGTATCTTTTCTTGTTCATCCATTTTTTATTGCCCTCTTCACCTTTCTTTTTTACTCCAACTTGCGTCTATCATTATTTTTTCATCTAGACTACCAGACTAACAGTGTTCATCTATTCATCTATTTCGTACTAGTATATAATATTTTTTAACGGTATCCAACGTTATTCGTCCGACAACAATTATACAATGAATACAACAGATGCAGAGCCAGCTACTAAGAAGCAGCGCCTGAATACGAAACAAAAGCTATCTAATCTTCCCGAGGAACTGAAAAATGTAGATTTTTCCTGTCACATTACTTGGGACAAATATGCGCCATATCCTCCACCATCATCCTCCTCGTCCTCGCGAGATGAATTGGCTCCACCCATTCCCACGGTTCCACTCGATACTCCTCCCACGTTTGATCCACGTTCATCACCGGCACTCTGTCATTACGTGCACGCCATGAGTGGACGAGCTCGGGCCTGTACGATCCATTTAAAACCACAACCCGGACAGACCAAACAAACTCCCCGGCCCATTCCTACTCCCATCTTCATGCCCGTCGGTACCAAGGGATGTTTGAAGGCGCTAACAGCACAAGAATTAATGAACGATCCAGCCTTGTCGTGTCCTATTATTTTGGCCAATACCTACCACATGGCCCTGCAACCTGGTACGGCACTGGTGAATGAATTTCATGGCTTGCATTCCTTTATGGGACAAAATTCGCGAAGCAACAAAGACGATGACAAGGACTGTATGAATTACAATCTCTTGACCGATTCTGGAGGCTTTCAAATGGTCTCTTTGGTCAAATTAAGCGAAGTCACGGAAGAAGGTGTGACATTTGAAAATCCATTTTTGAAAGATGATAATGTCAAGCGCAATTTAGCTGCTGCCAAAGATAACACGAAAAATAATAATGATGATGATGATGATGATGACGACAATATCACGACAGCGAACAACGATGCCATGATGCTTCTCAGACCAGAAGATTCCATTCGGTATCAAAACGAAATTGGTGCCAACATCATCATGGCATTGGACGATGTTGTGTCGAGTGTCGAAGTGGACGATGACCGATTTGAAATGGCAACCTATCGGACTCTTCGATGGTACGATCGTTGCATACAGGCACATTCCAAGTCGGATACTCAAAATCTGTTCCCGATTGTTCAGGGTGGACTCGATACCAGTGTGGGTGGACTGCGTGAACGGTGTCTCGCGGGCTTTCGTCGACGTCAAATCGAATTAAACTATGTTGTGCCCGGTTATGCCATTGGTGGATTAGCGGGAGGCGAATCCAAGGATGATTTTTGGAAAGTCGTAGACCAGTGTTGTCGAGCCTTGCCGGATACGAAACCACGATATTTGATGGGAGTGGGCTATCCTTTGGATTTGGTGGTCTGTACAGCATTAGGAGTTGACATGTACGATTGTGTCTATCCAACCAGAACGGCTCGCTTTGGAGTGGCTTTGGTACCGGGAAGGACACCCGGCACTATGCGACTAAAATCACACGAATGTGCTAGCGATAAGCGCGTGATTCAAGAGGGTTGTCAGTGTCAGGCATGCCATCCCAAGACGGCCGTGTCTCGTTCCCGCCTTCATCGCTTGCTAAAGGCGGAAAATCCTTTGGCCATTCAACTGTTGACACAACACAACATTGCTTATATGATGACACTGGTCCGAACTATGCGACAATCCATTTTGGACAATAAATTTGCAGATTTTGTCAATAGCTTTTTGGAGGATCAATTTCGCGGAGAAACCGGTGGTGACAAATGTATACCATCTTGGGTGCGTGAAGCTCTTACTGCTGCTGGTGTTGCTCTAACCTAAAGAAGGTTTTTATAAAGTCGACGACTATTTTGTGGTAGGAGATGATCCGTGAACTTCACCAAAAAGATGCAAAGACGAAATCAGGAAGCATCCAATCGGCGGCGTTTAGAACAACATCATCTACTGTATGAAGCTGTGGAACTCGTGAACAGGTCAGTAGTCTAGCTAGCAGTCTAGTAGTCTACCTACCGAGGTAGAGTAGGTCTACTAGCTAGTAGCTACTAGTAGTAGTTGTTGTTGTAGCATAATACTACGTACTGGTAAGACGACATTACGACGCACATATACTCTGAGTTGTTACGGTTTTTCGTTGTTGGAGGGAAATCAACAAGCTTGCACATGCAGCAATACGATGCAAGCTTGACTTGCGAAAACAATGCTGATAAATGAGTGGACTCATCATCGATCGTCTTCTTTACATTTTTGATAACACAAGATTATAGTAGATAACTTCACATTACGCCATTTCCTATCTTGCCGTCAGGACCAGATCGCCGTTTCCTTCTAGTCTTTTAGCCACTCGAATACAGTACTACTGTAGTTAGGAAGCAATCAACCAACCAACCAATCAACTAACCAAAGAGGGCTTCCATCGTAAGCAGCAACCAACGGGCCACACACACACGCGCACACTCACACACCGACCATCACAAATAATAATCATCAACATTGTATATCCTATTATATCCTATTACAATGTCATCAGCACGTGTTCAATCTCACAGTGGCATCATGTCCGCGGTTCTTACTACCATGGCAGCCAAAGAAGGTGATTACAAGGAGGGTACGCTCGACAACCACGCTCAATTGAAAGTCGAAGCAGATCGGTTGACTGCCAATGGTGAATTCGAAGAAACCTTGCTCGACATGGCCGACGAAGAAAGCAAGAATCAGATCCAAACCTTCTTGCAAGAGCAGCGTGATCGTACCAAAGCTCTCAGTGAACGCAATCAATTACGGATTCAAACGATTGATCATTTTATTGGTGCCATTCAAAAGCTCAAAGCAGATTTGAACAATAACAATGACGACGCCGACGGTACAAACGCACACGGCGGTGGGGAACTTTACGGGAATGGACAAACGGATTATGAAGCCAAAATTGCAGATCTGATGAAACAGCAAGCGGCAGAATATCAGAAGGATCCCAAAGATTCGGACATGTACAAGGACATTTGTGAAGCACTGGGAGAAAAGGTCCACCGGGGTGGTAGAGGAGGCAACAAGAAAAATAACAATGACGACGATGACGACGACGATGATGATGATGATATTGAAGTCATGCGCAATCACAACCAGGGAAATATCGATGCTCAATTGAAATGTCCGTTCACGGCCACTTGGATGGAGGATCCTGTCAAGAACAAACAGTGTGGACATGTCTATTCCCGATTGGGCATCATGGACTATCTGAAAAAGAAAGCGAATAAGCAGTGTCCCTTTCCAGGCTGTACCAACAACAGCATTCGAGCGGACCAATTGGAAGACGATGTTTACACCAAAAATAAAGTCAGACAACGTATTCGGCGACTTCAAAAGGAAGAAGAAGCGAAAGTCATGTCACAGGCAGCTTTAGATATGGATGACGACGACGATGACGAGGCGGAGGAAATGTAGTGGAAATAGTTTCCCACAGAGGCTTTTTTGAACCATATTCGTTGATGTGAACATGTGTGCAAAACATTGAAGGACGCTATTACACTTTTATACTATATGCGAAGATGAACATCATCGTCTCGCTACAATTGGCATCGAAATGACGATATATATTATAGTAAAAAGCAGCGGAACCACCAGTATCAATTTTCTTACTTTAGCTTGTAGCAATTTTAGAATTCACCTTTAAATCATGAAACACGATCCTTCTTGCGAATCCAGTTTTACTCGGATAGACCGCTGTGGCGAAGGAGAGCCTCGGGAGATGGTTCACGACCACGAAAGCTCTTAAAGACTTCCATGGGGGGAACACCTCCACCAAGACTCAGCACAGTGTCTCTGAATTTACGACCAACTTCGGCAACCTTCTCTTCATTATCAAGACCAGCTTCCTCAAAGGCACCAAAAGCATCAGCACTCATAACTTCGGCCCACTTGTAACTATAGTAGCCAGCACTGTACCCACCCGCAAAAATATGTCCAAAGGTGCACAAGAACCGATCTTCGGGAAGAGGCGTGGAATAGGGAGTAAACTTTTCGGCCATGCGCCTGTGAACGTCAAAAATTGATTCGCCCTTTCCACTTTCTCCCGAGACGGGATCGTAGTTGGAATGGAGTTCCATGTCCAGTTGGCCGAACAATAATTGACGACAAGACATCATACCAGCACCGTAAATCTTTTGCTCCTTCAGCTTTTCAAACATCTCTTCGGGAAGAGGCTCACCAGTTTCCCAGTGTTTGGCGAATCCGTACACAGTAGGACGATCGTAGCACCAATTCTCCATGAATTGAGATGGAAGCTCAACGGCATCCCATTCGACTCCGTTGATACCAGCAACATCACCGACACTGGCCTTGGTGAGCATGTGTTGAAGACCATGACCTGTGCCGTTGCAGCAGAACACATTCGTGTCAGAAATAGATGTAAGTAATAGCAAACATATATTTCAGAAATCTGAACCAAATAGGTACAAATCTAGCATCTAGGCGGCCAATAACTTACCAGTTTCGTGAAACAGAGTTTCAACTTCACGGAATGTCATGAGCGATGGCTTATCTCCGACGGGGGGACTGCCGTTGCAGGTCAAATATGCAACTGGAACATCACGATTCAGAGCTTCCGATTTGCCAATGCAAACATCCATCCACGCTCCTCCGCGTTTGTTCTCGGGACGAGAAAATGGATCCAAATAAAAGCTTGCAATATGTTTGTTGGATTCAATGTCAAAGACCTTGAAGAATTGCACATCTGGGTGCCAGACCTCAGCAGCCCCCTTGGCTTCTTCAACACGTACGCCAAAAAGACGCTCCAAAAGTCCAAACATACCATTCAATACATTGGGGAGAGCAAAGTAGGGTCGAAGTTCTTCTTCCTTCAGGTCGAATTTACTTTCCTTGAGACGTTCACTCCAAAATGTTATATCCCAGGGCATTAATTTTTCCAACTTTTCTTCCTTGTATTCTTCTCCTCCTTGTTCGCGGGCATACGCAGTGATCTCGGCAAGCTCTCGTTCGGCAGCTGGTAGTGCCTTCTCGAGAATAAGATCGGAAAGCTCGGCAACCGATTCAACGCTAGGTGCCATTTTACTGGCAAGACTCCGCTCGGCGTGGTTTTGAAACCCCAGCAGTTTGGCCATTTCTGCCTTGATTTTCAAAATTTCGTACACAAGAGGAACATTGTTCTTGTCTTCCATGGTCTCCCCAGCACGAGCAATATAGGCACGGTAAATTTTCTCGCGAAGTTCACGGTCTGGCAAGTGTTGCAAAGCAGCAATGTAACTGGGCATATCGTGAGTGATTCTCCATGGACCAGCCTCGGGGTTCATTTCGGGTACCTCCTTGCCTTCGGCTTTCAACTGCATAATGTAAGTTTGTGCCCACATGGCCTTGGCACTCTCGGGCACACCTTCGAGGCTGGCAGGATCCGTGATATCCAAGGAAAACACCTTGCTAGCATCCAAGACATTGTTACTAAATTTGGTAGAAATTTCTGCCAATTTCATTTTCATTTCGTTAAATTTTTCCTTTTTCTCTCCTTCCAAACCGACTCCTCCCAGTCTCATACCCAACAATGATCCTTCCACGGCGCGCTTTCTCTGCTTTGTTTCGAAATCATCCTCGGTTTCAGCAGTACCAGAAGCTTCCCATTCCTTTTCAATGGCTTCCAAGGCATCATAGAGGGGTTTGGATTGACTAAATTTCGTCATGGCTTGCACGACCTTGGGTTGATTATCTTCGTAGGCCTTACGAAGTTCATCTTCATTCTTGACACCGTTCAAATGTCCGGCAATACCCCAGGTATAGCCCAAACCAAATTGCATCCTTTCCAGTACGGGCAATATTTCATCGTACGTTGTTGTTGTTGTTTTATCCGTAGTTTGGATGCGATTTTCAAATTGTTCAAAATCTTTGTCCAATTTTTCCAAGAGCGTGTTCACCGCCGGAGTTAAATCTTTCGGTTCAATTTTACTAAATTTTGGCAGATCGTCCTGTTGAAGGAGAGGATTTTCCGTTTCTGCCACTGCTGTCGACGAAGAAAGTGCAGTAGAAAAGAAAGCAGTGGCGGGACGGGCAAACCGTTTGGCTGCCCAACTTGCCGATGCCGATGCCGATGACGTCTTTTTGGCAAAGCTAAAGGCGGTAGTAGCTCGAAGGACACTGGCAATCATGATGAAACCGGCGATGGATGCTACTGTTGCAGAATATACTCTTGTTGGTTTCTTGTTCGTATTCTTATTGATACCAATCATACTACGAGTAATATAATTGAAATAATTTTTGCTGTTGCTGCTCTTGTGGGTGGTGTTGTTAGTATTATGATGATTCCTGTGAATTCCTTTACGATTGATCTCACTCTGGGATACTACTACTTCTTCTACTAGCTGTAAGGAACTGTGAGTCTCTTTGCTGCTGTGGCGCAAGTTTAGTGGCATTCAAAGGATCTCCCTCTGCTGCTTGTAATTATTTGTGATTGATGACGATTATAATTATAATATCTTCAAGCCAACAAACACACCTGATGATGACGAAAGTCCATCTTGAATGAGCTGTTAAAAACACGCGTCAGCTCGTGCTATCATTATTTTACTGCAGTTTTTTTGGAAATTGTTCGACTCAGATGATGAATGAATCATCCTTCCAAAAAGATCTAAATTAGGGTTACGGCTAATAAAGCTTAACGTTGTCAAAAGGTTATGAGTCTTTCAAAATGACCATTCAAACAGTGATACAACATTTTTTTGTTCATTCGAAATTTATTGCTTCTTTATTAGATAATTCATTCGACAATACACTACCATTTTCCGCTTTGTTGTTGCAGGCCTACTAGAGTATTTAACACTATTGTTTTATCCTTCCCAACCCCATCCTACTCCCACTTCTCATTATCAAACTTCTTCGGCAAGAGCAATTATATCCTCTCCCCCCCCCCCAAAAAAAACGTTGTGAAAGCATAACCAAAACCAAAAATAATGATTGCAGCTATTGAATGGGTACCGGCGGGTGTTGCTGATGAAAATCCTAAAAAATATGAAATGAATGCCACGGAAAAGGATGTTATTCGCATGTTGCAAGAACAACAACAGCAAGAAGAAGAAGAACAAGCCGACGGCAAAAATAAAAATTCTGCAGCAACTAGTACTACTACTATTACTACTACTACTACTACTACTACTACTGATTCTAGCAATGCATCATTATTAGTAGGTCCAACGGCCACAGCTATAGTCAACAACAAAACGTCAAAAGAACAACAAGAGTTGTTGAACAAATTGCCCGCTGAATTAAGAATGGACGAATACAGCGACGATGAAGATAATGGAGAAGGAATTGGCAATCTGTTGGTGGGAGGTGAAGATCCTGAAAGTCTGGAACAGGAAGATGATGACGATGACGATGACCACGAAGTGGAGATGAATGACGACAACAACAGCAACAACAATAATAATGATAATGATAATAGCGATGGTTCGGATGACGATGACGACAATTTGGAGGATGTTCCGGATACGCGAGAATTCACTCCCATTGATGTCGAAGGATTAGAGGCCATGGGTTTTGGTGATGGATTACTGGGAGGTGACATGCCCCCCGACGAGGATGACTCGGAGGCAGAAGATGTCAGAATTACACCCGACGATGCCATTGTGGTCGTGGCCAAAACGGAAGAAGACTTCGCCTCGTTGGAAGTTCATGTGTACGATACCAAAACGGGTGGTTTGTATGTCCACCACGATATTCCACTGCCAGCTTTTCCTTTGTGCCTGGCTCATGGTCAAATAATGTCAAACGATGATGGAATTGCGGGTGGTAACTTTTGTGCGGTAGGGACCTTTGAACCGGGCATTGAAATTTGGAACTTGGATGTTATCAATGCACTTGAACCGTCCTGTGTGCTGGGAGGAGAGGATACTACGTACGTAGATGAAGTCATGAAGGAAAATTTGATGCGATCCTCGACTGGTCAAAAACTCCGCAAACCGTCGCGTGGACACGGCGCAGGCCCCCAACTGCGACCCGGGAGTCACACCGGAGCTGTCATGGCCCTATCTTGGAATCAAGTACATCGGCACGTTATTGCGAGTGGTTCCGCCGATAATACCGTCAAAATCTGGGATGTCTCACAAGCTAGCAGTGGTGGAGATCCTAGCAAGGCCATTGCTGGAACATTTACGCATCACAAAGACAAGGTGCAATCTGTTGTCTGGCATCCTGCCGAAGCCACAATCCTCGCCACTGGCTCATACGATCACACAGTAGCCCTTTTGGATGCTCGAGATAGTGCTGGACAGAATATTAAAAAGGTCAAGATACCTTCGGACTGTGAGGCTCTTGCTTGGGATCCCTTTAATCCGCAATATTTAACAGCTGCATGTGAGGATGGTACAGTGACGACATGGGATGTCCGAAATTTCTCCGATAAGTCGCCCTTGTGGTCATTTGCTGTCAATGAATATGGTGGCTTGACCGATCTCTCCTACAATAGGTATGTCAAAGTGATATGATTTATTGCTTGCAATTTCGTCGGCAATTGTTTTTTCCATTTCATCGAATACTCACACAGCTGCTGACTCCTCACTCAGTCATGTTCCTGGTATGATGGCAACGTCGTGTATCGACAAGACAGTTGCGTTGTGGGATACGTACAGCCAGAACGATGCACCCCAGGTTGGAGCAATTCCCAGAGCGTGCGGGAGTAAGGATATGAAGGTCGGAAAACTTTTGACGGTAGCATTTTACCCATCGAGCCCTTGGTTGTTGGGTTGCGGCGGAAGTGAAAATCAATTGGCGTTGTGGGACATGTCGAGTGAAGATGCCTTTCAAAAACGATTTGCCAGCCGACTCGGTGCCGAAGTTGTTGGTGACACTTCAGAACCCAAGCAAGAAACCGACTTTGAGGCAGTCATGGCAACAGAAAATAAGCAACAATCCAAACCTTCCTTCAGCAATCAAAGAAAGAAAGGAAAGGGTAAGAAGAAGGTAGCACGGAAAACTCGATAATTACTTAAGATTACTGACGAAGTCCAAGTGTTTGTACAGTAGTTTGTTTGAAATTGATGGCAATGAAGGACCTATGGTTTCGTTTATTATTTTCGTCTACTGTAGTATCCGTGACTGGCGTCCGTGATTCACAACGGCATGCTTGATAATATTTATTTATTACTCGAGTAGTAGACTAGACTAGTATCGTATTTTTTCTTTTAGCACAACATCTGCCTGTCGGAACTTCAATGAAACGCTCACATAAGCCAGACAGTCATTGCCAACAGGAAAAGCACGATGACTTCTGTTCAATTGGTTGCTTGCATCCTGCTGCTAGCAGTGGCAGCGGGAAGTCTCAGGAGTATAGAAGCTTTTCAGCCTATCCAACAGTGGAATATTGTTTTTTCTTCAAGAACAGAGACATATCTTTGGTCGGAGAGCAGAAATACCACGTCTGCCGTCGATGAAACTCCTTTGGCTGAAAGACTAGCATTGTCACGAAACCCCAGAAACAGAAAACGAACAAGAGATTATCCTTCCTTTGCGTATGATGAGACTTCTGCGAGAACAAGAAAGAAGATCGAGAACATTAAGATGAAATACCGAGCTTCTGGCTGCGACGACGTAACGTTCCAGAAGCCACCATCTGTGACTATACCAGGCCAAAACACGGTTTCCATGAGTTTCTTTGATCAGGCCGCTTTGGGATTTTTCGGAGGCTTTGAAGGCGGACTACCAATCAACATTGGTATTTCGGCGGCGAGGACGCGATTATTAAAGAATAGATCGTATGCCAAGAAAGCACCCTTTGCTTTGGCCAATATCACTGTCCCTCCATCCCTCGCTGATTTGACGTATCCTCCAACTCAAAGAGAGAAAGGTTTCTGGGTCACGATCCCTGCCAGACTTGCTACAGGAGTCGTCGCCTTCTTCACCTTTCCCTACCTTACACGCTTTTTGGATAGCTTTGTTACCATACCACCAGAGGATTTAGATGCAATCACATCTAAATTTGGACCAGGTGTTTCTATTTTATACGGTACTTTTATTTCCTTGACGCTCAGTATTCTGTATCAACGAGTCAAAGATATTCAAGATGCTGCTTCACGAGAAAGCGCCATGCTAACGTACGTTACCCGCAATCTGCTTTCGATTTTCAAAACGGATCGACAGCTTGCTGTAGAAGCTGCCCAGTGCTGCGCTGATCAAGTGAGGACGTTGGTACGAACAAGTCGAGGTGGGGAACTCATGCTGGTCATGTACGGCGACCCGTACGCCAGAATGATGGAGCTAATAGAACTCAGAGAAGAAGAATTGTACGCAGAGAAAGGAGATTTCGGTCCTCATGGGGTACGTTTTTGCTTGCTTTGCCGCTAACCTAGGAAAATTTATTTATCCCGTACACCGGAACTCATTGCCATATTAATCCACATCAGGTGCTCATTGGAAACACTCGTGATACCATTAAAGATCTGATCCGCATGAGAGCCGAGCGACTGAGTATGGAGGCCTTATCTCTACCGCCGACTCACTTTTTGGTATTGAATCTCCTGACCTTATTGATCCTTTTGAGCTTCACTGTTTCAACGCTTCCGATTGTCGACAGATCAACAGGTCTGCCGCCGAACGAGGGGTCTATGCTGTTTGCCATATTGACCAACGTCTACATTTTGTTCTATTTCTTTGCTAAGGATTTGAACGACCCGTTCGATGGCGTGTATCAAATCCGACGGAGTTGTAGTGCCTGCCATTTATTGGAGGCCAAGTGGTTGATCGTCAACCATCCACTAATTCAGGGTCAAGTAGATTTTGAAGAGGCAGAAGAAGGAGAGGATGGGATCTCAATTTGCACACCAGGGCTGGGGGAAATGGTATTCGAAAATGACGACCTGTTTGTTGACGCTGGGAATCTAGAGGACGACGAGGACTTTTTTTAGTATCTCGCTGTTTTTGCTCAAGAGTACTGTACAGTATTACTACTACTAGCTAGCTAGTAGGTCTAGTAGGTGCTAGGAGTAGTTAGATACGCACACATGAAGCTATTAACAGTAGACTACTAGACTACTACTACTAGTAGGCCCTACTATTAAGAGACTACTACTAGCTCCTCTACTAGCAACTCCTACTGAGTAGTAGTACTACTACTACTACTACTAGCTAAGCTACTAGCTAGTAGAGCTACTACTAGAGTAGCTAGTAGTAGTAGTAGCTAGCTAGCTAATTCTACTAGACTACTCTAGAGCGAGAAGTAGTAGTTGAGTAATACTCTAGTAGAGTAGTAGTAGTAGTAGAGCTCCTAGTAGTAGTAGTAGCTATGCTAGCAGGAGTGGTAGACCTACAGTACTTTATAGAGTACTACTGCTCCTCGTACAGTAGTACCATAAGAATATTTTTATTATGAAAGTATTAGAGAGAATATGAAAGCAGGCAGGGTAACGTTTCTTTTCATCACTTAGTGCCAAGAGTATCAAAGATTTAAAACCGGCTTCCGATTTCGCTTCCATCCAACATTTTTTTCATCATCAATACAACATGTACTATGATGTTGTATCATCAAACGAGAGGAATTATATAAGTACGTAGATTTTAGGCAACACAAATTCAGTAGGTGGTATCTATCATCTATCCATCCCTTCCTATGACCGAAGAAAAGAAACCAGAAGAACTGCTGGGACCAATGAGAGATGCTTCTCAAGATGAAAAGCAGCCGCAGCACCCCGAGAAGAAGAACAAAAGCAAAAAGGCGCCCTTAACCTTGGTGAAAGCATTGTTGGGAGAGTGTTTGTGTCAAGCCGGAGCCTTTTCAGGATTTGAACACCGAAGCAGCCAGGCTACCCAATTTATCAATCTTCATGGAATTGAGTTCATTGGCCTCGGCGCCGTTGTGGATGAACTAACTCCGAAAGAGAGAGTCTATGACACACTGGAGCAACTGACAAACCGGACCGAGAGACTCATCTCCATTGGGTACTTGTCAGTCGATGATACAGATACAATTGTGGCCAATTCCAAACAACCAAGCAGTCCCGAGATAAGAATAGAGACGGTGCCTTTGGACGTATGGAACAAAACCTATCCAAATGATCAAAGTATGCCCAAACGCACCAAGAGAATCATTGATAACATTACGGTACGTACGATTCTCAACACTCTACACTTGTTTGTGTTTTTCGCAGCAGCGTCGAAATGGAACGAAAGAGAGACTAAGTGAAAGCAAGAGAATATTTATTTATTCGTCAGTAGATGTAATTTCTCATCTCCCTTGTCTTCTTTTCATAATATGGATTCAAAGGCCAACAACTTTGATCAAGCCATCGCCGATATAGATGAAGATTTGAAAGCTCAGAGAGCCAATCCCAAAAAAAGTAACAATGAACTCTTAGCGGGTATCACAGCTCACAATCTTGGCGTCCTTCACGTACTTGCTGGAAATGATGACGAAGCTCTTCCGCTATTCGAGGAAGCCATTGATCGGAAGAGGAATGAATTGGGCAATGATCATCCAGAAGTTGCAATTAGTTTGGATGAGATCGGTATCCAATATTTTGCAAAGAAAATGTTTGTCGAGTCTCTCGAGGCTTTTATCGAAGCTCGCTACATTCGCTCCAAGGAAACTGTAGATTCGAAGCATCAGCCCAAGGTGGCCATGGTGCTTAACAATATTGCTTGTTGCTATTTTCAAATGGGCCAGCACGAAGATGCTTTGAACACTTTGCAGGAAGCTCGCGACCTGTTAAGTAGTGCTACAGGTTCAAACGCTACGGCTGATCTGGATCTGTTACACGTGGCAATCACACACTGCAATTATGGCTACCTGTTGCTCCGCGCAAAACAGTACGAAAAAGCTAGATCGATTTTTGAAGAAGCCTTGCTGGTACGTCGTTCACTTGTGGAATTGCTGCTACTACTGATGAACCTCTTGCATTTGTGTATGTGATTTATCTCATTTTGTGTCGCCGCTAAATATTATTTTTTGTAGATTCAGCAATCTGTTTTGGGTGACAACCACCGTGCCATTCGCGACACACTCAGCAATATCGAGTTCACCAATGCTTTTCACTCTTAGACAAGAGACGACCTCAGTCTTCAAGTTTCCGCACCTTCAGATTGGAAAGCTTGTGGCAATAATCCAAACAGAGCGAATGTACCAGCCTGTCATAATCATAGCACAGTCAACCCTTTGTAGACTTTGCTACTAGTACCAACTAATACTAAGACCTACCACTCTGAAGATGTTGTTGCCCACGACGGACAATTTCAGTCACGACTGTGACTCGGTTTAATCAAAATCTTGCTCCCACCCTTTACTTCTTCTCACTACTAAGAACTAGCTGGTAGCTACTACTAGCTAGTAGTAGCTAGTAGTAGTAGTTTTCTTCAGTACTAGCAGTAGTCTACTAGCTAGTAGTAGCTACTAGTAGTGTAGTAGACTACTACTCTAGCTAGCTAGCTAGAGATTACGTACTACGTAAAATTGTACTACTGTAGCATGATGTGCCCATTATTTATCTTGCAACCAAGATTTACATTTTGAGCGGTATCCTAATATAAAGTAAACCACTTGTAAGCAGGTGCAGGCCTTACAGCAACACACAGTCCGACCATATGGCCGATAGGGTTCCTTCATTGTAGGATGTTTCGTGCTTCTCGAGATGCATTATGGAGGAGCACACTGTCGCTGCCTTGTCCCAGTTTGATCCGACCGAAAAATGGCCGTGCGATTAATGTCTGTCTACTTGAGAATCTGTACAATTCCTCGGTCCGAACGTTGAGATCCCATTCCAATGCCGTTGATGAAAAAGTGACGACGGATACCAAATCTATGCCGCTTACACTCCTGGCTAGGAACAAGAGGCCGCTCTATTCCAGAGACAATGAGCACAGCCCAGTAATTACTTCCAAACCTTGGAATGATCCCAACTTTCTCAGCGATGCAGATTCTCGCGAAAAACAAAACTGGCTAACAGCCATGTTGGAAACTACCATCCAACCAGATATTCACGCTTTTGCTCTAGTTTTACAATCCATTGCAACGTGGAAGCATGGAAGTGCACCCAAGCGTGCTGAGCATTGGATGTCGCGTCTCAAGGCATCTTTTCCAGAAGCCAGGGAGGAGGCTACTGTGTCGACCGATTCGGATACCAAACACGAAAAAGCAACAACATTTGTACAGGAATACCTCAGATGCCATCTCTATACAGTTCAGGCTTGGGCCTATGCCGAAGCAGAAGATCCTATCATCAGTGTGAATCGAGCGGAAGCTTGGCTCAACAAGGCCAAAATTGTGGCCGCCAGAGTACCCGCCAAGCAAATTCAGTCGATACTGACAGAATGTCACAATGCATTTCTAGATGGATGTTCTCGAGGCAAACAGAGTAGAATCAACCGCAATTCATCCGAGATTCATGCCGAACGAGCTGAAGCTACCCTCAATGACATGGTCAAACAATACAAGAGACTTGGGAGTGATGCTCCTGTCCAACCAAACACGGAATCTGTCAACTTTGTCATGCGAGCATTCATTCGCTGTCCCAAGGATGCATCAATTGCACTTCGTTGCAAAGCATTGCTCGACTGGATGGAGGAATCGGATGAGAAGCAGCACCGCGGCAATTCTAGAGCACTTTCCATACGTCCGAATGCTAGAAGTTACAGTCTCTGGTTAAATTCCTTGGCCATTGTCGCGCAGTTGAAATCTAGGCGGAGTGTACGGAACCTCGACATGTCCAGTGAGCCACGCGATGATGTTAGTGAGGAATTAAAGACGCTTGAGGTAGCTGTAGAACACATGAAAGATTTGTTCCAACGAGGACGATTAGAGATAATTGAAAACAACAGCCCTTACAATATACTTTTATCAGCGTGGGCTGGAGTTGCGGGGCCAACGAAGAGACTTGATGCTCCTATGCAAGCCGAAAAGATATTTCGAACCATGGTGGATTTGAAGGACAACCACGACTTTCCCGAAGTAGCACCAGACGCTGCGACGTATTTCCAGGTCATTCGGACGTGGGCTAAGTCTGGGTCGGACCGTGCCGGCGAACGAGCGAATTGGTGGCTTGATCAACAGTGGAAGGATTATAATGAAACCGACAACAAAAACTTGCTGCCCACCACACACACCTACACTACCGCAATTAGTGCCTGGAGCAAAACAGGAAACCCGGAGAAAGCGGAAGAACTTTTGTTGCAATGTTTGGAGCATTATGAAAGGCTGAAGGTTCCTGAGCTGGAACTTAACACAGAGATTTATGCAACGATTATTCAAGCCTGGCTCAATGCTGCGGAGTCGCAAGACATTGATCAAGCGGCTCGAGTCCGAGCACTAAACAGAGCTGTTGAATGGCTAGAAAGCCTTGTCAAGGAAGAAAGCGACTCAGGGCCAGCCACGAGGCACGACATTTTTCTTAACACACTGAAAGCTGCCAGAGGTTGCGCGAAGGACAATCCAGGAGTATTGGATACGGCAAGTCGCGTCTTTAAGCATCTGCGAAATTCCCGACACCACGTGCATCCCATTGCATATTATAGTTTGCTACAGGTAGGCCTGAGTGCCTTGTCCAAGCCTGAGCACGATTTATCGCGGACAAAGTTCTTGACAGAACTCGCTACTGTTTGTTGCGAGGACGGATTCCTCAGTCGGACCTTTGTATTGTCTTTGACGAACGGTCCTATCGTAAAAGAAGGTTGGAGTGCCTACGAAAGTGCTCGCATCAGCGAAATACTCTTTCCACATTGGCCCATTTCACCCGCCTGGACACGAAATCTACAAAGAGAAACCGACATGCCTCGCAAGGAAGACTTTCAACGTACGCGATTCAAGTTTGACAATCAGGATTATTAAGTTTATTGGCGACTTTCTCTTGTCATTGTTCAGGCTTTTCCTTTACAGCAATATCGTTTCTTAGTTGAATGAAATTGTCTAAACGATCCAATCTCGACAAAGGAGTGTTCGGAGCGTCCTCGTCCAGCCCATCCCATTGAAAGAAACGAGATGGCGGAAAAAAGGTTGCCTCGAAAAATGCGGCATGCCCCGTGAAGGTATTGATTCGAAGCTTGATCACAGGAATATTGTCTCCCCAAAAATAAAGCGCGGCGTACTGCTCACATAGCACAAGAACCTGTGTTTGCACCGCCTGAGCGGCTCTAGCGAAACAGCCAAATGTCTTGTTTTATGATTGCGCGGTGCAACTAAAAAGGGAGGCTCACCTAACTCTATCAGAACTTCACGATAGAACTATTGTACGGTAGGGTTCAGAATACGGAAAGATCTCAAATTTGATCTCGTTGTTGAACCTTTAAATTTTTATCATGAGAGATGCCGACGATGCCGATCTTTCACACTTCACACAATGCGTTGTCGACTGTTCACAATACTACGTATTAATTTCTTTTCATTCACAACATTTTATTGCCACCAGCCTAGTCAACCTTACTGTACCTACCATAGACAACATAGAAAAAAATCAACAGTAAGATGGTGCAATTGTCTACAATCAGAGCATCTTTATTAAGCCTGGCAGCACTTTCCAACAGTCTGTGCTGGGTTCAAGGCTTTACGGCATCCCCGCTACAACTAGTACAGCAGCTGCAGCAAGTTGGGAGCACTGCATCATCCATGTTCCAACTCTCTGCTTATTTCGACGAAGGATCTCCCTCAGATTATGATACAGAAGATCTGGCCAGAGAGAAAGAAGTAATGGTCGACACCGACGACGATGATGCCGCAATCCGTGATGCGTTGAAACGAGAACTCCTTCTACTGAGCAGTGTCACAAATCGTGGAGAATGTGCCACCAAGGACGAACAAAATGTTCTTGTCGATTTGATTAATCAGCTGGAAGCACTAAATCCGACCGCTGAACCAGCGAGCATGTGCGAAGGAGAATGGAGCCTTTGTTTGTCCTCGACACAACTCTTTCTTTCCAGTCCTTTTTTTCAATCCATTCGAGTGGCCATGGGAGACAACAACAAGGAGATGGCCTACAACGCCTTTGTACTGCACGATCGTGCTACAAGCTCGGGGCAGATTGGGCGGGTGCGTCAAACCATCACTCCCGACCAACTCATCTCGGAAGTCGAATTGGAGGTTGGATTTTTTCCCGGGCTGCCCTTTCGCATCAAGGGAACCGTCGTAACTACCGCCAATTTGAAAATTGTTGCGTCTGAAGAGTGGGACTTGGAAATTATCAATACGCAAGTAATTGGATCCAACGTACCGCTTTTGAATCAAGTGTTGGACGATTTGAAACTGGAGCTGCCCGTTGGAGATGTGTACAAAACAGTTCAAGGCAAAGTGCCAATTGTGCCCATGAAGGTACGTTCCAATTTCCAATCATTATGCTAGAAAGCTAGAATGTGCGATCTATTTGTTTTGCTTTAGTCTTATACTCTGTGCATTGGCCTTTCAATCGGCAGACGTTCTATGTAGACGAAGGTATTCGAATCACACGGGATGTGGATGACAACTTCTTTGTATATTCCAGAGCCTAGCTATCTAGTTTCGAATTGGCTACCTTCAACAGTCAGCAGTCAGCTTGAATATCTACAATCCGCCATGCAATATCGTAACAATTCAATTTTAGGTTGCCCTTTAAAATCAAACATTTATTGCTGATACCACTTTATGGGATGGATTTCTCGGTTTTTGTCACCCAATTTAAATAGCAGATCCTATCCTCGTAGGAGGGTGTGGTTGAGTTGCAATCAACTTTGTCACCCTTTGGGGTGCCAATGGTTGCCCTCGGGTAACCTTGGCGCCCTGCGGGAGCCATAGTTGTGATCCCCGTTAATTAGATGTTCCAGCTTTTTTTTTCACTTTATGGGACGGATTTCTTTACATTTCACATGTACTGAATAAAGTACAACGGGTAGCACAGAGAAAGCTCACGGTTTCTGTGTATGTGCAACTTATATTCAATATTCCTCTACAGGTAGAGGAACACGGTAATCAATCCAACGACGCCAGACAATAGTATCCTGGTCAAATAAAGAATAGCAGTAGCGGAGCTAGGAGCTTCAGTGGCCTCACCCGTGTCCATATCAACCACGTCAACGTATCCGTAAGAAGACTTGCGTGAATATTCTCGTAGCGTTTCGTTGTTGGCCACCAATTTGAGGTACTTATCCGTAATGTAGCTCTGGACTGGTGGGTTTTGGTTCAAGACACCACTCTCTACAAGAAAGTCAGAAACACCAATGTACCAATTGTCAACGGTGGATTCCTTACCATTGTCTCTGGAAAAGATATCCAATTGTTCGTCTAGGCTAAACATGGGTCGCAAGGTAATATCCTGGCGAATAGCCTCGTCGGAAATGGATGAACCAGGAAGCGTCTCTTCGTTGAATTCGCGAATGTATAGCGTAGTCTGCTCTATATTTCTTGGGTTTTTCAGGAATCCGATTCCCCGTATCCATGCAGTCAAGAATGACGCAACGAGCTCTGGTTTTTCATCCTGCAAGTAGTGAGTTTGTATGTGGGGTTCAATCGACAGGGTTGTGAGGAACAAGAAGAGGTTGGATGTTGTAATGCTGGAAGAATGAAAATAAAGGTATCAAAAGCATCAACGATACAACAGCATTTAACGTTCGTACCCCGTATTCTTCTCGCACCATGATACCTTCAGGAACAATGGCACCAACATGATCACCCGAACAAAGAATGTCACTTCCTTCGACAGTATCCAGTACCGTGTACAGATTGGGAGCCCACAGCGATCCGTAATCCAACGTTCCCTCCGTAAGCGAGGTAATGACCTCCGCTGGAGGTTGGTAGACAAAATTGCTGCTGGAATAATTGGTGTACAAATCGTCGAGGCATTTCAAAGCGGCATAATGGACGGTACTGTTGGGAGTAATGGCCACGGGAAAACTTGGATCATCGGGCGGCCAAGCACTGGCTCCAGCTGCATTTCCCACCAGGGCACTGGTGGCGCTCGCATCGTCGCTGATGGCCATTAGTTGGATTCCTTGGGTCCCTCCGATAATATTGGGAACACAACCAGCACCACCAACATCCCATGCTTTGCTGTCAGCAGCGGCAGCCACCTGAGGTGCACCGGACGTGAAGACTTCGTAGTTAATGGCAAGACCCAGTTCCTCAAAAAATCCTTCCTGGAGAGCAATCCAAAATGGAACAGCCCAAAATACGGCGGGTTGGATACTGACATTGATGGGTTCCAAAGCAGCGTTGACCTGGGAGGAAAGCATGAAAAGTGCCAATACGACAGCAGCAAGTGCATGTTTATGCAGGATCTGCGAGGTACTACTTTTGGACAACATTATTCTGTGCCTTGCAGTGCTGTTTGCGAAGCTACGGAGGAGGAGTCGGTACTCTTTAGAGCAGCTATTAATAAAAAGAACGTTTTTAAGTTGGTTTGTATTATCTTCTATTGTGTATTGTGTATTGCGTGCCTTCAAAGAATGCAGGTCTTTGTTTAAAAGTTTTTATTGTGTCAGCAGAAAATTAATTTGCACAAGCAACTGCTGCAAATTGTACTTTAAATAAGTCTGCTCCTTTTGGAACTCTTATTTAGTACTATATTTTTTATTGTTACAGTATTACTAAGGCTAGCAGGCGGCGGGCGGCAGTAGACTACCAGGTACTACTCTTGATAGTCTGCCATGGTTGCAGTTACTATACTACTACCACTACTAGTACTACTAGATGTAGCTACTACTAGTAGGCTACTAGCTCTAGTAGCTCTCTGCTACTACTACTAGTAGTAGCTAGCTAGCTAGATTATTAGTAGTAGTCGCGTACTACTAGTACTAGTAGTAGTACTAGTACTACTACTACTACTAGTAGTAGTAGTACTACAGTAGAGTTGATTACAGCAGTAGTAGAGTATTACTCTGCCTCCCCTGCTAGTACTCGTACTGAAGCAAGGAGGCGGAAGTGCTCGAGTACACCCAGTACTATTCGCGCACTCTCCTACAAGTACCAGGTGCTAGTAGCTACTAGTACTACTCTACAAAGTAATATCACGTGAAGAAGTACTACAGACTACTGTAGCTACGTACCACTACTAGTAGCTACAGTAGCTACTACTCGTCTACTACTACTACTAGAGAGTAGTTGGAGTAGTAGTCTAGCTAGTAGAGTACCTGGTAGTAGTAGTAGTAGTAGTACTAGTAGTACATGATGTCGTGTCGTGGTGTTTTCGAATGAACACTCAAGGGGACCAAAAAAGAAAGGTTAGAAGACGGTTATTAGTATTTCAAACAATGCTCCTTTTGACGTCGTAACAATGAACTAATCAGTCCTTTTTACGACACGAAACAAAAACCTCGTGAAGAATCAACGAACAAAAAATCAAACCAACTTGCTCTCGTAGTCTACTACTAGACTACCGGTACTACTACTAGCAACTCTATGTTGTACTGATTGATGATTGATGTGTGCCCTCTTCTTAACCTACGTGACCTACGTTTCATCATACAAAATAATTAGTAAGAATTAATGTTCCTTTCTCCCGTCAAATTTTTATACACATCCAACTAAAACTAAAACTATAAATGCCACCAACACCCGAGAAGAATTCTGCTGTATCCTCCATGACGGAAAATCTACTAGCTGCGGCTGAGAATGGTACTTCCGAACAAGCAGTGACAATGGAGGATGGCGAGGAGATGGGAGCGACCCATGATACTATGCCAGGTAACAATAATGATGCGGATGGTTCCGGCAGCAACAATAACAGTAACAACAACAATGACCACAATGACCAAAACGATTTTTATGAATCCAACAGAACTACTGCGAATACTACTAATACTACCACCACAATGAACGAACCCAGCATTCGTACGGGAGCAACAATGTCAGTTCGTACGGGTACTATTTCCAGTGCACGTTTTAATATTCTTTGTACTATGGTAGGTGGTGGATGTTTATCACTTCCCTTTGGATTTCAAAAATCGGGCAATGCCTTGCTGGGACCGATTTTATTAATTGTAACGGCCATGATTACTGAATTTTGTTTCCGAATTATTGTAGCTACGATTCGAAAATTATCTCCCGTCCATGGCAATGGCAATGGCGTCCACGGAACAACAGCAAGAACAACAACAATAACAATGATGATTGGACAGGACAGTTTCGAATCTATGGCCAATGCAGCTTTTGGAAAATACGGATTTTTGTTTGCCAAACACTTGGTCACGGCCATGTGTTTTTTTGGTGCGGTGGGATATGCGGTGTTGCTCAGAGATATGCTTCAACCTATTTCGGATGCCATTGCTCGTCATATTCAAAACAACCACGAAAATGATCATGACAACGGTCATCATCATCACGGAAATGGAACTCTTCCAGATGATGGTAATGGGACTATTGTTCCGGATGGGAGTAATTATACTTTGGCTCCTACAAATTCTTCGGACAATGGTACCATGTCGTTCATGTTCATGTACGATAGAATGTTAGTAGACGCACAAGAATACGAAGAAGGAAACGACAACACTTTTCAGGCAGACAGTTCAATCGGAGGGGAAGGACCGACGTTGATTAGCAATCTGACCATGTTGACCATTATTTTGCTCATTACTCCCGTGTGTACTCTCAAAAATTTATCATCTCTCGAGAAAATGGGTGCAATGAGTATGTCTTCCATTCTCATCCTGGGATGTGTCATTACCTACCGTTCGTTCCAGTGCAACATGGGAACCTTGGAATCATTCCTGTACGAAAATGATGGCCCCTCTTCTGCTGTATCATGGCCGGCATTCCAGCTTTGGCCTGATTCTTGGCAGGACGTGCTAGGTAAGTATTGTTGTAAATCGCAGCTTCTTATAATAATAAGTACTATTATCATTGCTATTCGTTTGAATTGCATTATTTCCTCATAACTTCCATCTTTCACTTGCACTATCGTATTATTATTATTTGATTATACCAGACGCCTTTCCCCTATTTGTTTCTTGCTATGTCTGTCACTACAACATCCCAGCTGTTCACAACGAACTACAAAATCCAACACCCAAACGCGTCAACTATTGGCTGCGATCAACCACCGTTGCGGCGACCACCTTTTATTTGGTGGTAGGATTGGCTGGGTCGGCATACGGTCACTGCACACCAACTGGAAAGGTTCAGGGCAATGTGTTGCTCGATTTTGATGAAGATGATCCCTTGCTACTAGTGGCGCGGATGTGTTTGGCTTGTACCCTTACAATGGCCTTTCCCTTGTTGGTCATTCCCGCCCGTGATATATTATTGCGCGATTGGTTCACTTCCTCGACGACAACAACCAACGTCAGTGTGACCATTACCACAGATCCTTCGCCTCCAGAAACCTTGGAAAGTCCAACCTTTGAAACGGCAGAAACTTCGCTACGCGAGCCTTTGCTCGCCAATGATGAGAATGGAGAAGATGCACCACCACCACCACCACCACCACCAAGAACATCATCGTCAGAACAAACTGCACAGGACACCGTGGCAGCACGCGCAACAGCGGTGGCTACAGCAACAGCACGATCGGTAGTCGCTCAACCGCAGCAGCACTCATTCATCTTGCGATTAGGAATGGCAATTCTCGTGCTTTGGTCTGCTGCTGCGGTGGCCTGTTCTGTCAAAAGCATTGACATTGTCTGGGATTTGTTGGGAAGCAGTTTGTCCATTTTCTTGTCCTACTTGATTCCATGTGGATCTTTTATCATTATCATGGAACAATCGTCGCAAGCGGACGAGGACGAGGAAGACGGCAACAGTCATTGGAAACGAAAGGGCGCCCTTCTATTTGCAAAGATCATGCTTGCTGTCTACATTCCACTCATGTTGATTTCTACCGGCAATGCCGTTGTTCATACATTTTTTTGACTAAGCTACCGTAGAATGAGCGCATGGGAATAAGAGGGTTGTTGCAAAGACCATATATTTAAAGAAATCAATTACATCATCGTCAGGTACTCATACATAGGTAGCTTCTAGCTAGACAGAAAGCTTCACCAAATCAAATGCTGGATGGTACCGGTAGTAAACTATTCGAGTACTAGACTACTACTACTACTACTAATAGAAGTCTACCCAAATACGATGAATCGTCATTGGTTCGTATTTGTATCCAAATCTTTTTCCGACTCAAAGTAATCGTGATTGATAAGACGCCGATCTGTTATCACCAATCGAGGGATACGGCGACCCCGGGATTTGGAAAACCATCCCGGGATATGGGAAAAAAATATCCCGGGGTAGTTTTGGCCAAATTAACTTTTTGGGGCTTATGTATTATG
>Ga0100391_1000488_pt1 | contig 46292 bp, 45 predicted proteins | sample CryGeymeta201515_FD_81541 | JGI IMG/M metagenome (GOLD analysis project Ga0100391, IMG submission 81541) | Groundwater microbial communities from Crystal Geyser aquifers in Utah, USA - Crystal Geyser metaG 2015-15 | ecosystem: Environmental > Aquatic > Deep subsurface > Groundwater | place: USA... | reverse complement strand
GCGCCCACCACCTAAATTTGTAATGAAAATTTAAAATATGGTGAAGATATAGTCCATGCCGTATAGAAATATATGGATTTCATGTAACCGGAGGGTTGTAGGTTCGAGTCCTACCCGAGGAGCGTTAATTAAAAGAAAATTGTTTGCTTAATTTCACTAGCCTATCTTTTACCTGAGGCCATGAGACATCTGCGTGCATTCTTGGCATTGGTTGAAATTCAGCATCCTCAAAATACACAAGTGATTTAAGAATATGGGTTTTACTGTAATTTATATTTTCGTACTTTTGCTCTAGCAGAATAAATAGCTCTGATAACGAAAATTTTTCAAGTAAAAAATACAGATCAAGAAAATCTTTTTTACTTCCTCTCATTCCAATAGTTTGCAATTTCGTACATGCGATATCTTCAATAGAGCTTAGAGTAATATTATTCCATCTGATAGTTGGCTTGATTAATGTATATGGGTATTCTAGAAACTGTAATTTAACATTATCAACAAAGGTATTTAGAGTGCCTGCTGATAATTCGGTTTCAGAAAGTTTTCCTAGTAAAGACACCTTGTTCTGAAGCAAATTAGGATCAAATGAAGTTGTGCTAAAAAAATCTAGGTCTTCAGACTCTCGATGTCCAATCTGCAATGACAGAGCAGTTCCACCAGACAAATAAAAACTATCTAAAAAATCAAAGTTTTTAGTGTTTGACTGCAAATCTTCAACAATTTTTGCTGTGTTCTTTGGTAAAGTATTTTGGTGGATCATATTTTTTAAGAAAGGTAAATTTCCCAAAAGTTTCTTGATTTTGCAGATAACTTTAGGCTCGGAATAGATTCTCTAAGTACTTCTTTTGGTAACTGCTTCATTAACCAGGAAATTGACTCTACATCGCCTTTTTCGAGAAGTGTTTTAGTGATGTATTTTTGATGATCTTGCCAACTAAGCTTATTTAAATCGTCTCCCCAAAAATATTTTTGAGCGTGTGCTGGTAAGACTGTAAGCATGTCATTATTATACTAAAATAGAGCATTTACTTCCACAATGTCTTTCCGTTCCGGAAAGTATCGTGCCTAATTCATAACAAAATACTTCCAAACTCAGTGGCTGATCAAAGCAACCACCTAACCATAATTCGAGGTTCAAGGTATGATGGGAGCCATGACCAAAAAAGTTGCTGGTTCTTTCTTAAGAAGAATCGCTCTAACACTTATACCTTTGGCACTCCTAATACCAAGCACCCTATTAGTTTACCTAATTTACTTCAAGCTGAGATGGTATCTTTCAAACATAGAATATTACAGATCTGGAATTCCTGAGCCAGATTTCTTTATGGTAAATAAGTTTCATGGGGTTGTTCTTCCAATTGCCATATTAATAAGTCTAAATTTATTATTATCTTTAATATCTTCTTTATTTATCAAAAATAGGGCATATACAAAGTATGTGATTGCTCTGCACACAACCATGTACGCGCTCGCATTCGCAGCTGGAATATTATTGGGTTTCTTTTAGTAGTCATAGCTGATTTTTAGGGAAGTATAGGTTGAAAAAATATAATATACTTTATACATGTCGGATCCCATTCAAAATCAAATAAATTTACCACAAGAGCAATACATAGAAACAAAAGCCTCCAATCGTTGGAAAACAATCGCAATAATTTCTCTATTTTTCATAGTAATCCTTTTTAGCGCCATCATATATCTATTGCTTGAGATATCATCATTTAGCTCAAAAAGAAGTATAAATGAACAAAGTATTAGTGTTGAAAGTCCCGAGACTGAATACCAAGAAATTAGCGAACTAGGTGTTGAAAATTGGACGTATGCCAATGATGAAAAATGTTCTGTTTCCGTTCCAGTTCCACCATTCGAGGAACCTTATACAGATTCTGATTTGTCAATGAAGTGGATTTACCCAAGTGGAGCGGGAGCGGGAGAAATTTTTACCACTCTCATAAATATTGAGGAAAATGGTCAAGATAATTCATCCGTAGCATTATATGCTCCCACTACTGCTATGGGGAGTGGGTTCATCGCAAGTAGCGTCAGTATTAATTGTGTGCCAAACCTGAATAACAAAGACATCCTTGATTTAGAATCAGATATTCAAATAAACGTAGACGAATACAATAATCTTCCAAAAATTGATGAGTTCTATGGACCAACAAAATATGAAATCAAAGATGTCTCAACAACAACAAAATGGGGAAAAACTGTGTTGAAAGCTACGATAGATGCAGTCTATATATATAAATACTGGGACACTAGCACCGAACCTGCAGAAATAGTTAATAAGGAAGATCGGATTGAGAAAACCGTCTATATAACCACAGCAAACGATATGATTTTTGGAGCAGAGTCTTACGGAATGTCAGATGATCCTTTTCTAGCAGAGACAAGTAATAAAATTTTAGATAATCTTAAACTTAACTGATTCTACTGAATTGAGTAATTCAGATGACCGAATTTTTCCAGGCAAAATCTTTCCGTGTAGCAACCCACCGGGGGGGCAAGCAAAGAAATGATTCCTGATACAATAAATACGTGCACTCTTTTCACAAAAAACAATTTTTACCACATATTTACTCTACAAAACATTTTTTCATCAAGCGGTGGATTTTTCTTTTAATTCTTATTCCATATATAGTTTGGTCGTTCTTAACCTACAAAGATTTTGGGATCACTGTCGATGAGCCAATCGAGTATGGCTTTGGAGAGATGCTTTATAACCGCAACTTTGGCCGCGATCCTCTGTTATTAAAAGACTTTGCATACGAAGGAAAAGACTCGCGTGAAATATGGGCTTATAACCATTTTCATACAATGTTGCTTTATATTTTCAATGACACTGGAAGCATAGAAAATTATCACCTTCTTAATTTACTATTTTTTTCTTTAAGTCTATATGTTGCCTATGAACTGGTTTTTCAGTTTTCGAGAAATTCAAAATTATCCCTGCTTGGGCCAATTATTTTGCTATTAACACCCAGGCTGATTGGAGACATTCCCGCCAATGTAAAAGATCCTGTTTTTTCTACATATTATCTTTTTGGCTTGTTGGCTATTGTCCTCGCCCCAAAAATTAAAAACAATTTTATTCGCTTAATTTTTCTTGGTGTAAGTTTCGGCTTGGCAGCATCTATGAGAATTCTTGGGTATGGATTGTTATTTGTATATTTAGTTTTAAAACTTATTGATATCTTTCACAAAAGAGATGACGCCCCTTTGAAAAAAATACTAAACCTGGGTTTTGAATTGACGATAATTTTTAGTTTTTCGCTATTGGTGCATGCAATTCAAATGCCGTTTGTTGCGAGCAATCCAACAATGCATCTACTCAGATTAATGGAGGTTTCCAAAGATTACCCGTGGAGAGGTCCAATGCTGTATTTAGGACAGGTTGTTCAGGCTGGTCAATTGCCCTGGCATTATCCACTAGTTTGGAGCGCCGTGATTACACCACTCTTTATATTATTTTTTGGATTAATTGGAATTTTCCGATTTAGTTCAAATAAGGTTGGAAGAATTTTAGCCTTATCATTGCTGGTTAACTACGCTCTTTACTATTTAATTAAGCCAAATATTTACGACGGAGTGCGCCACCTACTCTTTACCCTAGCAATTATGTCTGTATTAGCCGCGATTACCTGGACAGATTTTTGGATTAAAAGGAAGAAACTTAGAAAATGGCTACTATTATCATTTGTAATCAATGTTTTTTTGGTTGGCCATCAGTTTCTTAAGCTTCACCCATATGAATATATATATTTTAATGAGTTCGTTAGCTATTTGCCTGGTGCATATAATAAGTTCGAGACAGATTATTGGGGAGCAAGTTATCTAGAAGCTTCAAAGTGGTTGCTTGAAAAGCGTGGCAATAGGGGAGGAGTAGTTGCTCTTTGTGGAAAGACGCATGCTGGTAGATATTTTAATGGCTCTAAGTTTCGGATAGTTTTGTTGCCAAATTGCGATATTAGCGAAAAAGATGATCTAAATTACATTTTTTCATACGGAAAGAATAACGAGTGGACCAGGTTCAAAGAGAAGGAGATTTATAGTGTTAGTAGACAGGGCGTACCATTAGTGAAAATATTCGAACTATAATATGACTTATAAAGGTAAAATTATTGAAGAAAGCTTAGGAAGTTAACAGAACAGCAATCAGCCACAGAACCAGGAAATGATGAAATGAAAGTCTTTCTTGGAAAATTAATCAATAGAATTAAATAATTGAATGTGTCAATTTATTGTGTAGTGCTGCAGTAATCAATATGACTCAAGAGAAATCATTTTTAGCCACATTATTTGAGAAACGCGCAGCTGTAGAGAAAACGGGCGCAAACACTGGGAAAAATGTCCAAGCAGCAATAAAGGAAGTAGACAGACAGATAAAACAATGTCTTACTGGCGGAAACTTATTGACTGGTGAAGGAGTAACCAAATCTGGTAAAGAAGACTGATTCTAAAATAAAAAAGTCTTCCCATTAAAACAGAGAGCCTCACTGGGAACTAAGTTCCACAATCCCATAACAATTCCTCTCATTTGAGTCTTCCAGGCTAAATCTTTCCGTGTAGCGACCCAGCACTAGGCTATCTCTTGCAATAAACTATACATTAGTGTATATTTTAATATAACATGAATAAGTACCGAACCTTACTATCTCAGCCACATAAATTGTTTCATGCCTCTGATTTGGCACTACTATGGGAAATTGATAATCAAGATACTCTTAATATGACTTTAAAAAGATATGTTGATCGAGGCATATTAAAGAGAATCCACAAGGGTTTTTATACTACTGCAGATCTAGATAATATAAATCCCATTGACTTAGGATTTTCATATTTAAATGTTTACAGCTATTTGTCATTAGAAAGCATACTCGTTAGAGAGGGTGTTATCTTTCAAGAAATTCCCTATGTGACTTTTGTAAGTTCAAAAAGCACTACTTTCTCTATTGGAGAAAAAGCTTATAGATCACGACAACTAAAAGATGAATATTTATATAACACTATTGGAATAGAAAAGATTGGCGGACACTATGAAGCAAATCTAGAAAGAGCAATTGCTGATATGCTCTATTACAATCCCCAATATCATTTTGACACAACAAATAATGTTGATTTTGATACAGTAAAAGCAATGCAAAAAGAAATCGGTTATGCTGAGAAGTAATAAACAACAAGCATTACATAAATCAATTATTTTTAGAGTTTTGACAGCTATTCTAGATGATACTTTTTTGTCTCAAAATTTATTTTTCAAAGGCGGGACCTGTGCCAGTATGCTCGGCATCTTAGATCGATTCAGCGTAGACTTAGATTTTGACCTTAAAGATAGAAGCTCTGCCTTAAGATCTGCTCAGTCTTTAAAAAGCATTTTTAAAAAGCTTGATCTTGAAATTAAGGATCAAAGTCACAATACCTTGCAGTATTTCTTAAAGTACGAAGCTCCGGAACAATCTAGAAATACTTTAAAAATTGATGCGGTAAATACACCTTACCTCAATAATAAATATCAGAAAATATTATTAACTGATATTAATCGGTATGCAATTTGCCAAACTAAAGAAACAATGTTTGCAAATAAACTAGTTGCTTTAATAGATCGGTATCAACAAAATCAAACTATTGCTGCAAGAGATCTGTATGATATCCATCACTATCTAATTAGTGGTTTTGACTACAATCCGCTACTAATTACAGAGCGAACAGAAAAGGCGCCAAAGACATATCTTCAAGATTTAATCTCATTTATTGAAACCAAGATTACCCAAAAGATCATAAATCAAGACTTAAACTATCTAATTGAGTATAAGAAATTTAATGCGATTCGAAAAACGCTTAAACAAGAGACAATAACTTTGCTGAGAGATAGAATTTAAACAATTTGAATTTATTTGCTTTTATCTTTGAGGTATGAATCATCGTAAGATAGCGCTACAATGCTGCAAGTTATAATTTACAGGGAGATAGACATGATCACAGGATATTGCGTTAAATGTAAAGAAAAAGGCGTTGAATTGTCAGCACCAGGGATTCACCAAACTAAAAAAGGTGGTTTTATGGCTAAAGGGAAGCACGAAAAGTGTGGAACAACTGTCTGTGCAATGATGTCTAAAGTAAATGCTGAAAATGCTCTAAAAGATGGCGCTACAAAAGCGTACTAATCTCGCTCTTATGAGCCGCTCCACCATCTTTATTCTGGTTTTACTTATTATTGGAGTCGTAGCCTACTTTTTTACTGATAATACTCAACCTGATAAAGAACTAACAGCTGATCAAGGTATATCGACGATGGCAGAAGAGTTAGCTATCGATGACTCAACCGATCAAGACCCGAGTCTTCAAATTCAAATTTCATATTTATTGGAGAAAGAGTATCCAGGCAGTGTTCTGGACATAACCGAAACACTCCAGACCTCAGGATCATACTCAACTTACATAGCTTCATATGATTCAGAAGGTCTAAAACAATTTGGATTATTAACTGTGCCAAATTCGGATAGACCAGAAAATGGTTTCCCTGTGATTATCTTCAATCATGGCTACATCGCCCCTGAGGAATACAAAACTACAGAGAGATACGAAGCTTATATTGATTACTTCGCTAGAAATGGCTACGTGGTCTTTAAACCTGACTATCGCAGCCATGACCAATCTGAAGGCATTGCGTTGGGCGGATACGCGAACTCCGATTATATTGTTGATGTTCTTAACGCAGTTAGCAGCATAAAGACCCTAGACTACGTTGATGAAAATAGAATTGGCATGTGGGGCCACTCAATGGGAGGCTGGATAACACACAGAAGCATGGTCATTGATGAATCGATAAAAACAGGAGTCATCTGGGCGGGTATGGTTGGAGGCTATGATGATCTTATTGAATTAAGACAACCATATTGGGTAAGGCAGGGCAGACCAGATCCAAGTCCTGATCCTGAAAATCCTACTAGACTTTGGAGAAGCTATCTAACAGAAACATATGGCTCTCCGGCTGATAATCCAGAATTTTGGAGTTCAGTTTCTGCAGTCAAATATCTAGATAGACTATCTGGACCAATTCAACTCCACCACGGCACAGGAGATGTATCAGTACCCGCCTCACTCTCAGAGCGTTTTTACGAAAATCTAAAACCCGTCAGTCCAGACTCCGAACTTTATGTCTATCAAGGAGACGATCACAATATTTCTCAAAACTTTTCTTTAGCTATGCAGAGATCGCTCGCATTTTTTGACAAGAGTTTGAAATAGATTTGCGATAGCTCAAGCTACCTCTTCTTAAAAATACCTTCTTTTAAAACCCCATAAGCAGTGAAGCAATTTCTGTTAGAAAAAAGCAGACTCAGTAGAACACTCAGTGCACCAGAAACATAAATGGCGATCATGATGGCGATTTGATAACGAATGGCGATCGACGGCGATGAACCACCAATGATTTGTCCCGACATCATCCCCGGCAATGAAACAATTCCCATGGTTGCTGTTTTGGCTAGTGCGGGCAGAAGTGATAACTGGAAACTGTGTCTTAGGAAAGGGGAGAGTGCTTCTTTCTGAGTGGCGCCCATAGCCAGACGGTAACGAAAGAATTTTTCCTGCGAGCGAATTTCTTGATAAAACGAGTTAATAGCAACAATATTTGTGCTGAGAACATTTCCCAGGAGCATGCCACCAAGAGCAATGAGATATCGAGCCTCAAAAAGATAATCTAGTCTAATAATCAAACCGTTGAAATAAAGTAATACTGCTAGAGTAGGGATGGTAAAGGCTACTAATATTGGCAGGAAAATTGTTGAGAGCTTGATTTTTGACTTACCAATTGCGGAAAGAACAGTCGCGAAAACCATGAGAGAAAACCAAAGAAAATTTAGCCAAGGATTATTTAGATTAAAAATAAATTCTAAAAATACTCCCACAAATGCGAGCTGTATCGACATTCTAGCTATCGACCAGAAGGTATCTTTAATCATGTTTAGGTTAAACCAATAGCTAATAAATATCGGAATAATTAGAAGCAGATATGCAGCGACCAAGCCAGTGGTTGAAATTTCTATTGCACCCATTTTTTTTCTTTAAAATCAAAAACACGAACTCCTCTAGCTTTTTGCCATTCTTTGTCGTGAGTTATTACTAATAAAGTTGAATCTATATTTTTTAGAAGTTCCGAGATGACTTTCCTTTTTAAGTTAGGATCGAGAGCAGAGGTTATCTCGTCAAGGACTATGACTGGTCTTTTTAGAAGCAAGGCAATAACTAATGCTAGACGCTGCTTTTCTCCACCAGAGAGTTGGTTTATATTTTTTGTCAAAATTGTTGTATCAAGATCAAACTTTTCTAGCTGTTGTTGAAGTTCTGCTGGTTTGAATTGCTTTCCAGAATTTGCACTTAAAGAAAAATACTCATCAATTATTCTCTGAACTTCGCCTTCACCTATCAACACATCTTGATCGACAAAAGCTATTTTTTTTCTGACTTCCCAAATATTTTTAGAGGTAATTTTTTGTCCATTGAAAATAACATCTCCAGACTCTGGCTGCAAGAAACCCAAGAGCAGATTGAGAAGAGTACTTTTCCCAGATCCAGATTTTCCAAAAACGACAATTTTTTCTCCGGACTCAATTTTAAAATTAAAATTTTTAAAAATATTTTTACTTTTAAAATTCAAATAAATTCCCCTAAACTCGATAATTGTCATATGTTGATTTTATCATTTATGTTAAAAACAAATCAGCCCTGTTATAATTTGACTTGATGAAGATCAATTCAATCAATCCCGCGACCAATGAGAAAAATGGAGAACTAGAAGTCAGCTCAAAGCAAGAGATAGAAGACAAGTTTCTCCTTGCCAAAAAGGCTAGGCTTAGTTGGCAACAAACTTCCATAAAAGAAAGAGTGACAGCTCTTAAAAAAGTTAGAGAAGTTTTTAAAAATCATGAAGAAGAAATTTCCCAAATCATCACCAAAGAAATCGGCACGCCAATAACTGAGTGTAGGGGAGAAGTTGCGTGGGACTGGAGCTATTTCGATTGGTTTCTAGAAAATGCTGAATCATCCTTGTCTCCAAAGAAAACCTACGAAGATGAGAGCTCAATTCACGAAATCTGGTACGAACCTTATGGAGTTGTCGCTGCTATAACTCCCTGGAATCTTCCATTCGATATGTTTGTTTGGTCTGTCATTCCTAATCTGTTAGCTGGAAATGTGGTCATTCATAAAGCCTCAGAAGAGTGCATTCTGTCTGGTAAGCTTTTTGCAGACATAATGGATGAAGCTTCTCTTCCTGTTGGAGTTTTTCAGGCAGTTCACGGTGATGCAGAGCAGGGAAAGCAATTGGTTCAACAAGAAATCGATATGATTTGGTTTACTGGAAGCTACGAAGTTGGCCATGAACTTTATAAAATTGCAGCTGATAAATTCATTAAAGTAGTTTTAGAGCTGGGTGGTTCTAATCCCTCAATTATTCTCGCGGATGCTGATATTGACCAACTGCTCGGTAGTTTAATTTTCAAACGATTCATGTTCTGTGGCCAAACCTGTGATGCCCTTAAAAGATTAATCGTTCATGAATCTGTTGCTAATGAATTAATAAAAAAATTATCAAGTAAGATTATGTCACTTCAAGTTGGCGATCCAGCGAAAGCAGAAACTCAGATGGGCCCCCTGGTTTCAAAAAAGCAATTGGCTGTTCTAAATGGGCAAGTAAGCGATGCTCTGGATAACGGAGCGATGGTTTTAGCACAAAGTAATTTGACAACTGATAAGGAAGGAGCATACTTCCCGGCGACGCTTCTTGGAAATGTAACTCTAGAAATGAGAGTTTGGAAAGAAGAAGTATTTGGACCAGTTCTTCCAATAGTTACATTTTCCACTGATGAGGAAGCTATAGAACTTGCTAACGACACACCCTATGGACTAGGTTCACAAGTATTTGCAAAAGATCAAAGAAAAGCTTTGGAGATTGCCGCCAGAATTAAAGCCGGTAATGTCGACATAAATGGAGTTGGCCATTTTAAGCCCGCCAGTCCTTTCGGTGGATATAAAAAGTCTGGCATAGGACGAGAGCACGGGGAGCACGGATTTCAAGAACTGACGCAAATAAAAGTAGTTGCGAGACCAAAAATAAAAGGGGGGATATGAAAGTAATTCTTTACATGGCTACGTCGATCAATGGCTTCATCACCAAAGGTGAAGACGATAGTAATTGGGTTTCAGAAACAGATTGGGCCCAGTTCGATAAGTTAGCTAGAGAAAGTAAGATAATTGTCATGGGTAGAAATACTTATTATCAATTCGATGATGACTTTCCTGTCGAGGGGGCTCTCAATGTAGTTATGACCCATGATGCTGAGCTTCTAAAGAGGAGTGTTGAAGATAAGTCTCTTTTCACTGATAAATCTCCAGAGGAAGTTGTGAAGTTTGCTTCTGACAAAGGCTTTGGGCAAATAATGCTAATTGGAGGTATGACTCTAAACACTGCCTTTATGGAAGTTGGATTAATTGATGAGATATGGCTGAGTGTTCATCCATTGTTCATTGGTGAGGGAAAAACACTTACTAAGCAATTTGAGACATTTAAAAAAATAGAATTTCTGGGCAGCACTAATCTTGAAGATGGGCTCGTACAGCTGCGCTATAAATTTAGATAGAGTAAGACACTATTGACCAAGTACTCAAAAACACTGTAAACTTATTGTCATATGGCAAAAAAGAAATCTAAATCAAAGTCAATGCTCCCAGAGTCCCTAACCACTGTGACGCCTTTATCAAAATTTTTAGCAATGGCTCTCTTCATTGTAATTCCATTCATCGCCTTTAAATTCGGCGTAGAGTTCCAACAATTGAAAGAAGCTCTTCTTGATCAAGGCGCTTGTGAAATTGTGCAAGACTACGACGCTCCATCAATGATGGAATTCTAATGGCAAAAATATCACTTAGACTTAAAAGACTAGAATATGCCGGATTTGGCAGAAGATTTCTGGCATATTTTGTCGACGCACTAATCATTTTTATCATTACTGCCGTAATCCAAACATCAATGGGGAATAATCCTTTCCTAGCCTTACAGAATGTAAATTCTCTTGAGGAAGTTCAGCAAATGCAAAAAACTACTTCCACCAGTCTTTCATCTATGATGGCGCTCTTAGCTGCTTTGGCTTACTTCATGATTTTTTATGTAAACTACGATGGCGCTACTCCTGGTAAAAAGCTCATGGCCATTAAGCTCGTCAGAGATGACGGCTCTAAAGTCACATACCCAGTAGTCTTCATTCGCTATTTAGCAACCTTCGTATCTGCCATAACCTTGGGCGTCGGATATTTATGGATGCTCTGGGACAAGAAGAACCAGACTATCCATGACAAACTTGCAAACACGGTAGTTATTAAAACGAAGGCAAAACCAAAAATAGCTGTTGGCTTATTAATTATGTTTTTATACATTGTATTTTTCGGTAGCTACGTAGCAGCTTCAGTCTATGTAGGCTACTCACTTGGAATGAAAGAATTGGAAAGTAACGCCACTTCTTCAGGAGATTTGCAAAAATACATTCAGGAAATGAATCCAGAAGCAAAGGTTCACTACGATAACAGCTCTTTGCTTTTTCAAGAAATGATTAGTAGTGAAGATCCAAAGGAAATAAAGTCTTTGAATGATCAAAATATAAGTGAATTAAAAAAGGCAATAGAGTTAGACCCAGAAAATCCGGAAATTTGGAATCAACTTGGTAATGCCTACACTTGGATTAGTTCGACTGGAAGTCTCGAGGATGGACTAGAAGCATTTGAAAAAGCAGAAGAATTTGCTCCTGATAACCCAATTTATATGAGAAACGTGGGAGATATGCTGGTCAGAGTGGAGAGATATGACGATGCAGTTATAAAACTTCAGCAAACTATTCGACTTTCCAATGATTATGGATATGCTCATTTAAGCCTCGCAAATGCTTATTCAAAGCTTGGAATTAAAGATTCAGCAAAAGAGCAGTATCAACAAACCATCGAAATCTTTGAAGGTCTAAATGATGATGGGCGTTTTGATGAAGATATTTTGAGAGCGCGAAAAAGCATGGCCGCTTTGTAGTTAGCGCTTATTCTATTTTTGATAGAGCCTCAGCAACGCGTACGCAGTGATCAGCTCCTTTACTACTATTGACATTCCAGACGGCTGATAAAACAGTTTGCGCAAAGCACCACTTCCAAACTCTCGATGAATCCAGGCCTAGATCCTCAGACAGTATTTTTAGACGACAACTGAGGAGCGGTCGCAAATCAACGATATTCTTTAATTTTTCATATGGATTTCTGATCATCGCAGCTACCTCGTACGCTGGCTCAGCAGCTATACCTTTTGGATCTATTGCAAGCCAGCCATCTCTTTGAGAAGACATAATATTGTCGTGATGCAAGTCACCATGGACAAGCACTGGCTCATCTGCAGATTCTAGCAACTCACTAAATAATCTTGTGGCCTTTTCAATAAGTTTCATTGGAATTGGACCATTCTCGTTACTTGAATCCTTGTGATAATCAAAAAGCTCTGACGACCAATCTTTCACCGTGATAAACGAGTGATTCTTAGGGAGAGGTTTCCAAAGTTTTTTCATCACTCCAGCGATGATCCTAGTTGCCTCATCATCGTCAGTCATTTGACTTAGTGGTTTTCCTGGTAGTACTTGCTCGATTAGAATCGCTGAATTTTCAGCATCCATCTCCAGTAATTTGGCTATACCTTCGCCATTAAAAACTTCCAACGCTTTTATTTCAGTTTTAAATTCTCGATCTTTAGGAAAACCAATTTTTAACACCACCTGAGTTCCATCAGTCCTGATAGCAGGAGCTACGTAGTTATAGCTGAGATTAAAAGGAGGGGAGACCTGCAACAACCACTTCTTCTCACAGCTAGCAACGATTGAGGGGATGGATTCTAGCCATTTCTTTCCATCGTCACCGTTGCTTAAAGCATTTGCTGTAAATTGATCAGTCATAAAGTTAGTATAAACCAGAGACTTGTCACTTGTGCGCCGCAAACCCAAACGCTATACTGTCTTTTCTAGTGCCACTCACTAGATTTTTTTTACCCCAAAGCAAGTATTACCTTAAGGAAAGGAGCACGTATGGCATCAACGCCAATCGGGTATCTGCCTAATGATCGACCCCCAGTGGTCAGCATGCTGATTCTAGGATTCCAGCATGTCTTAACGATGTTTCCAGCGACGGTTCTGGTCGCCTTATTAGTCGGCTTTGACGTTGGTACGGTTCTTGCTTTGAGTGGAATAGCCACAATCATCTCCTTAGTTCTTTCAAAGCTGATTACGGGCACTTACATCCCCTTGTATTATGGTTCGAGCTTCGCCTACATCGCTGCTATTTTAGCTATCACTAAAGCCAACTTCGGTGAGTATGCAGGTGAAGAATTGGTGAGACTGGCTCAGGTAGGATTTATTGCCACTGGGTTAATTAATGTTGCGGTCGGATTTTTCATTCGCTTTGCTGGAGGAAAGAAAGCTATTGACCACATCTTGCCACCAATCGTAACTGGCTCAGTTGCCTTAGTAATTGGAATCGCCCTCGCCAAAGCTGCGTTAGATATGGCGGCCGCGCATTGGGCAGTGGCGTTCTTCACCATGATCGTAACTATTATGCTGTCAGTCTTTTTGAAAAAAGGCTTCTGGAGATTTATTCCAATTCTGATTGGAGCAATCGTTGGTTACTTTGCCGGCTGGCTTGCAGGACTTGTAGATTTGACACCAGTCGCCCAAGCAGCTTGGTTTGCAGTTCCTCACTTCACCACTCCGGCTTTTAACAGCCCAAGGGTTTGGGAAGCTATCGCGACAATTTCAGTAATCGCTATCGCGACCATTCCGGAGTCGACTGCACATCTTTATCAAATCAGTCTTTACGTCGACAAGCTAGCAGAAAAAATTAAGAAACCACCAATTCGTCTGAGTAAATTCATCGGAATTAATTTAATCATCGATGGCATTGGAGATATGATTAACGGTTTATTTGGCGGTGTCGCTGGCACGAACTACGGAGAAAATAATTCTCTTATGGCCATCACCAAAAATTATTCTGGACCTGTGCTCATGGCAGCTGGAGGAATCGCCGTGTCTCTTGCCTTTATAGGTAAGTTTTCTGCACTGATTGGCACAATTCCAGTCGCAGTCACCGGTGGCTTAGCCATGTATCTATTTGGCGTCATTGGCATGCAAGGAATTGCCCTACTCATGGAAGAAAAAGTTAACTTCTACGATCCAGCCCAGTTGGCGATCGGTGCAATCATCGCTGTGATCGGCATCGGTGGTAATATCGGCTATCCAGGTGGTAATTTACCCATGGGGATAATGACAGGCACCTTTCCAAACGGCATCCCGGCTATTCCATTAGCTGCTATCGTCGGAATATTATTAAATGCGATTTTGACCACAAAGTGGGAAACAGTCTGGGATAAATACCTGCTGCTCTTAGAAAAAGGAGGTTTCTATGAGCGCTAAACTCAAAAATCTTCATGTGATGAAGCATTCTTGTATTGCGGACGCCCTTTGGTATCTCAGAGATGAAGAGACTCCACTCGATGTTTTTCGCAGAAACTCTGACACTATCAGTAAACTTTTGATTGCTGAAGCGATGAGAGATTTGTCTCTGAGAGCGGAAACTGTCAAAACACCTTTGACTAAAACTAAGGCAGAGCGCTTGTCGGAAGATGTTGTGGTTGTTCCGGTTCTTAGAGCTGGATTGGCCATGCTCTTTGGAGTCTTAGAATTAGTACCAAATACCCGGGTTGGTTTCGTTGGCCTAGAGCGAGACGAGAAGACAGCCATCGCAAAAGAGTACTACTGGAAAATTCCCACCGTCACCAAAAATACGGTAGTCATGGTTGTTGATCCAATGCTCGCTACAGGAGGCTCTGCTATTCACGTCTTGAAACGGATTGCTGCTGAAAAGCCAAAAAAACTCCAGCTCGTTAGCGTTATTGCGGCGCCAGAAGGAATCAAGGCTGTAAATGATTTATTTCCCGATGTCAAAATATTTACGGCCGCTGTAGACGAAAAGCTGAATACTCAAAAATATATAGTGCCCGGACTTGGTGATTACGGCGACCGGTATTTTGGGACGACGTAGCTGCGAATTAATTTCTTTTTCTTCTTTTAACCCACCATCTGAAGCCAAAGTGGGCCATCAATAGGAAAAGGGGTAATAACCAATACCACCATTTAAAGTTGTTATTAGTAAAGACTCCTAAGATTGATCCTTTTTCAGATCCAGGCTCCACTTCTTGGTTATCATTTTCGGTCAAAGCAACCTCGGCTGGCTCTGTGGTTTCTGCGCCTAAAACCGTTGGCGGTTGTTCTTCAAAACCCGTCGCCGGAGCACCAGCTGCTACACCGGGGGCACCCTCAATTGCACCAGTAGATACTTCGTTAGAGTTGGAACTGCCATTGCCAGACGAGTCGTTTGCCCGAACTATGAAGTAATATGTGCCACCTCCCAAACCTTGAACAGTATATGACGTAACATTACCGACATTTGCTCCATAAAGGTAGCTTCCCGATGAAGTGCCGTACCAGATAATATAGCTCTTAGCGTCATCAACGCTATTCCAACTTAGGCTCGCCGTACCAGCTCCTGTCCCAATTAAGGCAAGAGTAGGGGCCTGTGGAGCAGTCCTATCAACGGTTAGACCCACCGAGACTTCCTTGTTGTTGCCTGCGCCATCAAAGGCACGAACAATGACGGTCCAGCTGCCCTCAGTTAGATTAGATAACTCGTGGCTACGGACATCGGAACCTACAGAATCTGTATAGGATTTGTCTCCCAATCTCCACTGAATCTCGTAATGATCAATGCCCGTGTTATCGCTCGCTGCTTCCCATGTCACAGTAGACTTATCACCACTTGTTGGGTTAGGTGATACTGAGACATTTTGTGGTCCCTCAGTAAGCTCGGTTTTATCCCATTTTATATTTTTCACCCCAATGTCTGAGTAGTTCCCGGCTTTGTCCAAAGCTCGATAATAAAGAACGTGCGCTCCTTCACTGGAAGGCTTAAAAGGAGCAAAGTAAGTGCTCCATGAGCCAGTCTTGGAGTCCCACTGATACTCGATCTTGTCAATATTTGTATCTGTCGCGGTCAAAGTCACTTCTGGCTGGGTCTTATACCAACCATTACTCGCGTCTGATGTGGCTGGATTTACTGTTAATGAAACTTCTGGGATGGTTTTATCAAAGATAATTGTCAGCACATATGTGTTTTCGACATTGCCGGCATTGTCGATTGCGTGAGAGGAAATTGTGTAGCTTCCCTCAGCAGGTGAAGTCAAATCGTTATAATTCCAACTTCCTGCCAGATAAGTTGCGTCAAGAAGTATCTCTGTTGCACTGTCTACAAACGATGATCCATCGAAGTATTGAGTAGATCCTTTTTGAATCGAAATCTTGACATCGCTCACACCACTCAAATTATCGGTAGCATCTCCAGCGATACTTCCATCCCACTCATTTAAATAGACTGTTGATCCTGATACAGCATCTGAAGGTGAAGTAATGGTGCTATTAGGATTGGTCCTATCTACAGTAAAGTAAAAATCACCTCCGCTTGCTTTGTTTCCAGCCTTGTCCCATCCTCTAACACCTAGAACAAAATCGCCATCTGGATAACTTGAAGTGTCTATTGTGTGGCTGGTTGATTCTGATTTAGAATCATAAGTTCCAACTGCGGCACTGGCTTCAGTCCAGTTCGCATAGAGAACAGTTTTTGCTGAATTCCAAATTGAGTATTTGACTGAATCTATTGGAGAGGTTGCATCTGAAATATCCCCCGACAAAACAATGCTATTTTCTGATGCATTTAACAGAATATCTGAAATGCCATAACTACTCATTATAGGAGTGTCTTTATCAATGTTATTAACAGTTGCTGTAGCACTGCCAGTATTGCCGGCTGAATCTACAAAGGTAAATGTAAACGAGCCGTTGTCAGTAAAAGTATATGAGCTAGACGTTGAATTATTAGTTATGGTAACTGATTCACTTGGATTAAGAGTTGCTGTAACAGTTCCATTTATCCAATCAGTAGTGTCATAAGAAATTGTTGCAGTTGGACTTGTTCTATCAACAGTGAAGTAAAAATTACCTCCGCTAGCTTTGTTTCCTGCCTTGTCCCACCCTCTAACACTTAAAATAAAGGTATCATCTGGATAACCTGAAACATCAATAATTTGATTTGTTGATTCTGTTTCAGTATCATAGGTTCCGTCTAAAGCACTAGCTTCGGTCCAATTCGCGTAAAGAACAGTTTTTGCTGAGTTCCAAATTGAGTATTTAACTGAGTCTATCGGAGAGGATGCATCTGAAATATTTCCAGACAAAACAATGCTGTTTTCTGAAGCATTTAGCAGATTATCTGAGATGCCGTAGCTGGTCATTACTGGAGTGTTTTTATCAATTGTTACAGCAGATTCAGCAACATTTTCAACTTTCCATCCCTCAGAGACTATATTGTCTCGATGCATCAAGGCACAAACCTTGTAATCTCCAGTAGTAAGTCCTGAGATATCCCAGGTTCCTGTGTAAACATCTCCACTCCTCACTCCATTTTCTAAATCGTTAAATGTTGGAGATACATACTGCTCTTGGCAACTTTCTCCTGGAGGCGCGAACCTAAATTTTATTTTCTTAATATCATAAGGTTCGTATTTTGCTTCAACTTCCAAATTGAGAACGGAGGTTGCTTGATTATATGGGCCAGCCGCTGGCTGAACAAATCTTATATACTTCTGCGTCCCCAAAGGATTGCTGTAATCTACTTTCCCAAGAGAGGCGCTGTCAGCTGAATCACAACTCAAACCACTTAAACCTGCATCAGATTTAAATTGTTCACAGTCGTGTGTTACTCTTTCTTCAATTTGCTGATATAGATAAACTCCCCAATCATTTTCTGTAGCATCGACATCGTTTCCTGTCTGGTTACGAAACTTGGCTGCTCCCATATTAAGAAAAGTGTTGTTTTTAATTGGACTCAATGTTCCTGTGAAGCTACCAATATTAATGAAGTCATAAGTAGTTCCGTCTAGTGTGTTCCCAGTAATCGTGACGTTATTTGCCCCCCAAAATTCTATTGGTCTCACGGAGTCCTTGATTGTATTGCCAGAAATTACCGCGCTACCACCATTCAGATACACACCTGAAAAAGTCGGTGGTGTCACATTTCCAATAATATTATTTGAAAAATTAACTGTTCCGGAAACTGAGCCATCCTGCTGGAAAGCTCTACTGCCACCATTTACAATGTTATCTCGAACTGTGTTGTCACCCGAAATGGAGCCCGTGAGCCATATATCATAGAGAAGTCCAGATCCGCTAGTTGCTAAAGTTATCGAATTACTAGCTATTTCATTACCCTCGGAACCATTATCCATATACACACCGGCAACGCTGCCAGCAGCAGAACCTGCCAAAGTGTTATCTTGCAAGGTGTTGTTGTCACTATTGCTAATCAATATTCCTTTGTCAGTAAAGTTAACTAGGTTATTATTCTTCACAAGAACATTTGAGGAATTGTTTTGAATATAAATACCGCTTCTATTAGCTGAGTTATCTGCATCAATGCTGAATCCCTCAATGGTCATAGGACTACTGGCGTTATTCACAGTTATAACCGAACCACCCGTTGTTGACCTTATAGTAGTTGATGCTGATCCAGCTCCTATCAGACTTACTGATTTATTATTAATTGAAAGATACTCCGGATATGTTCCAGCTGCCACATTTATGGTGTCTCCATCATTTGCGACATTTATCGCTGCCTGGATTGTTGGAAAACAGGCAGTCGTTCCGCTTGGCGGAGTAATTGAAGCACCAGCGCAAGATGGGGCGTTTACCCCACTGACCACAAAAATCGTAAAATGGTCCAGACTTGCTACAGAAACTGAGCTATCTGTTTTGGTAAGTGTGTTTTCAACTTGCTTCGCAGAAGAAACTTCGGATAACTCCTCCGCATACTTCACCCCAACTTCTTTGCCCTTAGATGCTTCTGGAACTGGAAGAGAAAGATCATATTCGAAATCGCCATTATTCATATCTGAAGTTATGTCGTAAGCGATGTTGGAAATAGACCCACTCAACTTCATTTGCTCAGTTGTTAGGGAGACTTGTTTAATAGTTATCGAACCTGGATTCTCTGGCAAAGACGTGAATGTCAGTGATACTTCCTGACTAAACGGTGCGTGATAAGTCACTCCTGTGCGAAGATCTCCATAAGTACTTGGATCATTAATCCAAGACAGCTCACTATTGGATAACTCTATTTCAGAAGTTGGAACCTCAGCGACGATGCGAAGTTTCGATCCATCCATTACAAAGTAATAAGAAGTTGTGTTTTTGTTAACCTGTTTTTTAACAACTCCACGCTCAATGTCGGCTGGCAAAGCATCTTTTGCTGACTTTGTACCAGCATATATAGAAGCTTGATACTCACCACCCACTGCTTTTCCTCCGCCTAGAACAGCTTCAATTTTTTCTGGAGTTTTATAGAAAAGACCATAGCTGACATTGTCGCTGACTGGAGAGACTGTCAAATCGAAACTGTGAGTACTATCTATATAGGTAAAGTTTGTTTGTGGAGATTCAGCAGCGAAAACTGGCGTAACAAGAAGAAGGGTAGGGGCGAAAGAATTAAAAAGTGTGGAGAAGATAAAAATGTAGCTCAGCACAACACGAGAAAATATCTTTCGGAAAAATCGGCGAACCATATGGTTAATCACTTGTTTCTTTCTTCTCACAGACGCAAAGCTCAATTCCAACTAGAATTTATTGTAGTAGAAAATTTATTTTTTTCAAGAGATGGCGAATGACTAAGATATATATTTATATATTTTTATAGGTTTACTGATCTACTATATAATTAGCCTAAGTTAACTAGAAAAATAATGATCTTACTAATCTCATTCGCCTTCCTCGCTGGCATCGTCACGGTCTTATCTCCCTGCATTTTGCCACTCCTTCCAATCATTCTTTCCTCCGCAGATGTATCTGGAAAACAAAAACCCTTTGGAGTTGTTATTGGATTTATTGGTAGCTTTACTTTTTTTACTCTCTTTCTCTCGACGATTGTTCGACTTAGCGGCATTCCTGCTGGATCTCTCCGAATGATCTCGATCGGAGTCCTTGCGTTATTTGGAGCTAGCCTATTGATCCCACAAGTACAAACAGAACTCGAAAAATTCTTCAGTAGATTCGCCAATCTAGTTCCATCGAGAAAAAAGAGGGCTGGCTTCGCAGGCGGAGTTCTAATCGGCCTGTCACTAGGACTACTTTGGACGCCTTGCGTTGGGCCAATTCTTGGCTCCGTCATAAGTCTGGCTATTACTGGAACTGTAACGGCTCAAGCGCTTCTGATCACCCTTGCTTATGCCGTTGGAACAGCTATTCCGTTATTCATAATAATGATGGCTGGCGCCACTGCTTTGCAAAGGGTACCGTGGCTCTTAAGAAATGCATCTAAGATACAGCGTGGTTTTGGAGTTCTGATGATAATCACAGCGATGGGTATTTTCTTTAATATTGATAGACAATTTCAGACTTTTATTCTGAAAAGTTTTCCAAATTATGGAGCAAGTCTAACCAAATTTGAAGAGAACGAAAAGATTAAATCAGAGTTACAAAAAGTTTCAAAGTAAGGTAAGAAGCACCAAAAATAATCCAACGATGATTCTGTACCAGCCGAAAATACTCAGGCTATGTTTTTTGAGATACTCAACCAGCCACTTCATAGCGAATAGGGCCACGACAAAAGAGACAATCCAGCCAACGGCGAGCGGCATAAGAAGTGGTGTTATCGATTCTGTTTGCTGAATTAATCCGAGCATGTCTAGAGCAGAAGCTGCAAGAAGAGTAGGGATTCCTAACATGAAGGTATATTCAGCAGAGCTCGACCTTTTGTAGCCTCTCCACAACATAAATAGTAAAACAATTCCCGATCTCGACACACCAGGAATGATGGCGAAGCTTTGGGCTAATCCAATCAAAAGCGCGTCCTTAGTAGTGATCTGATCTGATGTTAGCAACTGATCTTTTTTGCCAAAGTACTTCTCGGCCACCAAAAATAAAATACCCACACCAATGAAACTCACCAACTGCGTCGTGGTACTTGAGAACAAAGTATCTTTAATAAAGCTGTGACCAAGTAATCCAATCACAGCCGTGGGGAAGAATGATAAAAGTAAATTTATGATCAGTCGACGATTTAGCAATATCTTCTTGGCATATAAAGCAATAGCGGCAAAGATCGCCCCTGACTGAATGATGACAATAAAATTATTGAGAAAAAAGCTATCAGCTAGCCCAAGTGCGTCCTTGGTAAGAAGCAAGTGAAAAGTGGAGGAGATAGGAAGAAATTCGCTAATTCCCTCAACAATGCCAAAGATAACTGCTTGAAAAATGTTCATAATTTACAAAAGTTTATTGTACCCCAATTACAGAAAATAAAATACTATCCTATAGCATTGCTCTTGAGGGATTTTTCTGTTATAGTGTTTTTTAGAAAAAATAAGAGAGTTATCTTTGCCAAAATTAGTTTATACATATTTCTCACCCACCGGCCTAATGGTGAGTAAAAATCTTAGTAACAGCTCCAGATTAGTTATAGTTGAAGCTGAAAAGCACGGCGTAGACTGGAGAATAATCCCTGGAACTCATATAGTTACTCTGACTTATAAAGGTCAAGAGCGCTCATATTATTATCAACTTCCTTCATCAACTACAGCTTTGGCTAAGTACGCCTGCAATAACAAAAAGATTACTTCCAATCTCTTGAAGCAAGCTGGAATTACTGTTCCCAAAGGATTCAGAGTTAGAAGAGAAACTGATAATGATTTCCTGATCAGCGTCTTTAACTTCCTAAAAAAACCACTTGTGATAAAACCAGGAAACGGCAGTTGGGGAGATAACATCTCTGTAAATATTTCAACGAAAAAAAAGTACTTGGAAGCAATTGATCATGCCTTTTCGCACTCAAATAAAAAGAATTCTGGAGTCATCATCGAAGAAATGTTCGCTGGAAATGAGTATCGGATTTTGCTTTCACAAGAGAAAGTGATCGGCATTCTTAATAGAATTCCAGCTAACGTAGTCGGAGACGGAATCAGTACTATAAAAAAACTTATCACAGAAAAAAATAAAGAAGACATTCGTGGGGCTAAGGGCGGAGTTAAATCACATCTAAAAATTAGAGTTGATAAAAAACTGCTAGATTATCTGAACGAACAAAAACTAGATCTTTCATCAATCCCAAAAAAGGGTAAGCAAATATTTTTACGCAAAGTCTCTAATGTTTCTCAGGGTGGAGAAGCTATCGACTGCACTGATATAGCTCACCCGAGCGTCATAAAGATAGCTCTGAAAGCAATTCGTACCATTCCCGGACTATCATTTGCAGGTATTGATTTTATGACAAAAGATATCAGTAAAAAGCAAACCAAAGATAGCTACGTTATTATCGAAATAAACGATACTCCTGGATTCGATATCCACGACTATCCATATAAGGGTAAGAACCGACACGCTGCTCGCGAGTTTTTATATTTGATTTTTCCGGAGTTAAGACCAAGCGTGAAGTAGCTGTAATCCAGCGCGACTCGTTTTTTCACTTTGAACTTTAAATCCACGATCTGTAAATATCTTTTCTAGCTGCTCAACCTTACTGCCATTTCTAGGATGAAATTCAATAAGATACTGATCAGAACGAGAGAGTAGAGCCTTGGCTTCTGCAATTACTCCTAGCTCCGCACCCTCAATATCGAGCTTCACCAGATCGAATTTCTGGTCTCGCAAATATGAACTCAGAGTTTTTGTTGGTACTGTTCGTGAGTCTGACTCCTGAGCTCCGCTCCAAGCTCCTTCATACAAACCTGCCGTTGAAAACCATTTTTCAGGAGTAGAGTCGTAGTAGAACTTCATAGCCCCGACATGATCGGCAAGCGCTACATGCTCCGTAGTTACACCCTCAAGTTGATTTTGAAATATATTTTCTTCTAAAAGAACAATGTTTTCTGCCAAGGGCTCAATGGCAGTAATAGTTGCTGCGGGGTAGAGCTGCTTATAGTAAAGAGTGAAGAGACCAATATGGGCGCCGCCATCAAGAATATTGGGTGCGGAGTTTTCCAGTTCTAAATAATAGCTGCCTCCGGAGAATATTTCGCGCTTAAGCGAATGAAATTCCTCAGAGTGATCAAGATAGACGGTGAATTTTCCAAGTTTGGTGCTTTGCATGTGCGAGTCATTATACTTTGCTATACTTCATTCAAAAGAACCAAGGAAAAATTGTTAAGAAGGAACTGTCGCTTTTGTTAATTATCCAGGCGACAAGATTCTATACTTATCTTAATTATGACAAAAAAATCTATTCCTTTTTATTCAAACACCCCTGACGACACTCACTGTTATCAAGCAGCTCTAAAAATGATTATTGCTTATTTTTCTCCTGATGAAAACTATTCATGGAAAGAACTTGAAGAAATTTCTGCAAAAGTTCCCAAGCTTTGGACTTGGCCTACGGCGGGACAGCTATGGCTTCGAAACAAAGGTCTAGATATCATTTCAGTAGATAGTTTTGACCGAGAAAAATTCATACTTAACGGTGAGAAATATTTACTGGACTTTTACGGAGAAGAAGTAGGAAAAGAACAGATAGCGCACAGCAATATTGACCAAGAAGTTGAGATCATGAAAAGGGCAGTGGAAAATATTGGGTACAAAACGGGAATACCGACCACTGACGATCTCAAGAAATTTATAGATAATGGTTACTTATTAATTTGCAACGTAAATGGAAATACCTTGAATAGTGAGAACGGATATACAGGCCACTTTGTAGTGATTTTTGATTATGATGAAAACAGCTTCTTTCTTCATAATCCAGGCTTGCCCGCTCGCCCAAATCAGGAAATTGTGATTGATCAATTTTTGAAAGCTTGGGCATATCCAGCTGATAAATCTCAAAATGTAATGGCAATCAGAAAACAAAAATAAGTTTTATGCAAAAATCTCCAACAACAATCACTTGCGAAGACATCGAAGGAAAGACCTTCGAAGTTTCAAGTGATGAACTTACTTTCAGACCAGCGGTGTATGGAGTCATAATCCAAGAAGATAAAATCTTACTATCAAAACAGTGGAACGGATATAATTTCCCAGGAGGAGGAATTGAACTTGGGGAAAATACTGAAGATGCTTTAAAGAGAGAAGTCAAAGAAGAAACTGGCATCGAGATATCAGTTGGCAAAATTTTGCATTGCCAAAATTCTTTTTTTAAACTTCCCTTTAAGGGAAATTTTGTTCACTCAATCCACGTATTCTATGAATGCAAAGTCATTGGCGGTGAGCTTTCAACAAAATATCTTGACGAAAACGAAAAAAAATACGCTGAAATGGCAGAGTGGGTACCACTCACAAAAATTCCTGATCTTAAAATTTTTAGTTCTGTGGATGCGAAAAAAGTGTTAGAGGCAGTTAAATGAAAAAACTTCTGGCCTTTCTCCTAGCCCTTTTTCTACTAGCATCGCCCTCAAAAATCTTCGCAACTGATCAACAGCACTTCACCATAATCCTCAACCAAGTCCGTGGAGAGGAATGCTGTGATGTGGGATCTGTCGCAAATTTTCAAACACAACTTGAAAAACTTGCAGAACTAAATCTATCAGCCAATTTTGCCTTGAGAATTGATGCCTTAGAAAACCATGAATTTGTTAGTTTGGCAAAAGAGTATCCGCAATTCAGCTATGGAGCTCTTTTAGAGATTACCCCCGAACTAGCTACTCAAGCTGAGGTTATATATAAAGGAAAACCTGATCAATGGTACGAGGCCCAAAATGTGTTTCTCATTGGCTACTCTCAAGCAGATAGAAAAAAACTTATTGATACACACATGTTGCAATTTAGGGAAGCTCTGGGCCATTACCCCTCTTTTTCGTCATCGTGGATGATAGATCCCTGGTCACTCGCGTACTTAAAAAAACAATATGGAGTCATGGTTCATCAAATAACTCGCGAACAATTTGGCACAGATTCATACACTCTCTACGGCGGCCCTATGCAGTATCCATACTGGCCATCAGATAACTGGGCTTTGGTTCCTGAACAAGGAAATTTTTCCCAACCTCTCATAGTTAGACAAACAATTATGGATCCTGTCTTTAACTACGGAGATCGATCGAGCTCGTATACATCTCAGCCAAATGACTACGCTTTTAGGCACGCAGGTCTCGACTACTTCGAACATCTATTTACCCAGGCACACAATCAGTTGGGAAACTATACTTTCGCGCTGATTGGTTTGGAAAATTCAATGGGTCAAGACTCTCATGAAGAGTTCTTTAGGCAGCTTGAATTTGTGAATGAATGGCAAGCAGAAAACAATGTAGTAGCAACGCTGGAAAATTTCGAAGATTGGTTAAGATCTAATAATAACAATGACGTTCAGATTTATGGCGGCAATTCTTCTGAAAATCCAGGTGAGAAAGCTTGGTGGATAACCACAAACACATATAGGGCCAGGCTCAGACTGAGCGGGGGAGTGTTATCGCTGACCGACCTTCGTCTCTACGATTCAAGGTTTGAAGATCCATACCTGAATGATATTTCAGAAAAGCTTGGCTGGTGGGTTGTGCCATTCATCATCGATGGCTCTAGAATCGATACGAAAAACCAAGATTCGTTAGTTGTCCATAACGACTCACTCATTAACCGCCTTGAAGAACTGGGTACACCTGTGGGAATAAATATACTGGGAGAAAACGGGAGTGTTGAAGTGAAAAAAGAGAATAATAATATAGTATATTTTCAAGACCAAAGCGAAATAGCTAGATTTAGATCATCAGACTTTCTACTTCATAAAAATCATGATCAAGTTGCCAACTTATCTTGGCACGGTGACAATGAGGTCTTATGGGGTTTTTCTAAAAATGAAGTGGGGGACTTTATAAAATTTTCGCCTTTTATTAATGACTTTGATCTATCAACAATAAGAAAAAAATATTCTGCATTGCTGTTCCCCGAGATAACTATGAAACCATTGAACGCAAAAAATAGTTATGTCTTCGTAAATAACGACTATGCAATTGCGGGACGCAACCCTGTTCGATTGGTACTTTTCCCCAAAGACTCCGACGATCAGCCAGTGCTTTTGGGAGAGTACCCGAGCGTTGTGACCGAAGCTGAAATTTCAAAAATAACAATTCACGAACAGCATGGTAGTAATGGTATGCAGTTTATTGACTTTGAAAATGACACTGCCTTGAAAACTAAAATCACTATTTCCAACGGGGAATTTTCTGAACAAACAACAATTTATTTTGCCCCACACTGCCCAACAAAAATCTTCCAATGCCTATCACATCCAAATCAAGCCTGGTGGTACTTACGATCGACAATATCGGATAAGATAAGACTAATGGAAGAAAAACGACAACACGAAGCGCAATTTGCAGAGTAAAATGGTTTCTCTGAAAGAAAAAATATTTTAGTTCGTATTACATGTGTTCCAAGTATTAATTGGAGAAGATTTTAATGAAGAATTCAAAGAAAAAAATGTTGTTGTGGGTGGGCGCTGGAGTTCTAGCCTTAGCCATATTCCTAGGATTTAATTACTACAAAGCCCAAAAACAAAGGAGTGTTCGTTTTGCAGCAATGGAAGAACAACGTGAATTATCTATCCAAAGTTGGAAAGCGCAGGGACTTTCTGATGAAGAAATCGAAAAGAAACTAGAGGAAGAGCGTCCCAACTTTTCTGATGGTGGTGAGCATGGGAGTGGTCCAGGAATACTAAGAATGATTACCGGTGGGCACGGTGGAGGTGCAAAAGAATGAAAAAAATAACTAACGCTTGGAATTGGTTCAAAAGAATTTCTTTGCTGAAAAAAATACTGCTCGTTGGGGTGGTGATAGTCGCGATATATTTACTAATACCCAAATCAGATAGCAGCGCTGAAATCACCTACAAAACTGGAGCAGTCGCCATGGGCTCTGTCGAAGAGATAGTTTCAGAGACTGGAGAAATCATGAGCACAGGTAAGACTGATGTCACCTCTACAATTACTGGGGTGGTTTCTGAAATTTACGTTGATAATGGCGACACAGTAACGCGCGGCCAAGCACTTTTTGAAGTCACCAGCGGTGCGACTGCAGAGGATAGATCGCGAGCATACTCAAACTACTTAACTGCCAAAAATAATCTTGACACAGCAGAGAGAACAAAAAATTCCAATGAATCCGCTATGTGGGCGGCTCACGAGTCATTTGAGTCAAAGTCACTTGATACAGAACTATCAGTAGATGATCCAATTTACATTCAAACAAATAGAGACTGGCTAGCCGCAGAAGAAAAATACCTAGATCAGGATGCCATTATTTCTCAGGCTAAAGCAGCGGTCAGTAGTTCGTGGTTTTCATACCAAGCGACCATAGATGGTAAGGTCACAGCGCCAATTAGTGGAACGATAGCCAATCTCAGCGTTTCACCCGGACAAGAGGTGACAGCAAGTCAAAATGCCATGGTAATTGGCTCGGCAGTAGAAACCTGGGTAAAACTGACAGTTAGTGAAGCTAGTGTAGTCACAATAGAACCAGGACAACTTGCGAAGGTGAGCGTTGATGCTCTCAGTACCACTCCATTTGATGCTGTAGTGAAAAGAGTAGATGAGTTTGGCACTGAAAACTCAGGTGTAGTTACCTACAATATCTATCTGGTGCTATCTGAGCCAAGCTCAGCCATCAGACCAGCCATGACAGTTCAGGTTGACATTACTACTCAGAGTAAAGACAACGTTTTAGTTGTCCCTAACTCAGCTATCAAGCCATACCAAGGTAGTAAAGCCGTACAAATTCTCAGCAAAAAAACTGGCGAACCACTTTATATGCCAATAGAGATTGGTATTGAGGGCGAATCAATGACTGAGGTTGTGTTTGGCCTAGAGCTTGATCAGGAAATAATTATAAGCCAAAGCTCTAGCGACTCAGAAAAGAAATCAAGTGTTGGGCTTTTCGGTGGAGCAGGCGGCAAGTAATGTCAAAAAAAAAGCCTCTCATTGAGTTCAAAAATATCACTAAAACATACGTCACCGGACCCATTAAGTACCAGGCTCTAAAAGGCGTGAGTTTTAGCATTTTCCCAGGAGACTTCCTCAGCATCATGGGTCCATCCGGTAGCGGAAAATCTACGGTCATGAATATCATGGGAGCACTAGACGTACCCACAACGGGTGAGTATTTGCTTAAAAATAAAAATATTAGTAAGTATGATAGTGACGAGCTGGCCGAAATTCGCAATCAAGAAATTGGCTTTGTTTTTCAATCATTTAATTTGTTAGCTCGCACCACCGTACTCGAGAATGTCAAAAGACCAATGATGTATGCCAATGTTGACAAGAAGTTGAGAGAGCAGAGAGCGATGGAAAAACTAAAATTGGTAAATCTAGAGGATAAGGCTCACAACCTTTCAAACCATTTGTCGGGCGGACAAATTCAAAGAGTCGCTATCGCCAGAGCTTTGGTTATGAATCCAAGCATTATTTTGGCCGACGAGCCAACTGGAAATCTAGACTCTATCACAGCTCACGAAATCATGGACACATTAGTCAAACTGAATAAACAAGGTGCCACCATAATTGTCATTACTCACGAACAGGATATTGCAAACTTTGGCAAAAGAGTTATCAAGCTTCAAGACGGTGAGTTGGTAAGCGATAAGAATACAAAGAAATAAAGATGGAAATTGACGAGCTACTACTACTTGCCTTCCAAGCGTTGCGACGAAATATTGCGCGGACACTTCTAACAATGTCTGGCATTATCATCGGCATTGCCTCAGTGATCATCATTATGTCTCTTGGAGCAGGATCAACTGCCTCTATCGTCAGCGATATTAGCTCCTTTGGCGTCAACGTCCTCACTATCTCTCCAGGAAAACTTAGGCATGGTCCTGGCCAAAGCAGTAGCACTGTTACAACTCTGGTTAGTTCCGATGCAGAGGATATTGAGAAACTAGTGAATGTACTTTCAATTAGTCGAATGGCAGGGAAAAATAAAACAATCACTGCAAATAGTGAAGCAACGTCTGCTCAAATTTCTGGAGTTGATGCTAGTTACTCTGAAATTAATTCGCTCGACTTTACCACTGGAAAATTTTTCGATGAAGACAGTGTGCTTATTTCTTCCAAAGACGTGGTTCTAGGCGATGAAATTGTTGAAGAACTCCTCGGCGAAGAGGCGAATGAGTACGTGATTGGAAAAACAGTAAGAATCGACGGCATAGTTTTTCAGGTTGTTGGTGTATTGACGGACAGCAGCTCTGCATACATTCCCATTACGACGGGCCAAACTCTTTTATTTGGACAAACCTATCTAGATAGCATTAGTGTTCTAGTTTCAGAGACAGAGCTTATTGATACAGCCACCGATGACATTGAAGCCTTACTCATGGACAACCATAACATTACTGATGTTGAAGCCATTGATTTTAACGTCCGCAACTCACAAAGCTTTATAGACACCATCAGCACTGTCACTGGCACTCTTACCGCACTTTTATCTGGAATCGCTGCCATCTCACTCGTCGTCGGTGGCATCGGCATTATGAACATCATGCTAGTGACCGTTACTGAACGAACAAAAGAAATTGGTCTTCTCAAGGCCCTTGGCGCAAAAAACAAAAATATCCTGGCTCAATTCTTGATTGAAGCAATCGTTCTTACTATAAGCGGGGGTATTATTGGTATTCTCATCGGCATGGCGGTGTCTTACATCGCATCTAACGCCATGGGCATTCCATTCGTTGTTGAGGCATCCTCAATTCTCTTGTCGTGTGGAGTATCTATCGGCGTCGGCATCCTCTTTGGCTACTATCCTGCTAGCCAAGCAGCCAAGCTTAATCCCATCGACGCTTTGCGCTACGAATAACTAACCAACTCCACGTAGTCAACCCTACCAACTAGCGGTACTATAACTTCTAATGCAAAATGTGCCTTTAGGATCAGTTTATATTTCTGCCAAGACTAAGCGCTATGTTTCTGAAGTTCTTAAAACCAAGCGGCTTAGTTACGGACCATTTTGTCAAAAATTTGAGCATGAGTTCGCTAAGCTTCATGAGTGCACCCAAGGTATTGTTTGCAACAGTGGCACTGCGGCCCTGCACACAATTCTCACTGCTCTGAAAATTCGATACAAATGGCATGACGGGGATGAAATTATTGTTCCTGCGGTGACTTTCGTTGCTACTATCAATGTCGTTATCCAGATTGGACTCAAGCCCGTTTTAGTCGACGTAGATCAGTCATCTTTCAACATGGATCCAAGCCTTCTCGAAAAAAAAATAAACAAAAAAACCCGCGCCATTATTCCTGTCCATGTATTTGGTAGGCCCGCTGAAATGGATAAGATAGTTGGTATAGCCAAGAAACATAAGCTTTTAATCATTGAAGACTGTTGTGAGGCCTTAGCCGCCTCTCATCAGGGGAAAAAGGTGGGAAGCTTTGGTATCGCTAGCGCCTTTTCTACTTACTCAGCCCATCTCATCGCTACTGGCATTGGAGGAATTATAACTACGAATGACTCCTCGCTGGCTGAACTGATGCAAAGTTTAATCAATCACGGCCGAAACACTAGTTATCTTTCTATCGACGACGATGACAAGGCAACAAAAAAAGAGCTAGCATCTTTAATTCAAGCTAGATTTTCTTTTGAACACCTTGGCTACAGTTATCGCTTATCAGAGTTTGAGGCTGCCGTAGGACTTTCCCAGCTAGAAGACATTGACAAAATTCTTAATAAAAGGCAAAAAAATACAGAGTATTTAATGAAGAAGCTTTCAGATTTGGACCAATTTTTACAATTGCCAAAATTCGAAAAAGATCAAGACTACACGCTACTAGCTTTTCCCATATTGTTAACCCCGCATACTTTGAAAAATCCAAGCTGGTCGCTCGAAAAATTCATGCTCCACCTAGAAGCTAGGGGTATTGAGACGAGACCACTGCTGCCAATTCTAGGCCAGCCTGTCTATAAAAACCTCAGCTTTTCTCAAGAAAATCTCCCAATTGCAGAGTACTGCACTAAAGCTGGCTGTTATTTTGGCATGCATCAAGACCTAAGTCGATCAGACCTGAAATATCTCCCAGAAACTATTCATGAATTTTTCAGATGAAGTATTCTCACGTCGCCATTATCATTCCGACGTTTAATGAGGCAGAAAATATTTCATCACTTGTTAAAGAGATCCTTCAAGTAGTTCCTGGCGCCCAAGTTGTAATCGTCGATGACAACTCACCAGACGGCACTGCAAAAATTGTAGAGGAAAACTTTGCTAAAGAAAATAATGTCAGCTTGGTTCGTGGAACTGGAAAACAGGGTCGGGGAGCGGCCGCACTGAGAGGCTTCCGTTTCGCTCATGAAAAATTATTAAGCAAGGTTTTTATCGAAATGGATGCTGATCACTCCCACGAACCAGAGCTTCTACCAGCCATGATAAGCAAGATCACTCCAACCACCGTGGTCTGCGCTTCGCGCTACCTATCAGGTTCTAGCATCACTAGTTGGTCAAAATTTAGAACAATTTTTAGTTATTTATCCAACTCCTCCATTCGCCTAATTCTTGAAAGTCCTCTGTCAGATAATACAAATGGCTACAGAGCCTATCCCGTAGCAGCAATCGAAGCACTGCTGGAAACCAAGCTTGTGACCAAAAACTACCTAGTCTTAGCAGAAACAACCGCCTTGCTAACAAAAAAAGGATTTAAATATTTAGAAATTCCATCTCACTTTCCGAACCGAACGGCTGGGGTTTCAAATACTAATTTCAAACTCATAATCCAAAGCATTAAGGACTTGACCAATATTTGGTGGAAGTATCTATGAAGATCGAAAGTGACTTCTCAGTTTCACCAAAGGTAGTGGCTGTCTTCATATTTGTATTCTTCATATTCAGCTCCCTTCTACTTTTATTTACGAAATTTGCCCCATTCATGGATGAAGCTATTTACTTTGATATGACATCAAGACTTATGGCCGGAAGCAAATTGAGCACCACACTTTTTAGAGACTTTATTCCCAGTGTAGAAATTAAAGCTTTTTGGTATCCACCAATTTACTTTTATTCATTAGTGCCATTTTTCAAAGTCTTCGGCGCCAGTATTCTAAGTATGAGAATTTTTTCACTCCTTTTGGCCCTTATCATTCTTCCGTGCGTTTTTCTAATCTCAAAAAAAATTACGGGTTGGAGATGGGCTGGCGTTCTGACGATGCTTTTTCTAATTTTAGATCACTATTTTCAAATAGCATCTATGGTGGGAAGAATGGAGATCTTGACAATCGTCCTAGGTGTTGTCTCAATCGTACTTCACCTCCACTTTCTTGAACAAAAGCGCCATCTTTTTAACCTCTTAAGTGGTGTACTTATTGCTTTGTCATGCCTAACTCATCCGACGGGAATAATCTTTGCTATTCCAATTGGTCTAAATATTTTATTTTTAAATACAACTCTAAAAAAGAAAATTACTGGTCTTTTAATTCTCACAACTCCATCACTCGTAGGAATATCTCTATGGCTAATAAGCGTCTCTCCCGACTGGAATAGTTTCCTTCTACAGAATCAGCTACAAATGCATCGAAAAGAGTTCAGTGATATATATGTCTGGCGCTTACTGCAGTTTTCACCAGAGCAACGCTGGGTGTTGCTCGTATATCTCATTTCAAATGTTGCTTATCTTATAAGAACTGTAGTGACAAAGAGACTATCAGAAACCAAATACAGATTACTTTTCTTTCTGACCATAATTAGCACTACTTTAGCCATTCTTCTCAAGGAAATGTGGTACGTAATATACATTCCAATTTTTGGGGCTTTGACTGCAACCGATAATATATTTTGGCTTTGGAAAAAGAAGCAAGTATTAGCGCTTGTATTATTGCCCATACTATTTCTCCCAAATTCTTTCATTTACTTCAGGACCCTACAAGAATCGGCAATTAACAGATCGCAGTACACGCCCCTTTCAGCAAAAGTTTCAGACGCGCTACCGCTAAATTCTCGCGTTCTTCTAAGCAGTATTCCAGACCCTTATTTTTATCTGATCAAGAATCGCCATGACTTGGATCTAAGAGAAACGCCAAACTCGCCCCCAACAGAACCGATAGATAAAGATGTCTACAACAAAATTCTAGATGAGACTGACTATGTAGTTCTCTCGATCGCCGCCAATATTCATTTGTACGAATACTATAGTGAAAATGTCGAATCTGTAGAGACGATACGAACTGATAGCGGAGGCTATTCTTTGCAAGTTATTAAACTACTTCCCGTGAATGAGAGAAAAGAATTCTCCCCAGAAAACGCAAAGTTTTGGACCTATCCGGAGCCAAATTGAAAAACTTCTTTCACAAAAATATCATTTCAATTCTAAGCATAATTTTTATCAGTACCATAGTTATTTTTCTCAACTCATTTCCAAATTGGCTAGCAATGAAACAAACTCCCGAAGGCATGTCTTTCACAGGCCAAGCATCGTGGTTCGATCCCTGGGATATAAATGTCTATGTCTCAGCAATCAGCTGGGGTCAACATCATAGCTTTCTTTTGGAGAATACTTATACTTCTCAGCCGAATCACCCAATATTTTATTACCCAGTTTACACAACTATTGGAATGGTTTTTCCTAAAACTAATCCATTTTTCTTATTCCATGCTTTTGCTTCTGCGATCACATTTCTTCTAGTCGGAACGCTGGCATTCTCAACAAAGAAAATATTAGATCGCAGAAAAGATAGCTTAATCGCTGTTCTGATTATGTCTTTGGGCGGCGGCCTTGGATTTCTTATTCACATCGGTCAAGATTCTATCGATGCCACAATGACCTCGATAACACTCCATAGCGCTTTTCAGAGAGCTCATGAAGGCGTCGCTTTATCAGCTTTCTTTCTTGCTCTTTTTGGCTTTTATTTTTGGCTTGAAAAAAAGCAAATCCGTTGGCAAATAGCAGCGCAGATAAGTCTTGTAATTTCATTAATTTTTTATCCTTACAATATTGCTATCTACTTCCTGACTACTGGGATTTATCTTTGGATAACTTATGGTCAATTAAGCTTTAAAAATCGAGAGTGGCAAACTTGGATACTGACGATTTTTCTTGGAATTACCGCCGTTCTTGGCATGGCTTTAAACCTAGGTGAGAATTCAAGTTTTTCCAGCGTAGTTTCTCAATCTCTTTCTCACCCAAGTATTTTATCTTTTATCTTTGGCTACGGGCTAATACTAATTTTATTTATTTATCAACTTATTTTCATTAAAAACAAAACAAGAATCCAAACTTTTTTAAGCATCTGGGTGCTTTGTTCTTTTTCTCTATCACTAATACCCATTGGTCTTTCTAGATTTTTCCTTAGGGGACTTTATGTGCCCTTGGCTCTTTTGGCTGTTTTCACAGTCAGATATCTAAGCCAGCGCTACTTTCCCAAAGAGAGGGTGGCTGCCAAAAACCTTTTACTTGGAAACTTATTACTACTAGTCTCCATGACCAGCATCCAAATCTTCACTGAGAGAATTAAAGACATAAAGAATGAAAATCCTTGGTACTACATGTCAAATTCTGAACGATCCACTTTGAATTTTATTCGTGATGAGTTGCCTCCAGACTCGACAATTCTTACTTTTTATTACATGGGAAATCAAATTCCCGCCAACACCAACTCCCGCGTCTACTTTGGGCATTTGTTACAAACTCCAAAAGCTGAAGAGAAACAAGAAAAAATTAACCAATTTTATTCTGGAGAGATGAGCGAGGAAGAGGCCAAGAAATTTTTAGTTGATAATAATATTCAGTATGTTTATGCTGGTAGAGAAGAGGGGGAAGTCAATTACCCGTTTCTCAAAAGCGTCTTTAAAAACGATGCAGTAAATCTTTATGAAATCAATTAGTAGTAAAAGCTTAGCTTCCAACCATCTTGTTTGGGCAGACGTACTTCGTATTTTTTCGATTTCGCTCGTCGTTCTCTTGCACACTTTTAAACTCCCAACTGGAAACGGAATTGCAGAATCGAGCTCATTCTTATTGATCACCCTTGCCAGCACTGCGGTACCACTTTTTGTAATGATCAGCGGCGCTTTGCTATTGCCAAAAAAAGAAGCTGCCAGCACTTTCTTTAATAAAAGAATTCAAAGAATCATTAGACCTTGGTTATTTTGGGCACTGGTTTTATTCATCATCACTAACGGGATAAATTTTCCCGCACCGTTGGAGTCGCTAAGAACATACACAGAAATACTTTCCGCCAAATTTACCTTTATTCCCATGATCTTTTGTCTTTACCTACTGGTACCCACCTTTCGAATTATCGTCAAAGAGGGTGGCAAAAGACATGTGGCTTACCTTGTATCTCTGTGGTTCCTGGCTGTTAGCTTTCTCCCGTACCTCAGAAACACGATGGCGTTCCCAATCTCGGTCGATAATGGCTTGGTCAGACAGACCATTTACTACAGTGGCTACATGCTGACCGGCTGGTTATTAACTAAAATAAAACTCACCAAGAAAACATTTGTTCTCACCTCATTTACTACCATTGCCACAATCCTCTGGACTTTCGCCTTGGTACAAAGTAGCCAAGACACGAACTCAATCTTCATGTCATATTTCGCACCGCTCATAGTCATTTCCTCCATGAGTGTTTTCCTACTCTTCCAATACTTCGAAAAATATTTTGTAAAAATGTCCCAGAAACTTAAGAGCATTTTAGCTGTGTTAGCTAAAGCCAGCTTTGGTGTCTTTCTAATTCACGGCGTGATTCTAGAAATCGAAAAAATCATCTTTCATCCAAACTTAATAGGTTTACTCCAGGGCAACATCGCTCACTGGACTATAATCACTGCGACAAGCTTCCTCATCATTTTATTTCTGATGAAATTTAGAATCTTAAAAAAGTTGGTGACGTAATAAATTCAAATAACTTTAGTAAAGAAATTATATGATTGGAAAAAATACTGAACTGGAAAGGAAAGCCGCACCTTTCTCACTTCCACTGAATATTAGTGAGGTTAGAACACAAATTGAGAATGGGCATGGGTGGCGTATAGTTGAAAGATCAGATGAAATACTTTCAAGACTAGCTAATCAAAGAAGAACATTAATGGAAAGTTTTACAGGAAACTCTAATTGCCGAGAATTCTGGAGACTGATAATTGAAGAAGATCCTTATCTAATTACCACCCCAGTCTTCCTAAAAGCAGCCACCAAGACTAAACAAGATTTTAGACAAATAATTGAGGATTTATTTAAGCCCAAAAGTGGCTTTGATAGGGTTCCTCTGATTGATCAATTGTTGAGTTTCAGAGAATACGTTAATTTAAGCGATGATTTATTAATTCAAATTCTTGGTAAATATGGTGACTCAACAGAGTCAATTCTAAGATATTCAATGAAATTTTCACCAGATTCAATTCGAAAATTTTTACAAAATAATAGTGGATATCCGGAGTTACAAATTGTGACGAATGCTGAATTTAGTGAGGAAAATTTTATCCGCATCTTTTCGAAAACACTTGGAAAAAATAGGCATGGCTGGAAAATTTCCCTAGAATCACTTGATTATAACTTCAAACAATTAAGCACCTTGGGAAAAGGACAAGTAGTAGATCTTATATTCAAAAGTGCTGAAATATTAGCCGATGACGAAGTGGAGATATTTGATCTTATTTTGTCAAAACTTGACTTCATTGGTAAATATTTAAGTGAAAGTCATATTGACATGTTGGCAAAAAGAGTGGGATCAAAAATTATGTACTTTATCGGATACCTTCCTAGCACTCCTTACTTGGATAGTATCAATCTTGCAGCAATGCAGTTCGGTTCAGACAACCATTTAACTCAATTTTTTATCAACACAGACAACTTTCTCGCATTATGTCGATGGATTAAAATCAGAGATGGAGTGCTGGTTACGAGCAGAGATGAGCTAGATGATTTGCTTCTTGTAAAAATTAGGCAGCATTACACAAAAGGTAATTTCGCTACTTGTAAAGAAGCAATATCATGCATCAAAAATATTCCTGATGACTTTGAAATAGATTCTAGAAATATAGAAATACAGATAGCGAAAAGAGCTGCTGATAAAAACAAAAGCATCAGCGAGCGTGCGTTTCACATAATTGATGTTAGAAGACTTGTTTTTAGATTCATACTTGCTGCAGAGATGCATAATGAACTTATGACTATTGAAAAAGCTAGAACTGAGGGCGTCAACAATCTATATGGCATGTTATCAAGAGAGATCAGAAGAGAAGACCTGCGAAAAATTACTGAACTAACAGAGTTCTGTCAAAATTCAATTGCTGAAGCAATAAGTGAGCTTAGATTTTATTTGCATCAAATTGTTAGAGATGAGCTGAGATTCCAAGCTAAAGTTGGTGCAGACAAGATTGCTTATTTACCATATGGAAAAATTTTTTTTTCCAACAGCGATTCAGAGGAGGCTCGTTTATTCTTCAGAAGAGCCAGGTATGTCTTTCAACAAAATTGGGGAGATAATTTTGGCGGAAAAGCTTGGCAAATAATCGCTGAATGTGGAGAGCAGATATGGTCGGATAACATATCTATTGGCGAAGCAGTCGTTATAATAGACAGAACAATTCAATGTCAACATAATACAGGAGGTATTTTCAAAGCTCTACCGTATACAAGGTGGTCTGGCGATATCAGTCCTGAGTTTTTGGCAATGATCTCTGACCGAAAAATGACTATAGAAGTATTAATTGAAAAGATGGCAAGTTGTGAGGTACTTAGTCATGAAGAATATCAAAAAATTAATGAAATGCAAAAATGGATAAAATTGCTCACTATTCACTCAGAAGATCAATGACAAACACTTACCAACTGAGCCTCACAGATAACAAGTCCTGTTTCCATCCGCACACCAAAAAAAAGCGATGCTCACGTGATGAGCGACTACATCAACGCACTTTCTTAAGAACTAACATTTTTTAGTTCTTAAGAAAGATTAGCGCGACAATAAAAGTATGAAGGCCATGTATTTATGTACTTGAAAGTAAAATGATGAAAAAAGCCCCTCTCTTTTGTCTGAATGACCAAAATAATACCGAACACTGTCTAGAAAAATATCTTGGCTCTTGGGTGCTTGTTTATTTCTATCCCAAAGACAGCACTCCTGGTTGCACCAAGGAAGCTTGTACTTTCCGCGATAGCTGGGGAGATCTCAAAGAAAAAGGAATTGTAGTTTTCGGCATCTCTGCCGATTCTACAGAGAGTCATAAAAAATTCGCAGAAAAACACAATTTACCTTTCCCTATTCTTTCGGACACGGATAAATCAGTGGCAAAACTTTATGGGGTGTTGAGACAAAAAATCATGTTTGGCAAAACCTTCAGTGGCATTGTAAGAGAGTCATTTCTAGTAAATCCCACCGGAGAAATCGTCAAACACTATGAAAAAGTCAAACCTGCTGAACATGCGGCGCAAGTGTTAATTGATGTTGAGAAATTAAGATAAAAAAATAAAACAATATTATGCTCATCCTCACCTCAAGCTCCAATTTCACAACCAAACATTTTGTTCAGCACTTACCCAAAAAAACTCAAGACTTAAGAATGACTTTTATCCCAACTGCAGCTGAGGTAGAAGAGGGAAGTCTCCAGTGGCTTAAAGATGATAGGCAATCTCTGGTAGATGTAGGATTCCCAGTCACTGACTTTACTCTCACGGGAAAAACACCAGGAGAAGTAAGGAAGATGCTCGACAACACTGACTTTGTTTTTGTTTCTGGGGGCAATGTTTTTTATCTACTGCAAGAAATGAATAAGAGTGGTTTTTCAAAAATGATCGATAAATATGTTAAGAGAGGAGTCATCTATGGTGGTTCTAGCGCCGGCTCAATTGTAGCTGGACCAAGCATCGAGCTTGCCGCTGATATTGACGACGCGACCAAGGCGCCAAGTCTTCACAGTTATGATGCGCTTGGTCTCACAGATATAATTATTTTCCCTCATTGGGGCGGAAACAACTTTAAAGAACGATATACAAAACTCATGAAAAATGCCTACAAAATGGGTAACAAGCTTGTGTTACTGACCGACGATCAATATCTTTTAGTCGAAAATGACAAATACTCCATCGAGAGTATCTAGAAAAATCTACCTCGGTAATAAAAAAATTCTTTTGATACCATGCTTGTATGAACAAAAATAACAAAGTTGCCATTGTCACCGGTGGTGCTATGGGCTACAAATCTGGCGGAAAATCTATTGGCGGTTCCGTCGCTATTCAATTAGCACGTGATGGCTATAAAGTTGTAGTGGTTGATCTTGGGGAAATGGGTGAAAGAACAGCTGAGATCATAAGAGAAAATGGGGGAGAAGCAATTTTCTGTAGAAAAGATGTTACCGTTGTCAAAGATGTCAAAAGCATAGTCGCTACGGCAGTCGATAAATTTGGCGGAGTTAGCGCTTTGGTCAACTGTGTTGCCCTCTACAGTCCAGGAATGGCCAAAAATATTGCTGAAATCTCAGAAGAAGACTGGCAACAAACATTGAACGTTAATCTAAATGGCTACTTTCTCATGTCAAAATATGCAATTCCAGAAATTATTAAATCGGGGAATGGCTCTATTGTAAATATTTCTTCTATTGAAAGTTTTATTGCTCTACCTAACTTTAGTGTCTATTCAGTCTCGAAGGGCGCTATCGACGCTTTGACAAGATCATTAGCAACTGACTTTGCACCAAAAATTAGAATTAACTCTGTGCTTCCGGGCTTTGTCAAAATTGCTAACTCTGAAAACAACAGATCTGCCGATGAACTCAAGAAATGGTATGCAAGTGTCGCCAAGCAATATCCAATGAAACGAGTTTGTGAAACAGATGAAATTGCCAACGTTGTCTCATTCTTGGTTAGCGACAAGGCTTCATATATTAATGGACAGTCAATCGTCGTAGACGGCGGAAAATCTGTGGCCGATTTTCATGAATTCTAAAACTAAAATATTGGAAAACCTATCTCGCCAACTGCCTCTTACGCAGTCGCAAATTCAACGGTGTGACCTCAAGCATTTCGTCCTCAGCAATGAGAGTCATGAACTGTTCAAGAGATGGTTTCCAAGCAGGTGCGAGCGTTACCATCATGTCAGCACTTGCAGCGCGCATGTTGGTAAGTTTTTTTCCTTTAGTAACGTTCATAACGATGTCTTCAGCGCGTTTATGAATTCCAGCCACCTGTCCCGCATAAATCTCTTCACCGGGGTCGACTATCATATTGGCTCGCTCCTGTGCCTTCTCAAGAGAGTAGGCTGTTGCCGTGCCAGTCTCGTGAGCGATTAAAGCTCCACCTCTGATACTTTCAACGCGAGTAGAAAGCGGACGGAACTCAAGAAAAGAGCTGTTAAGAACTGCTTCTCCAGAAGTTGTAGTCATCAATTCATTTCTAAGGCCAATTAAGTTTGCCGTAGAAATTTCATATGAAAAGCGATTTCCTTGCTGGGTGTTTTGCATAGCGATCAAAATACCTCTGCGCTGTGCCAAACTGCTGGTAATCACACCAGTTCTACTTTCCGGGGCATCAATAGTGACGTATTCCCATGGCTCACTCTGGACGCCATCAATGGATTTAGTCATCACTTCAGGTCGTGAAAGTGAAAATTCGTAACCTTCGCGTCGCATGGTTTCAACAAGAATTGACAAATGCAGCTCACCACGACCAATTAAAGTCACGCGATCTCCAGAATCACCTGGAAGAGTTTTTAGTCCGACGTTGGTTTCTAGCTCTTTCTTTAAGCGCTCTCTGAGCTGTCGTGAAGTAGAGAACTCGCCCTCGCGCCCCGCGAATGGGGAAGTGTTGACTGAAAGCTGAATCTTCACTGTTGGTTCACTAATCTCTAAATCCGGCAAGGCGTCCTGGTGCTCCGCGTCTGTCAAAGTGTCACTGATATGTGGATCATCGAGACCAGAAATAGCAATAATTTCGCCAACGCTAGCCGATTCTGCCTCTGTATGCTCTAAACCAAGGTAAACGAAGAGACTTTTTACTTTAGCAAATTTGACCGTGGTATCTTTGCGAAGCATGGCAATGTTTTGGCCCTTTTTCACAGTTCCGCGTGCGATGCGACCAATGGCATACTTGCCCTGGTACTCGTCGTAATCAAGGGTTGTCACCTGCATCTGGAAGGGACCAGTTGGATCTCCGACAGGATGGGGGACTGTTTTCACAATCGCCTCAAAAACAGGCGTAAGATCGGTACTATCAGGAATGCTTAGTGAGTGATCTGGATTCTCAGAAATTTCTTTACCGGCAATGCCTTCAAAACCACGAGCGTAGAGAAGAGGGAAGGTAAGCTGTGATTCATTGGTGGCAAGTTCTAAGAAAAGATCATCAATTTCCGCGGCAACTGCCTGGACGCGCTGGTCTTTTCTGTCAACCTTGTTAATGATAACAATGGGAATAAGTCCGAGCTGCAAAGCAAGGCTCAATACAAATCTAGTCTGTGATAGAACACCTTCTGCGGCATCGACTAATAAAATACAGCCATCAGCCATATTAAGAACACGTTCTACCTCACCACTGAAATCAGCGTGACCTGGAGTATCCAGAATGTTAATTTTGTATTCATGCCAAAAAACCGCAGTATTCTTGGCAAGAATAGTCACTCCGCGCTCTCTCTCGAGGTCGTTAGAGTCCATAATCGTGGTTTGCTGATTCTCACGCTGGTGAGCTGCGAAAGTTCTCGTCTGCTTTAACATCGAGTCCACGAGCGTAGTTTTCCCATGGTCAACGTGAGCGATGATGGCGACATTTCTTAATTTGTCTTGTGTTATGTCTTTCATAGGCGAAGCAGTCCATTGTACAGCACTTCTTGAGAAAAGCCATGGTCTAGAGTTTATTTCGTGCTAAACTAAACACAATCAATTTTCGAAGGGAACTATGACAAAAGAAAAAACTGAGGGCTATGTGAAGTCGACCAAATTGGGAAGGTTGCGCCGCAGTAAGAACGCTCGCGTCATTGTGATTGTCGTTCTATTGGCAATCTTGGCTGCCCTCTACATATTCTGGGGCAAATTTCGCATTGTCTTAGCAGGTTTATTCATCGCCTTGCTCGTAGCTCTTGGCTTAGAGGTGTCCGGAAATGACTGGGACCTTGGAAAATTAATTGAGACGGGCTCTTTTAGTGAATCAAAAGTTGAAAAGACTGTTGATGGCAACTGGGATATAGGCGGGGAGTGCAGTAAAGATAAACTCAACTGTAACAATTTCGAGTACCAAGAAGATGCTCAGGCAATGTTTGAACAATGTGGCGGTCTTCAGGACGATGTCCATGGGCTCGATGGAGACAATGATGGAGTGGTCTGCGAGGCTCTCCCTAGCATGGAGTAGATAAACTACCCCATTGACAATGGCCCTAAACATATTCTAATATACGAATATGTATTCTGAAATATTCGAGCTCCAGGCAAATTTACTCAAAGCAATTGCACATCCAAGGCGCCTGGAAATCATTCATTTGCTCCGCGATCAAGAACTTCCGGTTGGTGATATTCACACTATGCTTGATCTACCGCAGGCAAACATTAGCCAACACCTGATGATTCTAAGAGACGAGAATGTTGTCACATGTCGCCGTGATGGCAAGCAGATGTTTTATAAAATCAGTAATCCAGACATCATTAAAGCTAGCGATTTGTTCCGTTCAGTTCTAATAGAACAAAACAAGGGAAGCAACATTGCAGGAGAGCTAACTCTCAAGATGCAAGATCTTCTTCCATTGGCACAGGATCCCGTTTGTCATATGAGAATTTCACCAAAAACCGCTGGTTTTCAAACGCAACATTCTGGACAGGAGTATTACTTTTGTGCCAGCGGTTGTCTAAAAACTTTTCAGAAAGATCCCGATGCCTACTCCCAAAAATAACACCATCTCCTTCCACGTCTCCGGCATGCATTGTGCAAGCTGCGCCAGCAATATTCAGAGAAAGCTAAAGAAAACTCCTGGGGTAGAGGAGGCATCAGTAAATTATGCCAACGAGCAGGCGACCGTCGCTTTTGACACAAAAAAAGCAAGTGAAAAAGACCTCGAAAGAGCTGTAAAATCTATCGGTTATACCGCCCATTTTGAAAGCAACGAAAATGCTGATCTAGCTGAAAAAGAGCGAAACAACGAACTCAAGAAACTCAAAAAAACTTTATATCTAAGCGGAGTTCTTACTCTAATTCTCATCTCAAGCATGCTTCCCGGCATGCCAATGTTTTTAAGCAATCCATGGCTACTCTGGCTTCTGGCCACCCCAGTTCAGTTCATCGCGGGTAAACGTTTTTATCAAGGCGCCTGGTCAGGATTAAAAAATGGCTCCTCTAATATGGACTCCCTGGTTGCCTTGGGCACCTCGGTGGCTTATTTTTACTCGGCTGCTGTCACGGCTTTCTCTTCTTGGTTCAGCCAATACGGTATTGATCAACATGTCTACTTTGAGGCCTCAGCTGCCATTATCACTTTTATCCTACTTGGAAAGTACCTCGAGATCAGAGCTAAAGCGCGAACCTCATCGGCGATTAAAGAACTGCTGAATTTGCAAGCCAAAACAGCCATGATCAAGAAAGATGGCAATTGGGTCGAAGTCCCGATCGAGCAAGTCGTAGTTGGCGATATAGTTTTAGTCAAACCCGGCCAAAAAATTCCCGTCGATGGCATAGTTATAGATGGCATGTCAGCGGTAGATGAAAGCATGGTCACCGGCGAAAGCATGCCAATCTCAAAAGAGAAGGGCGATAAAGTTGTTGGCGCCACCATGAATCAGTCGGGAAGTATTCAGATCAAGGCAGAAAAGGTTGGCTCTGAAACAATGCTCGCCAGCATCATTAGACTTGTGAAGGCCGCCCAAGGATCCAAGCCTCCAATCCAAGCCCTAGTCGATACCATCGCCTCATACTTCGTACCTATCGTTATCGTCACAGCTCTTGTGACCTTCGCTGTCTGGATGATTTTTGGTCCAGAACCAGCATTTCCGCTCGCCCTGGTTAGCATGATTAATGTTCTCATCATCGCCTGTCCTTGCGCCCTTGGCCTGGCCACACCTACCTCTCTCATGGTTGGTATGGGAGTCGGTGCTAAAAACGGCATTCTTATCAAAGATGCTCGCGCTCTGGAAGTTGCTAATAAAATCAAAGCTGTTGTTTTTGACAAAACTGGAACTCTCACTGAGGGCAAACCAGCCGTTCAGCATGTAGAAATTTTCCACAAAGACAAAGTCGAGGCTCTTTCAATTATTAAAGACATAGAAGAACTTTCTCACCACCCTCTGGCCCAAGCCATCGTCAGCTATGTTGATGGTCAGCTTAAGGGCGAAACTCTCAATAAATATGTCGTCAAATCCTTCACCGACGTTCCGGGTAGGGGCGTGGAAGCAACAGTAAATGGTAAGTCAATTCTGGTTGGCAATGAGTCTCTTATAAATAAGAAAAATCTTTCTTTGAGTAAAAAACAAAAAGAAATGATCTCAAATCTGGCAGCCAAAGGCCACACGGTTGTCTCGATGATGATTGGTGGGAAACTAGCAGTCATTCTCAGCATCGCTGATGCGCTGAAATCAAACTCAGCTGAAACCGTGGCAACTTTGAAAAAAATGGGCATCGAGAGCATTATGCTCACTGGAGATAATAAAGAGACTGCCGCAGTTATTGCTAAGGAGGCTGGCATAGAAGAATTCGTAGCGGGCGTGCTTCCAGACCAAAAAGAAGCAACCATTAGAGAATTAAGAAAACGCTTCCCAATCCTTGCCATGGTTGGCGATGGTATTAATGACGCCCCAGCTCTGGCCACAGCTGATGTCGGCATCGCCATGAGCGGAGGGACTGACGTCGCCATCGAATCTGCTGGCATTACCCTTCTGAGAAGTGATATTAGCCTTGTTCCAGTCGCCCTAAAACTTTCCAAAGCCACCATGACCAATATCAGGCAAAATCTTTTCTGGGCCTTCGCCTACAACATCATGCTTATCCCTGTCGCCATGGGCGCACTTTATCCATTTTTGGGTGTATTATTAAACCCGATGTTGGCTGGTGGAGCCATGGCTTTCTCAAGTGTCAGCGTCGTATTTAATGCCTTACGTCTCAGGACCACTAAGCTACAATAAGGGACTATATTATGAATTTTTTCATCATCTTTTTTACTGGCCTTACCACCGGTGGCCTTGCTTGTCTGGCCGTTCAAGGCGGTCTTCTCGCCAGCGTCATTGCTAATCAAAAGGACCAAGAGCACTCTGAACTTTTATCTGACAAAGAACTAAAAAAAGCACAAAAAAAGCAAAAATATCTTAAAAACCTTCAGGGTAATAAATTCAGCCTTAAGTCTTTCGACTATCTCGACTGGATGCCAGTTGTGATGTTTCTCGTAGCCAAACTTATCGCCCACACCATCCTCGGCTTTCTTCTCGGCATCTTGGGCTCCGCTATCACCCTCAGCTTGGGTGTTAAGCTCGGCTTCCAGACGTTCACAGCTCTATTTATGTTCGCCACGGCCATGAACCTTCTCAAGGTCCATCCTATTTTCCGCTATGTCGCCTTCCAACCACCGCGATTTCTCCAGAGGTATATCAAAAATACTAGCAAAAGTCGCGCTCTTTTTGCCCCAGTACTCCTAGGTATCATGACCATCTTTATTCCCTGCGGTGTTACTCAGGCCATGGAAGTCTTGGCCATAAACACAGGCAATCCTGTCCAAGGGGCGTTAACAATGTTCTTCTTCGTCCTGGGAACTATGCCGCTTTTCGCCTTCATTGGCATCGCCACGGCTAAGCTCAGCGAGGGCTGGTATGAGAAATTCACCAAAGTAGCTGCCTATGCCCTGGTCGCCATGGCTGTCTTCAGTATTAATGGCGTTCTTCTGGTGACAAATTCGCCTTTGACACTTAATAAACTGGTCAGCCCTATCACCTACTTTTTCTCAGATGAAAGATTTTCAAATGTCGCCGTAACGCCAACTACAAATGGCATTCAGACTGTTTCAATAGAGGTTCTAGATAATGGCTACAACCCCAACTACCTCAAAGTAAAAAAGGGTATCCCAGTCGAATTAACTCTGACTAGCAATGGCGTCTATTCTTGCGCCTTGTCTTTTATTCTCAAAGAGTTCGGAGTCAGAGCCTCGCTTAAAGCTACGGATTCGCAGACGCTAACATTCACTCCGAACAAAGCCGGCAAGTTCATCTACACTTGCTCCATGGGGATGTATTCAGGCACACTGGAGGTAATCTAAAGGAAAACTATGTTTAAT
>Ga0100391_1000486_pt1 | contig 46400 bp, 29 predicted proteins | sample CryGeymeta201515_FD_81541 | JGI IMG/M metagenome (GOLD analysis project Ga0100391, IMG submission 81541) | Groundwater microbial communities from Crystal Geyser aquifers in Utah, USA - Crystal Geyser metaG 2015-15 | ecosystem: Environmental > Aquatic > Deep subsurface > Groundwater | place: USA... | reverse complement strand
TTAGAGTAGTGTGAGAGGCATACTCCAGTTTTCAATTAGGAGAGTTTAGAAAAATATTTAGGAGAGTTTTAGGAGAGTTTAATTAGGAGATTTTCTGAGACATTAGGAGAGTTTTTTTTCAATATGGAGAGTTTTTTTCTCAATTAAAAGAGTTTTTTTTTGTTAAGCTAGATATTATCTAGAGGAATTAATAGATTTTATTTTTCATTTAGGAGAGTTTTATTTCAAATTAGGAGAGTTTAGTCAACAGTACTAGGAGCGTTTCCCCATATTTAGGAGAGTTTTAGGAGATTTATGAAAAAGAAATAGGAGATTTCTAAAAGTCTCCTAATTAGGAGATTTTCAATTAAAGCTTCTTACTACCTGTTCTTCCTGGTAGTATGTATGTTCTGAGTTTTAGACTGGTGGAAGATACATGTTCCGCTTGAAAAGTAAAAAATGACATTAAAAAATGGACATCCATCGTTGTTGCTTGCATATTTGGAACCGTTGATGTTAACAGTATCAACGTGACTCAACGTGACTAAATGAATCATCAGCAACAGCAGAAGCAGAAGCACAAGTGCCGTCCAAGACACGACAGTCCATAACCAATGACCAGTAACAGTGCCCATTATCACAACCAGCAAATGTTTTTGGAAGGGATTGTCAGTTCCTATGCTGGGCCATAACGGTGATGGGTGTTCGTGAGAGAATTCGAAAAACTTATCGAAGTTGATTGCCTTGCATCCCGATGCGCTGACTCTGTACTCTGTACTTGCTGGTCCAGATCTCATCAGAAGCCCCCCGAGAGGCGGAACAGGAATCCACAACGATTCAATAGAGTTATTTTGTGACTCTTCATCATTCTACCGTTGCACACAATATGAACGCTCTCACGTTAGCGAAAAAGAGTTTCAAGACGCGCATGGCTTGACCGTACTCACAGCATTGTCAGGCTGGCAATTCCCGCCACAGCCATGCTCTTTTGCCCATTGTAGGGGTTTGAGTAAATTGGTCACTTCATTGACCAACCCTTTGTTGGAAATACGGCGTCTAGCTAAGATATCAAAACGAAGCTCTACGATGTAGGGGTTCCAGCATTAACATTGGCCAATCGAATCCGATACGAGGTGGAACAAATAGAAATTCTTGCCTGGGCACCAGATGGCTACTGAGAGGAACTGCAGCTTTTACAAAAAAAGTAGTAAACATTAGGAGTATATGTGTAACAAGCACTCGATTCATGTGATGCCTTTGTCGGGCGGCTAGCTTCGTTGTTCTTGTCAGCAGTCATCATGGAGCACGAATTTGCCATGACACAGTTTTTCCGACACCCAAACCTGCTATATAATTCCTTAGTATTCATTTCCTCGATTACGTCCATACATTACCAAAAGCACAAGTCCAGTAATTCCAATGATGACAAGAGGCACAATTCCTGCCCAAATCAAAGGACTGGAGAGTACATCGTTGTCGTTGCTGTTGGCCGATTGCGAAGGGATAATCGAAACATTGCCGGGAGCAGACGTTTCATTACTACTATCGAGAGGAGTCTCCGTATCAACCGTCTCGTTGCTATAGATTACGGGGGGCACAGTTGGCTCTAGGCCACTGGTTGGGGGGACAAAAACAATCGTTGGGCTATTGACGGTGGGCTCGCCCTCAATTGTTGGATCGGACGGGTCGTTGACAGTAGGGACGCCTCCACTTGCTGGCTCAGATGGATCACTGATGGTAGGTGTAGGATTGGTCCAAGGAAATGGAGGGTATACTCCGTCGAAGGTGGGACTGAAACTGGGGGTGAAACTGGGGGTGTCGACATCACGAGTCGGAAATCCGTTCGGACCTCCATTTGTTGGACTATCTACAAATGTCGGGGAGTTCTTCGGATCATCAGTGGTAGGGGATCTATCAGCTGTAGGCGTGAAGGTTGGGCTTCGGATACTTGGACTGCTTATTGTGGGCGAACCAAACGTAGGAGTACCGTCAGGATCGCCTAGAGAAGGAGCGCCTTCTGAGGTTGGGCTGAGCGTGCTCGGAATAGTAAACGAAGGAACATTGGAAGCAACAGTTCCGCCCGCATATGTAGGACTTAAACTTATTGGAGTCTCTGTAGCATGATCAAAAGTTGGACTGGCACTAGGACTTCCGGTGGAAGTTGGCGGGTAGTTATTGGTCCCATTTGGAGACGTTGGAGCAATCGAAGTTGTATAGTTGTGAATTGGAGTGTCGTTGGAATCTTCGTCCAGGACTTCCACTTTGGGGTCATCCGAAGGATTGTCGCTGGGAGAATACGAGGTACCTAGGATAGTGGGAGCAACGGTAGGGTCCGTGGTGAGGCTTAGAGTTGGAGTAAACGTAGGATGCTCAGTGTGGGGAGCGTAGCAACTGCATCGGCCTTCTTCATCTTTCACGCAGCAGGTCCGTTCCTCCACAGAGACCGATTCAAGCGCCCGATTGGCCAAAAGGTCAGTTGGCTGATAGCAGAGACTGCTACGACTGGAAACCCATGGGCAATCAATATCACAGCTAGCGTCGTCGCCGGCTGGTCCAGCTGTGCGGAAATCTTCCAAAAGACAAGCAGAAGGTTCCAAGCGAGGAACTACGGTAGAATGAGACAGCAACTTTGAAATCTGTTGGTTCATGGTTTCTTTGTCGCACGTGGAAAAGGCCACGCCCAAGGCTTCACTCAGAGCACTCACAGGGAGGTGGAGACTGGCAACGCCAATCAACTTGGGAGGATCACAGCTTCGATCAAAGACTGGAGACGACACGGATACACCCTGCACATAGTTGCCAGCAAGACGATAGGGTAACGTCCAAGACGTAAAGTTGGTTTGGAGACCAAGTGTCAATCCAAAGACACGATAGTACGACGAGAACTGCTCCACAACTTTATCGGGGCTGGACCCCGAAATCTTCGCCCAGACACCATGCGGAGCAATGCAGGCTAGTTGTTTGGCAAAGGCGTGCCCTGCAGCCTCTTCTTGTGGGTGAGAAAAAGAGTAAGTCAAAAGGTGAATGGGAGATTTGACATGCTCCTGCTCCAACCGAGCAAGCTTTTCTTCGACGAAATACAGAACCTCGGCTTCGGTCCAACCCGGTGGGTCCGTCATGGCCCCATCCGTGAGAAGCAAAATAGCCGTGTTGAGAGAGTCTTGTGAATTGGAGGCGCTTTCCATGATTTCAAACGCTCGACGAAACGTCCATAAAAAATTGGTGGACTGCGGTGAGAAGTGCAGACGGATGGGGTGAGGTTTGGTGTACAACGTTCATATCCAGACGAGAAAGCAATGCAATGCATTGCAGCAAATTGCGTGAAACCAAATAAGTTACGTACGCCACCCGCTTCCAAATCATCCACAAAGGCCTTTAGAGCTTTCTTGGTGTCCTCATTTGCCGGCAGGAACGTCTCACGCGTTTTCTCGTCCGCGTATTCGTAAGCGGCCGTATGAAAGGGAATGACTGCCACCATATCTCCCACTGTGAGAGCGTCGAGAATGCGATGTACCGCTTGTTTCATCGTGTCGAGTTTGTTGTCATTGGCCATGGAAGACGACGTATCCAACAACAGCAAGATTTGTTTGGGGCCACTGCTTCCACCGACGTACCAAGGTTGTTGTCGCGGATCGTATGAATTGCACAACAGTTCCGATTGAGCCGGATAGGAACGAGCGACCCCATTGTTGATACCGACGGTCATCATCGGAGGAAAGTCCAGGCCCATGTCCTTCCAAACGAATTGGTCGGCCATGGATTTGGAAACAAAGAATTCGTCGACCGTCTTGGTGAAACACACACTCTCGGTGATATCCAACATTCGGCTACGGCCATTGTGAATATTTCGGTCATCGTCATAGCTGGAAGAACTTTTATTGACGGCATCCGTCGTCGCGGCAAGAGGAGGAAAGGAGATACTCGACGTCGTAAAATCCCACACTGCACCGCAATTAGTATTACACTCGGAACGCCAGTACAAATGATCGTCGTCCTCCACCACAAGACATACGGGTCGAGGAAAAGCTGAACGGCATCCTTCAAAACTTCCGTGCGTACAATCTTGGATTGTCTCAGCTTCACAACGATATTCATACGCCTTCTCTGTCTCCTTGGCAAGTTCCAAGACAGTCGTTTCAGCCAAAGAGATCATATCCCAAAACTTGGTGGTACCGGCTTGGACGGCAAAATGGTACGTGTCTGTGGCGGAAGCATAGGCGAACTCGCTCACGACGGGTAGATGACGACGATGGTGACTACGACGATCACCACTAGAAGCAGCATTGTTGGATTCTGATTCGGCACTGTCGTCGTCTGTTGTTAGGTCGGTCGCTCCACCTCCACCACGAATAGCATCCACCAGCGACGTCGCTCGCGTCAAGACAAACACCAAGAGAACGACAAAAGTCGTACGGTTGATCATATTGGAAATGGTTTTTTAGATGTTTTCTTCCTTTCGAATGGTTGATGCTGTTTGTTGTGTCTTCAAGAGTCGAGGAAAGCGACAGATTTTTCTCTTTTTGAATTTCTTGGTTTTCTTAAAAGGGAGGGTTTCGTGATTAGGACTCACTGAATGAAAAAAATTTCATCAACATTCCACATCAACAGAAAAATCACAAATCAGCACAGCAGCACAGCACAACAATGGAGAACGATGACATTAAGCCACTGACTGGCTATGCCCATCCACCTCTCTCGGCGGTGTTATCCGTTGCCGCCTTCGTCGGTCTTTCCATGTATTATTTGCCCACGGATAATACCAAACATGCTCCACCACCAGAAGTATTTGTTAAACGTGTCTTTCCCGAATTCGTGAGTGTGGAAGCACTGCTATGGTTTCGTGGATTCTTTGCTCTGATTGGGCTTGTTGGGTTTTTCAGTGCCTGGACAACACCGCCGTGAGTTTCTGTGCTTTTTACAGGAATGATTGTTTCTGTTGTTTCTTTTCAAGTACAAATTAGTGTGTGCGTCAAATTTTTGTTTACCTTGTTTTTTCTCACTTCCACGTTGGACTAAATATTTGTTCCTCGCCGATTCCCACCATACTACAGAGCCATATGCAACGTTCCTTATCGTCCTCGTTCCAGGGCGCCAAGAGTACCATTTACATTGAAGGGCTGGCGCAAGCATTATCCATTCACTGCGTGGTCATGGAATTTGTTGGGAATCAGCTTTGCGCTTTCGACCTACGTTGGATATCAGGTCTATCAAAGCGATTTAAATAGTGATTCAACCACCAACAATGCTCTCCCATCTCCTTGGCTGGTGCATTTGACACTGATCCTTTGGGAGATTTCAGCGCCAATGACATTGCTCATTGGTGCCGTCGTCAAGTACGCCTTATGGCCCGCACAAATCAAGGCAACGGGGGACGGTAGCAACTTTAAGACCACTCGTGCTTTGTTGCAACACAATGCCAATGTCATTATGGCCGTCGCCGATGTTGCTTTGCTTGGCGGGTTGCCGATGCGGATGTATGATATCCCTATTTCCGTCCTGTATGGATGCACTTACGTTCTCTTTTCCTGGGCAATCATGATGACATGGCATGGGCAAGGTCCCGCATTTTTGTACTTTTTCATGGATACGACAATAGGACACGAAAGCACGCTTGCCTTGTACATGCTACTGCTTTTCCTGATGGTGTTTTATAGTTTATTTTGCGGTGTGGAAATTGTCTTGTCCATGATGGGCGGCAGTATCGTGGGGCATGTAGGATTCGCCTTTGCTCTCTGTATACTGGTGTGCAGATTTCGAGACTAGCTAGGATATAGCAAGATAGCTGGTGTGATGCATTCTATAGTTAGCTTGTTGCAGTGCTTCCATGACTAATAATTATTAGTAACAGTAGTAGAGTAGCTACTAGCAGCGACCATGTTGTTGTAATTGTTTCATCTTTTGAAATGCCTCCGCTTGGAATTAGTGTGCGTCTTTATCGTTTGTTCACAAAACCTGGTACTACTAGCTTGTAGACTACGACTCCGAGCAAATACTACTACTAGTAGTAGTAGTAGCCTACAATTAGTAGTACACAGCTGGTAGTACTATCTATCTACCGCGGCCTTAATCAACATTCAGTGTATCAGTCATCGGTGTATTCAACCCTGCAATCAAGTTAAGGAGCTAACATCCTCCAACAAAGCCACAAACTCAGCAAGTGAACGGCAACGACCAACCGGAAGCTAAACTGATAATCAGATTTTCTTGTTTTGTGCCGAAACAGCTGCTGCGCCAGCAAAGCCCCTGGCCATCCTCCAACCAATTCCAACGTATGCAAGGTCCGTTCCGAGATCCTCCTCCGACCTGTTCCCCAGCGAGCTTGTCCCTTATCCCATCCGTAGAGTAGAAAGGTCAATACAGAAACCACCAAAGACGTCGAAAGATACGCGTTGAAGACGCTGGACCAAAGCGACGGCATCATTAATAAACAGCAAGAACTGCGGGTGATACGAAAAGGAAAGTCTGAAGTAAGAATTCAGAATAATGGAAAACAGTGGCCACTGCGAAAACCACGGTTCGGACGAAAACACGATCTTTTCTGTCATCAAGTCAGCAAAATCAACGAATAAAAAACGGAATAAAAGATATGCTTGTTTACACAGACAATCATTAAACATGGCAGTTCTACTAAAACTATTATTGCTAGTGGTAGCTGCTCAAATAATACCATCGGTCGAAGGTTACGCCAACTGGCTAAAGTGTTACGTCGATCTTGACGATACCGAAATCGTCATGAACAAAAAGATGCTCACTCATGAGGATGCGGAGCATGTCGTAGATTTACAAGTCAAACGCGTCAGTAACAATGACGATTCTCAAAAAGAGTCCAACAACCAAAATTGGCAAACTGCCAACGTCGTGTATCCTGCCCAAACAAAATCTACCTGGAAAGTGAAGGTTAAGCCGCCACCAGAATTGGAAGGACAAAATATGCAGTTCGTGGTGGAAGCGGAGGCAATATACAACAGTGGTAGCTCGTCTACTGACAAGTCGGCAATCATGTTTACCTTTCCCAAAATGTGCGAAGGCAGACGAAGTTTCGGACGCAACTACAATGAAGCCGTGACGATTGAAATTGATGGCACGCCCGATTCTGTAGAACTGTGGGGCGCATGGGCCATCGGTTATGGCCAAGTGTCCTTAACGCCGCGCTTTGTCATGATGCTTGGAAAGGAAGAAGACGAAGAGTTGTAGATGAAAAGAGTTCAAAAAGATCTCCTAGTCAGATACAGATAACAAACAGGCCGCACTATTTATGTGGATGGATCATGACGCGAGCAGTACTTTTCACAAATTCAAAATAGCGCACAACATCGTCGCGATCATCTTTTATTTATATTTCAATTGGGAACGTCTTTTTTGCCCAAAACAGCAAGCTGCAAGCTTTGAATTAGGATGCACGCAAACTTCCCCGTCCACAGGCACGCCCAGAAGACTGAGAAGAATTCCTGTGGACCACTATCTTTGGGAGGACTCGATGTAGACCACAGTAGAAAGCTAGTGAATGCGGTTTGTAGCAGTCCATAGGCCACCTAAGGCTGCCTTCGACCTTGAAGTACGCTCAAGGGTGGGTCTCGCCAAAGATGTAGCGTGTTTATTTTTCTAAAACAATCTCTCATTTTTCTCACAAAGCGAAATCTGGTAGAACGATGCTAGAGTCGCGATCATTGCTTTTATCTTGAATCGTCTTGTACAGATCAAAGGTTCAGAGGGCCTTCAAACACCAGCACAAGCCAATCGAGTCTGAAGACAGTGGGTTGTGCGGAGCAAAGTGCATTATGGAGATATTTCGCGACTGGAACTGGTGGACGATCGGGATGATTCACTATACTCAGAGAAAAATTTTCAAGGATCGTGCTAGACGGTTTAGTTGGCATTCATTCAGGAGACCGAGTTTTTGGATTTTCTAGTTTTGATACCGGTAGCAAATATTTCGAAGAATCAATGGACATCATCAACGCTGGTGGGTCTTTGGCCACATTTGGATCTACTTCTTACAACAGAAGCACAGGAGGCAATCGCTTATCTTTTTGTCCATAGCTTGGCACTATCTTCGCCGACCCAGGGTAGATCTCGGAGACTTGACAGCAAGGTACCTTCGCGTTGGTGAATTCAACCTGATATTTCTCACAGAGCGAAACGATCAGCTGTCAGCATCTCTATAGATCATTGAATTCTTAGTCTAAAGGGAAGAGGCACAGGCGACGAAAGTTTATCTATAGCAGATCCACCATGAAATCTATCCATTCGAAGAGGCACCTGAGGCTTTGCGCAAGCTCCGGTCTGGTAGTACTGTGGGCAAAGTTGTACTCTCCAACCTAAGAAATCCCCTAGTGGCTTAAGGCTGTACGCAATGTGTTGATTCCGGCTTTTGAATGCTTGGCTGTGTGGCACACCTGCGACATCGAGTAAGCCAAGAAGAGCAAAATCCAATTGCGTCCATCTTGGGGCAAACAAAATGCTGCAAAAGAGATTGCTCAGACAAATCACGGTGTGAGTAACTCCGGTGAAAATATACAAAATAATAATATTCGTTGCGCAAGAGGACCGTATACAAACAGTCCTGTAAGGTCGAGGTTCTAAATTTGTGGATAAAGAAGAGAAAAGTGGTCGCGCAGACAGCAGTTGCGCTCGGAATAGCTCTTAATTTTCGGATTAAAAAAAAAACAGAGAAAATGATGCTACCTTTTAGAATGTCGAGAGATGAGTCAAGATATGATAACTGGTGAAACTTCAATCTATCCGAATAATGTATATGTGTATAAGTTGTTGCCGAGACAACTCCAACTCACTGATCTCATGGTGTTGCGGTAAAAGCTAGAGGAAATGCATGGTGCTCGACAGTCGGCGGTGGTTGAGTTCTCCTTGGTAATTATCCATGCCCCCTGCAAGCATAGCGAGCTTGTGAGCGGATTGGCAAAGACTTGGTACTTTGATTGGACCCGCCTAGAGCAGTCAGTTATTATTACAAGAGAGCAAAGTCACGAGCGTGTAAGCGAAGTATTGCAGTCAACAAGGCGAAGAGAAAAGACACAATACAATACAAGTACTAAACAATGAATAGAAACATACCCAGTTGGGATAATCGTGGCACATGGCCCAGGTTAGCTCAGGGATTTCCTTTTTACTCAGCTCTTTGTCTCTCTGCAACACTGTGTAACGAACTGGCTTGGCTGTGCTGTTGTCTGGGGCGCGGCCCTGTATGTAGTACGTGTAGTACTTTGGGCCTTGGAAGCCGTCCACAAAAGTACCTGAAGGCGCGGCGTACATGCCATTGTAATTTTTGTGACCATCCACCTCGAAAGTGAGGAACTTCGTGGCAATTCTCTTTTGGCAAATGATGTACGACAAAGGAACTTTCGCCAGTGGCTTCTCAGCGATGGCCGCGGAAGGAATGGCGGCAAGAGGTTTCTCAGCTTTCAATTCAGGTTGGAGTCCACGGCGAATACCCTCAATCTCTCGAGAAGCCAGGGTTTCAAAAGACGATTCGCTAATCCCGTCTCTCCACACAAAACAGCTTTGCGGGTCAACCTTTAATGCTTTCAGTGCGTTCGACACTGTGCGAGTCAATTCATGCCCAAGACCGAATTCCTCTCCAGCAGGACGTGGGACGGTTTCTGAGTATATTTCGACTAGCTTACTTTCCGAATACTTCTCACGAACAACCTGCACGACAATGGCTGCGCACGACGGTCGAGCTTCTCGTTTTTTCTTTTCCGGGTTGTATTTTCGGGGACTACGAAAAGAAAGCATGAATTAGCTGGGAATGACGGCTAACCATTGATGCAGGCACCAAGGATAATAGTTGAGCAACGAACTTACGAGTGGTAAATATCAATGCCAACCAGAACAGCTGGGAGAGGCAAGGTTGGTGGAAGAGTCACCCACCAAAGCCGTACCCCCATTTTCTGCAGTATTTGACGAGCAACTCCTTGGAGAATCATATTGCTCTTCCCGTCTCTCTTTCGTCCGTGATCGTGCGACTTATAGGAAACAAACTGAGAGAGAACGCCGTAACCGGCAAGCTTGTAAAGAAAAGGCATAGATTAGAGACATTTGCATACAGCCATACATTCGCAAAGGCAAAGATACCTTACCATCTGCTTAACGGGATGATAGTCAGGATCATACTTTCCGCCCGGACGAATCAAGTCTAAAACAAATATATTTTCGAGTTCTCGTAACTGCGACGAAAGACAATTGCTGACCTTTTCGCAATGTGTGTTTTTACTGTGATTTGCAACATCAACCCTCTCCATTACAGGCTTGTCGGCCAGACGAAACTTGGAGCCAAAGGCATTTACAAAGCTCCTGATTCTCGAGTAGACGTCCCAGACAGAACCCTGATCGATGGTAGAGCTGTAGACGACAACTGGATTGAGCCAGATCACCGAATCAACCGCATCAGTGTTGTACAGTGCGTGTCGGCTGTGAGGTCTTAGTTGTGAAACCCAAAAGTGTTTCAAATTCTTAGGAACTTCAACTCCCAAGGCAATCAACTTTGGAATTGGCATGAGAACAGCTTTGGCATTTATTACTCGTGCTTTTTTTGGATCTGCCTTATCTCGTGCAAAGCAAATACCGCAGCTAGCGAGAAGACCGGCTGCTTTGCCTTTTTCTATTCCCGGCTGATTCAGTCGGTCCAAGATAGTCTCACCAGGCGCATCAGCAGCGTTGTCCAAAATAGTCAATTTGTGCATGATTTCATCGACAACAGTATTTCGTTGTTCGGGGCGAAAACTGGCGATCAATGGCAGCTGGTCTTTCACCTGCGCATCTAGTTCTTCTCCAAAAACAAGCTCAGCCGGAAAGAATATGCTCTCATTACGCCGTCCCAACACCTGCACCATAGGTCGAGCATTTGGAAAATTGAGGCGAATATTCTTCCTTTCTAAAAAATATCGCGCGTGCGTCATATTTAGCCCAGTGACCGGTAGAGTATCAGCCGAACAATCGAAGCGCAAGTCAACGACGGAATAACACTTGTAGTCTCCCTTATAAATAACTATATTTCCAATCCACTTCTCCCGCTCGGCGCTTTGTTGTGCTTCTGAAAGCTGTGTCTGTCCAAGGATGCCACCCGGATAAACTTCCTGAAGAAGACTCCTCCCACGCATTACCTTAGCCCTGAGATCGACAGTTAGCGTCAAGAAAGATTTGGTCGGTCCCTTTGGGCGAGTAATGTTAAATTCACATTTGTAGGCCTTGTAGATGGTTGCAAGTTCTCGCCCCGTTCGACGGTCCCGTTTGACTACCATTGAAGCGGGGTCGATGAAATCACGCCCCCACTTTGCAAGGTCCGTCTCAAGCAAAGCTTGTGCTAGGACGACATTAACGTACTCTAAGAAGACCGATCGAGGTGGAACTAAATTCTTCTCATTATCCATCCGGTAAGCAGGAGAGTGACCTGTCGTCTGGCAGTGCATGATGAGGCTGTTACCGTCGGCAAAGACGCGTGGACATTCATTGCATTTGCAATCCATTTCAATTTGGTCTCCTTTCGATTCTTGGTAACGTTCTTCGAATTCTTCTGGTCTGCCAAAGTGAAATCGTTGTACAATGGTGAATGTATCACCTTCTGTCGTTGTACCGGCAAGAATTTGGAAGGGCAGGTCGCCATCTAATTCCGGAATAGGCCTAGCAGATAAGATCGAAGACCCTTGGAAGAAGACAAGACGAGAGAGGTTTTTGCGGTCCTCAGTCTTGTAACCTTTCATAAGAGTATTGAATATGGCAGTGTTGAACAGTGATCGTCTTCGACTTCGACTATCGATATTCCTACCCTTTCGATCCTTCACGTCCACACTGTATCTATAAAAGTCAAAATTAGCAAACAGATCTGCTTGTAAAATATTCGTCTTGACTTTCTGAATCCCGGAGAGGTCAGGAACTCTTCCTGTTCTCCCTCTTCCACCATCACCACCGCGACGCGGCAGCGGGCCTCTGTTACCACCGAATTGTTCGCCATGGCCACGACCGCTGCCACCTCCTTGGTGGACATTGTCTGTAGTTAATGCCAAATCGTGCAGTACGATGATATGAAAGTGTTAGAGAGCAGTCACGCCACTTCAAATTACAGTCGAGTAAATGAATCTTACGCCCACGCCCACTCTGAAATCCCCTGCCGCTTCCTCCGCTTCTGTAATAGTCTTGATTGTCAGACATGATTTGGAAGGTGCGAAGTTGAATCCTTTGAGTAAGATCGTCAATTCCCTCAAAAACCTGTAGTGTAGGATTATGGTGAATGCAGTGGTCACGTTTGTTGCTTACCCGCCGAAGGAATACTGGTTCTTTTGATTTTATTGTGTTTATTGAGTTTCCTTGCTATTCGCACCTCTGCTAGTAGAAGCATACAACCTGAAAGTAGGGTATCAAAGTATATTTCTTAATTTGAATGATTGCTGCTAGCTAGCACTCAAGCACGTACCATAAGGCAGAGAAACACTAGATGAGCAATCAAATAGTAATAGTAGTAATCATGATTGCTACTAGTCTACTAGTAGTCTCGTAGTAGTAGCACTACTAGCTAGAGTAGTAGCTAGTATAGTCTAGTACTAGTAGGAGTACCACCGCCTGGTACATTCGTACTCTGTTAATTCTGATGTTTGAAGGAGATATAGAGCTCGCTCATAAATCCAAAATGAATTGTCTTTATTAAGTACTGGTACTCGAGTAGTTGGATCGGACCCGCCCACCCGAAATAACAATGCGTTAGGTACCATGGTAGTGTTGGACGGTCGGGTAGCTAGTGAAACCTGGTACCTGGTACAGTCAAAACCTATTAGAACTCTTCCAATACAAGGTAGACTACTACCTTTCGTTGCGAAGGCCTTCCGACCCCTTGAAATTATTGAAAATGAATACAGAATCTGCATTTTCATCTTTCCCGACAGTCTTCGGGCAACGTCAGGTTTGGGTTGATATTATTTGTCCGACGGTCTCTCTTAGGCTGTCCTAAAAATTATGTCAACCAACCAAAATCTCTATTTTTACTCCGTGCCGTCGCTTTCCCCCAGTAAACAATGGATTGCGATTGCTAACAAACGTATGCGCGGCATTTGCAAGGCTTTAAAATGCAATCCATCTTCACTGGGACTGTAGGCACATGATTCCATATCATGATCGTTGTAAATGGCAACCTTCACTCTACTGTCAGGGTATTGTTGTTGGTAGTTTTTCACAAACTGTTCAAGGCGCTGATTCAATACGGCGCTGCTGGATTCTAAGAGAATACTACCATTGCAGTAGCGATCTATTTCATCATTGGTCAATTGTCCATAATCGGTAGTTACGTGAGCATTCTCTTCTTTTTGATATCGATCGCGCCAACGGTAGATGGTTGGCCGACAAAGTTTCGAATGTTTTGCTTGAATATTCTCGAGATCTTTACAGATCAGGTTGGTGGTTTTAAAGAGGACTAATTTTGTTGTTGCTATGGAGTCGTTAACAATGTCCATGACTTTTTGCAGTACGTAGTCTTCGTAGTGGAGCCATTGCCACACATTGCAAATTTGAACCCGGGGACGAAAGAGCATGTGCAATCCCCAGTTCACAACCAAGATGTGTGGTTGCTGTTGGATGACATCCTGCCATACATGGGTCTCGAAGTCACAATTGTCTTCGACGTTGGGACCATGGAATCCTCGCCACATGATGTTATACTGTTTGGTGTAAACGTGGTTATGAGTTCGCAGTAGTGATGGGTGTGCTGTGGTAACATCCCATTGTTCTGTGACATGGATAGCTCGTGTCAAGTTCATGGTAGCCAGTTTATCCATTGGATCCAGTGTATTACTTGTCGTGTTGTGGTTGTTGGAGACATCTTGGAGAGGATGCAACAAGAGGCGTTCGAGACTTTGAAACGTATAAAACGTGGTGGAATCTCCAACAAAAGCTATTCGCCTACTACTCACGTTGTTGCCTCCAAAGGCCGATGCCAATAAATGCCGATCAAATTTTGGGATGAACCATTCTTTTGTATCGTTGCTGTTCGCAGTAACCGGATGGAACGACCACTCGGATAAACTCTGTCGTTCCGTGTAATCGTGGACCGCTTCGGTAAATTCTACCAAGGACTGTGGCATATCTCGGCACGTTTGCTGCATTCGTATTCTGGTCGCTTCATCTAACGGCGCTGCGATTGGGTGTGTAAAAGGAAACCTCTCTTCTTCGCCGAAACTGTCTTGTTTGTGAGCAACAGCGGAACTCAGAGTATTTTTGTAGAAACTAGCAGCTGATATCTTGATTGTCTTGGATGGCAGATCATTCATCCACACAACAGTGGACATCAATGTTATAAACAAAACGTATTTGTATCGCTGGTAGCGTATCTCGGTGAGAGTTATAGAGCTGCCGGAGATGTTAGTAGGAGGAGTAGAGCGACGAGGAGGATTCATGGTCGTATCAATTAATTGGCTGATTTATTCATTCGTAGAATAATTATTTGCTTCCCAATACAAAACACTTAAAGTCCAAGAGGCCTGTCAATATTGATCTCTTTTAAATCTGGGCTGTAGGGATGAATTGGTGGACGTTTAGATAAAGATGTGTCCCCTCAAAAAATATATTATTATTTTATTATTATTGTTGTTGTTTGTCGTAATGTTCCATTCAAATATTAGTATTATTATTTATTTTGTGGATGGTTCGTGTTCGACTGACGCTGTTGCCTACCGAGCTTGAATGCAATAGAATCGTGGATGGGTCTCACAATTTCCTAGACTACTCGAAATTTAGGTTTGGAATAAGCGAAGGTACTATAACCCGATTAGGTGCGCGCTGTTGGTGTTCGTAGTTAAATGACCAGTCACAGTAGGCTTGTTAGGCACAGTCACACAAAATAGAGAAAAAGCTCAAAAAGCTACGATAAGACTTGATAATAATATGAAATCGAAAGAGTGTTGGGAGGAAATTCGAGGATCCCAGCACAGTGGTGTAATAGACGCAAAGACAAGCAGCAAAAACAGCAAAGGTCGGCACGTCAGTAGCAGCGCACATAACGGGAACAAAAGCAGTCTCCTTGCGATCAAAGCACCGAAACATGCGATTGCAACAGGTAAAACACGTAGACCGTGCATAGTAATGGGTAATGGAGATGGATTGTCACCAACGACAGAGGCCAAATTGAAGAGATGTCCACCTCGAGAGATTCCCACGAAACGATGCCAAAAATCTACCAACTATAACAATAAATCAAACTCAAATCAAGAAGCATCATCTAGCACAACAAAAGAACAGAAAGATGGCAATCGGTACGATGCGATTATCAACCATCTCGCCCAGAGTCGGGCTTCGCTCAGCAATCGACGGAGGCGAAGCAAAAAAGACAGAACAGACGATGATAAACGAAGAAGAAGCCAGCGGCACTCGGTAAGTTCAATGAGATCAGACTCCATTAGTACTGCTCCTCGAAGAAATACAGTTCAAAACCGACAGTTCTCTGGGCGATTCTTGGTCACTCCTCAGAGTGATATCGTTCCTAAAAGTCCCATGCGTCTCAGAAACAGCAATAGCAGCTGCGAAAGCATAAGAAACAATACACAATTAATTCCTCAAGAATTTCTTGACGAAATGAAATGGCTCCAAAGAGAAAACGAGTCACTTCGCAAACAGCTGAAAAAAACAAACGAGAAGGCGGTATTCAGCACCCATCAAGAACAAGGAAAGAAGAGTGATGTTCGCAACAAGAACATCCCTTCAAGCATTACTTGCGGTAGTGGCAGCCACAGTAGTAACGGGAGCAGTCATCATTCTACATCTACAATTAAACGTGAATTGCTCCTGCATGGATCTTCCAGTTTTGCCAAACGAAAAGCTTCGTTTTGGTCCAGAGAAAAGGCAGCAGCAGCAGCAGCAGAAAGCTGCAATATTCAAAGAGGTATGCTGGGGGCAAGTGAAATACACGACAACTTTGTGAAAGCAGATATGCAAAAACACAAATGCTTTCAGCAGAGTAGTAGCAGCATGGTAAGTTTTGATGCTATCGGATCCAAAATCAACGTGGTGGTACCTGTGACCGCCACTGACGACACTTCTGCAAATACTCATATCAACAAACGAGAGTCGCTCATCAAACGAACTTCAAGTTGGCGCAGTGTTTCCGCCTTCTGGTCAAGAGAAAAGGCATCCACTAGTGTCACAACAGACGGGGAACGTACTATGATTGTTTTGGAACGGCAACAAACACGAAATCAACATCTTGAGAAAACAGCTTCACCATCATTATTATTGGCTAGGAGTGTAGCCTCGGCATTGGAGAAAGAAAAGAGCTACCGACGTTTCATTTCCACGGACAATCTTATCACAGATTCTATCAATCCGAAAGAAAGCAGCAGTCATCATTCTTAGATAACAAAAAGAATTTGTCAGCTGTCGTTTTCTAGAAAGGCATACTCCTTGCGTGGAAGGATGCAACGCAACGAGTCGTGCTACCATTTACCTTCAAAGAACAATTACAGCATGTTTTCTATTGAGGCGCGCTCAGCATTACACTAGTAGGCTGGCAGTCAAATGGCCAGCTTGAGCAAGACACCTGAATAGTTCTGCGTTTTAAACGATGTCCGTAGTGACTTCAATTTGAGCCTCCAGCTTCTTTCGTAATTCAAACTCGTCTGCGGCCAGCTAGCAATCTCGACATTGCTCGCGCCAAAGTCAATCACAATGTGCCTCGCTTCTGCTGCACCTGACCACAGAAAAGGCGTCAACGCCAGTTCGCCCCTGCTGCTCCGACGATAAAAGTGATTTTGGAAAGAACACTTCTCCTCCCCCAATGCTGGAATACAGTTCTAGTAGCAAACGACGAGAGCTAAGTCATTGTCTTGCTCTTGCCAAGATCGTTTTGTGATAGCTTACTCAAGTCCGAATAGAGGCAGTTGATTGCATTAAAAAAAAAATTCAAAATCGTTTAGCTTTATTCCGCATTTTGTAGAAGTTGTTCTTAGTCACGGGGTTGGAGGCACAGGGCTGTCTCTGGCTGCAACCTAGCAATATTCGCTTTTGCCAACGACGGCAGGCACACAACAACCTACAGTTCTCAAAACGTCCTGTTGTGGCATCCTCTTTGCTTCCATATTCTTCATCAAGCCGCCGCCTTGCTGTATTGCCAACCACCATGCTGCCGTGTGAAACAGTCTTGCTCGGGAATCAATGCTCTCCATCCTTCTCATCAAAAGCCACCTGCAAGCACACGATTGTTTTCAAGCATTACCCCTTTATTTTTCCTGAATCACGACTTCACTTTCACCAGGCTAATGTCTGGTATTTGGAGTAGTTAGTAAGATAATGATGATAAAAAACTACGGGAAGAACGGCTGCAGCTCTCGAGTTGGCGGTGTTCAACTGAATGTATCTCCACCTTTGGCTGGTGTCGTCCACAGATCCTACCCACACTAGGCTAGGATAGACGTAGTTGTCTGGGCACTACTGGCTTGGAGCAAGACTGAGAGAATCATCAATCATCAGCAGACACTGTACCCAGCAGCGCACATGACTGACATTTGCCACAGTAAAACGTTCTTCACTTCTACTCCAGTCGAAAATAGCCGACTACCAGCCAAGTTACTGTTTTAGAATTCACTGTCATTCTAATCTAAAAAAAAAAAATCCAAAACTATGCTAACGCTGCTGAAATCTTTTGTGCTTCCTCTTGGTCCAATAAACCACGCAAATAGGCGGCACGCGTACTCCCCGTTTGACCACTACTTTGTCGCGCAAATTGAGCCAACATCGTGGCTCCCGACGTTCCCCGGCGACGGCACATTCGAGCTATCCCCAAAACGTTGGCTGTGTGTTCTCTCCGAAGCTTCGTTCGTCCAGGTGCGTAAAATGTGAGACTTTCCAAACCTCGTTGCGTCACGGAATCGGTCTCTCCAGCGGTAGTCTTGCTTGTACTACTACTACAACTACAACTACTAGTCATCTTGCTGAGAACGTCTTTTTTATTGCTGAGACTTATCTCGTGAAACTCTCCTTTGGTATACCAGAGATCCTGGCATTCTTGGTTGGAAAGAACGACGGGTTCTGAAGCATCATATATTGGAGTTTCCTCGAAAAGCACTTTCCTCCTGTTATTGAAGTTGAGGTTCTTGTGGATTGCAGTTTGAGGAACTGTTAAGACCAGTTCGTCCCCAGTGAGTTTGATGGGCTTCATCTTGTTCAACATTGGCTTTCCCATGGTTTGATTTGATATATACTCAGTACTGTATATCCTTGCGTTTGTTTTGGTGGTTTCAGTGGTGCTTCTGGATTTTTCGATGAAAAAATTGTAGCTGAGCAAGGCAAACGTTCGGAATTTTGACCATGCAGGAATTTAGAATCCACAATCAAAAATTAGACCTCTGTTGCACTCTCTTTCAAGGATCGGCCGCATCATTGTTTTGATAATTCTGATGGAAGCGCGCGAGCCTACACAAGTGGAAAGATATCCAAAAGATGCGGTACTCAATATTGGCAGTCTGGGTGTGCTAGCAAGGCATTTAAAATTAATTAAGAGAGCATGAGAACAATGTTCGTTGAAGAGTTGAAGACAATTAAAATGACGACCAATAAATAATGACAGAAACACGACAGGTACGTCTACAACAGCAACAGTGGCAACAACTTATATCGAGTAACGGGGAATAAAAGCTCAGAAGTTACCGTATGACCAAACAATGGCGGGAAGAAGATAGGCAAGAACGCAAGAACAAGAGGAAGCCACCAAACACCAAACTGCAACAGCGGAACATTGAATCCTGATCCTGATCATCCCGTATGGTTCAATTTATATGCAATGATGAATTCATGGGCGTCCGTCTAAACAAGATCTGCCATAAATGCTTTGACGACTGGTAACAATAAAAAAATTGCGGAATCCCTCAGCGGACATCATTCAAGATTCAAGCTCATTTTGCTCTTAACACTTAACAACAACGAAGTTTTCAAGGCAGGTCGCAAGTGGATGTCGCACGGTTTTTGCAGACTGGAATGAAGTGCCGTGCGCTAAAAAGAGGTGCAATTGTCGAGAACCTGCAAACTTCATTACCCCAGGTTGAAACTCGTCACTAACAAGCTTCAGATGAAGGTGCCAACGCAAAGGCAGTGCCTGTCTGTAGGTTGGTGCTGATGATAGTAATGACTTGGACCCGGACACAGAAGAGGACTGCAATCCGGCTGCTAAAATCAGCTGCTGCCCAGGTGCGCTTCCAGAAACTATAGTGGCAAGCCTTAGGGTGTAGGCACCAGTGCACAGTAGCGTTTGGATGCCTTGTATTTGAATGAGTTTGACTACTAGACCATCGTAGAAGTATAGGCGACCACGAGCGCCGCTTCCCTTGGCGAGAACGATCGGAGCGGCACAACAAAGTCCCTTCGCAAACGGAACAGCTACATCCATGCTCCACATTGGCTGTTTGGAGTCTTGGTTGAGAACGGAATCATCCTTCTGTAAATCGATGCTCATTCCCGATTTAGAGCTTTCAGTTAGAGCTTTGATTTGGATTTATCAGGCTGTCCTGCGCAGTAATGAGAACTACTAGAACCATGGCCAAAAGTTGTATCATAAGAGAGCATTATTTTTTATTTGATTACAAGAGTCATTATTATTTCTGCGAAGAGAGCCTTGCACCAAGTCGGCTAGTTCTACTCTAACACCTACTACTAGCTACAGTAGTGGTCTAGTACCGTACCGTACCGTACCGTAGCGTACCTCTAGTAGAGTCCTAATTTTGTAATTGCAATGTCCATGATGTGACGTGTACGTAAACTGACGAACGTCAACCTTAGTTTTTCAAATAAATACTCTTTTCCAGCCAAAGGGGGCGGGCGCACAGCAGCCCTTCAATGACCCGAAACGTCACGTCCCATCTCCCATCAACTAAAAGGAACACGAAAACGAAGAAATTGGAAAACATCACTCCCGCTGATGCAACCCACCTCTGGGTGGACTGCAGCACTCTTGCCGGCACCTAGGAACGGAGATAGTCGGCCTAGTAAATTGCCGTGTCTCCATACCCTACAACTACAGTACCTAGCTAGCTAGCTAGCCCCCGACACCTGGGAGCTGGTAGAGTCCAACACAGCTTGGCTGTGCTCGTTGTACCAGGTACCAGGTACCAGGTACAGCGCATCAAATGCACGAATGAAGATCGGCAGCATCTAGTTGGCTGTTTTGCCGCCACGTCACTGATCCCTTTCACTGTCCATTAAAGACAGAAGAATCAAAAATCAATACTAGTATTATTTCTTACTTACTGCAGAAGACAAGAGGTAAACACTAAGAAAAACATCACAATCCATCACAAACTTCAGCTCAGCAGACCTCTCCACATTCCGGCTCAATACTATCTAAACTGAATTGCTGTCCTTTGTATCCTCCCTCAGGGAGCTCCACACTTCACAATCACACATCACACACTTTACACATTCACACATCATTGTCAACACATTACATATCCCTTCAATCTCACCTAATAACCACCCGTCACCCAAACACCACCGATTCGTCACCAGCCCATCACATCACCCATCAAACTCTATTACATCCTGAGAGGCATGTCAGAGACACTAACCCTACCAGCACCAAGAGAAGATCATCATGATTGGGAAAGCGATCTAGCCGAGCTCGGTTTCTCCAAGTTAATGGACGGAGACCTCGGTGAATCCGAACTCATTGGTAAGTCTTCAGAACACGACCAAGCTTAGCAGTGCACTTGCTTCATGTTGAATGATATACTTGCTTTAAAATACTTATCCTGCTTTCATTGCGCATTCTATTTCCATGATACAACAGAAATCGCTGGACTTAGCGTGCCAGATGTGAACTTGCCAAAAGAAGTGTTGGCAATGGGATCGCAGGGTTCTCATTCCATTCATCATTCGATTTCCTCCCCCGATGTGATGAGTGAATTTTTTGCACCGACAATTCATCATTCTGAGTTGTCGCCTACGCTGATCTCGGCTGGATCTGTCACGCCGGCTAGCTCTACCTCTCCAGTGACAACTGCAACTGAGAAACCAGAGCAAGCTCCTAGGCTCTTTGGGAGGGCTGTCACGCTTCCAATGTGCCCGGCTCCCTTGCCTGCTCGTTCTGTATCTACTGCCAATCCAGCAGATCAGACTGGTACCACAGCTTATGATCTCTTGCCACACCTGACTAGATCAAGACGCCCCACGGTGCCCATGCACGTCGTTGGACATGTCCATCACGCTCTTATCGCTTCGAAATCTGCCCCGACTCCCATTGCTCCCTCTCCTATCGCTGAACATGTTCCTATTTTGCCTCACTCTAACGAAACTGAAGTGAAGAAAGACATTGCAGTTTCTTCGTCGTCTCAGCACCAGGTCAGCTTGGATTCGGCGAAACCAGAAGGCTCCACTTCTTCGACTGCAGCTGCTGCAATTGCACCCACTGGAAGCCATAATCAGAGTCCCAAAACTCGTTACAAGAAACGAAAGTCTTTAGATTCCTCCATTTCTGAGACGGACCTGGATCAGCAGCAAAAGGAACGCAACAAGGAACACGCCAGAAATACGCGACTCCGCAAAAAGGCTTACATTGAAAGCCTTAAGACTACTTTGAACGAAATGGTTGACCGACGCGATGTCGACCTTCGCGAAAGTAGAACCAAGGATCAGCGACAAAAGCAGCACCGCCAAGTGCGCTTTCAGGTTCTTCAGAGCTTTCTCGAAATGCGCGGCAAATCTGACGGCAGAATCAGCTCTTCGACTCTCAATCCCATTCCCAGTAGCAACCGAACGGAAGAATATTCGCGCTGGGCATCCATTCTCGAGGATGATTTCACAATGACCCGTCCTAGTATTGACGATGTGGAAGGACAGTACGAAACTGTTGTCCACGGCATTGCCTCCACCATGTCCGATCCCAACGAAGCCACCATGATGCTGGCCAAGTCCTGCAGCTTACCGGGTTCGACCGTTAGTCTGAACTACACTTGCGATCCAAAATCATTCCTGATGGACAACACAACCTGCGTCTTGCATTGGTGTGCCAGCAGCCACGATGCCAAGTCCCGACTTGTAAGTGCAGCTCATGATGAAATACATGTTTTCCTTATTGTCGTCTCATAATGATCCGTCCTCGAATTGTTATTTTTTGATTCTTGCTGTCGTCCGACTGTAGGGCTTGCAATCTGAAATCTACCTGAATGGAACACTGCGATCACAGTTCAACGAAAAGACCAACAAGCTGATGTCGGCCAAATTTCTCTTTGACACTCATGCCGTCAGCCGTCAATTATCAATTGAGACGGCATCGCACTGATTACTACAGTACTCAATACTCTTTTATTGCTCTTTATTTTATCTATGATGTTTGCACTAAAATTTAGTGAATAATAAATACTACGGAACATAATGTTATCCAACTGAATAAGTAATTGTGGAAATTCTTGGTCGTGTATTCATGTATTATTCATGTCCTACAAGTTTGTTTTCATGTGCCGAAAAAAAAACTTCTACTCGATGAGTGCTCGTTCTTTTGAATCCAACACAGGCAACGTTGCCTAGGCCAAAAGACTTCTATGTTCTCTAAGGAGAACACCTGTATCGAAGGCGAATTTCGCGGAAACAAGCTTGTTGGATTCAGGATCAAATGTTGCCTTGATATTTCCGTGGAACTTGAGCTCGTCCTTGATGTCCATTTTCTTAATTCCCACTGTCGAAGCATTCCATTCTAGTACGGCAGTGCTTCCATCGACAAAAAAATTCGACTGGTTCGTCTCGTACGCCAAGGAAATAACGTGGCCATCAGTAGCAGTGCCCATGGATTGCATAAAGCTGAAAAAATCTTGACTTTCTCTCATTGTCTCAAGGACTCCTGTCAAGGTGGATTCCACTGTTTTATACTCGGGGTGTTCATTGTTGCAAGCAGTGCCAGAGGCCTGAATAGAAGGCAGAATCAGCTCGAAGTCTGGAACCAGGATTAAATCCCATCTCTGAACATCTCGAACGTTGCTGCCGCGCAGATTCAAAAACTCTCGCAAGACACCATACCGAACCTCGCGCTGCTGCGCTTCCATATGGGATCGATTCTCTTGGTCGTCCTTGTTGGATTCTCTCTCGGCAAGTAGAGCGGCAAGTGTACGTCTGAGCTCATCAACGTACACCTTCTTGCGCTTGCGAGTGTTGCGGGCATGCTCGCGATTGCGGTCTCGGCTGGCCTTGACACGATCCTCTTGACTAAGGTTCTGACGATTCTGTCGAGTACGACCATCCGTGGCAAATTTGCTCACAATGCCCTTGGCAACTTCTGCAGGTCCATTTTCACTAATGAGCATCTTGATATATTCGGTCTCGATATTTGCCTCGGCTTGGAGATCTACCGAGGCGGAGCAGTCTGTACACCATCCCGACAGTCCATCCGGTTGCTTCTGTTCGACACTCGAGTCACTGCTGATAATTGGGGTGGATGGTAACTCGGGTCCATTGAGTGAAGAGTACACTGGAGACACCGGAGAGACTACAGAGGTAGTAACAGTAGGAGTATTGTTGGACTCTAAGACGCGGCGTTTCTTGGGGTCCTCTGCGCTCCCAGACAGCTTGGGTAATTCGCGCTTGATAGTATGTGCTTTGATGATAGAACTAGATGCCTTGTCTGGCAACGTCTCAATGCCCGAGAAAATCACGGAAGAAAGCACTTTCGAGTCAGTCTCTTCTCCTGTGTGTTCGGCAGAAGTAGTCGAGCTTGCAGGCTGACGAGGGTCAAGAAATGGCATGTCGCCAATGGCTCCGTCAATGGCCGATGCAGTCAAAGCAATATTTGTCGCGACATTGGAACTGGAATGGAAGTTGATTCCATCTCCAGGGTTTTCTCCGATCGCAGGCAGCTCTGGAATTTCTGCGGAAAGTTTTGTTTTTTATAGTGATAAGTTGTCAGAGGCGATAATTGATAATGATGTGTAAGTTACCAAGTGTGCAATTACGACAAATTTCAACACAAACGCATGTTGGAAGTTGAAAGCCGATTTGAAGAACAGCGATGATTTGAACGTACCGTTTAACTCATCGTCGCAGAGATATCCATCCAGTAGATCAGAGTCAACAGAGGGATTGAAAGATCCATCATAGCTGCAATGAACACTGGCGCCATCCCAGGTTGAATGAGGTACGCCGTTGCTGTGGTTGCTATCGACTCTACGAGAGGACGAAAGGATCTTTGCCGTGGTTGACGTCGACATGATGAAACAAATACCAAGGAAGAAGTTTACTGTTTGGAGAAATTTGGATTCTTCGACAAATAATAAATAATACAGAAGCAAAGCTTGGATTGCTAGAGAGATTAAATTTTTCAATTGCCACTGCAGGTGGGTGAGAAGGGGATTTGGTCAACAGTCAACATCGAATCGCTACGATTTTCCATCGGAGTTTTAAAAGTCCCCGAATTAAGTTTTACCTGCGCACGTAATACAGAGGATCCAATTTGATTGGACAAGATACGCAGGTATTTCCGGAGTGCTACCTGGTACTACCAGTACTACGATAATACCTGGTCTTCTGGAGGACCCTACAGGAGACCACGTAGAATGACTACTGAGTTCTACAGGGAGCACATCCCAACGAGGCAAAACCACCAAGTCCTGCGCACTAAAATCACAAGGGAGCTTTAAGCCTGCTTCTAACTAGTGCATCCCCTGTGAATTTAGTGTACAAGAGGATCTTATTCGTACGAGAACATTTTTCGTATTCGTATTGAATCCTCCTATGCACTAAAATCGCAGGGCTATTTTAAGCATGCTTTTAACTAGTGGAGCCCTGCGAATTTAGTGCACAAGAGGATCTTATTTGCACTACAAACACATTATTCGTCCTCCTGCTGTGCACTAAAATCGCAGGGCTATTTTAAGCTTGCTTTTAACTAGTGGAGCCCTGCAAATTTAGTGCACACTGCGCACGATATTCATATTTGTCCTGCAGTCCTGCTGTGCACTAAAATCGCAGGGCTATTTTAAGCTTGCTTTTAACTAGTGGAGCCCTGCAAATTTAGTGCACATGATACACACATGTTGTGCAGTTGGTATTCGGAACCTCCTCCTGCTGTGCACTAAAATTGCAAGGCTATTTTAAGCGTGCTTTTAACTAGTGGAGCCCGGCGAATTTATTGCACAGTGGGATTGTGCAATTGGGTCCCTTTTTCAACGCTTTTGTTAGGCTTGTGTTAGGCTCAACGGTCTCTTTTTCAGTGATTTTGAGGGACTGTAAGAGGGATCCAACGGTCCCTTTCCTACTGCAAAAAGTCTACTTCATGTGTACCAGGGATACCAAGCCAAATTTCAGCAGTGTTGGGTTCACACGTAGGATTAAGTACTATGGCTACATACCACATACTGCTGGAAAAGAGACAATGGTCCCTTTTTACATATAATACAGTAGTACTAGACTAGCAAGGTACTACCTGGTATCCTGGTACTAGTCATGGTAGTACCGGTAATAGTTAAACCTGGTAGTACTGGTGGTACCTGATACCTTTCTGGTACCTGGTAGTAGAAAAAAAGCAGAGACGACCTGTTATTGAAGTAACGCAGAAATTGCGTAACGCAGTACCGGTACAGTAGGAATATGGGGCAATTACAGTACTAGTCGTACCAGGTACAGTACCTGGTACCAGTAGTAGTACCTGGTACAGTACCTGGTACCGTACCTGGTACATCGCTTCTCGAACTTCAACCAAAAGCTGTTAACAACATCTGTTGACCAAAGGATTTTCTAATTGCCAGAGGCCAGAATGCTTCTCGTTGTTGAAACTTCATCTATGTACTGTAACTCCAGTACAAAAAATAAATAGTAGAACTACAGTACTACCAGGTAGCTACCTGGTGCCGTAGCTACCTGTAGTACAAGGTACTGTAGTAGTAGAGGAGTACTACTAGTAGTCAATTCTTCTGGGCCACAACAAGAGTTGCACTTTATTCGTTGACGTGCAAAAGGTTTTTAAAGCTTTTTAAGATGTTAGTCCGGAGTACCAGCCAATTGGTTGGCTAGTAGACTACTCCGGAGTCGTCTACTACTAGTAGTGGGATTATCTCCTTGCTGGTGATATCATTACCGGTGATTGCTACACGCGCGGAAAATCCCATTCAAAAGCAATTTCATTATTAGTGGGCTAGCTAGTCCGAAGATAAAAAAACTGAATGTCTAATTTACGGGGATCACAACTATGGTGCCCTAATGGCGCCATGGTCACTTGAAGGCAACCATTGGCACCCTAAAGGGTGACTAGCTAGTCCGAAGATAAAAACCATCCTGCATCACCATAATAAGGCCTAGCACAGGCTTTTGCAATTTTTGCTACTCGACCTACTCATTTCATTGTACCAGTATAGGTCTTCGACCCATTTCAAACTACTTGGTAGGTGCCGCGGCATTTAGTCAGCCTACTGCGGGGTACCCTGGTACTAGTAAAAGGAAGTCAACGAGCCTGCGGGAGTGGCGTTCCTTTTCGCTTTCTTGTCCTGGCTGTCCGCTGTCCCGTCGGACAAACAAGACCCAAAGTCAGCAATCAATAATAATCATTACCGAAGTTACCACGGTACCTCGATACATAGCATTCATGACCTGAAGAAAAAGAAACCCAACGGCACTGTCTTAGTTAACGTTAGCTAAATAGATAGCAATTAAATTAACTGCTCGGGTTGACTGATGTCAGGGAAGTTGAGAAAGTACATCAATCAAGCGCCCTTTTCAAACTTCAAAAATAATTTTCGATTAAAACCTCATCAACACATCCAACATAATTCACTCTCCCATCACACCACATCCAATCTTCTCCCCACTCTCCTACTGGTACGTGACCAATTCATCACGATTCGCATTGAAATTCTACAATATATTTTAGATCTTATCCATCTCATTCTCCCTATTTTCACGTTTTTACCACTAAGATCCATCATCCATCATGTCATCCACTACCGCCGCCGCCAACACCGACACGAGTGTCACTGTCATCACCAAACCTGCAAAAGAAGATACCGTCATGTCATTTATGAATGATCACGCTTATCTCATGAGCATGATGACAACGGATTCTCTTTTGCCGAGCAGCATGACTTTTGGAGGAATGTTTGAAGGAGACTCTGGATTGAATGCCGACGAACTTACAGGTACGTCTTGTAGTAGTAAACATGTCTATTTTTGTTTAAATCGTCGCTTAAGATATGATGAAGCACGCATCAAGTTAACCTCGAGAAAATCTACACCAGAAACAACCAAAGGAAGGGAAATCGTTGCCATATCCATCGCACGACGTGGAAAGATATTCCACCCATCATGGTCACCTTCAAAACATCACATAATTGGTAGATTTTGGATCGCGCGGTTTCGCGCGTTCACTCTTTTTCCAACACTGGAATCTCGTCCCCTTTAAATTCCAATCTTGTTCAGTGGCTTGTGAATCTCTGATTAATTATTGTCCTTTAACTTGCCTTTGCTTCTCTTTCTTGGAATCTTTGCGGAATTGCGTTTGATTCCACATGCATTATGTTCCCCGTTATCCGTTATCATCACCTGTCTAAAAACTGCGAACTCGAATCCTATCCATGAACAGATATTGCAAGTCTCTTGGCACCCCATGTATCCGACGACGAAACGGGGGCTTCTTCGATCGTTTCCGTCGAAACTAGTTCTCCCTCAAGTATGGGCCCACATTTTACTGATGTCACTGACGCCGCGGAAAGCCCTGCATTACCGGACATTCTCATTAAAAAGTGTAATACCAACGACAAGGCAAGCATGACAGCTGACACAAGGAAAACTCAATTGAAACGATTAAGCCCTGCCAAGACCAAAACTGCAGCTTTGTCTATCAAAAAGGCAAAGCTTGCTGCTGTCGTCACGTCGACGGAGGATGACGGCAAAGCAAAGCCTACCCCAAATCCTCTTGCGAAATCCAGCAACATACCCATTGTGCCACCCACTACAACGTCTCTAGAAGTGGCTGCGTCCAAGCCCACGCCCGTTTCCTCCACGACTGATTCTACGGAACTGGCCTCTACAACGGTTTCTCCAACGGTTTCTCCAACCACCGTCCCAAACGATCATCCCGCGACAGAAGAAGAGCGTGCCCAACAGTGCCGCGATCGCAATCGACAACATGCCCGTAATACACGCCTCCGAAAAAAGGTAAGCAGGGAAATTCGTGAACAATGGAATGGCATATTTATTTTAACTTTCTAAAACACTCTGTCGCTTTTCTCGTGACATTAGGCTTATGTTGAAGAACTGAAGCGACATTTACAAGAAATGGCGGAAGCACGTGATGCTGCTCTTCTTGAAGAAGCTAAAAAGAAAAGGATTGTCGAACAGCAGAGGGAAGTAAGATTTCAGGTTATGCAAGACTTTTTGCAACTCCGCGGACGCAACGAAGGAAATCCTCATCGATGGGGTGCCATTGTTGAAGATTGTATCTCAATGACGATTCCCATGACGCCCTTTCAATCCATGGTGCCCGATGCTACCATGTCGTTGTCGTCGACTGAGGCTGTCCCAACTGAACAGATTTTGTACGGCGTTACGGATATTATGGCTGACTCTACCCACTTTGCCTCGTTTTTGCAATCGCTTGGCAATAGTGCATCGTCGGAGTCGCCAGCAAGAGCAGTAATAACCCCTGTTACGTTCGAGTACAAGTGCGACCGAGCCAATTTTTTGATGGATAACAACGCTGCTATCCTGAATTGGACGGCTCAAAGCTCGGGTGCAATGTTGCAGGGAGCACGACGCGAGCTTGCCCTCCAGGGATCTATGCGAGCTTGGTTTTGCACGGAGACCAACTGTCTTGAAAAGGTTGCTCTTCAATTCGATACAGGAGTCGTTCAGTCTCAATTGTTGGCCCTTTGAGTGTTTCACCAGACTTTAACGACGACGAGCTCTTCTTTTGTGTCATTCATACTGTATGTATTTGCTAAATATATCACTACTAGCTTCCTTTTTTTCCAAAATAATACATGTCATCACTACTGTATTGATTAAAACATATTCAATTTGCACAGTTCCATCGACTTCTGTTGTATCAGTACCAGGTAGCTTATCATTACTGGTTACTGGTTACTGGTAGGTGGCTGTCAGCAACAGCTGCTTGAAACCTCTTTTCGTTCCTGTCTTCGTCTGTCTTCCATACCAGGGTACATCTACCTATGACAATGATGTGACCAGCAAGTGCCACTACTAGGTCTAGTCTAGTAGTAGTCTACTGGTAGACTAGTACCGGTAGTAGCCAGTACTAATAAAATAGTAATGAACGAGAAGGATTCAGTGACAAAAGCAAAAAAAGGTGCCAACCGCACGGGAAACAGACCAGCCAGAGGCTGGCCTCACAAAGCTGCTGGTATTAAGATTCGATTGAAAATCCAGGGTGATGACAAATGTCGTCAAATGGTTTGATTAAGAGGCTTAAGATGACGAACTGAAGCTATTTGGCATATTTTGACATTATTTAATAGACGCAGCTCCTACTAAGTGCGCTTTTTTGTATCAGAGCCTTCTGTTTGAACGAACATCTGGACGAAGGACCATCAACACCTTCTCAATTTTCTTCTTTTGTTGCGAATCCCATCACCGATCAAGGAGTTCGACTGTATTGCTCGTACTACTAGTAGTACTAGTAGGCCTAGTAGTAGTACCGTACTAGTGATAAGCTAACTACTTGTAACTTGAGCATCATAAAACCAAAGACCCACACGCTGAAAAAGTTTCCAAGACGAACCTCTCTTCTGCTCAAATCGTCTACCTATATTATATAGTCCACATCATTCTTACACACACACAGACACACACACAGCTTTTCTTCACGATGAGCGAATACAACAATAACAGGAATATTCTTGCCGCCTGGCAACAGCGGGATGCACAGCGCCAATCTCCCAATCCACCATCTACTGTCTCGCTCGGGAGCGATCCGTTTGATCCCACAGCATTTCTTCCGGATCCTCAGCAGCTGGTTGACTCAACCTTGTCGGATCTCTTTGAGGGAACTCTATACGATGACGAACTGAATGGTGAGTGTACGTGCAGGTGCAGTTTGTAGGTTGAATTTGGGAAAGTCGTCATTGTGTGTCTGTGATTTCTCTCGAAATCCATTGGCGTCTTTTAACTTCTGACTGCGACTCACAAAACTCATTTTCAACCCCTTTATCTATTGTATCTCCACAGACCTTCCCACTCTGCTCAATGTTGCTGCCCCCTTAAACACTATGCGGACGTGTGTGCCTCAGTCGGTTCACTCGTCAAATTCCATGACCACAAGCACGATGCCCATTAATATTCTTCCAGCACAGAACAATATGATATGTAGCAATGGTGTATACCTGATGGCATCGGATACAAGCGCATATCTTGGAGGCAACAAGCGAGGATTGTCCCCGTCCATTGCGCCAACCACTATGGTTCTCAATAACAATAACAAGCGCCCCAAGCTTGAAGTTATGATGGCGAATCCTATTCCAAATATGGTCATGCAGAATGCCCATCCCTCTCTGACCCAACTTCCTCCCAGTATGGAAGTTGTACATGACACTCGTGCTGTTTCTACTCCGAAAAAGGCGAACAATAAAAACGGGATCAATACGAGCACAAATCACATTAAAGCTTTGACGGGGGTCAATGGAGCTGCCGTTTGTTTAGAAGCCATCGAGACCGCACTGCAGCAAGCAAGCAAAACGTCCAAGTCGAGCGATGCATCCTGTACCGTGGTATCTTCCTTGACCACTGATTCTTGTTCCACCGATGCTCATCTTTCTGGCGAGGAAAAGGTGAAACAGAGCCGGGATCGCAATCGCCAGCATGCCCGAAACACTCGTGTCCGCAAAAAGGCGTACGTCGAAGAGCTCAAACGTACCTTGAATACTCTGGCCGAAGAGCGCGATGTTGTTTTGCAACAAAAGCGTTTGGAGCAGCAGGGAATCATGGACCAGCGTGACGTACGGTTTCGAGTAGTTGAAGATTTTCTTAATTTGAGAGGTCGCAATGAAGCTGATCCCATGCGATGGAGTATCATTCTCGAGGATGGATTTACCTTGCGTCTGCCGCGCGCCGATATTCCGGGTGTTGTCTGCTCCTCGGGAGGACCTGCAGATACTACCAATGTGCCCTCTGGTAATGGTATGTGCCAATCCTATCCGCTTGGAACCAATAAAAAGGTCTTGATCGGTGTCCAGGCTATCATGGAGGATTCTCGCATGGTATTAAGCCTTCTGCAGTCATTGGGCGCGTCATCCTTATCCGTCTCGTACAAATGCGATCGAGATTCCTTCATGATGGACAATGCTAGTGTAGTCCTCAACTGGGAAGCAACATCCTGTGGAGCTGTCACCAAGGTACGCGTTAGTCAGTATGTTTCTTGTTTGGAGTGTTCGCTATGGCTACTGCCTTTTTCGTAATCGATTCATTTTCAAGCAACTGCTGACTTTTTTGTTTCATCTCTATTTCTTTCATAATTCTTTTGAATCGTAGGGCGCCAGCGCAGAGTTTTCTATTCAAGGAACTGCTCGAGCTCGCTTCAATCCTCTCTCCAACAAACTCCTTGCTTTGGAGATGACCTTTTAATTTCATTAATGGTTACTCCAAACGACAATCCCTACACTGAACATATTCCGGCGACCAGACGGTTTCGGGTACACTCATTGCCCCCTTTGCACAAACACAAGCCGCCGCCGCCGCACTTGTAGTATAATTATCATTCCTCTTGTAAATTCTGTCCAGCAGAATTCCAGTCCCTGTATTCTGCGATTCAATTAATCTTATCCACATCTGCACAGTTCATTCTCGAAATAAACAATCATAAGTTCTCTAACCGCTTCTCCGCAAAAAGAAGGGAAACAAATGATTGCATGGAAACATGCTAAATAATAGCCTCAGCAAAATACGATTTCCTAGAACCAAATTACACACCTTTCTCCCGCGTAATATATCAGCAAAAGTTTACTGCCTGAAGGCCCGCTTATGCTCTGATAGAATAGATAGATCATCAATAGCCTACTAAGCGGAGTAGTAAATACGTAATAAATTTAGCGCTGTGAAGGCGAGTTCAGCAGCACACATCGAGAAATCGCCGCCCAAAGGCCTAATACTCAAAATAATCGTAGCGCACATTGCACGAGCTTTGGAATCATCCATTGTCTCCAGATCGGATTTCTTCGAAGGCGACGTAGGAGACGACGAGCTGAAAGCTAGGTTTTTCTTTCTCTTTCTTTCACTGATTTCCAATGTTATGAAATCAATTCTGATCTGAATATGCGGTAGCTATAGCTAGCTCTTTGCTATTGGCATATGCAAACTCACATCCTCACTTCTTCATCGCAACTCTATTCATCAAGCTCATATTTGTTATCCCCGCCGAATCTTCTCTTTGCTTCCGATGGAAATAACGACCACCAAAATTTAGATCCCATTCATCTTGATGCCCATCGGGACCAAGGGAACTTTTGAAAATCTGCAGCTTCATCCCTCCGATTTCGCAAAATCCGAGAGGCTCAGCAGTAATGGGCAGCCTTGGATGCCGAGACAAAAACGTCAGTTTTTGCGACGATTGGTAGCAAACCCACATTAGTGCACTTTACAGATCGCACACTGTGTGAGTCTGAAGCACTTAGCAGCAAGAAGCGACCGCCGCGTATACCTGCAGCGCTGAAATGTAACAAAAAAGCGCGGAAAGTCACGTCAGAGACAGAGGCTGCCACTTTTACCAGAGTGACACAACCACGGGCCGAGAAGGAAGCTCCTGCGAAGACAGATGATAACTCAGTATCTCTCATCAGTATGTCTTTGGCTAATCGAACACTCAACTCTGCGTCGTCACCAGCGACTGTCATTGCGAAGGAGCAAAACCCAAAGAACAAGTCTGGCGTTTTAAAAGTACCAACGCCATCTTGAGTGCAACAGCCCTAGATCATACCAATGCACCCGAAATCTCGAACCTAACAGTCGAACTCGCACAAGCCGGTGAGCAGTTCGCACGTGCCGTCGTTACTCCGGTCGAAGGTAGTGAAACATTAGTGGCCAAGCAGCAAGCCCTTCCAACCAAGGTGAACTCGACAACCACCATTACTTTGCCGGATTTCTTTTCCACTATCACGGTTTCCAAGATAGCTCCGAATAATCTTGCTACTGTTGCTTGGAATGCCATCACTGTGACCAAATTGGTAGCTGCGCCCACTACAATGTCACGCAGTGTTGCTGCGCCCACTCCAATGTCATGCAGTGTTAATCCCATTTCTGCTGCCAAGAAGTCTTCCAGGCGAAGAGGTAACAATGACTCCATGATTAGTGCTGTTGCCCACGTGCCTATAGATACGAGTACGGGTCATATTCGTGCCTTGACTGGAGAAAATGGAACCTCCAATTGTTTGAATATTCGTTCCTGTACGGCACCCATGGCAAAAATAGATGCAACTGAAGCGAACGCATCGCCACCACTGATTCGCAGTCCCAACACAGCTTCCAATGATACAACCAGTCAATGTCTGAAGAAGAGCGAGCTCAACAGAGTCGAGATCGAAACAGGAAGCATGCACGCAATACCTGGTACAAGATTACGAAAGAAAGCGTACGTGGAAGAACTGAAACAGACATTGAACGAAATGGTAGTTCAACGGGATATAACCGATACGGAGCAACAGCAGTACCGACGGCGGCGGGCAATAGATAACTACGGTTTTGCGTCATGGAGAAATTCTTGAAGCTTTGAGGCAGAAACGAGCCAGACGTTTCCAAGTGGACTGCGATCATGCCCCCCCGCTTTTCATTGTCTCTCCCACTAACGCCTTACCGAGACATGGTTGAAGGAGGGACTGCAAGTCACGGCCAACCTCTTCAAAGTACTCATGATGTCATGCAGGATTCCTCCAGCTTGTCGATTTTCTACAGTCTCTCAATGGAGCACCAAGTGATGACAATGAAAAAAACCATAGCCTTGATGCATAGCTGCAACCGTAAGGATTTCTTTATGAATAGTGGCAATGCTGCTCTCGGTTGGAATGCACAGTCGCTAGGTTTAAAGAAGAAGGTAAACTCCGCGATGAATGCGGTTTTTAATTTTCAATAATGACGACAGCTTACTCAAATTTTGCTTTTCTTTATTTAAAGTGCTTCGGCGGAACGGGAGTATGCGTGCTCAGTTCTGCCAAGAATCCAATCGATTGCTCGCAGCCGATATCGTATTCGATACAGGTATTATCATGATGCAACGAGATGCTATTTCGGGCAACGAAGAAAGTATGAAGCGCGGAATTGATGAGTTGTCTTGCAGTGTGCATTTTGTTGGCGTCTCACACACCTAGTACCTAGTGCCTGCGGAACTGCAGCACCCGTCACGCTTTGACGAGCTGCGGATGCGACTTCAGCAAAATTCCGCCAAAGGTGCTAAAAGAGTCTGCTTCGATCCTAGTATTCTAGGGAGTATTCCGAGGAGCTATGCTAATAGTAGAGAGCTTCCACAATAGATTGAGAATCGGCTATTCTTGAAAAACATAATATATATCAGTGTAGACCTAGGTCTACTTGTGCGACTAGACTAGACCTAGTCTACTTCTTGTAGTGACGAGGCTTGGTTGGCAGGCACGATTCAGCCGATCCCGTATTGGATCTTGCAACTGATACTACTAGTAATTAATTATTCATCACAGTACCGGTAGCCTACTAGTAGGTCTAGTAGTATTGCGCAGATTCGTGATGTCACGACAGAAGAAAAAAACGATCAGTAGACTACTACTAGCTACTCGGAGTAGGGTCTAGCTACTAGTCTACTACCGGTACTACTAGTCGTATGTAGGTCTCTACTCTACTAGAGTGGATCTTTCGTTCCGTCCACAGCACTTCTTTGCAGCAAACCCGTCACTCAACAACATGCACTCGCAATGTTTGCTGCACTTTCTTTGCTACAATTCTCCATCAACAAAACCAGAACTCTGTTGAAACATTACAGAATTGTTTAATCCAAACTAATTAAATCCCCTCCAAAATTTAAAAAATGTCGAACGTTCCCTCCATTTTCTCTGCTCCCTCCGGCCAAAGCGGGGGCAATAATAGCAATGCCAATCAGCCGAGCAATACCGGTGGATATGTTCCAAGTCAGGCCGCAATGGGAGGAGCTAGCTCTTACGCATCCTCCTCTACATCTGCTGCTGCAGGTGGGTACGCCCCCAGTCAAGCAGCCATGGGAATGGGAGGAGCAAGCTCTTACACCCCTTCGGCGGCTGCAAGCAGTTACAGCCCTTCGGCGACTGCAAGCAGTTATACCCCTTCGGCTGCTGCCAGCAGTTACAGTCCTTCGGCGACTGCAAGCAGTCATACCCCTTCGGCGACTACCAGCAGTTATACCCCTTCAGCGGTTGCCAGCAGTTACAACCCTTCGGCGACTGCAAGCTCTTATACTCCTTCTTCTGCTGCTGCGACCAGTTCTTACACACCTTCAGCGGCTGCTACGACCTCATACAACCCCTCCGCGACGGCGAAACCCTACAATCCGACGGCAGCCGGAGCGGGTGCCAGTGCAAACACTTACACTCCATCAGCTTATGGAGCTGGTGCCGGTCCTACTGGAGGACGAGGTTACACTCCCTCGGCTGTAGCTGTAGCTCCTTCCGCTACACCTGCATTTAGCGAATGTTTGAATGTCCCTCCATCTCAGCAACAGCAGGTTCTTCCTCCTGCCAGTGCCTACGTACACGGTGGAGGACCAACCCACGGAGTCATTTCTCAAAGTAGCAATCCTGTCATATGCCATAAGATCGACTACGAAATTAAGGGATTTGAGATGCAGCTTGTCGAAATTCATTTGGATCCTCAAGAAACTGTCGTCGCCGAAGCGGGAGGAATGATGTACCTGGAAGACGATGTCGATTTCAAGACCAAGTTTGGTGATGGTTCGGAACCCAAACAAGGATTCTTTAAAAAATTGATGGTTGCTGGAGGGCGGATGATGACTGGCGAATCACTCTTTATTACTCATTTTACAAACACGGGAACAACCGGTCCGCGCATTGCGGCCTTTGCTGCACCTTATCCTGGTATGTACGCGTACCGCCTTTTGGCGCCGCTTGCTGAAGCATCAGTTTTGTGTAGTGTCATAAACTCACTAACCTCATTTTTATTTGTGCTTGACGTTTTCAGGAACAATCTTGCCAATTGACATGATGGAACTACAGCAGAGGTATCCCTCCAGCAACCCCGATAAACCTACTTCCTTAATTTGTCAAAAAGATGCATTTTTGTGTGCTGCCAAAGGTACAAAATTGTCCATCCACTTCAACAAAAAACTTGGAAGCGGGATGTTTGGCGGTGAAGGATTCATTCTGCAAAAGTTATCGGGAGACGGCATGGCATTTTGCCATGCTGGGGGTTGTGTCATCAAACGCGAATTAACTGCTGGCCAACGTCTTCGGGTGGACACAGGATGTTTGGTAGGCTTCACGAGTGGTATTCAATATGACATTGCCATGGCGCCAGGCCTCAAAACCATGTTTTTTGGAGGCGAAGGATTATTTTTGGTGACCTTGCAGGGCGAGGGGACTGTTTGGTTGCAGTCGTTGCCCTTTTCTCGTTTGGCAGATCGCGTCATTGCCTATGGTGGCCCGGGAGGTAAGGGAAAGGGAGAAAGCACTCCTCTTGGCGGCCTGCTTGACGGAGATGGCTTCGGTCGTTTCCAGTAGAGTGTCTCTTTTGAGTGCACCTTCACGTGCGAAACTTTATCATTCAGTTCCACAAGTAGACCCACTGGAGTCTATTTTCTCCATTCTCCGCTTGATTCTTCTTTTCTCGGATTAATTAATTGATTTATTAGATGTCAAAAGAGAAGGAACACTTGTATTTCTGCACATGTATTACTTATTTTTATTTTTTATGTATGTAGGTGACTTGTCGAATCCATCCAGTGCGAAAATGTTTGACCGCAACTATCAAATTAGAGCCTAAGTTACAAAAGATATTTGTATGCCTTGGGATGGATCGGAGAATATCTGGTGGAAGCAGAGTTAAAAAAAGCAACAAATTCCCCGTTTTTTTTCTTCATTTTTTTAGTGAAATAGTAAGTTGGTGGTTGGGATAGACGTATGGATGCATGTAGAGATGAAATCGATCGACGATGGATGAAATCGATCGATGATGGACAGTGCTGAACAATTGAGGGCCAGCAGGAATCGAAACACAATGAGTTTGTACACGAGCAGATGTGGGATGATTGCTTCGTCTCTTAATTGGAAGCTAGCTGAGTGTGAATAGCGCCAGTGTCAAACATCATCTGAGCAGATCGGAGACGGTTGGTTTCGGTGCAAAAGTTGGCACGGAAAGTTCCCGAAATAACTAATTCTGCCTTAGCTCCCAAATTAGTGGCTCCAGTGGTGGTAGCCTCGAAATTGAACGTTGCCTGCGAACCATCCATCAAAAATGTCTCACGTTGGCAGCTGTAAGCAAAGTAAACAGGTAAACAGGATTCGTTGGCATCGGTACCAAGTGTTTGTAGGAACAAGCTAAAATAGTTAGCGTCTGCCATCACGTCTTCGACGCCAGTCAACAGCTGCTGACCAGAAGTGTCATAGACCGATGGAGAAATCATGGTCTGAAAGTCTGTGGAGGGCATCTTGAGGGTGAATTCTTCGGGAACTAAAATCGCCGACCAACGCTGGACGCTGCGCTCGTTGTTTCCTCGCAAGTTGAGAAAATCTTGCATAACTTGGAATCGAACGTCCCTGTTTTGTTCCATGATCTTAGCGTTGTGTTCCTCTTTGGCTTGGGTGGCATCCCGTTGTTCGACCAACTCATTCAGGTTGCGCTTCAACTCGTCAACATATGCCTTTTTTCGAAGACGGGTTTTGCGAGCGTGTTCACGGTTGCGTTCACGGCAAGCCGCGGCCTTTTCCTCGGCGGTCATGCCTTGACGAATGGAAGCAGTTGTGGAAGGTTTTGGGAGAGCTGTTGCAAGAAGACCAGTTTTGGCGGTAGCCTTCTTCGCCTTTTTGGCAGGAGGCCCCGAGGTAGCAGTTTTCACAAAGGCAGTGGCAGCACTGGTGGCAACCGTAGGACCAGGCACAGAAGAGGGAGAGGAGGGGACGCTCACGAAATTTGGAATGTTTGGAAAAGATTCCGAGTTTGCAGAACTTGAACTGACCAAGGAACCGCATGAGCTGGAAAGGGTGATACGCTTGGCGTGGTCGTCCACTGAGACTTGGCGGTTTTGTTCGGGCATGGCAACGTCATAGGGGCGCTTGTTGCAATTGATATTATCCTGCAAGCGAGGTGCAATAGGGGTACTGGCGGCGTTTACTGAAGATTGTTTCACTACTTGCAGGGCACTGTCAATGGCAGCAGCCGTGGCAGCGACCTGAGCGCCAGGGTGGCTTATGTCATCCATGTCCACAACTTGGACAGGACTGTCGCTGTTAGCAATACCTTTGCGGGAACCGCCGTCTTCGTCATCCGAGACGGCTGGAGCAAAGAGAGTAGTAATTTCTGCGGTAAAATAGATAAAGAGGAAACGGGTAAGATAATGCACGATTTGAAAATGTTGCAAAGATATTAAACACGCGAATTTAAGGCATGTCCGACATGTATCTCAGGACCCAGATTCAAATACGAATTAATTCATTGCAAGTTGCAAGTGACATACCATTTAATTCGTCATCGTAGAGGTCTCCTTCAAGCAACGAGTTCATCATGTAAGTTGCTTCGTCATCAGCAGGAGCAGGGCCCAAATCGGGAGGAGCCAAACGAGTGGGAGCAGAGGAAGCAGACGTCGACATTTTTTAAATTTTTGTGAAATGTATATAAATTATAAATATATTAGCACAAATTAAATGCTGATGGGTGGTACTAGTTGCAATGAGATGAGGGAGAGTGCGATGAAAGATGTGGGTGGGTGCAGGATGAATCAACAGAGACTTGATCAAAGATTCTGTTGGGATGTTAAGAGTGAAGTGTGGGCTCTGCAAAAAAATAAAATGAATATTTTGAGAAAAATTTAAAGGATTTGAGGGGTCGTTGCGTTTTTTACTCTGTAGGAAAGAAGATCGGGGAAGCGTAATGACACGTACGGCATACAGCCTCTCGCAAATGCCGTAATACTTTTTAGTGTACTAGCTAGAGTAGTAGACTAGCGCTAATATTCCAAAAATTCAATACGCCAAGTACCATGTACTCGTACTCATAATATTCACAGTAACTACTAGACCTAGACTAGAGCTTCAACTAATGGTAATTAATTGTAGCCTACCATTACTAAAAAATAGTACCGTAATAGTAGCTAGTATTAGCATAATGACTAGTAGTAGTACTGGTACCTTAGCTACCCTGGTAATCATCTAGAGATATTTTGCTGGCGTAAGCTTCTCGGAAAGCGTGGCTTCAGGGACACGCTGTCCTCGTCAGAGACAAGTTGTACTGAAAATAGTACAGTAGATACGGGAAGTCGGTGTTGTCATGGAGCCAGCTAAAATGACGTGGCCTTCTAAAATTTGCGCTGGTCGATATTTTTAGCAGTGAAATATGAAGAGTGAAAGGGGGGCGAAACAGATTGGAGTCCTTCTGCATTACTAGTACACCACTTTTACCACGGGTAAAAGCCCTACAGCGAACAACTGTGCGTCCCCGAGAATGTCGGCTACGACATTCGTCCACGTCAGCTCACGTCAAGGGTTTCCCCCTCCTAGGGTTTTCTCCCCAAACACGTGAGCCTCGATTCAGAACATGCTAATGTGTGATTCATCAATATCCGAAATGACTAGACTCTATCGAGCGCTAGCCAGTGGATAGACTCCCGAACAGGCATCGTCAATCGAAGTCCAAGATTACTCTGGGACTACACTTAGACGATCCTCTATGAGCATCTGGATCCAACTCTGCATGCTTGCTCCCTCCTACGCAGACTACGTTGGATAGGTGCATTAGTGCTTGACCTTTGAGATCTGCGCCGCTGAGATTACAACTCGGTTTACTTTAGTTTCAATCTCATAATATATATTTGAACACTTCTAAAACCCTCTGGTTTTTAGCGTAGTGCACTTCTGCTCTAGCTAGACCTACTACCTGGTAGCTAGTAGTAGTAGTAGTAGTAGCTAGTCTATTTAGCTAGTAGTAGAATAGTATTAGGACAGCACAGCAACCAACACCACTCTACGAAAATGCAGACCTGCCTTTCTGGTACGGCGAAAATTAGAAACTTGCCCGCTGGTCTTCTCACGGGAAACAATTCCATTGTTCGTGGCAGAGCGCGCCCTAGACAAATAGTTTTTGGCGCTTGCGCGCTTCTTCGCCCTCATGACTTCGGCAACTAGCTAGCTTGCCAAATTTCATCGCACCGACAGCAGTGTCTCGGCGAGTGCTATTCAAACTAGAAATGATGAAGAGGCTATTACACCACGGGCAACATAAGCGGATCTTTTATGTATAATATGTTAGCGTAGTAGAGATCTTTGGCGAGGTATGCGTGTGATAGTAGTGAGTGTGCTGTGATTACTTTGTGCTCGTCATGACGAGTGCATCCTTAGGAGAGAATTCTTCAAGTTCTACACTTCAGCTGTTCTGTGAGCCTTGCTGGCTTCCTTGTACTCGAGTTCAACCTCGGCTTCTTCTGTTGTATCAAGCTGATCCTCTGACTTTTCAGCCGCCTTTGCTTCTGCTTGTTTGGCTGCTTCCATGGCGGCTTTCGACTTGGAAAATTCCACCAATTTCAACAGGGGCATTCGCAGAGTAGCCTTAGCCTCCTTTTTGTCGATTTCGCCGTTCTCCCAGTGCGACTTGAGCTGTTTCATCAATTCGCGCGCAATTGCCTTAGTTGAGTAGTCAGGATTCACCTTGGTGAATTCATCGCTTACTTCGTCCGGCGACAAGATTCGCTTGTCAACATCTGCCAACATTTCCTCAGCGACGGTGACAGCCATTTTGGTGCTTTCAAAATTTCCATCCAAACATGCTGATAGTACTGTATTATAGGTAATGACATTCGGATTGACCTTTCGAGAGCGCATTCGCGCAAGCCATTCAACGGCCATTTTGGGTTGCTTCGGTTCCGCAGCAGCACATGCAGCAATCGCTGTAGTGTATGATACGACAGTAGGCTCGATGCCACTCTGCAACATACCGATAATGATACCCTCGGGTGCCCAATGATTGCCAAGACGCGCCAGTCGCTTGAGGGCAATATTAAAGGTAATAACGTTACCATCTGTGTTGTGCGTTTTCTTCATGGCCTCCAGGACGGGAATGGTAAGCTCTTGTTCGCCGCAAATTTCGCAAGCATTAATGCACGTATTAAAGACACTCTGTGGTGGCTTTTCAGTCTTTTTTTGTTCGTAGAGATTTACCCAATCCAATAGCACGGCGGTGGCTTTGCGTGATTTTTCGGCCTTGGCGCAGCAGGTCACAACGTTTCTCCACACTAGAGGAGACGGTTTCAAGGATCGATCCATCATCATGGATAGAAGTTTGACGGCAAGTTGCCATTGTCCATCCTTTACAGCCGTGTTGATGGCTTCCTTGTGCAACAGAGTGCAGGCACGTTGGGCGGCCCTACTTCCCAAGGCAATCAAAACATCTCCCTTGTCAGGTTCACACCCACTAGCTTCACTGGCAGCCTTGAGCAAACGCAAACCAAGACGGACATTACCCATCTTCTGTGCAGCGATAATGCCAGCGGTCAATATACGGCGTCCGTCCTCAGTCGAGGCAATAGTATTCAATTCGTAGCCAGCTGCTTTGACGTAAGCAATCACATTAAATACCATTTCTGGTCCAATCGTAACGTCTTCATCTTTGGTGTTTTGAAATGGTTGAGAGTCTCCTTGGGACTCGGCAAAGGCCACAGCCGCAAAGGCCGATAGCGGAGGCGTCTCTCGCTTGTCTACCACGACACTTCGCAATAAGTTCAAGGCATCGTTGGCACTAGAACCTCCTTCTCTCGCCAGTGCCTCAATGAGACGAGCATACGTCTCGACACTCACCAAAGGTTCTCCTTTCACAGCTTCCTGTTTCCCGATGGCGGCCAACATAGCCAGAGCTGTATCAATACCACCAAATCCTTCGTGAGTGGCACTAGGACCATATCCCAAACATGCACGGATGCAAAAGTTTGCTTGCTCCGTGGGGATATCGTATCCCAGCTCGGCCATCTGCTCCATAATTTTGCGAGCAGATTCACTGGCGCGAGCTCCGTGCAACCGATCTTTTGCGACTGCGTAGAGGGTGGCAACATAAGCTTCGCTGGGAATGCAATACTTGTCCCCAAATCTTCGCTGGAGTTTCTTGAGCCGTCTGGTAGCCCGCTTCCAGTACCCTCGATTGGCTTCCGTCATAACCTCGTTTAATAATTCAGTAAAGGGATCATTGAAATCAATAAAGTCAATATCTAAGAGATCTGCGGGACATTCATCAGGCACTCCCATGTTCACAGTTTTTGTTGGTAGAACATCGGCCGATTCCTTTAGACGATCTCGCAAAGCGGAAGTCGTGCCAGTGGTTTCCAGTTCTCGTGCTTGCAATTCTCTTTGCAAATCGCGCCATTTAAGTTTGCCGATACATTCCGCTGTCAGTGTTGCAGTGGGCATTGATTTTTCATCATCGTTCGGGAAAGCAATTTCCCGAGCCAAATCCTCGGCTGTGTTGGCGGATAAGATCGAGGAATGCCAGCTGGCAGCGCCATGGGAAGTGGAGGATCGAGCAAAATGCGTAAATGCTGCTACGTGGGAATTTCTGGAAAGGAGTGCAAATGCTGTCAAGGAAATGGTTCTGATTTTCATTGTTCTCTAGAAATTACAAAATACGCGTATTGTAGTGATGGGAAAATAGTCTCTCTGTCTATCTATCCTCAAATTAAGGCAAATGTAAATAGCAGCTAGCAAGTAGATTTCGAATTTTAGACTAGGGCTATTTGTTTGGATCCGAATGGAAAGTATGTTTTACTGCAAATTAGTTGGTTTACCGGACTGTAGTTTGATAATACGAAACCTTGCAATGCTTGCCTTTGATGTATCTTCTGATGTGGTCAGTCCACGCATTACCAGGTACCACTCTGAGTTCTGAGTGGTAGAATTGTTGGCTGTCTGTGGCAGAGACGTACGATGGTGAGTAGCAGCCACTCGTGCAGATTATTCTTTATCCGGCAGTAGACCTAGCTAGCTAGTAGTAGTACCTTTCTGGTACCGTAGCTAGTCTAGTAGCTACTAGCTAGACCTACTAGTAGTATGAAGTGCCTGATCGATTCATTCTCTTAGTCAGTGGTTCAGACACGGACACGATTGGAGTCCTAGTTGTGACGTTTACCAAAAGTCGAATTGAAAGCAGACAAAAGAGGAATACAACACTAGCTACTAGCTACAGTACATACGAGTACTAGCTAGAGTACTAGACTAGTCTAGTCTAGCTAGTACAGTAGGAGAGACTACTAGACTACTAGCTAGGCACTAGACTAGTCTAGCTAGACTAGTCCAATGCATATCAGTCCGCTTGGCAGCCAGCTACTAAAACTTTGCATTACAAAGAAGTTGATCCTACAATAATGGGCACGGCTGGGAATTGTCACACCACTAAACGTAGCTAAAGAAACAAAAGTAGATTTGATCAAAAGGAATCACAACTCGAACAAAAGAAGAGCCGTAGCTGAAGCACATTTTGTTGGTTCGTTGTGCTCGAAGCGCTGCTACAGTTGGTGCAAGAGCAATATTCGCCTATAAAAATGAATATTATGAGCTTATCTGAGCATGAGAAATGAAAATGAAAACTCTAATTTGACGTCATTCAGTCAGCTTGCTCCCTCGAGCGGACCACTACTAGCCAGCTAGAGAGGCAGTAGTATCATGGCCATAAATCACGTTGGTGAGGTACTCTGGTTCTGCTAACTACAGTAGTTGCTTGCACCACAGCAACGAAGCCAGATACAAGCGTGTAGAGCATTGTTTACCCATGATATAGATGAGGCCCCATGCCATTTTGCTTTTCTTCTGAATTCACGAGAGTTCTTTCTTGACGAACTAAAAAAGTCTTTTTGGTCATTCGTAGATTTATGCTGAATTATTGTTCCACTTGCTAATAAATCTTTCAAATAGGGTCTACTTCTTCATCAGGATTTCATACGTCATACATAGTAACAAGGAAACCCTACACTCTAACTAGACCTAGCTCTAAAACCCAACCTCACCCACCACAGTACTGATGACTCAAAAGTCGTCTACGAGTAGAATTTTAGTCACAAGTACTATTTCAGTCTACTAGAAAAACCGACTGGAGGCAGCAAATTTAATTCATCACACGAATAGTTGCAGCAACACTCAGCATGAGCACTGAGCACTATGACCATCACCATGGAAACTCCTAATAAAACCGGCATGACGCGTGCTGATGCTGATGCTGATGCTCGTGCTAGCAGACGAGAAGCCAGGGCCAAGGCTGCTGCTGCCATGACGCGTGGCAGCAGTGCCGATCACGATGAGCCCGAAGCTGCAACAATAACCGTCGCAGATCTCATTTCTCGGAGACCCAAGCTCACCAAAGAAGCATCCTCTCGTGGACTATCACGAGGTTCATCATCCCGTCTATTGGGATTGGAAAGAGGATCATCGTCTCGCGGTTTGGGTGGAAGAGCTAGATCGTCTCGGCAGTTGAAGGTCGACGACGATAACGAGGAAGAAGAGGAAGTTGTAGAAGAAACCTTTAAATCATCATCCAGCAAGGTTCGTCGCGTCCCCCGTCGGACGACCAGTATGGACACGACGACAGACGGAAAACTTCATCGCCGAACGCTACAGCGCACTAAATCCTGCGATGGATCTGAAATGCCATTTAGACGCAGCAACCAGCGTCGACCAACTCTAGCATTGGCAGAGCGATCGACATCCATCCGTCGTGGTCTGGGTACTGCAGTTGTAGCTGCAGCAGGAGGAAGAGGAGGTTTATCCAGGGCAAGAAGTGAACGTCGACTTGCCGAGAGATCATCTGCTGACAGAAGTCCACTGAGCGAGGATAAGGAAGTGACAGTCCCACGAAGGCGACGCGATGCAAATAGTCCTGCATTTGATGGTAGCAATGGTGATTTGAGTGGATCCAGTGGCAGCAATATCAACCTTGTCGGCAGCAGCACTCGTCGAAAGCGTGGTAGTGTCAAAGATATCAAAACAATTGGAAAGTTGGATGATTCCAGTCAAAATGGAAGCGGAAGATTTCTCCATCGCACTAAAAGTGGCACACGGCGTCGTGGGACGGGACTTTCAGAGGATTCCAGTAATGCGAATATCGGAGGCAGCCGTCGCCGTGGCATCGGGCGGACCCCAAGTGGCCTAGGTGATTCAAGCCAAGGAAAAAGAGCGAGTATAACCACTGACGATCGTCAAAAATATCCAAGTCGAACTAGGTCCGGTGACTCGATGGAAGGTTCGGGTAATGGTCACCAGATTGGTTCTCGTCGACGCGGTGTGGCCAGGACTAGTAGTGGTATTGGCAATGCCGATACTATGCGACGTCGACAAACCCAACGATGGGTCGAAAACGTAACCACAAAAGCAGAGGAAGTGGACGACGAGGAAGACGACGAGGTCTTGGATGCTGCAACAGACGATGAAGTTCTGCGTGGTCGCGGGATAGGCGACAGCACTCGACGCCGCAAGGAACCTACTTTAAGCCGTATGTCTATTAATGACTTGAGATCACGATTGGTTGGAAGCAAGGACGAAGAAGAGGAGGCAGCGGAAGTCCACGATAACCTCTCACACGCAGAAAGCTCGGAAGGTGATATATGGAATGTAGGAGACAACAGTGGTCCTCTGAATTCAAACTTGAACGACGATTGAAAAAGAGGCTGGTCAAAGCTAGACAGTTTGACAACATGATGAGAAACCATCTAGATTTTGAATTTAGCCGAACAAGAATCATTCGATGATTTTTGCTGGCGTGCCCACAAATAATGTAAATTATGCGCAATGTGAAAAAGCTTATTCTATTATAAGCTTATTTGTAAGTAGTCCCGAAAGTCACTTTCGAGAGGAACCCAATTGTTATTGCAAGTAGCTGTTCTTCTTTTGCGAGCACTCAAAGCTAGAAACCAACCAGAAAGTATACGCCATTCATCACAATGTTTACCAGGAGACGCGAAGAACAATATTCACGACCTATTTTAAATTCATGTATCAACTTTGTTGACACTAATTAGGTTAAAAGCGCTGCAGTACTCTAGGTAAACGCAACCCTCCAAACCTCCAGTGGGTACGATAGAAATAGTACTATCATCACTGTCAAAGATATCTCAACCCTATTGGTTGTTTCAAACGTAAAAGCCTTGTGATAGATAGATAGTATTCTAGTATTAGATATTATGGCAAATAGACTTGTATATACTGCAGTGGACTCCTGTAGTCGTGTATCGCTAATAGAAGACAAACTGCCACTGGACCTAGTCCACCTGGGCTTATTATGGTCCCCTTGATTCATACATCCATCTTGAGGAGGTAGGGATCACAACATAG